>CAADID010000002.1_pt1 | contig 86337 bp, 95 predicted proteins | sample 2381341 | NCBI WGS metagenome assembly CAADID01 (sample SAMEA5147520, study PRJEB30075) | plant metagenome | biome: Dry deciduous forest; feature: Forest; material: Leaf | place: Madagascar | collected 2017-05 | reverse complement strand
ATCGTCCCCACGGCTCACTCGGTCATCTGACCCCGCGTGAGTACGTTCAAAAGTGGTCAGTGCAACCCAAAGAGGCAGCCACTCTCCAGTTTTGAACTGTCCAATTTGGGGGGGAAGGTCACACCGCAACACTGCGGAGACGTCATCCGGTTTGGCATCATTGTTTTCCGCCTCTCATATTAAGAATAAGAACCTCCAAATTCTGCTAAGAAGAATATGTGGGTCGCGACGTTGGATAAGGGTTAGCACTAACTAGCTTTACCCTACTCATCGTTCTACTGTTCTTCCCGCCAGAACGACATTCTGTCCAGAGGAATGTCCGGGGGCAAGCGGCTAGCGTCCGCTTGACTCGGCACCAATTGCTGGCTTGCAGGAGTGTGTACTCCGACACTCTGATATTGGCGACCGCTTTCTGTCGTGAGTAGCGCTTTGGAGCGGAGCAACCGGTCGGCCCGCACCATCATGTGTCAACCGCTATCTCAAGTCACGGCTCGTCGTGTGTACTGACGTGCCCCGCTTTTTCAACGAAGCACACAAAAGAATCGGAGGCCAGTAATGCTCTTCCTTCTTCGCTGCGCGATTACTTGCGCGCTTGTCACTATCATGGCCCCCGCGCCTGCGCAACCTGCCTATCCGAGCCACTCTATCAAGGTCATCGTTCCGTTCCCGCCCGGGGGCGGAACGGACTTGGTGACCCGGCTCGTGGTCGAAAAAATCCGCATTGCTACCGGATGGCTGCTTGTTGTGGAAAACAAGCCCGGTGCAGGCGGCAACATTGGCATGGACGCAGTAGCGAAGGCAGTGCCAGACGGCTACACAATCGGCATGGGGCAGACAGCCAATCTCGCCATCAATCCGAGCTTGCACACCAAGATGCCCTATGACGCTGCCAAGGCGCTCGTGCCAGTGGCGACCGTGGCTGGGCAGCCTGTTGTACTCGTCGTCAACAGCACAGCCCCCTTCCTGACGCTGGCTGATTTTGTGAGTGCCGCGCAAGCCAAGCAGGGCTCCTTCACGATGGCCTCAGCCGGCAACGGTACGGTTGGGCATTTAACGGGTGAACTGTTCACGCGCCAGGCGGGGATTAACACCCTTCACATCCCGTACAGAGGTGCCGGTCCGGCAGCCAACGATCTGCTCGGAAATCAGGTCGACTACTACTTCGCCACGCCGCAAGCAGTCCTCCCGTTCATCAGGGCCGGCAAGCTGCGCGCGTTGGCGGTCAGTTCGTCCCAGCGTCTGCCGATCTTGCCAGACGTGCCGACAGTGGCCGAGAGCGGCTACAAGAATTTTGACACCAACGACTGGAAGATGCTCGTGGCACCGGCTGGCACGTCGCCTGCGATCCTGGCCCAACTGCAAGCGGTGGTCGCTAGAGTGCTCTCCGATGCCGAGTTGATTGTCGCATTGCAAGAGGAAGGCAGCGCGCCCCTGATATCCACACCACAGCAAGCGGCCGATTTGCTTCAGTCCGAACAGGAGCGCTGGAGCACAGTCGTGCGCAATAGCGGCCTCAAGCTGGACTGATCTACCTTCCCCAGCGCTTCAGGAGAAATCAATGGTACGGAAAGGAATTCGTTACATCGTTGCGTTCACCACTGCGGCGGTCATGCCGTTTAGTGCTAGTTCGGCTTCTAGTGGCCAAGGCTTCCCGCAAAGGTCTATCACCATTGTTGTGCCCTACGCAGTCGGTGGCACCACGGACATCGTAGCCCGGTTGGTCGCGAGCCAAATCGCAGATGGCCTGGGTCATCCGTTGGTAGTGGAGAACCGGGTGGGCGCCGGCGGCCTGATCGGCTGGAACGCCGTCGCGCGGGCCATGCCTGATGGCTACACGCTTTTGACTACGGAGATGTCCTTCACTATCGCGCCAGGGCTTTTGCCGGAATTGCCGTTCGACGGATACAAGGACTTTGCCCACATTATTACCGTCGCAGCTGCTCCGAATGTATTGGTTGTCACCCCCCATTTGCCTGTGAAGACGGTGCAGGAATTCATCGCTCTGGCGAAGGCCAAGCCTGGCGCGATGTACTACGGATCGGGTGGCAATGGCACAAACACGCATCTGGGGGCGGAGCTCTTCAACAGCGCTGCAGGGATCGAGTTGGTACATGTGCCGTACAAGGGTGCCGGGCAGGTGCTGACCGACCTTATGGCAGGCCAGGTGCAGGCCTTGGTCACTTCGCTGTCGACCGTGTTACCGCACATACGATCCGGCAAACTGCGCGCACTTGTAGTAGCCAGTGAATCGCGATCACCACTACTGCCGGATGTGCCCTCAGCGAAAGACGCCAACCTGCCAGGTTTCCACATGAATTTCTGGGTTGGTTTTGCTGCACCTGCAGGCACTCCGCAATCGGTCGTCAAGACACTGAACCAAACGATTGCTGCCGCGGTGAACACCCCTAATGGCAGACACCGCTTCGCCGAACTGGGACTCACCCCGGTCACGGACACACCCGAACAGGCGACTGAGAAGGTCGAATCCGAGATCAAACGCTGGTCACATGTTGTGAAGTCTGCCGGTGTCAAGCCCGACTAGCTAGCCTGTACCGTGTTGGATTTGGCGGCCTTCGGTATGCCGGCCCGCGGATGCCTTGGGGCGGCCAGTCATCGAGGCATGTCCCAATGTAGCTCCGAACACAGCCCGGACGATTTTACCAACCTGCTGGAAGCCGAGACCGACCGGGTAGGTGCGCTCTATGTATGCAAGAGGTGGTTGCGCCGCTTCAATACCGCGAACGGTTTCGCCGGTCTACGATATCTGGTGCAGACCGCGGCGGCTGTGGTAGCAGGCACCCCGACGCCTGCCAATCTGACGCCTTAATGAGCTGAGAACCGTGCCTTCTGTCGATGGAGCGCGACCCAAAGCATCCGTGGGAATGATGACTGCGTCCTATGACCGGCGGCGCTAAGCCCCCAACTGAGAACGACGCCTACGACATGGGCGTCGTTGAGGCTGGCACCATGAACTTGGCCCGAGCCCCAGGACGCACGGCACGTGACAACTGCGAGCTGGACGCGTACCAACGGCCGACGTGTTTCTATGCGAGGAGGGCGGTGGTAGCACTGGATTTTGCAAAGACGGGGGCTGTACTGTCAGCGCTCGTGCATTCGTCTGGCGTGCGGGGTACCAAGATTGGTAGTTCTTTAGAGTGGCAACAGCAATGTATTGTGGGCTTTGGACTATCTGTCGAGGAAACTACTGTGGACGCTGCCTCAATTTCTCAGGCCCAACCAATCGGAAGTACCGTTCACGGCTGGGCCCCGCGCCCTAGGCCAGAGCGCGTCACATTGAGGGGCAACTATTGTCGGGTGGAGCCGCTGGACCCAACCCGGCACCACCGCGATCTGTACGCTGCGTATAGTGAGGACACCGGAGGTCGCATCTGGACCTACATGCTCGCCGGTCCTTTCAAAGATGCAACTGCTTATCAGCGCCACGTTATCGAGTCGTCGGCAAGCGATGATCCACTCCATTTCGCCGTCGTCGAGGTGGCGTGTGGTCGGGCCTGCGGAACTCTGGCACTGATGCGGGCGGATCCCGAGAATGGCGTCATTGAGGTCGGCCACGTTGCCTTCTCATCGCGTGGGCAACGCACTCGGTTGTCAACCGAGGCCCAGTACCTTTTGATGGAATATGTGTTCGACCACTTGGGCTATCGTCGCTACGAATGGAAGTGCGACTGCTTGAACGCGCCTTCGCGCTGTACAGCACATCGGTTAGGGTTCCAGTTCGAAGGGGTGTTCCGACAGGCCATGGTTTACAAGGGCCGCAATCGCGACACGGCATGGTTTTCGATCATCGACACCGATTGGCCAGCAGTGCAGGCAGCCCTCAAGAGCTGGCTTTCACCAGAGAATTTTGATGCCTCTGGCACGCAGCGCCGAACATTGGCAGCAATACGAAATTTTTCAGTGAGCTAACCGCACGTAGATATGCTCAAAAACACCGAAAGGCAGGTGCCCGACTGCCTTGCGGCAGGTCTAGCATGACTTCGTCGGGCCACCATGGTTAATGCAACTAGCGGTTGCTATTGGGAAGGCGTACTGAACTACCGATGTCAGGCTGGGTGTCATCATACAAGGCTGCGGGATGGGGGGAGTTGAACAGGTTATCGAGGAGTGTGTCATGACCCGCCAGACTCGCACCGACCTTCTCTCACCACGCGTCAGCGCATCCTTGGCGCAGCCAGCGTGTGCATAGGCCGCTGTGATCGACCGCACCCTAGTCGACTTCAACACAATCAGGCGGATGTGCTCATCAACACCAAGGCCGCCCGGCGGGTAGCGGGCGCGACGCCGATGGGGTCGGCCGGAGTGGATCATTGTGGGGCCGACGAGACGATCTACTGCTCGTTGAGCAACAATGGCGGGTGCCAGCGCACCGACCACCAACACGTGCGTGAATAACGCACACGGCCACATCGCGCACTAGAACAACTGCAGCGATTCACCTCTCGCGACCACATTCACGTGGTGCCTATTTTTGCTTGCGAGCTACTCACCGATTACAGCCGAAAATCCCAATGGCAACGTCAAGGGGGTACTTTCGCCAGCCCCGACGGCATCCGTGATGATCGCAGGGTCGCCTGTGGGGGCAAACGGTTGCCGGCACGGGGGTGCCAACACCAACGAGCATTGTTGGCAACAACTCGGTTTACTCAGTGGTTGCGAAGACGTGTGAATCAACGCGCTTTCTGGTTGGGGACCGGTTGTAATACGAGATTACTATCATTGCCTACTAAGCAGAACGCACGGCATTCTTCTCAATATCCAGCACCTTGACCAAGGGTGGAACATGCTGCGGCGGGGTCGATGCCATTCGGCGACTATCGTCGTACGCCGCACCGACAGCAAAACAGTGGGCACTTGACGTGAAAGACACAGCGATCCTTTCGCGGGTCGTCGAGCAGCGCCCTGCATGACTCGCAAAGCCGTGACTGCCAATTGCCATGCGCCTTCGGCGCCGCTCTCCTCCTCGGTTCGAAGCTCGGCTGCTTGATCATCCGAATCGGTCTATGCGATATACATCCAAGGACAGATTGGCACCCTCGGAGGCCCCGACGGCGACGCCAGCAAGCTGCGCAACAATCTCGGCAGTCACTGCGGCTTGAGTCATCCCAAGATGGTGGTGGCCAAACGCGAGCAAAACACGTCCGTCACATAACTGGTCGATCACGGGAAGAGAGTCCGGCAACGAGGGACGAAGGCCCATCCAAGGCGTCGCATTTGCAGTGTCGAGTGGCGTGCGAAATAAGCCTAAGCTCAATTGCTGGAGTTGCCACGCGCGTGCCATCATGGCCGGGCGCTCAAGCCCTGCAAACTCTACAGTCCCGGCCAGTCTTAGGCCTTGAGCCATCGGCGTCATGATGAATTTGCGCTCCAGGGAGGTGACAGAGATCGGTAACCTTCCGCGCTCGAAGGGCAACATCAAATGGTATCCCCGTTCGGTTTCCAGGGGAACTTTTCTACCCGTTAACAGCGTTGTCAATCTCTTTGAGTGGGCACCGCAGGCGATCAGCACTTTGCGAGCGCGTATGACTCCCTGTGTCGTGTGCAGTGATACGCCACCTTCTTGCAGTTCCCCACCGAGCACGGGCAACTCAATGACAGTAGCGCCGAAGGTCACCGACGCCGCTAGCAGTTCGTGTAGAACGCCGAACGGGTCGATGAAATGCCCTGTGCGCGGGAAGAAAAGCCCACCGAGGACGCGGCCACTCAACTGCGGAGCCATCTCACGCACTTCCCAACCCTGGAGAGAGGTAACTGGCACACCTTGATGGCGCATACGCGCCATCAAGGCGGCAGTCTCCACCATGGACTCCGAACGCTCGTACACCAGCAACGAGCCTCCTTGGCGCAGGAGGTCCGTACGACCGATTTGGGCGAGTAACCGCAGCCAGGCCTCCAAACTGCGCTCGTTCAGGGCCCGCAGACCGGCAACGGTCCGCTGCAACGGTGCTGGTTGCAAATTCATCAGCAGTCGCACGAGCCAAGGCATGCAATTCGGCAGGTAGCGCCAGTCCAAGCGCAAAGGGCTCAGTGGGTCCCAAAGCATCCCGGGCAGGTTCTTGAGAAGCGACAGATTAGCGATAGGAAAAACCTGTTCGGTCGCTAAATGGCCGGCATTGCCGAACGATGCCCCCAACCCCGGCGCTTGTCGGTCAACCAAAACCACCCTCAGCCCCGCGCGCGCCAAGGTATAGGCGCACGTCACACCGATAATACCCGCCCCGACGATGACTACATCCGCGAGCGGACGAAGGCTACTTGAAGATATCATCGACATATCGATTCACTGACTGGCGGAACCATGGAGGCAACATAGCGAAACATTGTGGTCTCGAAGGGCGGGAGGCTCGGCGGCATATCGTAGATATTTCCTGCTACCTGACTGCTTTAAGACCGTCAGGTTAGGAAACTCGCGGCGCAGTCTAAGAAAAACAGCCCGGGTGATAGAAGACGCAGGAAGAATTGTTGTAAGCGACGGACGGCAGTCCGGCTCCTGACCTAAGAATGGCCGCGAAACGCGCTGACTGGACTGCGGCAGATGTGCTGCGCGACAAAACTCGTCGGATGAACAGCGGGGCAGTAGGGCGCGCACGCCAATTTCAACGGTGCGCGCGGCATGCGAGACGGTTTCGCGGACATGGATCGCGCCGGGCCCAACGATGAGGGGAACACCTGCTGCGACCGGCCGCGCCACACTTTCCTGAGGCTGACTATGAGCCAACAGTGGCCAGTCGCCCAACGAATCACGATAGAGTACTGAGGTCATGCTGACATCGGTTAACTTACGTCCCTTCGCTACTAGGGAGGCGTAGTCGGAACTACGCTTGGCAGTGCAAGGTTTCATCAGCGCTGGAATGCAAGCTGTGTGGGGGGGGCGGTGGCCATGAAGACTGCTCGTAGCGGCAAGTTGAACGGATCAAATTAGACGGGACGACCAAACCAACTGGCCTTTTGTTGGCCTTTATGGCAATGCGGGCGCAACGCAGATGCCCCAGGCAAAAGGGTCTCGATCGTCGATCAGCAAGCTCGTTTCAGACGTGATGTAGGCACGGCCTGTGATTAGAGGACGTATTTGGTCTCCCTCCCATTGGTAGCGCCCTTCGAAGCAGCAACCTGCTATGCCCGCCTGAACCCAGGGATGTCCAGGGGACAGCATCCCATCTGCGGCAAGGCAGGCCATCTTGGCGCTGGTGCCTGTACCACACGGGGAGCGATCGTAAGATTTACCGGGGCACATGACGAAATTTCGGCTGTCCGCCAACTCGTCGTCAGCGAATAATTCGACGTGGTCGATCACGGCACCATGCGCACCACGGATGCCTTGGTCGTGCAGAGCCTTGAGCGTGGACCAGCCAAAATCTGTGAGTCGCTCAACGTTGTTCAAATCAAGGCGCTGACCATGGTCTGAAATTAGAAAGAACCAATTCCCGCCCCAAGCAATGTCTCCCAACACGCAACGGTAGCCCGGGACATTCACAGCTATCTGCTTGCGATAGCGGTAAGAACGTACATTTCGCACAGTAACTGTCCCGTCGTCATGCAGGACCGCATGCACCGCCCCAACAGGTGTATCGATGCTGTGCTCGCCAGGGCGAATCATTCCGAGGTGCTGCAACGAAGTGATCAGTCCAATCATGCCATGGCCACACATGCCAAGGTAGCCGACGTTATTAAAGAAAATCACTCCACAGGCAGCGGTCGGGGTCACTGGCTCGCAATACAGCGCTCCAACCAAAACGTCGTGGCCGCGAGGTTCCAATAGACACGCGCGCCGCCAGCGATCATGCTGCATGCGCAGTGCATCCAGTTTCTCTGTCATCGTTGTACCTGGCAACGATGGAAAACCGGACATTACCAGCCGCGTTGGCTCGCCGGCCGTGTGCGAATCTATGACGTCAATTCGTTGCATGCCGCCCCTCCGGTGCGCGTAAGGTTCGATCGATGAACATTCAACGAGCTGCCTCTGCTTGACTAGTCATACGCTCGTCTCGTATATCTTTTCCCTCTCGCGCTCCGGCCAACTCTGGGTCCATGAGATGTGTCGGTAGACCCGTTAGGGCGCCCCAATAGAAGATGACAATCGCGGCCCCGGCGACAGCCAACGAATCAAACGGGTGCGCTAGCAGGGAACTTCCCCCATATGTGCCGATACTAGAAAGGCCGATGAGAGTGACATAAAGCCCTATGAGCCACGCAGAGGAGCGCACCTGCTGAGCCAAGCTCACCCTTACAGTGGGTACGATGCTTCCGCTCACAACATAGGCCAGGAACATGAGAATCTGCAGGCCGAGCAACCAAGAGACCGTCTTCCAGCCTGACCAGAAAACAATTAAAGAGGCGGTGACAAAGGACATTGGTCCTAGAAGGGTGAACGCACTGACCCGAAATGGCCGTGTCATACCGGGCGCACTACGGCGCAGCGCTGCTACGCTGATGGGTGCGACGGCATAACTCAGCATTAGCGCCGCCGAGACGACGTTGATCAATGCTTCCCATGAAGGAAATGGCAAGGTCCAGAAGATCGAAAGACCGAAGGTTAACCACAGTGCGGGACGAGGCACCCCTGATTTTTCGTCTACTTCCTTGAAAACCTTGAAGAAGGTGCCGGTCTGCGCCCAACCGTAGATCACACGCGGCGTGGCATTCATATAGATATTGCCGCAACCGCTAGGGGATATGATGGCGTCGGCGACCACCAAGTAGGCCAGCCAGCCCACACCAAGTGCTATCGCGATATCTCGATAAGGTAAAGTCATTTCCTTTGAGATACCGGCCCATCCATCCCACAGGAAACTACTTGGCACCCCTCCAAGAAAGGCTAGTTGCAAGAGTACGTAAATGCCAGTGGAAAGGAATACCGAAAGCAGCAATGCGAAGGGTATGGTCCTTTGCGGATTCTGTACCTCACTTGCTACCGAGATGATCGGCGTGAGGCCCAGGTAGGCGAAGATAACGCCTCCCGCAGAAACTGCCATGGCAATGCCCTCTATGCCAAAGGGCGCGAAGCCGTGGGCTAACAGGTTCTCGGGCCGAAAAAAAAGCATAAGAACGCCTATCACTAATATCGGCACGATGAATTTAAAGATACTGATGATATTGTTGGCTTTAGCAAATGCCTTAGCGCTCTTGTAGTTCAGTATGAAGAACAGGAAGAGCAAGGCGAGTTGGACAAGCCAACCCAGCAACGTTGGATCATTGGAGCCGGGCTGGGTCATGCCGGGAAACCATGCTGCGGCATATTGTCGCGACGCGATGACTTCAATTGCGATAAGGCTTGAAAAGGCAATCAACGTAACTGATCCCATTAGATAGCCCAGCAATGGTCCATGGGAATACGTAGGGTAACGCACAACGCCGCCGGCGCGTGGCAATGCTGCACCCAACTCACAGTAAACGATACCTAACAGCAAAACGGCGAGACCGCCTAGCATCCACGAAAGCATGCCTGCGGGCCCTGCGATTGTCGCCACGTGACTTGCCGCGAAGAGCCAGCCCGAACCAAAAATGCCACCCAAGCCGATGAGGGTGAGATCGACGGTCGACAAGTCCTTCTTGAATCTTTCTTCAAATTCCATGGCCCCTCACCTCCCTGGTTGGAGATTTCCTTCGGTGGACTAGCTTTAGGCGTGCTCTAATCGCATGCCATTCCTTTCTGACCGCGTACTGATAGTGCATTTTCCGCTGCAAGCTGTCTTGACGGATTTCGTCTTGAATTTGGCGATATCGGCATCTGCGACCGGATTGCGCCGGACACGCCGCAGCTGCCAGGGATCACCGCGCGTATTTCCGCATTTATCCTAAGGAATTACCGTATTGAGAGGGATTTATAAAAATGTAGGATTATTGAAAGCATGAATTTTCTGGGAGCAACGACCCATGGTTCTTACCGATTTGAGGCCGCTGTCAAGTGAGTGCGGCCGTGTCGCTACGGGGTCGATGGAGCAGTTGCTTTCTAAAATATTTCCGCTAATGGCGATACTGGACACCGTTTCCAGTGCCACGATCTTTTTCAAGGATGACCAGGCTCGCTATGTCTTTGCCAATCAAACCTTGGTGCAAAGATGTGGATTTAACAGCCTTGCACAAGTGTTGCAAAAAAGCAGCGAAGAAATATTTCCCGACACATTCGGTTCTATCTACAAGGAGCAAGACTGGCTGGTCTTGCGGCAAGGAGTAACACTAGAGAATCAACTTGAACTGCATCTCAACACGGAGCGGCGCCCCGCTTGGTGTCTGACGCACAAACGCCCGATACATAGCAGCACCGGAACCGTCATTGGGCTGGCGGGCATTTCCAAAGATCTACTTGAATCAAGTGACATGCATCCGGTCTATGCTCGCTTGGCGGAAGTGGACCAACACATACGCCGGGAATTCTACCGAACCATAACAATGAGGGAATTGACATGCATCTCAGGTAGCTCGGTAACTCAACTGGAGCGCTTCTGCAAAAAAGTCTTCGGACTGACCCCAAGGCAAATGATTCTGAGGGTTCGAATGGATCATGCGTGCCGCCTACTCAGGGCCAGCCGCCTATCCATCACAGAGGTCGCCCTCGAATGCGGCTACGCGGATCATAGTGCGTTTGCGAGACGATTCAAACAGGCGATGGGTGTTACGCCCTCAGAGTTACGAAGCTTGGCGAAAGAAGGCGCCTAATTTATTTTATTGATCAATGTCCATTGAAGAGCGCTTTTTTACATTGCGACGGGGTGGATGGGTTGTTCCATAACAATGCTGGGGGCCTTGGAGCGTTTTGCAGCGCTAGAGCGTGTTATGAACTTTGGCGTAGTCGCGCTACCGTAGTGGGATGACAGCGCGCCGTCCTTACCCGACAGATGTGACCGATGAGGAATGGGCGTTTGCTGCACCGTATCTGACCCCGATGGATCCTGAAGCACGACAGCGCAAGTACGATTTGCGAGTGATGTTCAATGCCCTGCGTTGGATGGCGCGAGCGGGTGCCCCTTGGCGATTGATGCCGCACGAATTTCCGCCATGGGAAGCGGTGTATCAGCAAACGCAGTGCTGGCTGCAGGCCGGCTGTTTCGAAGCGATGGTCAATGATCTGCGCTCGGTGTTGCGTGCCGCTCAGGGACAGCAGGGTCAACCCAGTGCGGTCATCCTGGATGGGCGCACGTTGCAGTCGACGTGCGAAAGCGGCCCGCGCGCCGGCTACGATGGCTACAAGCGGAAGAAGGGGAGCAAGGTTCACATGGCCGTGGACACGCTCGGTCACCTGTTGGCCGTGCAGGTGACGCCGGCAAATGAGCAGGAGCGTGCCCAGGTGGGCGCTGTGGCGAAGAAAATCCAGCACGTTACGGGCCAGACCGTGACGTTGGCCTTTGTCGATCAGGGGTATACGGGTAAGGATCCTGCTGCCGCTGCCTTTGAGGAAGGTATCGAGCTGCATGTGGTGAATCTGCCAGAAGCGAGGAAAGGTTTTGTGCTGCTACCGCGCCGCTGGGTGGTTGAGCGTAGTTTCGGTTGGCTCAACCGCTTCGGGCGCCTGCCCCGGGACTACGAACGTTTGCCTGAAACACTGGCGGGGCTTCACTTCGTAGTATTCAGCGTGCTGATGCTGGGAAACGCCGCCAGCCTGCTCGCAAGTTCATAACACGGTCTAAGGCCTCGTCCCAAAATTTGGGACCACACCAATCCAAAGTATTTTGTGTGCTCTGCGCAGATATAGTCACCATGGCACCAATGCTTTGGCTGAACGGCGCACTGAGTTGCCCGCGTCTGGCACTGGAATTTAAGGTGCGTGATCTTGGATCAGGTGTGAAGCTGGGAGGAACTCGTAAACGCACCGAAATTACATGAAGATCGACTTCTGCTTTTTAAGTGGCTGGGCATGGGGGCAAATCTCTGGTATGGAAATCATATTGATTAAATGGAAACTTTCGCTCAAATACAGCGGAAACGCCAACCGATGATCGTCCGAGCTCGTTTTTAACCAAACTCGTTGTGGATCGCGTCGATAGGAGCAGCCGATTGCGTGCCTGAGCAGGGAGCGTCCCAAACCGCGTCCGATAAACTGTCGGCGAAGTGCCAAATAATAAATCTCGATGCTGCTTAGTTGCTCATCGTGCCGTAGTTCAAACCATCCGGCGGCGTCTGCGCCCACGAACAGAATTTGCCCCTCAACATCGGATAGGTGACTACTCCACTGAGCAGTTTCCCAAGAGATCGCGCGGCCCCAACCCCACTCCCCAGCGACTTCTCGATACAAATCCCGATAAATCTCAGCTAACGCGCCATCTGCCAACTTGAAACGACACCTGTCGGGTAGCATAGGCGCTCGCCAATACCTCTTGCCGGCGTGGAATAATTTACAGGACACGTGAGTTGACATGACGTTAAATTCTTGAATGGGTTGAGTCGGACGAAGAGTATTGATCCTCGATCGTAGTGCCAAGCAACACTTGTGTGCTTAACCATTAGAGGTGTTGTTTGGCAGGCCTTGATATTCGCAACCTCCGCCAGTTTGAATTTGTGATGCTTCGCCGTGCTCTAATAGCACAGCAACAACAACTATTTTTAGTAAGGAGCTTCCTGTGTTGATCAACCCGTGTACACCGTTGGGAGGATTGACAACTACGTCTCCCGCAGTGACTGCAAAGGTGTTTTCCTCAAGTGTCAATTTTCCCAGCCCCTCAATAATCACATAAATTTCGGTGTCGTAGGGCCCGTGTCGGTGCAAGCCAATACTGGTTTCAGGCCCCAGCGCGACCAGGTCGATGTAGTTTAGGCCGAGGTGTCTACGGTTGAAAAGAGCGCGAGACATGAGAACTTCGTTACAACCCGCGTGGGCTGTATTTGACGTATACCAAGCTTTAGCAAATGACAGTAGAAAGTTTAAACCGGGGAGCGTATTCATAGCTCAGCCATTAAGGAGTCGAACCAGCGGTGAAATTTGGCGTATATCGGTCAGGCGGTGGAAAGGACCATGGATAGCGACCAAATGCTCTAAGTCCGCTTGGTACAAATCGTACGGGTCGTAGAGTACGGCGCGAAGGCCGGCGTCGTTAGCGCCCTGTATATCCACTGCGGGCAAATCTCCGACATAAAGAGCTTCGTTAGCCTCTATTCCGCCGAGCCGCGCGAGCGCGGTATCGAAAATGCGCGGATCAGGCTTCTGCACTCCAACTAACGCCGAGTCTATAACTACCTCGAACAGTCCCGTCCAGCCATGGCGCTCGAGAAGGGTTTGGGCCGTTCCGTCCGCATTTGAAATCACACCGGTGCGGATACCTTGGTCGCGCAGTTCCCTTACCGCTTGCAGCGCTTCGCTGTTTATTATATTCCATAAAGAGAATGTATCACTGCCGTTAATCACTGCCTCAACGCCTTCAGCCCCGCATGCTGCGTTCACTAAGTTGTGTATCAACATACGAAAAGCGTCGTGTGGCCTGCCACTGCAGTAAGCCCGGGCCAATTGGCTGGCGATTTTTTTCCAGCATCCTGGCCCATCTTCGACCAATCTTGCTTGGTTCATGCCAGAGAGCTTTGCGACAGTGCCATAGTTGAAATTCATCAGGGTGTTGCCTACGTCGAAGAAGACAACCTTGACTTTGTTCATCTGTAGCTCCATATGATGGTTAGCAGCTGATGGGGGGGCATAAAAACTTTCCTGCCTCTTAGGCATCACCAGTGCTGTGGCTAGTGAATCGACAAGACTCACTATGACTGGATTGCTGTCATGGCGCACTTGGTAGGTGTTGGTGTCGCCAAAGCAGCAAGAGATAGTTTGCTATGGGTGTGATTAATTAGCGGCTTGATTCGAGTTGCTGCGGTTTTACAATTTCCACATATGCAACTATTTTCCTACGCAGTGGGAATGGCTTATCCTTCGCCGATGAGATTCAAATTGCCACCAGGCCTTCACTGTAAGCTTCGACGTTCACGCGTGTGCCAAGTCGCAACGATTCCCGTATGCAATCAACTACCACTTGGGTGTGGAAAGCGTCGGGGAATGGAGACAAAATACTCTTCGCATGACCTGACATAATTGCGTCGATAAAGATCTGAGTTTCGCGAAAAAAAATATCCTCGGCGGGTTGGTCTTGAGTAGAGGTAATTTGCCAAGGTGCATCAGATAGGCGGAAGTCCCAGCCCATAAGAGCAATGGGGGCATGGGGTGTGAACAAGCGCAGACCGATATCTTTTTCCGCCGCTGAACAACAGTAAACAAATGTACCGATACAGCCGGATTGCATATGCAAAGTGATGGAGACCGTTCCTGAATCACCCATTCCCGGTATGACTGTCACCTGATATACTTCACCAAGCAGGTATCGGATCAGGTCGATCATGTGCGTGGCTTGCTCATTGAGCGGGCCGCCCGATTGGGTAGGGTCAGTCCACCAGGGCACACTATAGGGTTTGCAGATCCAGTGGGCTTCGAAGCCGAGAATCGGTATGTCTTCTATGTTCGCCCTTACTTCCTCGATTGATCTGCGATAGCGATTCATATAGCCCACTGCGAAAACCCGGTCGCTCTGGAGCGCCCTTCCTAGCATCGACATGCTGTGCCGTGCTGAAAGGTGGATAGGTTTCTCAACGAAAATGTGCTTATCCAGTCGAGCGGCGATTTCCATCGCCGCCCTGTCACAGGGCGGGGTGCATACGAACACCGCGTCCAATGCCGACCAATTCATTTCAGCGGGTGAAGAGACTATCCCGCTGTTGTGAATGCTAGCGACTTGGGTTGCTCGGTCACTGTCTACGTCACATGCATACCGGACAGGATGGCCGATGCACTTTAAAGCCTGCGCTCGGATGAGACCCATACGGCCGCAACCTACGATGGCAATGGCTGGTTTCATCATCGTTATTTCAAAAATTAAGCAAGTTGGCCGCGAGTTGTACTTGGTCGGAACTCAATAGTGGGTCTAATTCCAGTGCAGTGATCACTGCATCCCGTGTGCGGCATCGTGTAGCCACCAACACCGACGCCTCGTGTCGACGGAAACGATCCATCCACGCGGCGACGAGCGGCGATGGGTGGCCGGTGGACTTGATCGTCAGGTTGCCCTGGTCCAGTCTGACCAATTTCTCCTCCGCAATCTCGTTGGAAATACCTATGTTTGCTGTGCTAATGAGGGGCGGAGCGTGTCCCAGTAAAGCCGCAATGGCTGGTACGACGGCGTGTTCATACCATGGCATGCTCCGGGTGCGTATGGACGGCGGATAAACAGCTGGCTTATGGTGTAACTCTTGGAATGCCCGCTCACGAATCTGCTTCAATGTATGTGCTCGACCTGGTGCATGGATAGGCTGGCCGCTCAACATACTGAAATATTTCAACGGAACTGCATCCAGTTGCGAGATGAGTTCAGCCCCTATGCCCCAGACGCCGTATTGGGCTCCTCGGTCTAAAAGAATTTGCGAGAGGCGGGGAAGTACATTCACACCCCCAACTTTCATGTTATAGAGAAAGCCGCGGTGGTTTAGTCCGACATAATCCCACGATAGTTCACATGCGTTGATGCCAAGAAGATCGGCGACATGCTTGTGGGTTATCGTGGGCAGTTCGCACAGTCCGAGACAAAGCCGTAAACCGGTCCCGGCGATCAGCGATGTGGATATGCCCAACGGATTAACCAGGTTAAGGATCCAAGCATCCGGGCATCGGCGCAGGGCAGTTGAAGAAAATGACTGCACACCTTGGGCGATCCTCAAGGCCGCCTGGAGTCCACCCGGGCCAAGCGTCTCATCGACTAGCGTATTCAGTCTTGCAGCCAGCCGCTCGTCTTGGAATCGGCCTTTAAGTCCACCATAGCGTGCTTGATGAACCACGATGTCGGCGCCTTCCAGTGCTTTATCCAGATCTGGCGTCGCCAAAATGCGCCAGGTTGGGAGCGTTGCTGCCGCGAACCGCTTAATCAGCTCAAGTGCACCGTTGTCCCTGCCTTGCAGCCTCAGTTCAAAGGACTGCTCGCGCAGCTCCGTTAAAGCAAGTTGATGTAGCAACTCGACAGTGAATGGGCTGCTGCCGCCGACAACCACAAGTGTGCTCATGTCCCCGCTCCATAAAAGGACCGGACAACGCTGCACACTGTGTTGATCTCTGCTTCGCTCATATCGGGACGCATTGGCAGACATAACGTCGTCGCGGCTAAGTTTTCGGCCACGGGAAACTGCCCTTGGTTCCACCTTTGCGCATTGAAGGCTGGTTGTAGGTGGATCGGTTGAGGGTAGCGAACCACTGCATCTATCCCTGCCCGAGTTAAGTAGCCGAGTAGATCATCTCGCGCATCGGTCTTGATCTGGAAAAGATGATAGACATTCGTCGATCCGGAGGGCGTTTCCTGAAAAGCTAAGGGCGTTCCGGTGAGTTGGTCTCTGTAGCTCGCAGCGATCTGCCGCCGGCTCTCGTTCCATGCATCGAGTAAAGGGAGCTTCCAGGCCAAGATCGCGGCCTGGATAGAGTCCAGCTTACTATTGAGTCCCAAAGCAACATGCTCGTTTTGTTTGCGCTGCCCAAGGCCTCTGATTACACGCATCTTGTCGGCAAGGACCGCACTGTCCGTGACGCATGCCCCCGCGTCCCCAGCGGCAGCTAGATTCTTGCTTGGATGGAAGCTAAAGCAGCCAACTTCTCCGAACGTTCCGGCCCTTTTTCCCAGAAATCTGGCTCCATGGCACTGAGCAGCGTCTTCCACGAGGTTGAGACTGTGTATTCGGCACAAACGCAGCAATGCGTCCATTGGAGTGCATGCACCGAACAGATGCGCGGGCAAAATAGCACGTGTTCTGGGGGTGATTGCATGCTCGACTTGGTCGACATCCATCAGGAATGTACGAGGGTTCGCGTCGACGAGTACTGGTGTGGCACCAAGAAGGCAGATAGCTGCCACGGTCGCATAGAAGGTGTTTGCCTGTGTGATAACCTCATCGCCTGGACGGATGCCTAAGGCCATCATGGCGATGATGAGCGCATCTGTGCCGCTGTTAAGACCGATGGTGTGGCCCGTGTCCAAGTAGCAAGCAAACGCAGACTCGAAGTGCTGAACCTCTTCCGTCAGGATGTATCGTCCCTCAAGGATTTGCGCACCTATGTGCTCCACAAGCCGATCAAATGATGGACCGAACTGTTCTGCGTAGTTGTACCGCGACACGACCAACGTCATGCTTTTCTCCTGTTTTCGCCGTACCGCCCAGCGCCTAGCAATCCGTTGTCGTCGTCGAAGTGACCCATCTGAAATGCAGTATTCCAGCCTGCCCAGTTGTAATGCTCGTTGCATCTTCTGGCCAAAAGGGATATGTAGGGTTTGCCGACTGCCAACGCGAAGCCGCCGATCACGATATAGCGTTCCACTCCGACCATGGATCGTGTCGCAGCCAGCCCGGCAGCAAGCGGTATGAGGGATGTTTCGACGCAATCGGTTGTCCAGGGATCTCCCTTGACGAAAGCCTCTGCGATATCTGTAGTGTGGATTGACGTACCGGCCAATTGTGACGCGGCGAAACCCAGTGGGTCCTTGTCAGCCTGTGCCTGAACTAGCTTCGCGACACCCCGCCCGGACGAATATGCCCCTATGTGCCCAATCTCACCGCAGTCACACGTCGGTGCATCTGAAATGGAACCCCACTTCACATGCCCTAGCTCGCCCGCATCGAAGCTGACGCCGAGAACAGGAATGCTATTGAGAAAGAGCTTCGAGCCAATTCCCGACCCAATGGATACCAGGCAGAAATCTTCACCGCCATCGCATGCGTATCGATAGCCCGCTGCAGTAATGTCATTCATGACTGTCGTGGGGAGGCCCACGGCAGCGCTTAGCCGCGCTTTGAAAGGAAAAGGTTCCATCAATTGCTCGCCTAGGATGGTGGGCGCCGCCAGGAGTAAGCCCTCTGCGTTTACGGGACCTGGCACCCCTGCTACAACCGCTTGTGGCCGACAACCGCTCAGCCCGATGAGCGCGAGGGCGGCATGCCGCATCGCATTGATCACCTCGTCAAGTAGTACGGTCTGCCGAGTGCCACTGCGTCGGTAATTCGGTGTGGGACAAACCTGTCGAAGCAATAATTGACGCTCGCCAGTATTGTAGAGGCCGCACCGTAATGAGGTTCCTCCTAAATCGTAGGTTAGGAGGATGGTCATCTTAGGCTCCTTCGTAGGAGATGCTCGCAGGCCCCTACGACTTCCTGCAGGCTCACGTCATTCAGAAAAGTTGCATCTCCGATCGCGGTAGGTACCGCAATACGCTGGAGTCCGTCCCGGTGCCTGACAACATCATCCAACGCGGTTTGCAAATTCGCGGCAGTGCAATCTGAGTTGATAATAGGTAGACCCATGCGTTGGGTCAGAGCGATGATGCGATCAGCGGCGGCAGCATCAATTAAATTACGTCTGGCTGCAATCACGGTCGAGATGCACATATCAATAGCAACTGCTTCACCGTGAAGCAAGCTCTCTAACTTGAGCATTTCGATCACCGGGCTGAAGGTATGCCCGAAATCCACCACGCGGTAGAGATCATGTTCCCAGAGGTTGGGTTCCAGTTCGTCTAGCATGCGCTGGATCGAGAGATGAATAATTTCCCGTGAGACCGGTGACGACGTGGCGCATGATTCGACCAAGTCCGAAGCGTGAGACTCTAGGATTTGAAATAGCGTTATATCCGAGACGATTGCCATCTTGAGCACTTCGGCGAGGCCGTTGCGGATGTGGCGCTTTGGTAAGGTGCCCAAAAATGTGGGGTCGAGAACGGCAGCCACCGGCGCGCAATAGCTACCGATGCGATTTTTGTGAAGGCCAAAGTTAACACCGGTCTTGACTCCTATACCTGCATCAACGATTCCCAAGAGTGTGGTTGGCACGCGCACGTAAGGAACGTGCCGCCGATATATACTCGCGGCGAAACCGACAGCATCCAGCAAGCACCCACCGCCAATCGCGATCACTGGTTCACTTCGCCGGTTGATTCCGAACTGAGTCATATGTTCGACCGCGCGTTCGACCATGCGCAGATTTTTTGTTTTTTCCGTGACGCTCAAGACTACGATTCTTGAGCCTTCTGCGCAAAAGAACCGGTTGATGTCACCTGAATAAAAGCGGAAGACTTCGTTCTCTACAAAAACAAGGCGGCGACCACGGTCTTCCGTGTGGCTGTTATTTTCTATTGCTCCCAGTTGCAACAGAAGGGGATTACTCGTGCGCAAAACGCCCTCGGTCCAAATGACTCGGTAGGTGACATCAAAGCCTGCAGAAACATCCCAGCACTGGTAATGTTCCGCTCCCTGCGTAACGGATTGATTTGGTGACCCCGCCATGTCCGGTTCCTCCGGTAGCAATGATCTTGCTCCGTCGTGCTATCTTACTTAACAGCTAAGGTTGATCAACTGTCCATTTGGACAGGCATACTTAGGCGAATATTGGGTTAAACTTCTGTCGTAATTAGGGTCAGTGGCTCATTTTCTCAAGCCGCCTCAATAACGTTGCTCAACTCTTGAACAGGCGGTCGTATGGATATTGGCTTAAATCAGTTGGAAGAGTCTTGGATCTTCCGAATTCGCCTCGCTTCGTCAATGGAAGACTTGGAGCAGATATTTAGACTTCGGCATCAGGTCTTTGCCGAAGAGTTGCATTGGGTGCCGCGGGCCATTTCAGGCTTGGAGCAGGACCAATACGATAATAGTGCCGTACTAATTGGCGCCTTCAATCTCGATGGGGCGGTGGTTGGAACCATTCGGATCTTATTTAGACCCGACAGCTTCATGCTTGAGCGTGAATTTTCCGCCTTCCTCTCGGGCTGCCCGAAAGGCCAAATGGCCCCCGCTGAAATGACTCGACTTTGTGTGGATTCGAGGTTACGACGCAGTGACCTTGGGAGGCGGGTGTCGCAGGCACTAATTTGCGCGGCTTACGTGGAGTGCCTGAGTCGAACAGCTTACGAAGCCGATTTTGTGTCAACTCCCGCGTTTATTTATTCGCTTCGCGAAAGGGGGTTTCCTTGCATCCCCTTCGGGAATGCCAAGACGCTTTCCTGCGGGGTGAAAAGTCTGGCGGCGCGGATGTATTGGGGACGGCTGGATGTATTTGAGGTCTTTGGATCGCCCAATTCAAGGGCTTAATATTCCACAACTGAAGGCTTTTGCCACGGCCTGACTTCTGGTACTACTCTTTAGCTTTAGCATTGCATTACTAAGATGAAACTTTACCGTACGCTCGCTTATGAGCAGTATGCGCGCTATCTCCCAGTTGGTTTTTCCAGCTGCAACCCAGTGCAAAACCTCCGCCTCCCGATCGGACAAAGCGACACGATTTTGATCAACGAAATCTGCGCGCTCGCTTGCAAGTTGGAGATACGGTGATACTAGCTCTATGACGGCCGCGTGCCTGGGATGCTTGCAGAGCTCCTTGCCCGCAAATGACGTTACTCTTAAGCCCTCTGTATCGTGATGCCGTGCGCTGAAGCCGTCGATGAGTCCATATTCCTTCGCCTTCTCGATAAAATATTTTTGGTCCGGGGTTGGGGATTTGAAAGCCCGCCTCCAATTAACCAGTCCTCTAATTTTTGTGGTCACGACCGGGTCAATTCGGTGATAACCAAAATTGTTATAAAGTTTAATCCACTCGGTTGGGTATCCGAGATTGTAGACATGCTCCAACCCTTGTAATGTGGTCGATGTCATAACCCGGCATGCAATAATTCCCTGAAAGGGCAAAATTTTTTCTAGCGCTGCATGGATTGCCTGTTTCTCAGTGCAGTGCTGCGCAATTTGCGTAGCTAGATCGATTATTCGACTCAAATCATCTTTGGCTAGAAGGCGGTTGGGGGAATGCATTTCAACTCCTCAATCAAAAATATGTATGGGTAAGCAGTAGATTATTATCCTCATGTTGCGCGGATGCGGTGCAGCGCATCTGCGTCATTTAATTGGCATGGTCGGCTACCCTTTCTTTATTTTTCTAAAAATGGGAAGCGTCATTGCCGCAAATAAGTGGCGCTCCGGATGATGTGCGATTCTGTCGCAACTCTACTGAGATTCCTTTGGACCGGAGTCCGCTGAGTTTGCCGGTTTAGCACGTCATAGAGCCACCACCAGATTTCAAGATTCCTTTAGCCTTTATCTCCGCTGCCTTGCTTCCGACGGATCTGCACTTTTTAAAAAGCTTCTGTACTCACCGCCAACCTGAGACCTCGTCCTGTTTGGCTAGTGCTGCCACCTGCGGATGCTCTTGAGCATAGCGTTGGAAGAAGACCTCAGGGCTGACCAAATAGCCACTATCAGCAATGGTGTACATCAGGGCCTTGACATCGTTGAAGATAAGTCGACGCAACTGTATGCCTTGCCTGAGCCACTGTATAAAGTGCTCGCCGGACAGCGTCTCGCCATTGGTCTGTCCCGGTGCCGGTTCTGGCAGGGTACCGCCGAGCCGTCTGGCGGGTACTGTGGACACTTCACTGTCCTGAAATCCCCGAGAGTCGGCGGCGTCGACCGCTGCGCATCACGATGTCACCCGCTTGTTGGGCGGCGACGGCACTAGCTTTATGGTCATCGCTCTGGTGCAGGAGCCCGCCGCGGGGGGGGGGGGGGGGGGGGGGGGCATTGCCCCAAAGATCTAGCTTGGTCCGCGCACCAATTCCCCCATTACTGGTTCCAGTGCCGCCGGATACACCGCTTCGGGCACGTTGTAGCGCGAGGCTATGGTGCTGCAGCGTCTGGCCCGCCCTAGTTCTCCGTCTTATGAACGGCAGTGCCGTTAGGTGCACTCGGTTTGTTGATAACAGGCGCCGCCAGCATGTCAATCGCCGGCAGCGGTGACCCCCCCCCCCGGACCTGCTGGAGCAGACTGTCACCGTTTCTCCGATTAATCAGGCGATTTGACGGCGTGGCGATGACACCTGACGCGAGCGCTTCTTGCGCTTGTGCCTGGATAACAGCTGTAGCCTTAATTTCCACCGATAGCGCGACCACGCGCCGCTCGCTTGCTTGTGGCGACAGCGTGACTTAGTCGACGGTACACCGACGAAGGCAGACGGGCATGGTTGACTCCTCAGGTCGGATAAAGGTTTCCTCTTAGGGCAACGGGGGGATGCCGCGCGGTTGATCTTCTCGGCGACCTTGAAGGCGGCTTGCAATTCGGAGATGCCGAACTGCTGCATGAGCTGGTAGCGCTCGGCCTTCTCCTCGGGTTCGGTTTGCGCGAGCGCGAGGTAGAGGCTGGGCGGCACGGCCCGGAACAGCACCTCCATGCTCTTGGAGAGGATGACGCCTTCGGTGAACTTGCCGGCTTCCTTGCGGGCCGACAGCATCAGCGCCTTTGCCGGGCTTAGCTCGCGGAAGCGCGCGATCTTCTCGACCTCGTCCGGCGGCATCGACAGGCAGATCCACCACTCGATCATGTTCAACATCGGCTCGGCGGCCTTGGGCAGGTCGTCGATGTTCTGCGTGGCGACCCAGAACCAGGCACCCAGCTTGCGCCACATCTTAGTGATCTTCACCACGTACGGCGACAGCAGCGGGTTCTTCGTGATCACGTGTCCCTCGTCCGTCACGTTGAGGATGTGGGGCGGCCGAGGAGCTGGTCGCGCGCGGCGATGTTGTTGACCGTGCTGATCAGCGAGATGTAGGCGATGGACAGCTGCGCGTTGTAGCCCTCGCGCGCGTACGTCGCCAGGTCGACGATGGTGATGTCGGCCTCGGGCCAGGGCGTGCCGTCGCGGTCGAACATGTCGCCGTCCGCGCCCTGGCAGAACATGTCCGTCGCGTCCGCCATTTCGAGCATGCGCGCGGAGCACCTCGGGCAGGATTGAGTCCACGCGCAAAAATCCCTACTCTGGGGCGCACGCTATCAGAAGTCATAACGCTATCGTTCAAACGTGCTTTGTATGTTCGCCTTCGGAAATTTGACGACTCGTCTTTGGGGCAACGGTCATGAGTCCGTGGTATGCAGTGTTGCAGGCGTGTTCAATCCCGTTACGCTTGATGGGTGGACTAGTTCAGCAAAGTTCAGAAATAGGTAAAAACTGAACCGTGGGAGCTGGCCCTGCAATGTGATCTTACGAAAGGTTCAGTGATCCGTAGGGCTACCTATCCGGAGAGTCCGCAGTGCGTCACGAAGCTCGTCCGGCGTTCGGAACAGCAGACTTTCAAAGCCCAGCTGTTTGGCTGCATCTACGTTCCGTTGACTATCATCGATAAAAGCGGTTCGCTCGGGGGTCAAATGATAACGTCGGGTCAGCAATTGGAAGATCTCAGGCTCGGGCTTCATGAGACGTTCGCGGCCAGAAACGAGAATGCCCTCGAAATGCTCCAGGAATGAATAGCGATCCGTTGCGTAGTGAAAGGTCTCTGCGGACCAATTGGTTAACGCGAGCAGGCGTACCCCGCTCGCACGTAGCTCCTCCAGGATCCGCACTGTGCCTGAGATAGCTTCCCCCAACATTTCCGGCCACCGGTCATAGTACGCCCGAATGTTTGCCTGATGCTCCGGATGCTGCGTGGTCGCCTCTGTAATCGCCTCTTCCCATGGTCGCCCACGGTCCTGAAACTCGTTCCATTGGGTATTGCAGACTGTAGCGAGAAACGCTTCCATCTTCTCGGTATCGGTCCCAAAGATCTTTCGATAGAGGTAGCGAGGGTTCCAATCGATTAACACGCCGCCAAGGTCAAACACAACTGTGTCAATGGACCGCTGGTCAAGCCGCTCCTGCTCGGTGTGGGTGGTCAAATTGTTTTCCTGGTGAAATGCCAGCGCAGGGCGCCGAATGTTTCAAAGGTTGCTCGCCGGACTGTGGATCACCGGCGACCTTGTCAGCTTAGCCGATGCTGGCGCAGTCAACGAGCCTGCCTTCAGAATTGGGCTCTTAGGAACAGAGTCACACTGTGTGGCGCACCGTACCAGCCCTGATCGTCAAGGCCGATCTGGGAGTAGTATTTGTTGTTGAGCACATTGTTTATTTTCAGAGTCGCATGAGACATGCTTGCTTAAAGCGTGGTGTGCCATGATGCTGAAAAGTGCGTAGCTATTCTGTTCGACCTGCTCGATGCGGTTGCCAGCTTAAGCGCCGACTTCCACTCGGCGGTTACTTGTCCATGACCTTCAGATAGGTATTGTTCGGCGGGCACTCCGTAAATAGATCGGACGGCTCGACCAACAGATAGCCATGCAACTGTCGTGATTTGCGTGGCCCATGGACCTCACAAGTCCAGATGTTCAGACCGCCTGGTTGTTTTCGATGCCGCCCCAATCGCTCGAAGCGCTTTTGCACCCATTGCCAGCCTTGCAACTTGTCTTGACTGGCCCACCCTTCGACTTGCGGGTACTCCCGTGCATAGCGCTGGAAAAGCCCCGGGCTGACCAAGTAAGCAGTATCGCTCACGGTATGAATAAGCGCCTTCGAATCGTTGATGATGAGCCGGCGCGAAGTGATGCCCTGTTTTAGCCATGCCATGAAGTGCTCGCCGGATGGTTGCACGGTCGAAGACGGCGGCGCAACCGCAGACGCAGACGACAGAGGTGAGGCGACGGTCATCGCTGACACGGGAGGCTCGGGGGAAAGGGCAGGGACTTCATCCGGGACCTGCTCGCTATCCCGCCCCGCGCTGGCCGAGCCGCTCAAGCTCACTATCGCCAGCATCTCTTCCATGATGTCGGGCATGGCCTGCGGCAGGGATGGAGAGACAGACGTGGTGATGCCACCTTCTTCCCCGGGGGGAGCCTCTGCTCCGGCCGCAGAAAGGAGGGACGGCGCATCGGCCTCCTTGCCTGAGGAAGTCGTGCCGATCAACACCGTCCCAGTGAACGAGGTTGGCCGTTCGTCAGACTCCCAGATCAGCGCAGGCGCTAGCCGTAGCAGGGTAAATGAATGGGACCAGCCGGTCGAACTGGTTATGGTTGCGCGCCAGATTGCCTTGCCGTCTGCAGCGGGCAGCACCATGCCGTGGTCCTGCAGTACGTTGAACACGGCGGTATTGTTCGCGGGGATGCCGTCGATACCCTGTGACAGCAGATGCGCGCGGAGCTTGTCGGAAACGGTCTTGCTCACCAGCCACAAGGCATCCTCGGTGAGCCAGCCATCGGAGGCCTCTGGCTGATTCAGCTTCAACTCTTCCTTGAGCAGGTAGCGCAACCCCTCAAGCAGCTTACGTTGCAGGGCGTGTTTCGGCGCAGCCATGGCGCGGGCCGGATCGCCGCCCAGTTCCTGGGCCACGGAAGCGCGGTCGGCCTGCACGACCAGCTCGCCCAGCACGCCGGCGTGCTCATACTGCCCGGCCAGGACGTAGAGCAGCGGACCCCAGAGCGCGGGATAGCCGCTAAGCCAGTCCAGCAGCGGACCATCGAGCAGTTGGCGGTAGAGCAGCCCTGTCGCGGCACTGTGCAGGCGGTATTCGCGGTCGTCGCGGTAGCGGAAGCGGTACGGCTGGCGCAGCGGGCCGTGCCAGGGATGCCACACGGAGCCGTCGGCCAGCTCGACGTGCAGATCGACCGCGATCTTGCCGATGTCATGGAGCAGCGCGGCATAGGCGACTGCGGCGGTCCAAGCCTCGGACTGCGCCGCCTGATCCTCGGGACTGGCGCCGATGGGCAGCAGATGGGACTGCCGCAGCTTGAGCGCATAGGCGACGATTTCCAGGCCGTGATCCAGCATGCCGCCCGGGTACGCATGGTGATGGCTCTCGGAAGCGGGGAATTGCTGGACCAGTTCGGCGTAGCGCTCCAGCGGCACCCGATACAGGGTGGCGAATTGCCGACGCGAGAGCGACGTGCGCTGCCAGATGTGTTCCAGCAGTTTCTGCCGCCGCGGTGTCGCCAACAGCGATGCGGCCGATTCGGGCCGCAGCAGCCCTTCGGGGAGGTCAGTGGCGAGTGCTGGCGACGGGGCCGTGACCGGAGGCCGTTTTCGCTGGAACATAGAAAGCATGCGGGTGTCCTGGTGGTGGCCGGCCAGGGGACCTTTTCGCCTTTTCGAGGTAGGGCCTTTCCCCTTGCACCCCATTCCCTTGCCATTTCGGTCCTTTGGCCATTTACACCTTTTGGATGTAGGGCGACCGGCGCTGGCCGTCCACCGCCAATGCGGGTTGCGGCAGCGCCGGATTGAGGCAGGAAGGCTGGCTGTTCGCGCCCTACGATGGGCCGATTCTTGGACTCGGGAGGACGTCGTGAGGCCTCACATTGACAGGGTAAGGAATATTCCTTACGATGTGGGCATCGCAATCAGGAGAGTCGCCATGCCTGCCATCTACGAAGTCGCCACGCTGACATCCAAAGGCCAGATCACGCTGCCCAAGTCTATCCGGCAGGCGCTCGGCGTCGATGCCGGCGGCAAGCTCGCGTTCGATCTGCGGGGCAGCGAAGTCGTCGTTACCCATGTCGATGCCGAGCACGAGGACCCCGCCATCGGCGCGTTCCTGAGCCTACTGGCGCGCGACATCGAAGCTGGCCGGCACGTCCAGGGCCTGCCCGAGGATCTGGCTCGCGCCATGTTGGAATATGCTGGTCGCGGCGTTAACCTGAACGAGGAGATCGACGGGGAAGTGGAACTTTGATGCGACGGCATGGCTGGACGCTGCTCTTCCACGACTGTGTGATCGAGCAGTTGCAGAAACTGCATGCGGCCGCAGCGCGCGCGCAGGAGAACGACCCGGCGGGCTACGGGTCCAACGCCAACGTCAAGCTCTTCCGGGCCTTGAGCCAGTTGATGCTGGACGTGGTGCCAGGTGATCCGGCACGTGACGAGTACCGCCAGGGCAACACTCTGGGGCCGGCCCACCGCCACTGGCGACGGGCTAAGATCGGGAGGCGGTTCAGGCTGTTCTTCCGGTACGACTCGAAGGCGAAGGTCATCGTGTACGCCTGGGTCAACGATGAGCAGGCCTTAAGGTCTTCCGGGAGAAAGTCAGATTCCTATGCCGTGTTCGAGAAAATGCTCGGGCGCGGAAATGCGCCAGACGATTGGAACGCGCTGGTGCAGGCAAGTAAGCATGATTGGAGCCAACTGGAGTAAGCAATTCCTCATGTAGCAGGAGACGACACGGCAACTCGCTCCGGAATTGCAGAACGCCTCGGCCTCTGGCTCGGTTGTGGCGCGGCTACGCCCGCGGCGAATGGTGGGTGTCGGTCCGGCTTGTCGCGTGGGGCCTGCCGGTCGTCGCCGTCCAGGCCTCGGCCGGCGTGGCTTGGTCCTCCGGCGTCGTGCCGACTGGCAGCAATAGGACTACCGCAGCTTGAGGGCGTATGTGATGATTTCTAGGCCGTGGTCGAACATGCCGCCTTGATAGGCGTGGTGATGGCTCACGGAAACGGGGAACTGCCGGACCAGCGCCGCGTAGCGCTCCAGCGGCGCGCGGTAGAGCGAGGCGAACTGCCGTCGCGACAGCGAGGTGAGCTGTCAAATGTGTTCCAGCAACTGCGGGGTTGCCAGCAGCGAAGCGGCCGACTCCGGCCGCGTCAGCCCTTTGCTGGGCGGCGGCGAGAGAGCGGCGTCTGCCGCGGGTGTGTACGCCTTCTTTCGCTGGAACAGTGACAGCATGGAGGGCACCGATCGTGGGCTGGGCGCCGGACCTTTTCGCCTTTCCAGTTCCTGTTGTTAGACCCTTTCTTCCGCCACTTGGCGAGCGATAAAGGGGGACGTTGTTATCCCCTTTCTCGCTTCCCACCAAGCGCATTGCAGGTCAGGCTGATCCTGCGTCACCACGCGTCTGACCTAGCCCGGGGCGCTGCACTCTCACTCTGTATGAGTTGTCTTGAGGCTGGCTGTCGTTGCGGTAATGAGTTAAAAATAACTCAATTCGGTTAGTGCGCCGCAGTCCTTGGGCGAAGCACAAGGCAAAGGCCTGCTTGTGCATCTGCAAAAGTCAAAAGAGTGTCGCCGCCGTCGCGGCCAGATATGAAAGGTGAGTTAGCACGTGACGAATCATGGAGAACATGGAGCGGGCAGTACGCTGGTGCAGCCCTCGGTTCTGGAAGCACTTGAGGTGCTTCAATACGCCGTTTCCTGTGCAACGCTGCCCGATGGAAAATCAGATACTGCAACAACCAGTTCATGCTCATGTTCGAGCACGGCACGGCGCACTTCGGCACCATCGAGCGCTTCATCCAGCAGGCGTATCTGCGTGAGCAATAACGTGAATTAGCCAGGAATAATTGGTTTGGAATCGAGGGTCCCTCAACCGGGCAAGCCATCGCCGTGCCTGACATGGAGGTTGACATCGTGGCCTCTGACGGCTCGATCCGAACGGTGCTGCACTCGGGGGGATCATGCCCGAGAGAGCCTGGGCGTGGCGATCTTCAAGGACTTCTCGGCAGTAGTGTCCAGTCAGCGTCTGCTACGCGAGATCGTCCACAGCGACGGCCTGACTGGCGTAGCGAATCGCAGTGGTCTACGCGAGCGATGGGAGGTCGAAACGCATAACAATCCCGGTGTGGCGCTTGCGTTCCTGATGATGGACCTGGACGACTTCAAGCCTGTCAATGATCGTCATGGACATGCTGTCGGCGATGAGGTCTTGAAGATCGTCGCGAAACGGCTTGTGGAGGCGGTACGCTCGAACGATCTCGTCTGCCGCCTCGGTGGTGACGAGTTCGGAATCTTGCTGGTCGCGCCCGGCGGCGCTGGTCAGATCAAGGTGGTTTGCGATCGTATCCTGTCGTCAATTGCTGACCCCATCATCGTGGGGGATCTCGTACTGGGCGTCAGTGCGAGTATGGGGGCCTCTATCCAGAACAGGCCGAGGATAAGCAGCGCGCTGATTGGGTGCTGTATCAGAGCAAGACGGCGGGCCAGAAAGGAACGTGCCACTACTGGTTCACCGAAGGTCGTGCGGCGAAACCTGTGGCGTCGCCGTAGCGGCGTGGACGCTGCCCAAGCTCAGACATGTCCGTAACGTATCGCGCCGACTCATAGAAATTGACATGGATCGTATCGTATTGAACACGCTGGCGCCCATATTGCCCCGAAGCAGTTCTCTTATCGCCATTTGGGCTTCTTCCATTGCCGGGTTATGGATGAAGTGAATGCGCAGCATTGTCTCGGCTGCAAAGGGCTGCTGGCCGCGCCGGCCCTCTCGGGCTGGTAGGGCTGCACGAGTTCGACCAGGTCAGACCACGGCACCACCCGATCCATCGAGTCCAGGAACTCCCGCTTGCGCGCGCTTGTTCGACTGCGGCTGTATCAGACTGGCTTGCTTCATGGCGTGCGATCGCACTGCCTGACGCGGCCCATAGTAAGCATGTCTCTACGGGATTCGTGCAGACCATCCCTAGAACTAGAATTGGTAATCGACGACGGTGAATAGGGATACTTTGTATTTGTCACCGCCGCCTTGTGCCGCTCCGGCCATGTACTGACCCGCGCCAACGGAGGGGTCGTTGCGCCCGACCAGCAGCTCGCTGGAGATGTGCAATCGATGGGTGCTCCACGCGGCCCCCAGGATCAGCCGCCGGCTGACCTTGGAGTCCGCCTCGTCCTTGGTGAAACGTGACAGGCTGGCGTACAGATCGAACGGCTGACCGGCCACCGTCAGCGGCCAACCGACTTCGGCGAACACCACCGTGCCCTTGGTGGCGATGTTGTAGGAAGCATCGAAGCCGCCCACGGTGATGACGTGGGTCTCGCGGGCGGCGGGCAGGTCGATGTCCTGCCGAGCCACCAGCAGCTTGCCGCGCTATCTGCCGTTGCTGATCTTCACGCTGGCCGCCAGTGCGCGGCGCTTGCCATCGCCCTGCTACGTGCCGCTCTCATCCTGCAGCCGCGAGTACAGCCCCGAAACCGCCGCCGACATCGTGATGTCGTCATGCTTGAGCAGGTCCCAATCCACCGTTGCCGCCACCAGGTTGCGCTCGGAGGTGCTGGTGCCATGGGGAACGTAGCTGTCGCCTTGCACGAAGGCGGTGGAATAGTGCGCGCCATCGCAGCTGATGCCTTTGCCGTCCGGCGTGGAGGTAGGGTAGTAGCCGGCGGCCAGGCGGTAACCATCGCCGTCGTGGCGGTAGGTGATGCCCGGTGCGTAGACCTCTTCCAGACCCACCACGAAACCGATGCTGCCCAGCACCTGCGCGCCCCAGTACTGCTCATCCAGCACGACCGGCTGCAGGCCCACCGCCACGCGGCCGCCATTGGCGAAGCGGCGGCCCGCGTAGGCCTGCAGAGGAAAGCTCACTTCACCTGGATAATTCCGGTACCCGGCGGCCGAAGAGTACAGCACGCTGCCACCGTAGAAGCGGTACTGGGCCGATGCGAAGTAATCCTTGCCGTCATAGTCGGCCTTCAGATGAGCGTATGAAGGAGAAGTGGTTGGAGGTGTGGCGGGTGCCGTCGCCGTGGGCGTCGTGAAGCGCACATCCCAACGATCCCGCAGCACCCCCCAGGGTCCAGCCGGTGTGTGCCGGGGCAGGGCAGTGGTATCGGCAGGTGCGTCAGCATCCTTGCTGGCCGTTTCAGCATGTGCCACCGAAGCGCAGGCCAGATAAGCGCAGGCCAGATACACGGGCAACACCATCGCACAGCGCTGTGGCGAGGGGAAGGTAGAGCGAACGAAACGGAATGCGGGATTCATGGGCGTGTTCCCAGGCAGGCACAGCAGGAAGGACGGCGATTGGCCGGCCATTGGGCAACAGGGTGCCGCCCGCCGCGCCGGAATGCGCGGGCAGGGCCTCGATGGCTGCAACCGGAAACGGCTTACTGCTCGGCGGCGTCGAACTCGGCGATGGCTTCGCGGACGATGCGGAAGCTGTCCACCGCGGCGGGCACGCCGCAGTAGATCGCCACCTGCAGTAGCACCTCGCGAATCTTCTCGCGGCTGACGCCGTTGTGCAGCGCACCCTTGACGTGGATCTTCAGCTCATGCGGCCGGTTCAACGCGGAAATCATCGCCAGGTTGATCAGGCTACGCTCGGCCAAGGCCAGGTCGCTGCGCGCCCACACCGTGCCCCAGCAGTACTCGGTCACCAGCTCCTGCAGCGGCCGGCTGAAGGCATCGGCCTGGGCCAGGGCGCGGTCAACGTACTCGTCGCCCAGCACATGGCGGCGGATCTGCAGACCTTTTTTGAAATGTGCGTCGCTCATGTACTGATGCCTCCGAACAGGGTGTACTTGATGTCCAGGAAATCCTCGATGCCGTGGCGCGAACCCTCGCGCTCCAGGCCTGACTGCTTGATGCCGCCGAACGGCACCACTTCATTGGAAATGGCCGCGCGGTTGATGCCGACCATGCCGTAGTCCAGCTGCTCGCTCATGCGTTAGGCGCGGTCCAGGTCACGCGTGTAGCAGTAGGCCGCTAGCCCGAAATCGGTGGCATTAGCCAGGCGCACGGCCTCGGCTTCGTCGTGGAAGCGAAACACTGCCCCCAGCGGGCCGAAGGTTTCGTCGGCGGCCACCTGCATGTCGGCAGTGGCATCGACCAGCAGGGTGGGCAGGTAGAAGCATTCACCCTGCGGACCTACTCGGCCACCCTGCAGCACGCGGCCGCCCTTGGTCACCGCGTCGTCCACGTGTGATTGCACCTTGGCCACTGCTGCGGAGTTAATGAGGGGACCGATATAGGTGCCCTTGGCCTGGCTGGGACCGATGCGTAGCGCTTCGATGCGGATGCGCAGCGCCTCCACGAACGCATCGTGGACGGCGTCATGCACCAGGAAGCGGTTCACGCAGACGCAGGTCTGGCCGGCGTTGCGGAACTTGGCCAGCATCGCGCCATCAACGGCGGCTTGCAGGTCGGCATCGTCGTACACGATGAACGGTGCGTTGCCGCCCAGTTCCAGCGACACCTTCTTCACGGTTTTGGCCGCCTTGCCTTACAGCATGCGCCCGACCGGCGTGGAGCCGGTGAAGGTGAATTTGCGCACGGCGTCGCTGTCGAAGAAGGCTTCGCCGATGGATGCCGCGTGGCCGGTGACCACGCTGAGCATCGCCGGCGGCACGCCGGCCTAGTGGGCCAAGTCGGCCAGGGCCAGCGCGGTGAAGGGGGTTCCGCCGCAGGCTTGACGATGCACGGGCAGCCAGCAGCCAGCGCCGGTGCCACCTTGCGAGTGATCATTGCCGCGGGGAAGTTCCAAGGCGTTACCGCCGCCACAATGCCGATCGGCTGTCGGGTCACTACGATCCGCGCGTCCGGATACGGACTGGGAATGATGTCGCCATAGACGCGCTTGGCCTCTTCGGCGAACCACTCGATGAAGCTGGCCGCGTAGGCGATCTCCGCGCGTGCTTCAGCCAACGGTTTACCCTGTTCGGAGGTGAGCAGGCGTGCCAGCTCCTCGGTGTTCTCGATGACCAGTCGATGCCAGGCTTTCAGTATGCGCGAGCGATGTTCAGCGGTAGTGGCGCACCAGTGCGGCCAGCCCGCTTCGGCGCTGGCAATGGTGGGCTCGGTTTCAGTGCGGCACAGCTGCAGCACGGTGCCCAGCAGCTATTGGGGCGCGACCGCAGGCATTCGGGCGCCGACGAAGGCCGGGATCAGGTGACCGGAAGGCTTGCGCCATTCGGGCTGCGTAGCGTCAACAGGGAATAGAAGGCGGCGCTGACCAGCAGGCCGATTACCCACGATACGTCGACGCCGCCGAACAACTGCGTCCACGGGCCCTGGAAGAAGGCATTGCTAATGAAGGGCACCTGTGCCAACGCGCCGATCGCATAGGCCAGCAGCGCGCGGCCATTGAACAGTCCGTAGCGGCCTCCATCGCGAGCAAAGATTGCGGCAATGTCGTAGCGTCCCCGGTTGACAACGTAGAAGTCCAGCAGATTGATCGACACCCACGGGGCGAGGATGAACAACAGGGCGAACACCGCGTTGATGAAGATCTCGATGAAGTTGCTGGAGGCCCACAATGCACATAGCGTCGATGCCACCAATAGTACGCAGGACAGCGCGATGCGCGCCAGTCGAGCAGGCGCCCACGCGGGAGAGAACGTTTGCAGAGAGGTCACGCAGGACAGCACCGCTCCGTACAGGTTCATCGCGTTGTGACCGATAATGTTGACCAGAAACAGCACCATCAGCACGTAGCCAAACCAGCCGGTATGCAGGCGCACTGCTTCCATCGCGTCGAACTGGCCGCCACCGCTGACGGCGAGCATGCCGAAAGCGAAGGCTAGGATCGGGCCGAGCGCTGCACCTAGGTAGGTGTAGATGAAGGGGCGGAACACGCCAACGCTACGCGGCAATGCACGCGAGTAGTCGGAGGTATACGGTGAGAAGCTGATTTGCCAGACGGAGCAAATGCCGAACATCGAGAACCAGCCGGCAAGGGTAAAGCTGCCGTGGCTGAAGGCATCAGCACCGAGATTGGGCACCATGATGGCAAGACCGATCACCAGTGCGCCGCCCATGAACCAGATGCCGATGCGATTGAAACCATGGATGAAGTTGTAGCCGATGATGCCGATGGCGGTGGCCAAGGCGGCGCCGATCACGGTGGCTAACGAAATGGGCACAGCTGGCAGCACCGTGTGCAGCGTCTTGCCGGATAAGATGATGTTGGAGATGAAGTAGCCGAGGTAGATCAGCGTGGTGAACCCGACTACGAGTAGTGAGCCGAAGCGACCGAATTGCGCACGGCTTTGGATCATTTGGGGGATGCCGGCCAGCGGGCCCTGCGCCGAGGCCAGGGCGAGGATCGCTGCGCCGAATAGATGACCGCTGCAGATGGCCAGAAGCGCACTGACGATGTCCAGCTTGAACGTCAGTGCCGACATCGCGCCGGTAATCACCGCCAGTGGGGTGATGTTGGTGCAGAACCACAGTGTGAACAGGTCACGGGGATTGCCGTGGCGCTCCTTGTCAGGGATATAGCCGATTGAGTGGCCCTCGATGGAGAAAGCGCCATCCTGCCTGTTTGCATTGCTCATGAGTTGGTTTCCTTGGCCGGTCGATTGGCCGACAGGCACGAATTAGGATTACCCGGTGCCCCGCTCGTGTTGGGAGGGCTCAAGGTCGAACCGGTCAGGGGACCAGACTGCGCACACTCACCTATCGAGGGGGGCGAGAGCGCGGAGGCCGGGGGTGAGAAAAAACGGGTTAGTCGCTAAGCCGAGCTGACGGCTTAGCGCATCACGAAGAGGTCATCCAGGGGGGCATCGGACGTACGCAGCCACACCGCCTTGGTCGTGGTGTATTCCAGGGCGGCCGCAGCGCCGCCTTCCCGTCCATGGCCCGAAAGACCGAATCCACCGAACGGAGCCAGCGGTGAAATCGCGCGATAGGTGTTGATCCAGACCACGCCCGAACGGATCGCCCGGCTCAGCCGGTGCGCGCGCGTCAGGTTGCGGGTGAAGATGCCGGTGGCCAGGCCGAAGGCCGTGCTGTTGGCTTTGGCGATCGCCTGCGCTTCATCGTCGAACACATCCACCGACAACACCGGGCCGAACAGTTCGGTGGTGATGCTGGCGGCCTGCGGCGCGCCGCTGCAGTCGATGATGGTGGGCGGGAAGTAGATGCCGGCGCGGTCGCTGCGGGTACCGCCGCAGAGCACGCGGGCGCCCTGGGCGATGGACGCGGCCAGCACCGCTTCGATGTTCTGGCGCTGGCGCTCGGTGCACAGCGGGCCGAATTCGGTGGCCGCGTCATCGGGGGTGCCGATGCGGATGGCCGCGACCTTTTCCAGCAGCCGGGCCAGGAAGGCATCCTTGATGCCGGCCTGCACCAGCAGGCGTGAACCGGCGACGCAGCTCTGCCCGCTGGCGGCGAAGATCGCTGCCAGTTGAGCGTTCACGGCGCTGTCGAGGTCGGCATCGTCGAACACGATGAACGGCGATTTGCCGCCCAGCTCCAGCGAGACACGGGCCAGGTTTTCCGTCGTGTTGGCCACGATGTGGCGCGCGGTGGCCGGGCCGCCGGTGAACGCGACCTGGGCCACCTTCGGGTGGCTGCTCAGCACTGCGCCGCACTCGGGGCCGAATCCGGTGATGACGTTAACCACGCCCGGCGGGAAGCCGGCCTGGTGCAGCAGCCGGGCGAAGGCCAGCAGCGGGCCGGGAGCTTCCTCGGACGCCTTCAGCACCACGGTGCAGCCGGCGGCCAAGGCCGGGCCCAGCTTCACCGCCGACAGGAACAGCTGGCTGTTCCAGGGCACGATGGCGGCGACTACGCCGATCGGCTCGCGGCTGATCCAGACCTGCATGTCCGGCTTGTCCACCGGCACGAAGCTGCCTTCGATCTTGTCGGCGATGCCGGCGTAGTAGCGGTAGTACTCGGCGATGTAGGCGATCTGGCCGCGGGTTTCTCGGATGATCTTGCCGGTGTCGCGGGTCTCTATCGCCGCCAGTTCCGGCGCCGCCTGTTCCAGCAGGTCGGCCAGCCGGTACAGCAGCTTACCGCGCTGGGAGGCGGTCAGCGTCGCCCAGGCCGGATCGTGCAGGGCACGATCGGCGGCCTCGACCGCGCGTTCCACCTGCTCGCGGCGCGCCTCGGGCATGGTCGCCCAAGGCGTGCCGGTGGCCGGGTCGATACTTTCGAAAGTACCGGCGCCGGCTTCGAAACGGCCGTCGATGTAGAGCTCGAACGGGCTGTTCATGGTCATTCCTGGGCGAAGGCGGGCATGACGTCGTTGATCATACGCAACAGCGAGGCCTTCTTGCGCTCGAAGGACATGCCGGTGTCGATCCAGAACGAGTACTCATCAAAACCCATGGCCTCGTAGGCCTTCAGGCGGGCGATGACTTCCTCGGCCGGACCGATCACGTTGTTGCTGCGCATTGCCTGGGCCGAATACATCGGGTGGGCGGCAATCTCCTCCTCGCTCAGCGGGGCGATCAGGCCCTGGCTGATCGGGCGCTCGTTCTTGAACCACGCGCCAAAGTAGTTGTAGAACACGTTGATCTCATCGGCAGCGTGCTGTGCATCGGCTTCCGAATCGGCCACGTAGGTGTGGCGCAGCAGCATGATCTTCGGGCGCGGCACCTCGCTGAACTTGTCGCAGGCGGCGTTGAAGTGGCCGATCAGCTTCTGCACTTCCTCATCGCAGAAGTGCAGCGGCGTGACCTGCACGTTGCAGCCGTTCTGCACGGCGAACTCGTGACTGTTGGGATCGCGCGCAGCGACCCAGATCGGCGGGTGCGGCTGCTGTAGCGGCAGCGGTGCCGAGGTGGTGCTGGGGAAGGACCAGAATTCACCGTCGTGAGCGTAATCGCCCTTCCACAGGCCCTTGATGGCCGGGATCAGTTCGCGCATGCGCTGGCCGGCGTCCCAGGCATCCATTCCTGGCACCATGCGCTCGTACTCGAACGAATAGGCACCACGGGCGATGCCCAGGTCGAGGCGGCCGTTGGAGATGATGTCGGTCATCGCTGCTTCGCCAGCCAGCTTGATCGGGTGCCAGAACGGGGCCACCACGGTGCCGGTGCCCAGGCGCACGTTCTTCGTCTTGTTGGCGATGTCGGCGAGGTTGAGCAGCGGGTTCGGCGCGATGGTGAAGTTCATGCCGTGGTGTTCGCCGGTCCAGATGGCATGCATGCCACCCTCGTCGGCGATCTGGCACAGCTCGATCATCTCGTCGTACAGCTGCTTCTGCGACTGCTGGTCCGAGACGCGTTCCATATGGATGAACAAAGAAAACCGCATTTCAACTCTCCCTTCCAATCAGTTCTTTCACCACACCGCAGGTGTGGTTGCCGTAGTAGGTGCCGTAGGTCTTCAGCGCACTTTCGCGGCAGTAGCGCTGCAGCATGCTGGTGACCGCTGCATCGGCGATGTCCAGCGCAGGCACTTCGGCCAGCGCCACGTACTGCCCATCGCGCGCGCTCGCCTCGGGCGTGCTGCACAGGAACGACACGAACTGGTAGTGGGTGTCGGTGTCCTTGTAGACCGAATAGACGAAGCTGGGCGAGGCTTCCGGCTGGTGCCTGGCGAAGATGCGCTCCAGCGCGCTGTCGTCGCCTTCATTGCCGGTTTCCACGGTGGGCAGGGCCCAGCGGCCGTTGCCGTCGCGCACCATCAGCACCTTGTCTTCATGGGCGATGATGGCGCTGATCAGCACCTTGGCATCGGCCATCGCCTCGGTCGCCACCTTGGCCGGGGTGAAGTAGCCGCCGCGGTAGTAGCCCAGCCCGGGCAGGCCGGCCGAATGGAAGGTTTCCACCTCGCCGATCAGGATGGCGTGGTCACCGGCTTCGACGACCTTGTGCATGCTGCAGTCGAACCAGGCGCTCACCTCGTCCAGCACCGGGCTGCCACCGGGGCTGCTGGCCCAGGCGACGGTGGCGAAACGGTCCGGGTTGCGCCGGGCAAAGGTGTTGGAGGCCTCGGTCTGCGCTTCGGCCAGGATGTTCACGGCGAAGCGGCCGCTGCGGGTGAAATTCTCGTAGTTGCCCGAGGAGCGCGCGATGCTGACCAGCAGCAGCGGCGGGTCGAGCGATACCGACGAGAACGAATTGGCGGTGAAGCCGATCGGTGCACCGTCGGCGTCGTTGGACGTCACGATGGTGACGCCGGTCATGAACGAGCCGAAGGCTTCCCTCAGCTCTTTTGGATCGATAGCCATATGTTCCCTCCAACCGATGGCCTGGAATGTGTGCCGCTAGTTCGTTGTGGTGCCCAGCCATTCCGCCAGCGCCGCGTTGACCTTGGCGGGGGCGGTCAGGTTGACCATGTGGCGTTCGTGCGGAATGACCACGGCCTTGCCGTTGCGTGCCAGCGCCGCCATCGACAGGGCCATGGCCGGCGTCGAGTTGGCATCTTCCGCGCCGGTCAGTGCCAGGGCAGGGCAGCCCACTTCCGACCAGCGTTCGGCGTAGGTCACATCGCCACGGGCGAAGGCGCGGTAGGCATCGGCATAGCCCTGCACATCCACGTTCTCCAGCCACGAGCGCACGTCCTCCACCAGCGACGCCTCGGTGGTGCCTTCGTCGAACCAGCGCTGCAGCGGGGTTTCCACGTCCACCCGGCCAGTGGCCAGTTCATCCGAACGGGTCACCACCGCGTGGCGGGCGGCATCGGTACGGCGGTGGACACCATTGATGACCGCCAAACGGCGTACCAGGTCCGGCCGCTCGATGGCCACGCCCGCGGCGATCAGCGCGCCCATCGAGTGCCCGGCTAGGTTGACCGGGCCCAGCTGCAGGGCGTTGATGAACTCCACCATCCACGCCACGTAGTCGGTGAGCCCGGGCTGGCCCGGCAGGTGCGTGCTGTGGCCGTGGCCGGGCATGTCCACCGCGATGACGCGGTACTGCTGGGCGAAGGCGGCGATCTGCGGACCCCAGGCGGCGGCCTGCATGCCGACGCCGTGGATCAGGACCAGGGGCTCTCCCGCACCCTGGTCTAGGCAGTGCGCCTGTTGGTTACTTGACAGCGGCAGGGTTCGAGACGTCATGGCCGAGCTCTTTCAGGTCCTGGTAGCGGTCACCGATGCGGTGGTGCGGGCGGCCGGCGGTGGCCGCGCCCAGCACGACCACCAGCTCATCGGCAGCCGGGGCATCGGCGATGGCGAACTGCACGGTCAGGTAGTGCGAACGGCGGCCTTCGTCGTTCTTGTCCATCATCGGCAGCACGATCGGCGCATTGGCCGGGCCGCGGGTGTTGGTGAAGGCCAGGTAGGACTTGGCGCGCACCGCATTGCGGTAGATGTTGCCGAAATGCAGGGTGTGGATCAGTGCCGAGGCGTGTTCCAGCTCGCCGTCCAGGCCGACCACCGCGCTCTTGCCGAAGGCCTCCACCGCATCGCCCGAACCGACCTCACCGAGGATCAGGCTGGTCAGGTGCTGGCTCAACTGCGGGCCCAGCGCACGGATCTCCGGCGAGAGGTCGTCCACGTAGCCCCGGCCGGCCCACGGGTTACGGATCACGGCAGCGGCAGCCACCATCTTCAGCGACTTGCTCGCCACCTTGCCACCATCGGAAAAGACGTTCTCGATGTGGAGGACGGATTTACGTATCAATCTCATGGGGAGAGATTCCTTTCGTTGCCTAAGGTACGGAGGAGTATGGTATGCCGTAAGATGGTATGCCATCGTGGATAACCCTAGCCCATGCCAAATGGCGCTGCAGCTCCTCGCCGATCCAGTAACCTGCTCGTCTCCCTTTTTGCCGCAACGAAGAGGATTCGCGTTGGCACCCCAGGCCTAGCCTCCCTTCTGTAATTGGCGGGGTCTTGCAATGGGCAGGCATGTTGTCTGCCATCTCAAATGGAATCACTGATTCAAGTTATGACCCTAAAAATAGATACGCCCGCAACTCTTCGTGAGCTTTCGCTTAACAGGCTGCGCGACGCCATCATCAGCGGCTATTTCTCTTCGGGAACGAGGTTGGTCGAGCGCACGCTATGCGATGAGCTCGGGGTGAGTCGTTCCGTGGTACGAGAGGTGATCCGTTACCTTGAGGCTGAAGGCCTTGTTGAAACTGTCGTGGGCAAAGGCCCGACTGTCGTTACTCTGAGCTGGGACGTTGCTGCCCAGATCTACAAGATTCGCTTGCTGCTCGAGCAAAGCGCAGTTGCTGATTGCACCGCTCGGCTTACTCCTAAAGCATCAGCCAAAATTCGAGCGTATTTATCCGAGTTCAAACGTGCCTATGCCGGTGATGACGTCAATCTGATCATCGCTGTATCTACCCGGCTCTACGAAGAGATATTTTCGGTGGCCGGCCATGGCGTGGCGTGGGAAGTGGTACAGCGCCTCAATGGCCGCATCAGTCGTCTGCGGGTGATGACGATGAAATCATCCGATCGCCCGATGACCGGCTATCAGCGCATCGAAGCGATATGCAACGCGATCTGCGTTCTCAAAGATCCTGTCCAGGCTCAGCGCGCGGTGGCTGAACACATCAACGAAGCCGCGGGCATCGCCAAGAAGATTCTTGAGAAAGAGGATGGGACTAAATGAGTGCGTATTGGATTGCTCACGTAACGGTCTTAGACCCGGAGAAATGCTCGGGCTACACGGCCGTTGCACCAATAGCGTTCGAAAAATTCGGTGCCCTGTTCCTGGCGCGCGGAGGCAAGTTCCATCCATTAGAGGTAAGCGATTCGAGTGTCACGTCGTCATTCAGTTCAAGGATATGCAGTCAGCCTCGGACTGCTACCATTCGCCGGAGTACCAGCCCGCCAAACTAAAACGAGATGGCCAATGTGAGGCTCAGGTTGTGATCGTTGAGGGTCAATAATGACTACAGGAAGCACCAGTGCGGCCCACCCGTTATCTCGTTTGCGAATCTAATACTAGGGCGTGTTCGCGATAGCAGGTCAGGTCGACCAAAGAAGGTTTGGAGAAGGCCGGGCTTCGGGACCCAATAGATCATGGGGGCAGTCATCGCTCGAAGTCTCACTTTCGATGGATTACGACGACAGTTCTCACGCATGGCTCCCACTGGTCAACCTGCCGCTGGCTAGCTAGGCTAGCCTGGAAGGCGCAAGGGTCATGGGTGGTAGAGAGCAAATTTTGTCGAAGCCTAGGACGTGATATACACTATCTCCATGTATATCCTTGACTGGAGGTCGCGATGCAAGTCGCAAAATGGGGCAATAGCCTGGCTGTCCGTCTTCCGACCAGCGTCGTGGAGGCGCTCGAGCTGAGCGAAGGCGATGACATCGAGATCGTGGTCGATGGGCCGCGGAAGTTCGCCGTGCGCAAGAAGCCTGGCGTGGATGCATTGATCGCGAGGCTGAGGCAGTTCCGAGGCAAGCTGCCGGCCGACTTCAAGTTCGACCGGGACGAGGCGAACGCCCGTGGCTGATCGTAGTCCCGTCTTTTTAGACAGCAATGTCGTGCTGTACCTGCTGTCCGAGGATGCTCGCAAGGCCGACGGTGCCGAAGCGCTGCTCAGGCTCGCGCCCGTCATCAGCGTGCAGGTGCTCAATGAGGTCACGCACGTGTGCGTGCGGAAGTTGAGGATGGGTTGGGGTGAGATCGCGCAGTTCCTGGATCTGGTGCGCAGCTTCTGCAAGGTCGTCGCCCTGACCGAGGATGTGCATGATCGAGCGCGACACATCGCGCAGCGTTATCGGCTGTCGTTCTACGATGCCTGTATCGCGTCGGCTGCGATCGCGGCGGGCTGTACGACGCTCTACACCGAGGACCTGGGCCACGGACAGATCCTCGAAGAGAGTCTTGGGATCCGGAATCCGTTCCATTCCGGCACGGGCTGACATGCCGGCGTGCCGCAGGAGATGACCATGAACACAACAACCCGCTCTGGAACCGCAGAACGCCTCGGCCGCTGGCTCGGTTGCGGCTGGCGTGCTTATGCGCGTGGCGAACGGCAGGTGTCGGGCCGATTGGTCGCTTGGGGCCTGCCGGCAGGCGTTGCGGTAGCGCTGCACTGGGCAGCGAAGTTGGCGGTTCTTGGTGCGCTGCTCTACGCGGCATTCTGGCTGACACTGGCTATTGCTCTGGTCCTAGTGATCGCGGGCACAGCCAGTAGCCGATACCGTGACTCCGGCTTGGCTACCGGATCGGAAGAAGGGTTGCGCCATGGAGAAGCCGGCTTCGGTATCTATTCTTCGAGTGGTCACCGCCTCGATCCGCACGATCCAAACGATCCTTTCGACCAGTAGCAGGCGAACAGGCGGTCGCCGGCTCAGCGCGTGATCCTGTTGACCCCGGAAGACGTGCTGTCCTTAGCGTCCTTAGAGCCTGCGGCGAGATTCTGTGCGATGACACCGGCTTTGATTCCGACCCACCCTAGCGCAGCGACCCAAAACGTTGGTAGCACCAGGAACATCGCTGCCATGACATACATCATCAGCATGTCGCCGAACGCGTTGTTCAGCCCGATCAGTGGATCGAAGTTCGTGTGCGGGCGGTTGTACCCGAAGCCCCAGCCGTAGAGCGCGTCCAAGATCGTGCTGTCGATCCAACGCGCCAGTTGGAACCAGAAGTCCACGAAGAAGAGCGCGAACTGCACCACCGACACGGTTACCAGCATCTTGAGCTCGTACGTGCCGATGACCAGCACCAGCGGGATGCAGATCACCAGCGCCATCTTCAGGAGCGAGAGCACCATGGGCAGGGCCTGGCGGACGACGTCCATCGCCGGGAAGTAGCCCAGCGCACCGACCGCCATGCCGACGTCGCCTGCGGCGCGCGTGACGATGTTGGGCAGCGTCTTGTCGATCTGGCCGCCGTAGTCCGAGTAGACCGCACCCTGATTGAGCTTCTGTTGCCTGGGCGCGGCGATCGCACGGATCACCGAGTCGTCGACGTCGTTGCGGCTGAGGAAGCCCGCCCAGCCCGCCAGGCGATTCATCAGGGAGGGATCGACCTGGGCTAGCAGCCGGGCTCGCAACCCATTACTGCCATCGGACCACCACTGCCGGCAGTTGGGGTACCCGCCACCGCTGGGCACTTGAGCCAGACCGGCGTCGCGGGTGCTGTCGTAGGGCCAGTCCTCGCGCGGCGTGCTGGAGCGATAGGTGTCGTAGTAGCCGCTCGTGTCCGTGAAGAAGCGCGAGCCGATCCAGGTGACGTCGTGCATCTGCGCTTCGTCCAGGTCGGGGCGCGCCATGAACAGCTTGGCACGCGCCGGTCCGTAGCAGTCGTGTGTGAAGTCGGCGACTTCCTGGGCCAGCACCGGGTCGTCGATGCGCGTGGCGTTGATCTCCATCCTGATCTGCCGCAGGTCGGTGCCGCACGGGATCGCCGCGACCGATGCTCCGGTGATCGCGCGGGAGATCGTGTGCATGAAGGCCCACCACACCGGGACCTTGGCACTCTGGTTGTTGAGAGTGTTAAACGACTGCGACCAGCCCGTATCGTTGGGCTGCGTCACGCTCACCTGGCACTGCGCTGAGCGCGAGGAGTCGTACTGGATCGTGTTGAAATCGACGTCGATGAACGGGATGCCCGCGAATATGATGACCACGATGGCCACAAACACCCGGTTTTCGATGCGCGCCGAGCTGAGCACACCCTTGTTGCCCTCGTCGGCGCCCTCGGCGCGGGCCTTGAGCCATTCCTGGATGATGATCGCGATGAAGGGGATCGCGAAGCCGCCGCTGGCCACCAGGACCGCCCAGATGCCGTTGTGGACGATCCACGAGAGCAAGGTCAGGTAGTACTCGAGGTAGTCCGTCGTGTACAGCGTCATACGTCCTCCCGCTACGCCCCGGCCCGCATCAGCAGGCCGATCTCCAAAGCAGCGATGGCGACCACCGCAGCGACCTCGGTCCGTACCAGCCGTCGGCGCGCTTGATCGCTGCCATCGCGCGCCAGCACGCGCCGCCGCATCCACCGCCAGCCGCAGGCGGTCGCCGCGTAGAGGCACAGCCGCCAGAGCAGGAACAGTCCGCTGGCCTGCGCCAGCCAGCGCTGCCAGCCGTCGAGGCTGCCGAGCATGGCGATGCCGAACACATTGGCCGCCGCCACGGCGAGCAGCGCGACCGCCCACAGCAGGCCAGCGCCGGTGCGGCGCCCGAGCCGCCGCAGGCGAGCCCGGACCGTCGTCACGGATTGTTCCCGGCCGGCGGCCGCTGCAGCCGATCAAGGCGATCGGGCACCGGGTCGCCCTCGTAGACGCCGCGCGAGCCCGCGGCGCGCGCGCCATGACGCTGGATGATGGACATCGGTGAGTTGTTGGCAAGCGTGCGGCGCAGTTCGAGCTCGGTCTTGAGATTGAGGATCTCGCGATCGAGCGTGTCGCTCTCCTGGTTCACGGCTTCGACCGCGAGGCTGTTGGCTGCGACGTTGGGCTCCTTCTTGCCGGTCAGCAGCGTGCGCTGCAGCAGCAGGGCTTTCTCCAGCACCGAAGCCAGCGCGACCTCCGAAGCGAGCCGGCGTGCCAGCACGTCCTGATCGGGCTCGTCGCGTAGCGCCTCGACGACGCCGCGCGTGATGGGCAGCGAGGCGCTACCGGCTTCGCGCAGGTTGTCGAAGCTGGTGGTGCGGCTGCCGTTGATGAGTTCCTGCAGCGCCGTCAGCTTGGTCTCGTACTCTTCCTGGATCAGCGGCGTCAGCCCCACGCCCGGCACCGTCTGCGTCTTGGTGCACGCCTCGCAGGTGCGCTGCTCCTGCTCGCCCAGCACACGGGTCGCCCACTCGACGGCCTGCTGAGGCGAGGACCAGGCCTGGCACGACAGAGTCGTGCAGCTGGCCGTCGCGATAGCCGAGCTGTCGGACACGCCACGACCGTTGACCAGGTTGTAGCCGGCCCGGGTCACGTCGCCTACCACCCGGATCGCCGACTGGCCGGCGCCGTCGGCGTTGTTCCCGCCGACCCAGGGCACGCCGTCGTTGCCGCGGCTCGTCTCGGCCTGCTCGATGGCCGACACCGCATCGGTGCTCGCGACGGCCTGGCGCAGCGCCATGCCTTCGGCGATCTGGTTCCAGCCCATCTGGCCGCCCGCCATGTCGGCCAACCGATGCGGCTGCGGCGCGTCGTTCACATAGGCGGTCGCCACGCGCTGGGGATCGCGCGCGACAAAACCTGTATCGACCATGCCCAGCGGGCCGGTCACGAGTTGGCACACCGCCTCGTCCAGCGGCGTGCCGTGGACGCGCGCGATCAGCGCGCCCAGCACGTCGGTCGCCAATGAATAGCCCCAGGCCGTGCCCGGTTCGTACAGCAGCGGCACGCTGGCGAGGCGGCGCAGGTTCTCCTCCAGGCTGATGCCGGACGCATCCATGCCGTCCGACACGCCGGCCCATGCATAGGGGCCGGCTGCGTCGGCCTCGAAGAAGCGGTAACCGAGACCGGCCGTATGGCTGAGCAGTTGCCGCGCGGTGATGCGTGCCGAGCGGCCGTCGGCCAGCCGGGGTTGGAAGTCGGGCAGCCAGCGCTCGATGCCCGCGTCCAGGTCGAGCCGGCCTTGCGCGACCAGCGCCAGGGCCGCAGCGGAGACGATGGGCTTGCTCACCGAGGCCAGCCGGAACACCGCCTCCAAGGTCATCGGCCGCGCGCTTTCGCGGTCGGCGAAGCCGGCGGCCTGCTGGTGGATCAGTTCGCCGTCGCGCGCCACGAGGATGACGGCACCGACCAGCCGCTGGTCGTCGAGCGCCTGCTGAATGGTGCTTTGAATGCGCGTACCGAGGTGCGCTGGCGGAACGCCTTGGCGCAGGAAAAGTGGAGGATTCGTCATGGCAATTCGCTCGCCTCAATGGGTGAAGCCTTGACGATAGAAATCCCGCGATTACGATTAAAGAAAAAGTAGGCTACAGTTCCTTGATGTGCGGAACAGAATGTCCGCAATTGAGGGGTGGAATGGACAGCCTGATCGGCTTCGTGGTGTTCGTGCAGGTCGCCGAGACGCGCAGCTTCGTCGCCGCCGGCCGGCTGTTGTGGGCGTATCGGCCTCGGCTGTCGGCAAGCGCGTGGCCCGGCTGGAAGAGAAGCTGGGGGTGCGCCTGTTTCACCGCAGCACGCGCAGCGTCACCCTCACGGCCGAGGGCACGCTGTTCCTGGAGCGCAGCCGCCGCATCCTGGCCGAGATCGAGGCGGCGGAACTGGAGTTGTCGCAAGCCACCGCAGCGCCGCGCGGGCGCCTGCGGGTGAGCCTGCCGCTGGTCAGTTCGCTGGTGTTGCCGGTACTCGGCGAGTTCATGCGCGAATACCCCGAGATCGAGTTGGACCTGGACTTCACCGACCGGATGGTCGATGTGATCGAGGAAGGTTTCGACGCGGTGGTACGCACGGGCGAGCCGACCGACTCTCGCCTCACGGCGCGCAGGTTGGGCACCTTCCGCTCGGTGCTGGTCGCTTCGCCCGGCTACCTGGAACTGCGGGGGACACCCCAAGTACCTGCCGATCTTCTGTTGCACACCTGTCTGCACTACCGCTTCCCCAACAGCGGCAAACTGGAGACCTGGGCGCTGCGACAGGAACCTGGCGCACCCGAACTGCAATTGCCCACCTCGATGATCTGCAACAACATCGAGACGCGCGTGTGCTTTGCGCTGCAAGGACTGGGGATCGCCTATTTGCCGGACTTCGCCATCCGCGAGCCATTGGCCGACGGCCGGCTCACGCCGATCCTGGCCGACGATGTGCTGCGCAGCGGTGTCTTCCACGTGCTCTGGCCGGCGAGCAAGCACCCTTCGCTGAAGGTGCGGGCGCTGGTGAACTTCCTTGGCGCGAGGATGTTTCCAGAAAATCTGGCTGGGCGACGCCGAACTGCTCGGCGATAGCAATACCACGGGACGCTCAGTGACGGCCTGCGTGACATGCGGTATCGCGTCACGCTCTCCGTGATCCGCATCAAATCCCTGCGATATGGGCGGCGAGTTGGTCGCACGGGCGAAGTGCAACCCGTCGGCAACAGCCAGGAAGCAGTGCAGATGCCCAAGCTCCCTGCTGCATCTACCCTTGCAGCCCTGCCCCGGCGAAAGCCGGACGCCGCATCTGCCACAGCATCCAGACGATCCCCAGGCCCACAGCCACCGCGCCGACCCAGGCGGTACTGGTCAGGCCCATGACGTCCAGGCTGGCCCCGCCCAGCAGCGAACCCAGCGCGATGCCGCCGTTGAAGCCTGCGATGTTCAACCCGGCGGCGACCGCTGGCGCCTGCGGCGCATGCAGGTGCGACAAGCCGATCACCCGTGCCTGCAAGGCCGGCACCGCCGCGTAGGTCAGCGCACCCAGCAAGCCGGTCAGCAGCACCATCAGCGCCAGGGATGTGGCCGACAGCCAGATGGCCAGCAAGACCACGACCAGACCGACCAGCACCGTCATCACGGCCGTGTCAGCGCCCTTGCGGTCGGTCAGCCGTCCACCCCACACGTTGCCGGTGGCCGCCATCACGCCATAGCCCAGCATCAGCAGGCTGGCCGTGCTTTCGCTGACTTTCGTCACTTGCAGCAGAATGGGCGAAATGTAGGTGTAGAGCGCGAACGACCCTGCATAGGCCAGCACGGTGATGCCGGCCCCGGCCAGCAGGCGCGGATTGAACATGGCTTTGAGGCCATCCATCGCATTGGCCTGCGCCGAGGCATCGGCGCGATCTATCGGCATCAAGGACAGCAACCCCAGGAAGCCAATCGCACCACTGGCGGCCACGGCCATGAAGATGACCTGCCAGCTCAGCACGCTGCCCAGGTAGGTGCCAAGCGGCACACCCAGTGCCAAGGCCAGCGTCAGGCCGCCGAACACCACGGCCACCGCCGCGCCGGCCCTATGCCGGCCCGCCAGTTGCGTGGCCACGCTGGACGCCACGGCGAGAAACACGCCGTGTCCCAGCCCCGACGCAAAGCGTGCCACCAGCATGGGCGTCAGCGCATCGGACAGGCTGACCACCGCATTGCCCAGCGTGAACAGCGCCATCGCCACCAGCAGCAGGCGCTTGCGCGGCCAGCGCGTGGCCAGCGCCGTCAGGCCCGGCGCACCGATCACCGCACCTAGCGCATAGGCCGTGACCGCCGTGCCGACCTGGCTGAAGCTGGCATGCAGGTCGGCGGAAATGGTCGAGACCAGCCCGATGGTGACGAACTCGGTGAAGCCCAGCGCGAAGGCGCAGAGCGCGAAGACATAGATGACGAAGGGCATGCGTTCGGTCATGGCTTGACGTCCGCCTGCGGCTGGCTGTTGGGCAGCAGCGGCAACATGGCCTCGGCCACGCCCTGGGCCGAGGCCGGGTTCTGCCCCGTCACCAGCCGTTCGCTCACGACCACCTGGGCCTGGAAGTTCGGTGCAGGGACGTGGCGCGCACCGCGTTCCTGCAAGACATCGGCCAGTAGGAACGGCACCGCGTCGACCAGGCCGACCGCGCGTTCCTCGTCATTGGTGAAGGCCGATACGTCCTTGCCCGCCACCAGATAGCGGCCATCGGACAGCTTGAGGTTCACCAGCCCGGCCGGGCCGTGGCAGACCGCCGCGACCACGCCGCCGCGCTCGTAGATGCGTGCCGCAATGACGGCCAGTTCGGTGCTGTCCGGGAAGTCCCACATGGTCGCGTGGCCGCCGGCATAGAAGATCGCGGCATAGGCGTCGGGATCGACCTGCGCCGGTGCCAAGGTGTTCTCGGTGGCCGCGCGCAGCGCCGGGTCGTTCCAGAACGCGGCATTGACCGGATCGTCCAGGTCGAACCCGTCCACGTGCGTCTTGCCGCCCTTGGGGCTGACGAAATCGATGGCGTAGCCGGCTGCGCTCAACACCTTGTGCGGGTGCGTGACTTCCGAGAGGTAGAAGCCGCTGGGCACCGCATCGGCGGCGTCGGCCGGCCCTTTGCGGTCGTGGCTGGCCAGAACGAAAAGAATGCGTGGCATGGCTTGGGACTCCTGGATTGCAAAGCCGGTGGATGCCCCTGCCGGCGCGGCGAATGCGATGGCGCACAGGGCCAGGCCGCAAGCGATTCGCGTCAGCCAGGACGCCGGGAAACAAGGTCGAGGCAAGGGGTTGGACATGACGGTCTCCGGGGTTGGAAGCGGCATGCCGCCGATGGCGGATGCCCGCTGCGGCACGCCGGGTTTTGCTCGCCATTCTGGTGATTTCGATCTATCCTTGAAATGACCTGAATCGACAAACACTTTTCCCGGACTGGCCCAAATGACCCTGCGCAATCTCGATGACCTGACGGTGTTCGTGCACGTGGTGGAGCGCCGGAGCTTCTCTGCGGCGGCACGCGACCTGCACCTGGCGCCCAAGACCGTGAGCAAGCAGATCGCCCGGCTGGAACAGGCGCTGGGCACCACGCTGTTCGAGCGCAACACCCGCAACCTGCGCATCACCGACGAAGGCCGCGCCATTGCCGAGCGGGCGCGGGTCGCGCTGGGCGTGCTGGAGGAAGTGCAGGAACTGGCGACCGGCGGCAGCCGCGATCTGCGCGGCATCATCCGCCTGACCGCACCTACGCCCTTCGGGCGCAAGTACGTGGCGTCGGCGATTCACGATTTCTGCCGTCTGCATCCAGGGGTCGCCTTCGACCTGCGCCTGTCCGACCAGGTGCAGGATCTGTATAGCGGCGACCTGGACTTGGCGATCCGCATGGGCGAGTTGGCCGATTCGCGGCTGGTGGCGCGGCGCGTGGCCGACAACCGGCGCATCCTGGCGGCGTCTCCCGGCTACCTGAAAGCGCATGGACAGCCCGCGCAGCCGGAAGCACTGGCGCAGCACAACTGCCTGGTGTTCGCCTATCCGGGGCTGCTGCAAAGCACCTGGCCGCTGCGCAAGGGCCGGCGCGAGAAGCCGGTCGCGGTCAGCGGCACGCTGTGCAGCGACAGCGGCGACGTGCTGCATGCCTGGTGCCTGGCCGGGCTGGGCATCTCGCTGCGCGAGACCTGGGACATCCACGAGGAACTGCGCGACGGGCGGCTGGTGCGTGTGTTGCCGGAATGGGAAGCCACGCCCTCGAAGATCAGCATCGTGCGCGCGCGGCGCGAACCCGTGCCGCGCCGGCTGGCGGCATTCAGCGATTTCCTGCTGGAACGCTGGCGGGACGCGCCGTGGGATCGGTGACAGCGTTTGTTGCCAATCCGGCCGGTCAGAACTTGGGCAGTTCCTCCGGCGGCGTATAGGGCACCTTGCCATCACCATAGAACCGCTTGCGCGTGGCTTCGGCGACTCGATTGCACAGCGCGTCGCCCAGCGTGGCACGATCAGTCTTGCATTGTTGGCGCAGCTCTTTCAGGTGCGCGGGATCGGATGCCAGTTCTTCAACGCTCGGCACGTTTTTGTTCTCTGGCGTTTCGGTCGGGCCGCAGCCAGTCAGTACCGCAGCCAACAAGAATGGGATGATCTTCTTCATGGTTCGGAATCCTCCAGGGAGTCGGGATCGTCGTCCGGTGTTGGCCCTGTGTCTTCCGGTGACTCGATGGCCTGTGCGCGCTCAATGAAGCGGGCCAGCGTTTCCGAAGGTTCGCCATCCAGGCGCAGCAGGTAGGTCGTGAGCATCGGCGAGCGGCCCACCACCAGCCGCGCGACGACGCCCTGCTCTTGGCTGGCCGCGATATGTGCTGCCCCAGTCAGGCCCAGGGCGAAACCAGCAGATACCAGCGCCATCATCAGGTCGCAGGTCGCCACCCGCTCGGCCACCAGCGGTTCCATGTCCACACGGCGCAGCACACGATCCACCTGCCGCGCATGGCCCTCACATAGCTGCGGGTCGCACAGCACCAGCGGGTAGCGCAGTAGTTCTTCCAACAGATACGTTTGTGGGCCAGCAAGGGATGCCGTGCGGGCACGGCCACCATCAACGGATCGCGCCAGACGGGAGTGGCGGTAATGCCATCGCCGGCTTCATCTGCGCGGGCAAATCCCACGTCATACAGGTCGTCGTGCAGCCCCTTGATTTGCTGCGACAACGGCACCTCGAAGAAGCGTATTTCGACTTCGGGCTCCTCCTGTCGGCACAGCGCCAGCAAGGCAGGCAGGCGCGATGGCGTGATGCCGTCGGACAAGGCGATACGCAACTGGCCGTGGAAGCCGTTGGCGGCCGCCTTCACGCCATCGCGCCTGCTACAAGGCGGCGAAGACGCGCGGCACATGATCCAGGAACAGCTTGCCTGCGCGGGTCAGCCGCGTGCTGCGCGTGGTGCGGGCGAACAGCACCACTCCCAGTTCTTCCTCCAGTTCCTTGATGGCGCGCGACAGTGGTGATTGCTCGATGTGCAGTTTCTCCGCTGCTGCGCGCGAAGTGCAGTTCTTCGGCGACGGCCAAGAAACAGCGAAGGTGTCGTAACTCCACTCGCGATGCTCCTGTCGCTCTCAGAGCATCGGCTAAGGCTGCAACCGATAGATGGCGCCCGTTCCCCACGCACCGGCAAGCCACTCACCTTCAATGCCTCTGCTAAGTACCACGGCACTACCGGAAAGCTTTCCACCAACGACCGATGTGCTACCGTCAAACGTGACCCTGCGCACCAGGCTCGCGCCGTTGTCCACCACGAGCACAGAGTTCGCTCCATCAGCGGCGATACCGACACCCGGCCGGGTGAACGAAGCTCCCAGCTCTTGGCGCGCGCCGTCGCGTGCAACGCGAGTCACTCGGCCGCCGGATTGGGAAACGACGATGCTGCCATCTTCCATTTCGACGACACCGACAGGCAGCGAAAAACCGTCAGCCAACAAGCTCACGCGTCCCGTTGAAACATCCACAGACACGACCTGCCCAGCGCCCCGGTTCGCAACCAGAAGGCGGCCGTCGCGAGAGAAAGAGATGCCGGTTGGCGTGGATAGATTCTCCGCAATACGACGGGTTGAGCCGTCGCGATCAAGTCGCAGAATATAGTCAGCCGAATAGGGCGCTATGAACAAAGCACCTTGTTCATCCAGCGCCAAACCCGCCGCAGAAGGAATCTCCTTGGCAACAACCGTTCGAGTTCCATCCTTGTCAATGCGCGTGACCGTGTTGGCCGACCAATCGGATACATAAACGGATCGTCCAGGAATGGCTGCAATCCCAACAGGCGATTGAAATCCATCATAGGCAGTTTGAGCCGCGAAAGCTAGGCAGGACATATTCAAGAAGACCAAAGATGAAAACAGCCGCAAGAGCCCTTGAAGTTTTAAGAGAGGGCGCTTCATCATGCCGGCTCTCCTTGGGCAAAGACTTCCTTGGCGGCAGCCAATCCATTGAGTGCAGCAGGGAAGCCCGCATAGACAGCCATCTGCATGATGGTTTCGACGACCTCGGTACGACTCACGCCGACATTGAGGGCTCCCTGGATATGCACCTTGAGTTGAGGAGCCGTATTGCCGAGCGCCGTCAGCGCAGCGACCACCGCGATTTCACGGCTTTTCAGATCTAGGCTTGGCCTGGAATAAATGTCCCCGAACGGGAACTCGATCAAATAACGTGCGAAGTCCGGGGCGATGCCGTCCAGACTTTCCAGCACATGCTCACCGGCTTGGCCGTCTATCTCTCTCAGTTTTGCGAGTCCGCGCTCGTAGCGATCTTGGGGGTTCGTCCGCATGTCCTTCATCAGAGATTGAATCCGACGCCAAGGACTGCTCGACCGAGCGGTAATGTTCGATCTTTGCTTGCAAAGCATCCGCGGATTGGCGCATCGCTTCAATGTCTGAAAGAACTTCCGTCAAGTGTTCTTCCAGCATCTGGCGACGATCCGGCACCGTCGAGTCCCCAGCGCCACGTTGTTTTGCGAACGCTTGCATCTTGCCGATAGGCATGCGCGTCGTTCGCAACCGCAGCAGGAATTCGATCCAGGCCGTGTCTGAAGCCGCATAGCGTCGTTGCCCTCCTGCGGCGCGGCCGACCGGAGCGATCAGCCCGATGCGCTCGTAGTAGCGCAGGGTGTAGGCCGTAAGGCCCGTGCGCTTGGCGACTTCATCAATGGTCAGATGGGATTCCATGGGATGATCCTAGAAGTTAGAGTGCGCTCTAAGTCAACCACTTTATGCGGGATAGTCGGACGGCGCAATCGACTTGTCTTGAAGCTAATCGTGTTCCTCCGAGTCTTGCGTGCGCAAGAATTCCGAGATCAGTCGCCCGTCCCGAGCTCGGATCAGGGTTCAATGGTCGCTCCGGCAGCCTCTGGCTTCAACGATGCTGTCCGAACTCCCCTTTTCTCGAAGACTTCCTTGGCGGCGCTTATACCGTTGAGCGCCCTAGGAAATCCCGCATAGACCGCCTGCTGAATGATGACCTCTACAACTTCATTTGGTGAGCAGCCGACATTGAGTGCTCCCTCGATATGAACCTTGAGCTGTGGTCGCGCATCACCAAGCGCCGTCAGCGCCGAGATGGTCGCAAGCTCTCTGGTGCATAGAGAAATACCTGGCCGTGAGAACACATCGCCGTAGCTGAAATCGACTATCCAGTCCCCAAGTTCAGGAGAAATCTCTCTGAGCGAATCAACGACTCTTCTCCCTTCGGCACCTGTTATCTTTTCCAGCGTTTCCTGACCTCGCAGTCTTCGGCTGTCGGGTTCTACCGACCATGCGGAGAGGGGAGAAATAGCACTTGCCAGCAGTAGCAAGCCGATTGGAAAGATTGCACCTTTCATTGTCGTTGGGTCTCCTTCACCTTCGTCGTTATTGGATTCGGCCGCTGTAATGCGCCCGTCTTCCGCAAGGTAGGCTACTGGTTAGAGCGCGCTCTAAGTCAATAGGCAATGAGCCTTCGAGTTGTCCGCTTTATCCGTCCTGCCTTGCTTTCCATCGCCTAGACATTGAGGCCACGCTGCCGCCCAATCTCCCACGACGCCCCACTGCCGCGCATCGTCGCGGCGATCTGCTGCCCCAGCCGTAGCTCGATCACCGGCCGCCACGGCACCAGGCTGAATCCCTTGCCGTCGTCGAGCATCGCGTGGCGCCCGCTGGCAAGCATGACGCTACGGCGGTAGACGCCGGCTACGCGCTGTCCATCTGCCACGGGCTGATGCTCCAGTCCGGTTTCGGCGGCGATGTCCTGTGCAGCCTTCGCCAGATCGCGTCCGCGTAGCGTCGCCAGCAGGTTGCGCGCCAGGATCATCAGCGGCGTATCGAGAGAGAGGGTCAGTTGTGACATGATCGTGCTCCGGTTGCTCGGGCGGAATTGCCCGGAACCGGCGCCTCACGGCGCAGCGCAAGCCGTCACAGGAGCGCAGCCGGCCACGGCCGCAAGCGTGCGAGCACGCGCAGTCCTTGCACGGCGAGAACGTGCGACCTGCAAGTCGCTTGAATTTCTGTTTCACGGAGGTAGCAACACTGATGAAACCGGCTGTTCCATCAGCCGTTCCCTACCCGGACATGCGGAGCTGGCAACGGCTCGGTGTGGAGCTCCGGGACAACGTAGCCGCCGGTTCATCCGGTACGCCGAGCCGTGAGGCAAGGCGGAATCTGCCAGCATGAAGGCGGAGAGGCGCCAGGGATGGATGGGTACGACCAACATATGTGAACGTCCGCCAACGCGTCGTAAAGTCTATCGAGCCAAACGTGCTGACAGGCTCGAACCAAAAGGTACGCGGCAAGGCATGGTCTTCGTTCTCTGGACCATCATGGACACGAATGCCGCCAGCGCACAGGACGGGTCCGCACCATCCGGAAATTCATGCGTAACAGGGTAAGCCCATCACGCTGCCGGCAACGGCAGGCGAACCGCAAAGGACGCTGTTGGCGTGGTGGGTAAAGGAATGCGGAGAAAGCGAATGCCCGGCTGTAGTGGCCGGGATACGGGCCGGAACATCGCCCGACGCGAAAGCGGGCAGACTTCCGCAAGGTCATTCATGGCGAGAGAAGATGATCAACCGTTGTATGAAGAAAGGCAGATGACGACGAGCGATGTGAAAGCATCGGGCGTTGGTGCGTCCTCGCCCGATGCTCAGATGTGGGAACAGGCAGACTGGCCCCATATCGAGGCAGAGGTGAAGCGGCTCCAGATGCGTATCGCCAAAGCAGTACGGGAAGGCAGGTGGGGCAAGGCGAAAGCCTTGCAGCGCCTGTTGACCCGCTCGCACAGCAGCAAGATGTTGGCCGTCAAGCGAGTGACGGAAAACAGAGGCAAGAGAACGCCGGGGGTAGACGGGAAAGTCTGGCTGACCCCGGCGGCCAGATGGAAGGGAATGCTGTCGTTGCGACATCGCGGCTATCGCACGATGCCGTTGCGGCGGGTCTACATTCCCAAGAGCAATGGAAAGAGGCGTCCGCTGGGAATCCCATGCATACGGTGCCGAGCGATGCAGGCTTTGTGGAAGCTCGCTCTGGAACCTATTGCGGAGACCCTGGCAGACCCGAACTCCTGTGGCTTCCGGCCGGAGCGTTCGACCGCCGACGCCATCGAACAGTGTTTCAATTGCCTGTCGCATCGTACGTCGGCAGAGTGGGTGCTGGAAGGCGACATTCGAGGTTGTTTTGACAACTTCAGCCATTCCTGGCTCCTGGAGCACATACCGATGGATAAGACGATCCTACGTCGATGGTTGGAGGCTGGCTACGTCGATGAGGGAACCTTGTTCGAGAGCCGGGCGGGTACGCCCCAAGGCGGGGTCATCTCGCCCGTGCTCGCGAACATGGCGTTGGACGGCTTGGAAGCTGCGGTTCTTGCGAGCACCGGAGGATCGGAGCGCGCACACCGCAGGGCCAAGCTCAACGTCATCCGCTATGCCGATGACTTCGTGGTGACAGGCGCGTCGAAGGACGTGCTTGAATCCGTCGTCCTGCCGTCCGTCGCTTCATGGCGGCACGCGGGCTGGAACTGTCGGAGGAAAAAACCCGAATCACACACATCGCGGAAGGATTCGATTTTCTGGGCCAGACCGTGCGCAAGTACGGCCGCCAGTGCCTGACCAAACCAGCGAAGAAGAGCATCAAGTCGTTGCTGGACAAAGTCAGGGAAATCATCAAAGGCAATGCGACCGCCACGCAGGCTGCGTTGATAAGGCTGCTCAACCCGGTAATCCGCGGCTGGGCTGTCTACCACCGCCACTCTGCGGCGAAAACAACCTTTAACCGAGTCGATGACTTCATCTGGCACATGCTCTGGAGGTGGGCAAAGCGCAGGCATCCCGCCAAAGGAGCACGGTGGATAAAGAAGCGGTACTTCCGAACGATCGGAAACCGGAACGGGGGCTTCGCCACGAAGGGTTCTGCCGACGGCAAAACCTTCGGCCTTCGACTCTTCCGCGCGATGACGGTGGCGATCACTCGGCACATCAAAGTCCCTGCCGCCGCCAATCCGTTCGATCCGGCATGGACCAAAAACCTGGACCGCCGTCGAGCCTTGAAGCGTTCCGTCAAACTGTTCGGTGCCAGCCTATGGTGCTGAAGAATGGCTTGAGCCGGATGCGGGGTGACTCGCACGTCCGGTTATTAGGCGGCGGCGCAGCAATGCGCCGCTGCTACCCGACGCCGTCATACGGTGAAAGGGACAGCAAGACCGCCCACACCCCGCCCACTGCACATGCCTGCCTTTGGGCAAGCGGAGCGCGCAGGCCCGGATCAACAAGCCGGGCCGAAGGCGTCAGGGGTCAGCGCCGAATGGCCGCGATTCGGCACGAAGCGCGGGGCGCAGCGCGCGAACCCGACGGCGGCACGCCGGGACGCACCTATGTCTCTACGGCAACGACGTTGGCCACGGGGAGTTTCTGGGCCACGGCAGCATAGAGGTCCACGTCCGTCTGTGGCGTCCGGATCGAGACCACGAGGCTGTATCGCGCTGGCAACGCATAGCGTTCCAGCGCAGGCCGTGTCCGCCACCAGCCGGCAGATGGGTAGACCGCGATAAATCCACGGCTGGCCAGTTCAGCGGCTGTGCCTTTCCACACATCCTGATGCAACGAGCCACGATGCCGCCGCTGGCCGCCCAGCAGCCAGTTCGGATCGGAAGGATTGACCGGATCGCCACCACCCTCGTCTTCACGTTGTGCGGCGGCGTTCAGCCGTGCAATAAAGTGATCGGTAGACGCATCCAGCGCGCGCTGCACATCGAAACGCAAACGGTGCGAGGGGTAGTGATACTTCGACGCGACGCCCCGTGCCGAAGGATTGGGCTCGACGAAATACGACAGCGTGACACGCATCTCCACGGGCGTGTCCTGCAATGCCTCCAACTCGTCCTTCGGCCACGGCAAGGAATGCAGGTTCATATCGCGGGTGACGACTCCTTTGCCCTGAACCTTCGCATATGGATGCACCAAATCTTCAACCACCAGCGTCAAGGAATCACCCGCGCTCCACAGTGCGCGGTTCAGGTCCGGCGTACCCCAGCCGCAGTGACGGATCAGGTTGACAAAGTGATCCTTGTTCGGAGTAGGTGGCAAATACATCGCACGCATGGCATCGCTCCATTGCGCTGAATGAACGAGCAATGCGCGCACCGTCTCCGCCCGAAGATGCGGATAGGCAGCCATGATCCGGGCCGCCATGCCGGCACACAGCGCGGAGGCAGCGCTGGTGGCATTGCTGGTGGTGAACAAGCGCGCCTGCGGCTGATTGTGGGCGGTCAGCAGGCTCAAGCTGGTCATCCACGATGCGCCAAGGTCGTCCTTAGCTACGTTGCCGCCTTCCAGCACCACATCAGGCTTGAGCGGCCACGCGCGATCCCAGGTCTGTGTCGTGGTGGTGAACGGGCTGAGCCCACCCGCTTCGGCAATGGGGTTCAGGGACGGATGCCCCTGCGTGTCGATCTTGTTGGTGCAAGCGCCCACGGTGATGGCATTCCATGCCTGCCCTGGATCATGCACAAGGTTTGTGGCCAGGCAGTCGGGATACGTTGCCCACGCATTGGCATCACGATTGTTGCCGGCGGAGAGCACGAACAGACGCGGGTTCTCGCCGGCGCCATCCGCATCCGCCGCGAGGCCATCAACGGCCGCCGACCATGACGAAGGCCGGCCCCGGTCCCGATAGTCCGAAGCCGTCACGGCAGAAGTGAACACGCGGGTGCGAGCTGGCGCAGAGATTTCGGGGCGAGCGACGCCTTCCGCGAACAGGTAGGCGTGGTGCCGCGCATCGCCTTCGTTGGCACCTTCCGAAGGCAACAGCTTGACCGACTCCAGCCGATGCGGGACGCTGATCGCGTCCGCAGAAGACAGGGCATCGGTGAGGTCGCCGTAAGCTGCCAGACCGGCCAGTCCTGTGCCGTGGTCCGCTTGGTCATCCACGCCCCATGCCGGCTCTACGGTGTGCAGGTCCGTCGCGTCCATCAAGGGCTCCAGCAGTGGATGCGCGTGAGTCACGCCCGAATCCAGCAGGCAGACCCGGGGGGCATCGTCTGCGGGTTGCAACAACGCACGCCGCAGCAGATCGTCCGCCCATTGGCGCTGTTCTTCCACCTCCATGCCGTCGAAGAATTCGGCGGTCTCTTTGGCATAGCGAAGCTCGGCCACGCAGTTCAAGGTCATCACCGAGCGCGAGAGTTGCTGTTGCGAGCCATACATCAGAAGCACCGTGCGCTCAGGGAAGTTCGCCTGCTTGTCACTGACCACACAATCTGCCAGGCGGGCAAGTTTCTTGAAATCCTCCACCACGGCTTGCCGCTGCCCCGCACCTCGAACCGGAAGCCACACTTCCCACCAGAAAGCCGTGGCGGGATCAGCCGGCAGCAGTTCGGGCGCATCGGTCCACAACGCCCTGATCTCTGCCGTCCGGATGGATTCGATGGCGTCGAACAGCTTCCGACGATCAAGCGCCTGATTCTTGCTGCCCTTCTTCTCCGCCAGGTAGTCCGCGACATATTGCTCGAAGTGCGCGAGCCCTCCATCCGGGACGAAGACGTTGGCGAGTGTGCGGTTGCCCTCTTCGCGGACGCTCAGGAGCTCGATCTTCTTGGTTGCGTTCGCCAGACTCTCAAACGCCAGCACCACATCTGGCTGGCTGGTGAACTGGATTTGCAGGCCAAGCCCGCTTTCCAGTTGCAGTTCCTGTTGAACGCGCACGGCCTCGGCCGCTGCGGGTTTCAAGTCCTCAATCTGCCTTTGAAGGGAAGCTGCATGCTGCTGTCTGGGCTGAGCTGGAATGTCCTTCTGCTTCAGGGGCGAAGACTTCGCCGTGAATTCAACTGCTCGTGATGTGTCTCGAAGAATGAGGTGTGGACGCTTAGCTTGCGGTTGATCCGGCATGGTTCTGCACAGCCTTCTTATCGTTCATTCTGATGCTGAATTTCCGGCGTTCCTCGAAGGCCCGCGCCAGCGCCTCAGACGCCACGCGGTCCTCGTCGTGCATCACAGCTTCCTTAATGGACTCGTCCACGGCGCGCCTGATTTCCGCGTAGCTCAACCCCTCCGCCTTCGCGGTGAGAGCTTTCAGGGGGAAGGGCTTGGGTGCAAACTTCCCGAGCCGCGCCTGCAGCAGCTTGGCGGCTTGTGGCCCGCTCGGCAGCCGGTACTCGATCACGTCGTCGAATCGACGGAAAAGCGCATAGTCAAGTATCTCCACATGGTTGGTCGCAGCAAGGATCAGGCTGTGAGACTGATCGCTCTCGATCATTTGCAGAAAGCTGTTGAGCACTCGCCGAATCTCGCCTACGTCGTTTGCGAGTCCTCGCTGCGAGCCGATAGCATCGAACTCGTCGAAGAAGTAAACGCCGCGAACCTCACTGATGGCGTCGAATATCTGGCGCAGCTTGGCGGCCGTTTCTCCCATAAATTTGGTGATGAGGGCATCGAGCCTCACGGAGAACAAGGGAATGCCAAGCTCGCCCGCCAGCACGGAGGCCGTCATTGTCTTGCCAGTGCCGGGCGGCCCCACCAGCAGTAGTTTGCGTCGTGGCGTCAGGCCATGTTCGCGGATGCGTAGATGATGCTTCTGCTCCTTCAGGATGCGGCCAAGCTGCTCGGCCACATCCGTATCGAGCACCATGTCCACCAGCCGATTCTTCGGATAGGCCACCGTCAGCAGGTTCGCCAACTCGCTGCGGGGGCGCGCCAGAGGCACTAGATTAGCCGACGCATTAGCAGGCGAGACGCGAGCCTTGGCCGCGTCAATCATGTCACGCAGTTCCTGAGCCAGCTTGCCGTGGCCCACCTTAGCTTCACGGGCGGCGACCTGCATGGCAACAGAATAAAAGTGCTGATCGTCCCGCTCGATGTGGGATTTCACCAACGCCTTGAGTTGTTCGGCATTAGCCATATCGGCCTCCCACTTGCGCTGTCGTAATGGCCGACGTCTTCAGTGATGCCAGCGCAGACTGCATCAACTGATCGGCGAGATGCTCGTCAATGTCACCCAGTTCATTCTGATTAGCAGCCAATACGAAAAGTAGACCGACAGGTACGTGCAATGCCTCGGCAATCTTGGCAACAGTTGAAAGCGTCGGATCGCGCTTGTTGTCCTCAAGCATCGACAGATATGACACTGAGCAACTTGCCCGGGTCGCAATCGCACTCTGCGAAACGCCACGCTGCGTCCGGCACAATCGAATGGCTTGGCCTACATTCATGACGTTCGCTTTCTCAAGGGTTGCGACAAGCGTGAGGATGAATCAATTTTACCACCAGTGAACCTCATTCCTCCCTTCCTGACAAGAGAGCACTGGCGACGCCGTCCGCTTCGCTGAGGGGATGAAGGCATCGAGGAAACTGATGTGGCTCATGTTGCGGGTACCTCCAGCGACTCACCTCTCTGCGCGCCGGTGATCGCCAGCCGCCGGCTAGCTACCAGCTCGGCCGCATCGCGCACCGGCTTATCCTCGGTGTGGACGTAGTGCATGAACATCGCCACGGTCTTGTGGCCCGTCAGCTTCATGCCCACCTTGGTCGGCACCCCCGAATTGGCAATGTCGGTTGTGGCCCGGTGGCGGATGCCGTGCGTGCCGACGTGGGGCACGCCGGCGGCCTTGAGCACGCGCCTCCAGCCGCCATAGTGCTCGCCGTGGGTCAGATGCTGGGCCGGGTCGTTGGGCGACGGCAGGACGTAAGGGCAGCCCCCCCCCCGGCGCGGCGCCGTCGAAAGCAGCCGATAGGCTTCCTCGCTCATGGGCTTGGAGATACCGCCGGTCTTGCTGTCGGGCCAGACCACCCGGCGCTTCTCCAGATCAACCCAGTCCCACTCCAGCGGGCAGATTTCGGAGTGGCGGGCGGCAAACTCGAATTGCAGGCGGATCGCCAGCGGGATGACGTAGTTCTCCAATCCTTCCGCCTCCAAGTGTTCCAAGTGGCGGAAGATCCGCACCAGTTCCTCGTCCACGATGAGCCGGGTTTCCTTGCCCGGCGGAAACATCGGGACGTGCCGGCACGGATTGGTGCCGTCCGGGCGTAGCCCCCACACTTCGGCCAGGTTGAACATCTTGCGCAACACGCCGAAGGTGCGGTTGGCCTCGGCCGGTTTGTGGGCCAGCTTCTTCATCAGCGCGGCCACGTCCGGGCGCTTCACGTCCTGCACTTTCATCCGGCCCGTGATCGGGATGATGTTGCGGTCGATGACGCCCTGATAGCCGCGCTGCGTGCTGGGGTTGTTGCGCTGCTTGGAATAGTCCTCCATGAAGGTGTGGCAATACTCCTTCATGGTCGGCGCCTTTCGCGCCGCATTCTTGGCCGCGCTCGGGTCGCCGCCCCGGCGAACCTCGGCTAGCCACTCCTGCGCCATGACGCGGGCCTGCTCGACGGTCAGTTCCCCGTACTGGCCCAGGGCGGGCTTGCGGCGCTCGCCGGCGTTCGTGCGGTACTGGAGCATGAACACCTTGCGGCCGGCCGGCGTGATCTTGCATAGGAAGCCGGGCACCACGGTGTCCCGGAGTTCGACGGCCGCGCCTGGGACCTTGCGGCATCGACGGCGGACTTGGTGAGTTTGATTCTTGCCATGATGACTCCTCGGAAACCCCGGTTTCCAAGAGCCACATGGGAGCCACGCGACCGGAAGTCGGGTCAAGTTTCGGAAAGCACCGGCATATGTTGAACTCGCCTAAGTCCTTGATAAACCTGCTGTAGCGGGCTTGGGTGCAGTCCAGCGAGATACCGGGCTGGAGTCATCGTCAAAAAAAAGCCCTTCGCGAGAGGTGCTGGAAGTGGACAGGCTGTGGTTCGACAGAGGCTATTCCTCGTAGACGGTCATCCCGTCGAGCACGGGGGCGTCGGCGTCGAACACCAGGATGCGCACATCGGCCAGCGCGGCCAGATGAAGCACGTCGACGAGGCTTTCGGGCATCCCCTTCTTGCGGTGTTCCTCCCGCAGGCGATCGGCGGTCGTGCCGTCGACCTTCTGCAGGTTGTCGTCCGTCTAGGGTGCGCAGTGAGGGGGCCTCTCGGTGAGCCTGCACGGCTCGCCGCTGTTCATGCGGTCGGACAACGGGCCGGAGTTCGTCAGCCACGCCATCCTGGAGTGGATCGCGCATTCGGGCATCGCCACCGTGCTCAACGATCCCGGCAAGCCCTGGCAGAACGGCACCGACGAGAGCTTCAACGGCAAGTTCCGAGACGAGTGCCTGTCCATCGAGTGGTTCCGCTCGCGCCGCGAGGCTGCCGTCCTAATCGAGGCATGGCGGGTCCACTACAACGAGATGCGGCCCCACAGCAGCCTGCAATACTTAACCCCGGTGGAGTTCAAGCAGCAACCCCGCCATATCCTGCAACCCGCCGTCTTCTAGTTAAAACTGTCTCGGTTAAACCGAGCAGGTCAGCAGGTCACTGGCGCTTCCCTTGGCCGAGGCGAGGCCGCAGCCAAGGGAAGCTTCTGCTATGCCGCGTCTGCTCTGCTGACTTGCAGCGCTCTACACTAGAAACCGCTCGGACATGGCGGCTTCTCGCGGAATGAACGCCGTGTAAGTTCAACGCGGGCGAAACGGAGTGTCGATCAAAAAATGCGGTAGACGGGGGTTCCCTATTCTTGAAATAAGATCGCTCTGCAGCATTTCTCGAAAATTCCTGTGGGTTATAAGTTTTGTCTAGCTACTCCAGCGGTGGGACCGATCTGGGGTAGTATCGAGACCGGGCTATGCTAGTTGGCCTCTCCCTTCCTACTAAAAAAGTGGATACGTGGGTAATGAGCGAAAACACCGCTGAATTGACTTCTATCGCCCAAGCCAAGGCTAAGCTCCAAGAAGAATTGCCTAAGCTGGAAGAACAGGAACAGGCGATCCAGGCAGCTGAGGCGAGCTCCGCGCATGCGTCGGCCATCTCCCTTCTTGAACAGTTTGCAAGCTTCTTCAGTGTGAAGCAGCGTGACGAGATTGCCGCTCGTCTGGGTACAGCTAGTCCGCAAGTGTCCCGCAAGAAGAAGGGAAACCGGGGCGAGGTGAAGCCGAAATACTGGCTACCGCATATGCAGGCAACATGGACGGGGCGCGGGCGCACGCCTAAGGCATTTGCCGCCTGGGAAGGGACAGCCGCTTATAACGAATGGAAGAAGAGCCACCCTGATGAAAAGTTTCCGGCATATCCGGGATAAATCAGTCCGGCTCCTACTGCCAAAACGGGTGTCAGTTCATCGGCGACAATCGATACGGACTCAACACGACGCTGCCACAAAGCCTTGGCGGAGCATTCCGCCCATGTTTTGCATGGGCACCGAATCAGGCCTGCCGCAGTACCTCGGCCACAAGCTGCTGCGTCATCTGCTGCAACAGTTCCATCAAACCCAGCAGGTGGTATTCGCTGAGTACAGTGCCCCGGTTCTCCTCCGGAGTGCTGTACCAGATCACCAGCAGCGTCGCCAGGGCGTTGGCGCGGGCGGCAACGGTGTGGCGGCGGGCGTGAGATTCACTGGGCATATTCGCGTGCATGCGGAAGAAATCCTTGTCGGGGGCAAACTCCATTGAAGACGGGCGACGGCGCGGTTTCCTCCACTCCCGCCGGTTGCCAGGAATATTCCGTCCCTGAGAACGACTTTGGGGCTTTACATGGCGCCATCCTGGGCGTTCCATAAGGCCGACAGCGCCGTCATGCCGCCGCCATCCTTGTCATGTCTTCCGACCGCCATACGTGGTTCCTCGACCAGGTTCTCTGCCACCGCGCCATGCTGCGCGGCTACCTGCGCAAGCACCTGTCGTCCGATGAGGACATCGACGATGTAATGCAGGAAGCCTTCCTGCGCATCTACGCCATCCAGGACCCGGCCGCCATCGACTCGCCCCAGGCCCTGCTGATCACCATCGCGCACAATTTAGCCATCGAGCTGATCCGCCGCCGCGCCAGCCGCGCCACCGACGCGGTGGCGGATTTCGATGCGCTGGGCGTCTGTATGGAAGCCCCTCAGATGGACGAGTGGATCGACGCGCAACGCCGGTTCGATGCATTCTGTGCGGCGGTTGGCAGCCTGCCGCCGGTCTGCCAGCGGGTGTTCGTCCTGCGCAAGGTCTACAAGTTATCGCAAGCGGAGATCAGCGCCATGCTCGGCATTTCGCAGAGCACCGTCGAGAAGCACGTCGTCAAGGGGCTGTTGCGCTGCCGGGACCACCTGCGCGAGCACGGTCACGACGATGCGGCGCATGCACGGTCCATCGATGCTGCTTTTCCTTGCCGGGATAAGCGGGGCGGCCGATGAGTGACGTCGTACCGCTGCGCACGTTAGCGCGGATTGAGGAGGAAGCCGCCACCTGGGTCTGGCGCCTGGACGGCGAGCCCGTGTCCGCCGAGATGCGCGCCGAGTTCGAGCAGTGGCTCGCGCGCGACCCGCGGCACCGGTGTGCGTTCGAGGAACTGGGTGGCGTGTGGGCCACGTTGGATGCGCAGGCCCGCAGCACTCCAGATGAGATTACCAGGCCGGCTGTAATCGCTGCCAGGGGATCTGCGGTGTCTGAGCCGTCGCCCCGCAAGCCGGCCGCGCCCAGGCGGCGTTCCCGGCGCTGGCTTCTGCCCTGGGCCGTCGCGGCCGCGCTGGTGCTCGGCGTGGGCACCTTCGCCTGGCTGCAGCGCGGCAACGAGGCACAGATCCTGGCCACGGCCGTGGGCCAGCAACATACCGCCGTGTTGGCGGACGGATCGGTGGTGCAGCTCAACACCAACACCATCCTCGATACCGATTTCAGCCGCGCCCAGCGCGTGGTGCGCATTCGCAAGGGTGAGGCTTCTTTCCAGGTGGCCCACGACCCGCAGCGGCCGTTCCAGGTGCAGGCCGGCCGCATCGTCGTGCGGGCCGTGGGCACTCAGTTCAACGTGCGTGTGCGCGATACGCGCGACGTGGAGGTGATCGTCACCGAGGGCAAGGTCGATGTGACCTCTGCCTCGGCGGTTTCGCGCGCCGCGCCAGCCACTGCCGGGCGACCAGTCCTGCCCGCGGCGGCGACGCGGCTGCAAGCCGGCCAGCGCTACGAGGCGGCGCGCCGCGCGGTTCCGGTGACCCAGACCATCGCACCGGCCGAACTGACCAAGGCACTGGCCTGGCGCGAGGGAGTCGTGGTGTTCGACGGTGAGCCCCTGGTCCAGGCCGTCGCCGAGATCAACCGCTACTCCGACACCCGGCTGGTGGTGGCCGATGCGGGGCTCGACGGGCTGCGCGTGGGCGGCCGGTTCCGTGCGGGGGATGTCGAGGGCTTCCTTGGCGCGCTGACGCGCACGTTTCCCATCTCGGTGCGGCGTTCGGATGATCTGGTCTACCTGCACGAGCGCGTTGGTGATGGCGTTCGCCGTTAGCAGGCGGATGGGGCATGTCGGCTGACGGCGCAAGGCTGCGGCATGGATGGTCACGCTGTATCGCGCTCAGCCACGTTCATTCCTGAACGAATCTGGCATCGGATAGCGGAAATCTCCCTCTACCCCGTCCCCGAGTAGCCCGGGCACCCGTGCCTACCAGGACAGTGACACCATGAGGATGGTCCGCGCCACCTTCGTCATCTTCTTGCTCTTCGTCGCCAGCATAGCGATAGCGCAACCCGGTCCGCCGCCGGATGGAATCCGCTTCGACATCGCCGCCCAGCCGGCGCCGGTAGCGCTGAACCAGTTCGCGCGCCAGGCCGACATTACCTTGTTGTTTGCCTACGATGCGGTCAAGGGCCTGCACACACCTGCGTTGCAGGGCGTCTTCACCGTGGAGGAGGGGCTAGCGCGGCTGTTGGCCGGCACACCGCTGGTCTTTGCAAGGACGCCAGATGGGGTGTACGTAGTGCGTCACAAGGGCCCGGGGCGTTCGCTGACCGTGCGGGTGGGGCAGGACGGCGGTAGGTTTGGAGGGGGGAGTGGCGGATTTCTGAGCTTGGCCCGTCTCCATGGCAGGTCGGTGACGCCGCCGGCCGCCTGAATCCACCTGGGGGAGAGCCAGACGCCATGCCGAACCGCACGATCCGCACCAAGCACACCCTGTTGACGCGCGCCTGTTCCCTCGCGCTGCTGGCCGTCGCGGCCGTGAACAGCGCCGCCGCGCAGACCGGCGACAAGAAGACCTTTTCTGTCCCGGCGCAGCCGGCCGCTGCTGCGCTGAACAGCTTCGCATCGCAGGCCGATGTGACGCTGGTGTTCTCGCCCGACGCCATGGCCGGCATCCAGACCGGCGCCGTCAACGGCGACTACACCCCCGAAGAGGCGCTCCAGCGCCTGCTAGCGGGCACCGGGCTGGGCTGGGAGCGCACACAGGAGGGCGCGCTGGCCGTTGTCGCCATGCCCTTGCCTGCTTCGGCCGATGTGCAGACGTCGGCGCGGACCACGCTGGACACGGTCATGGTCACCGGCACGCGGATTAGGGGCGGGACCACGGCGTCGCCGCTAATCACCATCGGCTCAGAGAACATCCGGGAAGAAGGTTTCACGGACCTGGGCGAGGTGATCCGCAGTCTGCCGCAAAACTCCAGCGGCGGACAGAATCCCGGCGTGATCAGTGGCAGCACCAACATCGCCGACCAGAACCTAACGGGCGGATCGGGCCTCAACCTACGCGGCCTGGGACCCGACGCCACGCTGACGCTCCTCAACGGCCGCAGGCTTTCCTACAGCGGTCCCTTCCAGGCCGTGGACATCAGCGCAATCCCGGTCGAGGCGGTCGAGCGCATCGACATCGTCGCGGATGGTGCTTCCGCCATCTACGGTTCCGACGCGGTGGCCGGCGTCGGCAACGTGATCCTCAAGCGGGATTTCGAGGGCGTGATGGTCGGTACGCGCTACGGCACCGCGACGGAGGATGGACTGACCACGCGCGAACAGACGGCGACCGCTGGAACGGCCTGGGATACGGGGGGATTGATCGCTACCTGGAAGCATGCTGCGACCGATCCAATCTATGCGCAGCAGCGCGACTACACACGCGAGCTGATTGGACCAAGGACTATCTATTCAAGCAACGAGCTGCGCAGTGGGCTGCTGAGCGCGCACCAGTTGCTGGCCGATTCGGTCGAGCTGCACTTGGACGTGCTCCGCACCGAGCGCGACATCGAATCCTACTCGGCCACAGCCGCCACCTACACCCGGCTTCCCTACGCGACGACCACGACGTATCTCTCGCCCAGCGCAGACATCTTGCTGCCGGGCGAATGGATGCTATCGATAGGCGGTACTTGGGGCAAGGACGAGAACAACATCCGATACGTGAGCACGGCGAGATCGACGGGAGCGTCGTCAACCACTGTCGATAGCTGCTACTGCAACGAAAGCCGCTCCTACGAGATCGGGGCAGAAGGACCTCTGTTCAGTCTTCCAGGGGGAGATGCGCGGCTTGCCGTCGGCGCGGGCTACCGCAAGAACCGCTTTGCCGACAAGAACTACCTCACGGGGACCACGACCACGGCGGGAGAGGAAGGCAGCCGCTTCGCCTTTGCCGAGGTCCATCTGCCCTTCGTCGGACCCGAATCAAGCATCGTCGGCATTCGGCGGCTGGCGATGAGCGCTGCGCTGAGGACGGAGCGCTACGACAGTTTCGGGGGCGTCACCACGCCCAAGCTCGGATTGGTGTATGCCCCCAATGGGGATTTCACGGTCAAGGCCTCTTGGGGCAAATCCTTCAAGGCGCCCACGCTGGTTCAACTCCATCAGGCGGCCATCGTATACAACAATCCCATTTCCTATTTCGGTGTCAGCGGCTACGTGAGCGATGCCACTGCCTTGTTGACCTGGGGCGGTAACCGCAACCTCAAGCCCGAGCGCGCGCGGACCTGGAGTTCGTCGCTGGCCTGGCATCCGGAGGCCGTCAAGGGCCTGGAAGCGGAATTGACCTGGTTCGGTGTGGATTACAGGGACCGGGTGGTGCAACCGGTGGGGAGCTGGTGGCTCGCGCTGACCGATTCGAGATACGGTACCTACGTCGATCACACCCCCACGTCTACAGAGCAGAGTGCGGTTCTTGCCAATTCAACACTCATCGACTACTCGGCCACTGGCTACGATCCCGGGGACGTGGTGGCGATCATCGCCAACCAGTACACCAATGCCATGCGGCAGAAGATCAAAGGCGCCGACCTGTCGGCATCGTACCGATTTGACCATGCCGGCAGCCGATGGACGATCAGGGGTGCGGCAAGCTGGCTGGACATCTCGCAGCAGACCGCTGCCGGCCAACCCACCTATGCCCTTACGGGCACGATCTACAGCCCCGTACGTTTGAACGGCCGGATGGGCGTAGTTTGGGACAGAGGCGGCTTCACCTCCTCGGCTTTCGTCAACTACACCGATGGCGTGACGGCCTCCAGCGCCGTGACGGGAAGCGCCCCCCAGGATTTGAGCTCGTCCACCACCATCGATCTGACCTGGCGCTATGGAACCGGATTGCGTGTGGACTTCTGGTCAGATGTGGAAGTAGTGCTCGCTGCGCAGAATGTCTTCGACCGAGAGCCTCCTTTGCTGCACACCATGGCCTCGACCACTGCCGTGCCTTACGACTCCGTCAACTACTCTGCGATCGGCCGCTACTTGAGCCTATCGCTCTCAAAACGCTGGTAAAGAGCCCACTTCCGCGAATGGACGCGGCATGCGGGCCAGGCGGGTCACCGCCACGACTTCATCCACCCCATCGGGAAATCCTGCATGCCATTGATGAGTCGGCTTGTTGCCGTAACCGCACTGCTGCTGGTGTTCGCTCCGGCGCAGGCGGCGCGTGGCGTCACCTTTGAGGACCTGGATGGCGTGCATGACGCCGGCGGCAACCTCGTCACAACCCTCGACCTGTCGAATGATGGCCGTTACCTGGCAGTGGCGCACGGCCGCAGCTTGCAGGTGGTCGAGGTCCGGACCGGGCGTGTGCTACGCGAACTGGGAGAAGGGCAGCTACCCCGCTGGTCGCCTGCAGGAGACCAACTGGCGTTCTACTCGGTGCGCTCCGGCAGCATGCAGCTCTGGCGCTGGGAAGCAGGCGAGGCGCAAGCCCGGCAGCTCACCCGCTTTCCGCGCGGCGTGGACCCGGACCCTGCGGCCAGGATCGCTGGCTACGTGATCGAGGCCTTCGACTATGCATGGTCGCCAGATGGAACCCGCGTCGTTCTGGCATCGCGGGTCGGCTTGCCAGCGCACGCGGCCCAGCCAGGCGAGCCGCTGGTTCTGGACGGAGACACCCCGCCGGATCTGACGCTCGGAGGCATCTTCTTGCGCCCCGCCGGCGCGACCGGCGGCATTGCCGAATCGCCGGACGGCAGGCAGTGGCGGTATCGAGCGCCCGTGCCAGGCGAGAGACTGGTCAGCCGATTGTTCACGGTGGACGCGCGTACCGGCGCTGTCGAGATGCTGGACACGCGCGCCGGCAGTCTTTTCCACCCTCGTTGGTCGCCCGATGGCCGTACCATCGCCTTCGCGGCGATCGCCGAAGGAGACGACCTGCTGACGGCCTCGGCCGCTGAGATACGGCTGAAGGACTTGTCCAGCGGCCTTGAGGCAGCGATCGCAGCCGGTGGCGCCATGAAGTACCGGCCGCGCTGGTCGCCGGATGGCCGGATGATCGCTTACATGGAGGGCGGCGCGACCTCGGAAGCCGACATCGTGGTCGTGTCCCTGGGTCAAGAGGGAGCGCGCAGATACCCCTTGCACCAGCGGATTCGGCAGTACGAATGGACGCGGGATGGGGACGGCCTGCTGCTGTCCCGCGCGGACGGCGAGCGCGTACGGCTTGAGCGGCTCCGTTGGGCAGACGCATCGCCGCTGCTGCTGTCGGCGCAGACCGACGTGGGGGCTTGGTCGCAGGCCGCAACGGGTATGGTGGTGTGGGTGCAGGATGCCTTGGGACCCGACGTCTGGCGTTTGCACGATGCGGCCGCGCAGCCGACCCGGCTGATTCGGTTGGCATCGGATCGCAAGGCCCCGTCCGTGCTGCTTGGCCGCACGCAAGCCATTCCCTACAGGACGGCCGCCGGAACGGCATTGGAGGGTGTGGTGCTCTATCCACCGGATTACCAGCCCGGCCGGCGCTATCCGCTGATCGTCGATGTCTACCCCATGAGCGGGGGCACGGACTGGATGCGCCCCATGTCTGGCAACCAGGCTTGGGCGGCGTCGGGCTACCTGGTATTCAAGCCCTATGCTCGGGCGCCGCATGCATGGACCAACTGCGCAGGACCGGCCGACTTCTGCCAAGCTTCCAGGGGCGTGCAGGGATGGGACACGGCGCTGGCCGACGTGATGGGGGGCGTTGATGAGTTGATTCGGCTTGGTCTGGCCGATCCCGCGCGGATGTGCGTCTATGGGCACAGCAACGGTGGTGGCCTCGCTGCCTACTTGATCACGCAGACGGACCGATTCCGCTGCGCCGTCGTGGTGGCGCCTGTCTGGCCCAGTTGGACCGGGTCGCCGCTGCTGTTCACGCGCAACTGGCAGATGATGGCGCAATGGACCGGGGTGAGCGTGCTGGACGATCCCGCTGCCTATGTCGGGCTGTCGGCTGTATTCCGAGCCGAAAGGGTCAGGACGCCCGTGCTGCTGGCCGTCGGAGATGACGATGGCATGTTCCTGCTGGGCGCCATCGAGCAGTACAACGCGCTGCGCTTTGCCGGCAAGGAGGTCACCTTGCTGCGCTATCCGGGCCAGGGGCATGTGTTCCAGGGGGACGGGCTGCGCGATCTCTGGCAGCGCGAGATGGCGTACTTCGACCGCCACCTGAAGCAGGACAGGAGGGTGGCGCAGGCGTCTCCAAGTATCCCTGCCGGCCCGAAGTAGCAGAGCAGGGGCGAATGCCGGATTCAACGCATCGAAGGGTGCGATGGCGCGGCCGACCGCAAGACCTCATGTCTGTTGGCGCACCCAGTTCTCGACCATGCATAGGTCGAAGATTCTGAGGAATGAGAGGTCGCGTGCCGGCAGGTCGGCGGCAAAGAAGCGCTCCAGCTGGGCCGTATCCAGATAGCCGTGTGACCGTAGCCGTCCTCCCAGAAGGAAGTCGCGCATGCCTGATTTCTGCCTCGCATACACCGCACCACAGTAGTTGAGGTAGGACCCCTTGCTGCGGCGGCTCAGGATGGCAGCGGGCAGCCTGTCTGCGAATGCCGCTCTGGCCACCGAACGGTTACGGCCCTCGGCGATCCACATCCAGGTCGGCGCTCTCAAGCATGCTTCCACCACGGGCTGCGCCAGCAGAGGAAAGCGCACGGGGCGGCGTTCGTCACGCGGCACGCCGTCCTTGAAGGAGTGAGCGCCGATCAACTCGAAGATCCGCTCGCGGTCGCCAGGCAAGATGTCCGCAGGCAAGTCGAACCAGGGATGGTGCTCATGGGGCTGCGAAACACCCGAGGGCGCGAGGAAATTCGTGTCCGCTTTCCAGAGCAGATGGGGCCTGCTGCGCAGCTTGCGCAGTGTCAGCTTAGCCGCTTTCCACCATGTGCATTGATGGAGCGTCGCGAGGTCTCGGATGGCGGTCATGCCTGCAGACAGGCCGTGCTCCTTGAACGCGTCGGCGGCAGGGGCCGCTCCCTTGAGGTAGCAAAAAATGGTGTCGCCGCCTCCGCCCGAGAAGTAGCTGGCTGCACCGCCGCGATCGCCCGCTACCTCCATGGCCTTGTCGCTGGCATAGTGAAGGATCCCGACCATGGGCACGGTAGAGCTTTGGGACACTGCGAACTCAAAGCGTGCGTCCTCGAAGCGGATGTGTTCCTCGTCGAGGCTGAAACCGACATGGTCCATCATCGTCCTGGCGTAGTCGCGCTCGTCGGCACCCGGGACGGGAGTCACCAGGGTGCAAGCCTGGACCTCAACCGTGGCTTGGCCCAGGCATGCCGCCACGATCGATGAATCCAGTCCTCCAGAAATCTCCAGCAGTATCTTCCTGTCAACCTCTGCCCAGGCTTGGACAGCACGGGCCACCGCCTGACGGACCGCTTGCGCCGCTTCGAGCGCATCGCCGTACCTGCGGCCTGGCGCGACGAACTGCCAGGGTGACCAAGCCCGGTGGACGGCCGTTGCTTGCCGACCCATCCTCAAGGAACAACCTGGCAGCAGTTCGCGAACGCCGGAAATGCCGGTCTGCTGCGCCCTCAGATAGGGGAATGTCAGGCCATGTCGAATGTGATTCCAGTCGACCTCCTTTTTGCAGAGGCCCAGGGAGACGGCAGCCGAGACATCCGAAGTGACGAATCGGCGATCGCTCTGGCCAGCGTAGAAGCACGGCATGCCCCCCGATGGCGAACGCATGACAACCAAACTGCTGTCGGCCGGCAGGCCCTGCAGCAGGATGTAGTCGCCCCAGAAATTACCGAGGAGATGTGCCTCCAGATCCGCGGGGGCCGCGAAGAGAGGGATATCCTCTCCGTCGCGCACCAGGCCCCCATCGTTCCTGAAGAGATGGCCGACGATCACGCATCGTTCCTGGACAGAAAGCGTCGGTGTACCTACCGCTGCCAAGACCGCGAAGCGACCCATCGGCGATTGATGACGCAATCCCAAGGCCTGAAGGAGCGCACGGTGGTCTTGGCCGTCTGCGGCCTCCAGTTCGTTGGGAATGACGAGGTAGCGGTAGCCCATCATCAGACCGTCCGGATCGGGCGATAGCTATGAACATTGCCCACCGTGTCATTGAGCACCCAATGTCCACTCTGGACCCAGCAGTGAGCTGAGAACGGCGAATGCGTCACGCCAAATACGAGATGGGCGCCCAGCCCCCTCTTCGACAGGAATCGGATCAGGGACAGCGAATCCAGCAGGCAGGAGGGGGAGACAGGGGTGTAGATGCGTGCACTCGCAAAAAGGCGGGCCCCAGCCAGCAGGCGCCTTGGCGTCTGAGCTTCGGGACGATCGGCGGAGATTTCCGGCCGCATGTTGACGTAATGTTCAAGAACCCGCTTGAAGGCCTGCCGACTCAGCCGACGCCTTGCCGAGTAGATGGTGCCTGCGACTTCAAGGAGCGTGGCTAGGCCGGCGCCGGGAGAAGGAACGCTCTGCTCCAGCGCGCTGCGGGTAGCGTGTGCCAAAGGGTTCTGTGGTATCTGGAGCGGCTCATCAGCGCAGGAGATCAGTAGCCCCTTCCTGATCAGCGGCTGCAGTTCTCCTTCAGGAACACATCCGCCATTCAAGTGGGATGCAAGGACTTGCTCCAGTGGATCAGGGAGCATGAAGTAGCGATCTTCGGCAACGTCGAGACAGATCAGGCGACCGTTGAACTCGCAGCACGAAATATCCGTATGAAGCTGATATGGGGCCATCTGGATCGCGCTGGAGGACGCTGCCTCCAGCGCCCCCTGGTTCATTCTTCCGAAATGCCGGGAAGGAAAGCAATGCCAAGGCTCACGCCTTCATTGCCTGCCATCCCTCCCTGGGTCTCCACACTGGCAGCGCCCAGCACGATGATGTCGTCGTCCTGCACTTCGACATCCACGGAGGTGGTTTCGATAGACTTACCCATAGCAAGCTCCTTTCGCAGTACGTCATGCAGACCATGACGACTTCATGCTAAGACGCTAGAAAATCATCTTCCATTTAATTACCAAATAATTAAGTAATAATTAATTTCGTGAAGTGGCTGCTTGCGCTTCCGTGTTCGGGTTTGCCCCAGGGCGCAGCAATGTAGCTTGGTTGATGTGTTCGACGATACGCGGAACCAATATTTTTCGTCGCGCATGATAGTCGATTACGGCCTGACCCAATTTCGCAAATTCGCGCTGTTCCCAGAGCATCTGAAGATGATCCAGTTCTTCAGCTGACTGCATCAGGAGCGGGGCCTTAGCCCGCCGAATGGGGGTAAGCCGATTGTTGGTCCGTTGTACCGTCTCGCGTAAGCACGCGCTTCGGGCGACGAGCGCAATGGCGTCAAAAAGACGGGCGGTGCTTGTCACCAAATCGCCCTCTTCTTCTGAAAGAATTTCCGGAGGCGGAGGCAGTCCAGGCTTTTGATTGTGCATCGATGACCTGTTGCAGGCGATCACCAGCAATTGCTCCATCCAGTCATATAGATCACGCAAGCCTGCTTCTGTCAGGCGTGGCAGATGAAAACCTTCGCGGGAGCAGTCTTCCAGGAGACCTTCACCGACAAGCCGATGTAGTGCAAGGCGAACAGGTGTTGGGCTGGCGCCGAAGTCCTGCGCCAACGTGGCAGGGTCTATGCGTTCACCCGGAAGGAAGCGCCCAACTTGCAATGACATCTTGATTGATGTGTACACCCGAGTATTTTTTGAATGCTTGTCTTGCATGGGTATGCTTCTCCGCTCGCTGCATACTAAGTCTTTACATTCGGATGAGAGGTCAGCATGGAATTCCTGAGCGCTGTTGGCGACGGTTGCACCGTCTACATCGGCAGTGTGCGTAGCGCTACTGTGCTAGCGGAATGTCAACCACTGGGCGATATCATCAACCGGAATATTATCCAATGTTAATGGACTTCCGGCCACAATAAACTGTCATAACAAAATGCAAGCCGGCATTTCGGCTTGGGCTTAACGATACGCAGACGGCCTGCTTGGGTACCGCAGGCTATGCTGCGATGCGTGGGTACACTCTGTCGCTGGTCTTGGTCGTCTACTGGCCGTCCAAGTCACGCCCGCGGACGAGCAGGAGCGGATGCGAGCGCGATCACTGGCACAGCAAGTTCAGCATGTGCACCTTGCTGCCTTTTTTGCGCTTGTAGCCGTCATAGCCGGCACGCGGGCCGCTCTCGCAGGTGGACGGCAACGTACGACCATCCAGGATCACTGCGCTGGGTTGGCCTGGTTTGCCTTGGGCTACCCGCAGCACCGAGCGCAGGTCGTTGACCATGGCTTCGAAGCAGCCTGCCTGCAGCCAACGCTGGGTCTGTTGATACACCGCCTCCCTCGGAGGCAAGTCGTTGGGAATCAGACGCCAGGGGGCACCGGCGCGCGCCATCCAACGCAAGGCATTGAACATCAAGCGAAGATCGTACTTGCGCTGCCGCGCCTGTGGATCCATCAGCGTTAGGTAGGGCGCGGCAAAGGCCCATTCTTCGTCGGAAACGTCGGTCGGATACGGGCGCTTGGGCTTCATCCCGCTACGATAGCGAGACGAGATCGAAGTGCATAACACGCTCTAGGATCAGGCCGAAGCAGCGAGAAGAAGGCATCGGATTGCACGTCGTGAAATAGAAGCCGGTGCCGCGGCGCTCGATGGTGGAGCGCCGCTTCGGCATCAATGCTTCCTGAGACTGGCCCGCGACTATGAGCGCCGGCCGGAAACGTTCGCTGTCTGGATTGTACTTTGTCGTCCTCACCATCCTCATGCTTGGTAATGCAGATTCGCTGCTGCAAAGTTTAGAGCACGTTCCAGGCAATGAAAGGAAAGGCGTGGTCAGAACCGCACGGTTCGACCTACGCTCGGTGACTTCAATCCACGGTCGCCCCTGACTCCTTGACGACCCGACTCCATTTGAGTCGATCTTCCTTCAATACAGCGGCAAATGTTTCCACGCTGCCTCCCAGAGAATCAGGGACTGCCCCGAGCTCCAAGAGCGACTTGCGTAACCCAGGCTGTTGGAGCGAATGCGCGATTTCGTGATTTAGCTTTGCGATCAGCGTAGCAGGCGTACCTGTTGGGGCGACCACGCCGAAGATCACTGCGGCCTCGATGTCCTTGTAGCCTGCTTCCGACATGGTAGGAATATCCGAGAGCGCGGGTGCCCTTTCGGTCGAGGTGACGGCCAACGCGCGGATCAAGCCCGCCTGCAGCATCGGCAGCGCGGCAGTGATCGACGCGAAGAACAAGTCAGTTTGCCCTCCGCTGAGGTCGGTCATGGCTGGGGCTGCACCGCGGTAGGGAACGTGGATCATGTCCAGGCCTGCTCGCCGTTTCCACAGTTCACCCACCACATGCGCAAGTGTCCCGTTGCCCGATGATGCAAACATCAGCGACCTAGATTTGGCCGCGGTTACCAGATCAGCTACGCTGCGGTATGGGCTTTTGGCCGACACTACCAACACCAAAGGCACCTTGGCAATCAACGAAACTGGCGTCAAGTCTCTGTCGATGACGAATGGGATGTTCTTGTAGATGTACTGATTGACAGTGAGGTTGCTCGATTCCCCCATGCCTATCGTATAACCATCCTTCGGGGCCTTGGCAACGCGTTCGAGACCTATATTTCCACCCGCGCCGGGGAGGTTTTCTATTACCATCGTCCACTGTAACGATGACCCGAGGGCGTTGGCGATCTGCCGCGTCACTACATCCGTTCCGCCGCCCGGCGGTGCAGGAACGATGAAGCGTATTGGCTTGGACGGATATTCCGCATTGCTGGACGCCGAACTGGCAAACAGGAGAAGGCCTGTGCAGGCGGCGAGACCGAGAAAGGTGCGGCGCTTGGATAATGGCCGCATGTGGCTTGGAGTGGGAATCATTTGGATATCAGTAAATAAAAAAGGATGAGCGGAATGATATAAATTCGGGTGTTTAGATATCGTATGACTACGGGAAATTTCGATCTGCAAATTTATTTGGCTACTGATGCCTTTTAGTTATGCCAGGAATTGGTGCGAATGGCAGTTAAGGCAGCGGTTGCGAGACGTTTCGTGGGAGATCCCCGGCAGGTGGCTTCGCCGCTGCGATAATGGAAATTTCTATTCGCAGATGAGGCGAAGCCAGGCGCGCTTCGACCGTGCACCGCGCCGGGGCATGGGCAGGCGAAATCCAGCGCTCCCAGGCCTGGTTCATGTCACTGAAGTCGGCGATATCACGCAGGTAGATCGTTGCTGACAAGATGGCGTCTTTGTCGGTACCTGCTTCGCTCAGGTACCTGTCGATGCGGCGCAAGATTTCCTGCGTTTGTTCCTCAATGGAAGTTGCGCCCGTACCGCTGGCGGTCTGGCCGCTCAGAAATACCAGCCCGCCGTGAATCACGGCCTTGCTCATGCGGACGTTTGAATGGATACGCTGTGGGTCTGTATTCATGGTGAGTCGGTAGATGAAGTGCTTGAAAGGATGAAACTTGCGATGAGCGAGAGCGGCAGCGGCTTGAGCGGCGCCCTGATCTGGTAGGCGCCAACCTGATCGATCGTCAGCCCCGCCCGCTGAGCCAACAACTGCGACACGGGGATGCCGCAAAGGCGACCCTGGCAAGGGCCCATGCCGCAGCGGCTGAAGAACTTGGCCTGGTTGGGACCCGCGCATCCCAGGTCGGCCATCTCGCGGACCGCGCCCGCGCTCACGCGCTCGCAGCGGCAGATCGTGGTGGCGTCGGCCGGCTGCTCGATCCAACTGGGCGGCCGGTAGAGCGCGTCGAGGAAGGGGCGGATCGCCGTATGCGCCTTCAGCTGTGCGAGCATGGGGCGCGCGCGGCGCTGGAGGTCGTCCGCCGGCAGGCGGCCCAGGGCATGGGCTGCGCCGAGCGCGGCGAGCGCCCCCCGAGTGGCGGCAGCCTTGGCGCCGGCAATGCTGGCCCCATCGCCGGCGACGCTGACGCCGGGCCGCGAGGTTCGGCCGAACGCATCGCCGACGATTTCCCAGGCCTGTTGCTGGGCATTCCAGCGGTGCTCCAGGTCCAGCAGCCGGGTGAGCTGATGGTTGGGCACCACGCCGTGGTGGACCAGGAGGGTGTCGATCTCCAGCGTCCGTTCCTGTCCGTGGCGCCGGAACTGGAGCGCCTGGACCTGTTCCGTGCCGAGGGCACGCAGGTCGGAGACACCCCGCAGCCAGGGCACGCGGGCGGCCCGGATGCTGCGCATCATCGACACGCCCTTGAGCAATTCGCGGGGCGCGCGCAGCGCGCCCGGGAGCTTGCTGGCCGCACGGCGTGCATTGTCCGGCGCGCCGGTCTCGATCACGGCGGCCAGCGTGACGCCGGCCTGCAGCAACTGCTGCGCCACCAGCAGCAGCAAGGCGCCGCAGCCGGCGATGGCAACGCGGCCGGACGGGATGACCGCGTCGGCCTTCAGTGCAATCTGGGCCGCGCCGGCCGTCATCACGCCCGGCAGGGTCCAGCCGGGAAACGGCGAGGCGCGCTCCATCGCGCCGGTCGCGATGACGAGGTGCCTGGCCCGGACCTGCTGCACGCGACGCTCGGCCTGGAAGGCCACCTCCCGCTGCGGCGACACATCGAACACGAACGCACCGAAACAGGTCTGCGCACCGCTGGCGTGGAGGCGGCGCACCAGTTCTCGGCCAGCCGTGTAGTCGCTGCCGAGAATCCTCGCGGCCTGCGGGCCCGCATGCTGGACGCGCCGGTAGATCTGGCCGCCGGCCTGCGACTGCTCGTCGAGCAACAGGACCTGCAGGCCCAGCTCCGCGCCTTCCACAGCTGCCGCCATGCCGGCCGGCCCGGCGCCGATCACCACCAGGTCGTAGTCCATCAATGCTCCTCCACCGTGCGCGGTCCCTGCGGCAACCGGACCCTCATGCCGGCCTCGGCGCGGACCAGGCACGCCTGGACGTTGTCCTGACCATCGACCTGGACCAGGCATTCGAAGCACACGCCCATCAGGCAGTACGGGGCGCAGGGTTCACCGCGGTGATTGCGGCGGGTGGCGTGGTAGCCCGCTTCGAGCAGTGCGATCGCCAGCGTCCTGCCCTGTGCCACCTCGACCGTGACGCCATCGACGTACAACGCCACTGTCGGCGCGGGCGGTAGCCCATCCAGGGGCCTAAACATCGAATCTCCTTGAACTGAATCCTGCAATGCCGCTGGGGCGGCCCAGGCCGGCAATCCAGTCTGCCACCGGACCCGCGTGCTGGGGTGCCAGGGTGATGCCGCTGTGGCAGGTCACCAGGAAGGCGCCGGCGTGCTGCGGCGACTCGTCATAGATGGGAAAGCCGTCGGGGCTCATGACGCGTAGCGCCCCCCAGCTGCGCACCACGCGCACGTCGCGCAAGCAGGGGAAGGTACGCACCGCGCGAGCGGCGATGCGCGAGAGCACCTCCCAGGTCGTGCCGGTGTCCAGGCCGACCTCTTCCTTGGAATCCCCGATCTGAACGGTGCCGTCAGCGGTCTGGCGCACGTGCAGCGTGGGATGGGACAGGAAGGGGCGGACACGCTCGGTGATGAGGAGCTGCCCGCGCACCGGGTGCAGGGGCGCCTTGAGTCCGAGACGGTCGGCCAGGGCCACGCTGCCAAGGCCTGCGGCGAGGACCACCTTGCCGGCTTCGACGGACTGGCCGCTGGCCGAGGCCAGAAAGCCCTGGCCGGGCCGCGCGTCGATGGCGTGCACCGGCGTGCGGGGCAGCAGCACGCCGCCTTGCTCGGTGAATGAGGTGAACAGTGCGCGCAGCAGCCGCAGCGGGCTCAGGTGCCCGTCGAGCGGACAGTAGGTCGAGCCGGCGATCGCGCCGCTGGCCTGCGGCAGCCGCTGCCGCGTCTGCGCGCCCGACAGCGCCTCGAAGCTGAACTTCGGTGCCAGCCGACGCTGCATGCCGGCCAGCATCTCGACGCGCTGCTGGTATTCGCCTTCATCGGTGCAGAGGGTGAAGCCACCGGGCTGGGACAGTTCCACATCCACGCCGGTGCACTGCCGCAACTCGGCGGCGAAGCCGGACCACATCGCGGCTGCGTCGATGGACCAGTGCGCGTAGTCGTCGAACTTCGCGCCCTTGCCCTGAATCCAGGCCAGGCCGAAGTTGCCGCGGGATGCGCGCAAGGCGACGTCGCCCTCATCCACCACGCAGACGGACAGGCCGCGCTTGAGCAGGCCATGGGCCACGCTCATGCCCACGGCGCCGGCGCCGATGACCAGCACATCGAAGCGGCGGGTGCCCGTTCGGGAGGAAGGCGCGCGCTTGCGGCCGCCGTCCGAGGCCGGCGACCGGGTGGGTGCCACTGTGGCTGGCATCAATCGGTCCAGCGCAGCGAAAGCGCCTGCTCCAGTGCGGCGGCGTCGCCCTGTGCGAAACGCCCCAGGGCCGACAGCACGCTCTGTTGCCGCGAACCCAGGGTGTGCGCGGTCGCCGTTTGGAACTTCGCCACCAGGTCGGCCCATTCCAGCGGACGGATGGGGTCGCCACGCGGATCCACCAGCGGCGAGTCCAGCCGCCGGGCGCCTTGGAGCGTCACGGTGACCCGCGACGGCGCGCGGGCCGGGAACAGCGGCTCGATCTCCGGATCGTGGCGGACCGTCACCCGGTGGGCCAACTGCAGCAGCCGAGGGTCGCTAAGCTGCGACTCCTTCAGCGGCAGCAGTGCGGCAGCGCCGCCGAAGGCGCCGGCAGCCAGACAGAAAGGCACGCTGTACTGGGCGTCCACCAGCGAGACCGGCTCGGGCCGGTTGGCCAGGTTGAACGTAGCGCGGTAGGTGTGGACCTCCAACTCCACGATGTCCTCGGCCTCGAAGTGGTGCTGCTGGCGCAGGGCCAGGAAAGCATCGAGCGCGCCATGGATGTGGCGGCAGCAACCGAAGGGCTTGAAGTAAGTGCCTTCGATCAGTGGAGCGCCTCCCAGGCCGTCCAGGATGACCTCCGCGTTGAACAGCGCCAGGTCGTCGAAGATGCCAATGGGGCCGGTCACTCCGGCGGCGGCCATCTCCAGCGCGGCCAAGCCCGCAAGGCAGCCGTAGGGAATGCCTTCTTTCACGTCGGAGCCGGCGATACCGGCGAGCGCCGGCAGTGCAGGCGACGCCTGTGCGGCAATGGCCAATGCGTTCGCGATGTGCTCCGCGCTGGCGCCTTGCAGATGGCCGACGGTGGCGATCACGCCGTAGGCCGACCATGCGCCAGAAGGCGCATAGGATGGCCGCCCCATGGCAACACGCAGCGCAACCTCGTAGCCCACCACGATGGCGGTGATGACCTGGTCGGCGGTCACGTCCGGGCGGATGCCGAGCACCGCCAGCGCCGCGGGAATGACGGCGGCACCGGGATGGCCCCGCGCGCGGCGGTAGCCGTCATCCAGGTCCAGGGCCGCCGTGGCGGCGCTGTTGGCGATCAAGGCCGCGCTCAACGAGCCTCGGGTGCCGGTGAACCAGACCGGTGCCTCTCCTCCGCCAAGCAGGCGCAAGGCACCTTCGTGGGCGGCGATGACGCCGGGCAGGTCCTGCGCCGCACCCGCAGAGCCCAGGACATCCAGCAGGCACTTAAGTGCAGCGTGGCGCGTGGCGCCGGACAACGGCAGGCTACGAGCGCGGACCACGTGATCGGCCAGCCGCAGCGCGGTGGTGCTGGTGCTCTCGCAAGAGGCTGCTTGAGATTCTGATTTATAACTTGATGGCATGTTTTTGGATCAACCGTTGAACCGTATTTTGGTCCCGTCTTTTCCATGCTTTATCAGGGTTTTTCACAATCGTAGGACCGGTCGCTTCTTGCGACTATTGCTATCTTTTCGTCAGTAAATAACAGGAAGTAATGGATGGCGAACAACATCAACCTGCGCCATATCGAGGCCTTCCGAGCGGTGATGGTGTCCGGCAGTGTGGTCGGCGCAGCAGAATTGCTTAGCGTGACCCAGCCTGGAGTCAGCCGGACAATCGGTCTGCTGGAACTGCGCCTGGGGTATCCGCTCTTCCAGCGCAAGGGAAGGCGGTTGGTGCCGACAAGCGAGGCCGAAACGCTCTATCGCGAGGTCGAGCAGCTCTACGGCGGAATCGAGCGGCTCGCCCAGGTGGCACAGGATCTGCGCCACCGCCGCACGGGTGCGCTGCGGGTGGCAACGATGCCGGCGCTGGCGCAATGGGTGGTGCCAAAGGTGCTCGCCAAGTTCCTGGAAGAGCGGCCGCAAGTCACCGTCTTCGTGCAGTCGCTTCCCTCCCGCCAGATTGCCGAGCTGGTCTCGACGCGGCAGTTCGACCTCGGGGTCATCGAACTGCCGCTGGCCCACGCAGGCGTACATACCGAGCCATTGCCGTCGGGAGACATGGTGGCCGTGCTTCCCCGCCAGCATCGCCTCGCAGACCTGCCCGCGATCGGCTTGGCCGCGCTGGTGTCCGAGCGCCTGATCCTGCCCTCGCAGCACAGCTATGTGCGCTACCAGATCGATGATGCGTTCAACCAGCAGGGGGTAGCCGCGCACGTCATCGCCGAGAGCCCCACATCCACGATCGCCTACGCGCTGGCGGCGGTGGGGGCCGGTGTGGCGCTGGTGTCGCGGTGGGTGCCGATGCCCAGCCGTGATCCGCGCTGTGTGGTGCGGCCGCTGAAGGAGGCCATCCACTCGCAGTACGGCGTCATCACGCCGTCCAGCCAGCCTGGCAACGCGCTGGCGGGTGACTTCGCGCAACTGCTGGATCGGGTCATGAGGGAGCCATGAGGCTGCGGTCATCGCACCTTCTCCTTGGGAGCCCGGCCGAAAAGCACTCGGAACGCGGCCGTCGAATGCTCGCGCAGCGCCACCGCGACGTTCGCGCCGACGATGACGGCAATCCCGACCCATTCGACCGCGCCGGGCAGCTCGTGCCAAGCCAGGAAACCGATCAGGATCGCGCTCAGCAAGGTGGCGTACTCAAACGGGGCGATCAGCGAGGCTGGCGCAAGGCCATAGGCCTTCGTCAGCAGCAACTGCGCCATGCCGCCCAGCAGTCCGACCGCAACCAGCCGCACCGCCTCTGCCCTGTCAGGAGCGACGGCGTGGAACGGCAGCGTGGACGCCCCCACGACTGTGCCGAACACCGTGAAATAGAAGGCGATCGCCAGTGCCGATTCCGTTGCGGCCATCTGCCGGATGGCAATGAGCGCCATCGCAGTCGAGATGGCGGCAAGGACCCCCAGGAGCTTGCCCACCGGCGGGCCAGCGCTCACGTCGGGCCGGACGAGGATCAGCACCCCTGCGAAGCCCACCAGCACGGCCAGCCAGCGGGTTGGCGGAACGCGCTCGCCGAGCATCGGCACCGAGAGGGCCGTGATGAACAGGGGTGCGGCGTAGGTCAGTGCAGTGGCCGTGGACAGCGGCAGCATCGTCACGGCGCCGAAGCTGAGAAACAGCGAGACGGTTCCGGCGAGCGAGCGCTGCAGGTGCGCCAGCGGTTGGGCCGTCCTGAGCGCCTTCCATTGGCGGGTGCGGTGCAGCAGCCACAGGATCGGCAGCAAAGCAAACACATTGCGCGCAAAGACGATCTCGCCGATGGGATACCGGCTACCCAGCGACTTGATCAGCGCGAACATGCAGGCCAGGACGATGGCCGAGACGAGCTTGTATGTGATCGCGCGCAGCGCCGAAGCGGGATCGGGCCGTGGGACCGCCTGGGGTGCTTTCGCGCGCATGACGCAGCATCCTCAGCAATGCGCCGTCGCGTAGCCGGCATGCCGAAGGGGCTGTGCCCGCTGGCTGTCGCCGGCGGCGGCCAGGATGCCCTCCCGGTCCTCCTGCTGGAGGCCCAGCTTGCGCAGCGTCCGCCCGGTCTCCAGGTAGTTCTCGTTGTGGACCAGTGATGCTAGCTGGATCAGCGACTGGATGGTCCGGGCCTCGATGCCGGCCTTGCGGCCGAGTTCGTACCAGGGCACGAGGACATACGGGACATCCTGGGCGATGAACCGGTGCCGCAGGCTTGCCGGGGTCATCTTCGTGTGGTTGTGCTCGGTGCTGTGGCGGGCGAAGTCCGCCAGGCTGGTGAAGCGGGCATGGTAGTAGGCGTTCATGAGCGCAAGCGTGGAGGGCAGCGCGAAGCCGTACCGCTCGGCGATCGCCAGCCGTTCCCGGTCGACGCCTTCCATGACGTCCACCACCGCACGGGACATGCCTTGGCGATAGAAGAAAAAGTCGCCGCCCGTCGATTCGATCCAACCTGCATTCATCAATGCCGGGGCCGGATGGATGACGGCCGTGATGCAGGAAAAACCGATCTCCAACACGTTGCGGTGCCAGATCAATGGCATCTAGAAGAGCTGGGTGATGCCCTCGCGTATCGTCGCATCCGCGATGGGAGAGACCGGTGCGATCGGCAGTTCGGCCTTCACGCCCATGACCTTCACCGTGGCCCCCTCGACGCGGGAGGCATAGGGAGCGGAACTGGTTTCGACAATCGCTGCAGCGTTGAGCGCACGCCTGGCGACGGCGCCGAAGAAATTGCCCGTGATGCACACGACGACATGATTGCTGAGGTCGTGCTGGGAGAGCGCCGCTATTACACCGTCATGGGCATAGGCGGGCAGGGTAACGACGAGAGTCTTGGAGAAGCGGACAGCGTCTTCGATTTCCATGCTGAGCACGGGGTGGAAGTCGCCTTCGATTCTCGCCGCGGCCCGCAGGCTGCCCTGGGTCTGGATGGCGCGCAGGACTTGGCTGTGCGCCGGGTCAGCGTTCAGCAGCACGCGGATGCCGCGATCAAGGAGGTCAGCGGCGAACGCGCAGCCGCAGTGGCCCGCGCCGATGATGGAGACGGCAGTGTCCATGGGATGCCTCTGTGCCTGGGGGAAGCACAGCCCACGACGGGTACGCGATCGTGGGCACTCTATGCGCTAAGCAGACCGCAACAACACGACAGGTGCATGTAGGAATTACGACCGGTAGGAGACCGATGCAGGCGAATGTGGCCGGGATTGTTTTCCTGTCGGCGGGACATGGGGAAATCGCCTATGAAGGGATCAATAAGTCGAGCGGTAATACCGCTTCGTGCTCTATACACTGCGCTTTCTTGCACCGAATTCTGTGCATGCCATCAATGAAATTCGATTCGTTTAGTCGCAAGGTCATTACGCGTAGGCATGTATTCATGCCTTCTACTCGGGCGTGTGACTCTGTAGGGGATGCCGCATCCTGACTAGCGTTATCCATCGGTCAACTCCCGCGCAGTCGGCGGCGCGCATGGTCGTCAATGTTTCATGCCGTGTTGCGCCGCTTCCAACGATGCGCTACCTTCGTGCCGTCGCCGCCAATCCGGCGACCGGGGGGACAGCCCGTAACCAGAGGCGCACGAGCGCCCATCGCCCGATGAAGGCGTTTTTTGTTGTCCCGCGTCGGGCGGGGGACATGCCGGTCAGTTCCATGGCGGGCGGTGCGCGGGGGCCGAAAGGCCCGCCGGTCCTCTGGCCGGTCTGTCAACCGCGCTCCGTCCGCCACCTTGTTTGACAGCGGGATGGCGGTAACTCGAATCCAGAGGACCGCAGCCATGATCGCGTCCGCTACTTCTCGGGCCGCAAGATCGAGATTGAACCATCGGGACCGCGCGCTTGATGCGTTGGATAGGTCTAATCATGTCGTCGATGCCCTACAGGCTCTACATGAATTGTTGGGCATATCCGACCAGGAGCGTGTCGCCAGTAGGAGTGCGCTCGCCAGTCTGTTTTTCTCGCTCAGAACGCTGCGTAACGACGGGTACATCGGTCGCGACGAAGCGGCTCGCGCCCATTCGGCCGTGATTGAATTGATCGCGCCGGCGTCGGATCTGAACGATGTCTCGCGAGGCGAACTGGCGACGTTGGTTGGCATCTTGTGGCAGATGTAGGTGGCGAGTCGGAATGGGTTGGAAGAGATAGTCGCGGATATGACGCAATGAGCCATGCGTCGCTCGATTCACACCTTCGTTAGAGCGTTCGGAGATAGGGATTGTTGGGCGGGATTTCGGCGAAGAGTTGACCTGGGTCCAGAAGCAGATAGCCATGTAATCGGCGTGACTTCCTCGGACCTGTGACGTCGCAGGTCCAGATGTTCAGGCCGCTGGCATGTTTGCGGTGCACTTGCAGCCGCTCGAAGCGCTTTTGCACCCACTGCCAATCTTGCTGGTCCTCCTGTCTGGCGATCGTGCCTACCTGTGGATGTTCCTGAGCGTAACGCTGGAAAACGCCGGGGCTGATCAAGTACGCAGTATCGCTCACGGTATGTACCAGTGCCTTGGCGTCGTTGATGATGAGCCGGCGCGCGGCAATACCGGCCCGCAGCCATGCCATGAAGTGTTCTCCCGAGGGTTGCGGTGCCGCGGATGCCGGTGGGCTGGGGGGCGGGTTCAGCTGAGGGAGCGGTGGCTGGAACGGTTTGCCGGGAGATCAGCACTTCTGCCTCGGGCGGTGATGGCGGTACGGCATCAGGAACCTCTTCTTTCAGCACCATCGGGGTCGTACGTGCGCTACCACTGACCATGGCCAGCATGTCCTCCATCGCGTCCGGAATGCCGGTCCCCTTACTGGGCGGCCCTTGGGGCGGGTTGATCGGGGCCGATGAAATCTCTTCCGGCGCAGTCGCAGGCTGGGTGGTGGCTACCGACGCTTCCACCTGGGCGTCGGCATCCGCGTCGGCAGGTGTGGCTTCGAGTGCTACGGTGCCGGCAAAGGGTTCGGGGCGCTCCCCGGATTCCCAGACCAGGGCAGGCGCCAGGCGCAGCAGCGTGAAGCTGTGCGACCAGCCGCTGTCGCTGCTGATGGTTGCCCGCCAGATCGCCTTGCCGTCGGGGGTGGGCTGCAACATGCCGTGGTCCTGGAGCACGTTGAAAACGGCGGTGTTGTTCGCGGGGATGCCGTCGATACCCTGTGACAGCAGATGCGCGCGGAGCTTGTCGGAAACGGTCTTGCTCACCAGCCACAAGGCATCCTCGGTGAGCCAGCCATCGGAGGCCTCTGGCTGATTCAGCTTCAACTCTTCCTTGAGCAGGTAGCGCAACCCCTCAAGCAGCTTACGTTGCAGGGCGTGTTTCGGCGCAGCCATGGCGCGGGCCGGATCGCCGCCCAGTTCCTGGGCCACGGAAGCGCGGTCGGCCTGCACGACCAGCTCGCCCAGCACGCCGGCGTGCTCATACTGCCCGGCCAGGACGTAGAGCAGCGGACCCCAGAGCGCGGGATAGCCGCTAAGCCAGTCCAGCAGCGGACCATCGAGCAGTTGGCGGTAGAGCAGCCCTGTCGCGGCACTGTGCAGGCGGTATTCGCGGTCGTCACGGTAGCGGAAGCGGTACGGCTGGCGCAGCGGGCCGTGCCAGGGATGCCACACGGAGCCGTCGGCCAGCTCGACGTGCAGATCGACCGCGATCTTGCCGATGTCATGGAGCAGCGCGGCATAGGCGACTGCGGCGGTCCAAGCCTCGGACTGCGCCGCCTG
>CAADID010000001.1_pt1 | contig 213887 bp, 193 predicted proteins | sample 2381341 | NCBI WGS metagenome assembly CAADID01 (sample SAMEA5147520, study PRJEB30075) | plant metagenome | biome: Dry deciduous forest; feature: Forest; material: Leaf | place: Madagascar | collected 2017-05 | reverse complement strand
ATCGTCCCCACGGCTCACTCGGTCATCTGACCCCGCGTGAGTACGTTCAAAAGTGGTCAGTGCAACCCAAAGAGGCAGCCACTCTCCAGTTTTGAACTGTCCAATTTGGGGGGGAAGGTCAGGCCTTGGCCACCTAGACTTTTAAACTGTCCAACTTCTGGGGGTCAGTTCACTGGGGCGCGGTTTTCGGCAGAGGCAATGCCGGTGTCAGGCCGACAACGCCGCGCGCATCTTCTTCATGGCCGCAGCCTCGATCTGGCGGATGCGCTCGGCGGACACGCCGAACTCCTGGGCCAGTTCGTGCAGCGTGGCGCCGCCTTCGTCCTGCAGCCAGCGGGCCTGCACGATGCGGCGCGACCGCTCGTCCAGCACATCCAGGGCGCCAGCCAGGCCGCTGCCCTGCAGGGCCGACTGCGCCGCACGCTCCATCACCTGCGTGGGTTCCTGGCGGCCTTCGTCGGACAGGTAGGCGATGGGCGCGTAGGTGTCGTCATCGTCGTCCTGGTTCTCCAGCGACATGTCGCGGCCGGTCAGGCGCACTTCCATCTCGCTGACATCCTGGGGACGCACGTCCAGCTCGCGCGCGATGGCGTCGATCTGGGCGGGGTCCAGGGTCTGGCCGTCCGGACGCATGCTGCGCAGGTTGAAGAACAGCTTGCGCTGCGCCTTGGTCGTGGCGACCTTCACCAGGCGCCAGTTGCGGATGATGAATTCGTGGATCTCGGCCTTGATCCAATGCACGGCGAAGGACACCAGGCGCACGCCGCGCTCGGGGTCGAAACGTTTCACGGCCTTCATGAGGCCGACGTTGCCTTCCTGGATCAGGTCGGCATGCGGCAGGCCGTAGCCCAGGTATTGGCGCGAGACGGAGACCACCAGCCGCAGGTGCGACACCACCAGCTCACGGGCGGCGTCGAGCGAATCCGTGTCGCGCAGCTTGCGCGCGAGGGACGTCTCCTGCTCGGGAGTCAGCAGGGGCAGGCGGTTCACGGTGGAGATGTACGCATCCAGCGTGCCCAATGCGCCCGGGTTGGCGATGGCCACGGCCAGCGAGGGGCTTGCCGTAGCCAGGGAATGATTGGCGGTTTGCATAGCAGGGTCGCTCCTGTATCGGTCGGATTGCGACGACCAAGGCATGTTAGCACTCTCAACTACCGAGTGCTAATTAGAGGAGGTTGCACTTGGGAAGTTCCCGATTTAATAGGGACATATTGGGGCAATCCCTTGGTTTGTTTGGTCCAAACCGAAACAAAATTTTGTTTTGAACGCAGGGAATTGACGCCCCCGCCGCCCGGGGAACCCAGACAATGCGGCAGACGGGTGCGCTTGAAGACTGCCCGCGACAACAATACTCGGAGACACCGACATGTCCTTCTGTTCCAACCGCCGGCCGCTGGCCGCCCTGGCCCTGATGGCGCTGGGTACCCTGATGGCCCCCCTGGCCGCCCACGCCGCCTATCCCGACAAACCCATCCGCCTGGTCGTGCCCTACCCGCCCGGCGGCGCCACCGACGTGGTCGGCCGCGTCATCGCCAACCACCTGTCCGAGGAGCTCAAGCAGCAGGTCATCGTCGAGAACAAGGGTGGCGCCGGCGGCAACCTGGGCGCCGACTCGGTCGCCCGCGCCACGCCCGACGGCTACACGCTGCTGATGGGCGCGATCACCTCGCACTCCATCATGGCCACGCTGGAGAAGAATCGCATCTCCTACAAGCTGATGGACGACCTGGCGCCGGTGGCGACCATTGCCGCCGTGCCGCTGGTCTTCGTGGTGAACCCGGCCAAGGTGCCGGCCAACAACCTGACCGAGCTGATCGACTACGCCAAGAAGAACCCCGGCAAGCTGACCTATGCCTCGTCGGGCGCGGGCGCGCCCCAGCGCATGGCCGCCGAACTCTTCAAGCGCCAGGCCGGCGTCGACATGCTGCACGTGCCCTACCGCGGCAGCGGCCCCGCCATGACCGACCTCGTCGGCGGCCAGGTGCTGACCATGGTCGAGACCGTGCCCGCCTCGCTGGGCTTCATCAAGAGCGGACAGTTGCGCGCGCTGGCGGTGACCATGCCCGAACGCATCTCGATGCTGCCCGACACCCCGACCGCCGCGGAAGCCGGCCTGCCCGGCTTCGAGGTCGCCTCGATGTTCGGCGTGCTGGCCCCCGCCAAGACGCCCAAGCCCATCGTCGAGCAATTGAACGCGGCGCTGCAGAAAGTGCTGGTGAAGGAAGATTTCAAGGCGCAGATGCTGCAGCAGGGCGCCTATGCGGTGGAGCCTGCCTCGGCCGACGCCGCCCGCCAGCGCCTGCAGAAGGAAGTCGACATGTGGGCCAAGGTGATCGAGGACGCGAAGATTACGGTGGAGTGAAAGTCCCCCCCGAGGCGCTGCGCGCCTCCCCCCCAGGGGGGCGGTGCTGGTGGACCGGCGGAGCCGGCTCCACTGCACCCCTGCTCCTCCTTTTGTTAGATCGCTTTGAATCGTAGATAGTCTTTTTTCTGGAAGCACCCCATGTCCTCCTCTGATGGCAAGAAACCCGATGCACCCTCCGGCATGCGCCGGGGGCTGACCAGTTATGGCGATACCGGCTTTTCCCTGTTCCTGCGCAAGGCCTTCATCAAGGGCGCGGGGCTGACCGACGACGCGTTGTCGCGGCCGGTGGTGGGCATCGCCAACACGGGCAGCGCCTATAACCCCTGCCACGGCAATGCGCCGCAGCTGATCGAGGCGGTCAAGCGCGGCGTGATGCTGGCGGGCGGCTTGCCGGTGGACTTCCCCACCATCTCGGTGCACGAGAGCTTCGCGGCGCCCACCAGCATGTACCTGCGCAACCTGATGTCGATGGACACGGAGGAAATGATCCGTGCCCAGCCCATGGACGCGGTGGTGCTGATCGGCGGATGCGACAAGACCGTGCCGGCCCAGTTGATGGGCGCGGCGTCGGCCGGCATTCCGGCCATCCAGCTGGTGACGGGTTCGATGCTGACGGGCGGGCACCGCGGCGAACGCGTGGGCGCCTGTACCGACTGCCGCCGCTTCTGGGGCAAGTATCGCGCCGACGAGATCGACGACCAGGAAATCGCCGACGTGAACAACCAGCTGGTGGCCAGCGTGGGCACCTGCTCGGTGATGGGCACGGCCAGCACGATGGCCTGTATCGCGGAAGCCCTGGGCATGATGCTGCCGGGCGGCGCCTCGCCTCCTGCGGTGACGGCCGACCGCATGCGCATTGCCGAGCAGACCGGCACGCAGGCGGTGCGCATGATCGCGCAGCAGCTCACCCCGAACAGGATCCTCACGCCCAAGGCCTTCGAGAACGCGCTGCGCGTGCTGCTGGCCATCGGCGGCTCCACCAACGGCATCGTCCACCTGACCGCCGTGGCGGGGCGCCTGGGCATCGAGGTGGACATGGCCGCCTTCGACCGCATCGGCCGCGAGACGCCGGTGCTGGTGGACCTGAAACCGTCGGGCCAGCACTACATGGAAGACTTCCACAAGGCAGGCGGCATGCGCACGCTGCTGCGCGAGTTGCGCCCGCTGCTGCACCTGGACGCACTGACCGTCACCGGCCGCACGCTGGGCGAGGAAATGGATGCCGACCGTCCCCCCTTCAAGCAGGACGTCATCCGCGCCTTCGACAATCCCATCTACGCCCAGGGCGGCATCGCCGTGCTGCGCGGCAACCTGGCCCCTGGCGGCGCGATCATCAAGCAGTCGGCCGCCTCGCCCACGCTCATGGAGCACGAGGGCCGCGCAGTGGTGTTCGAGAACCTGGAAGACCTGGCCGCGCGCGTCGACACGCCCGACCTGGACGTGAACGCCGATGACATCATGGTGCTGAAGAACATCGGCCCGACCGGCGCGCCCGGCATGCCCGAAGCCGGCTACATGCCCATCCCCATGAAGCTGGCGCGCGCCGGCGTGAAGGACATGGTGCGTATCTCGGACGGCCGCATGAGCGGCACGGCCTCGGGCACCATCGTGCTGCACGTGACGCCGGAATCGGCCATCGGCGGGCCGCTGGGCCTGGTGAAGACGGGCGACCGCATCCGCCTGAGCGTGCGCGAACGCAGCCTGGCACTGCTGGTCGACGAGGCCGAGCTGGCTGCGCGCAAGGCGGCCTGGCAGGCGCCGGGCGAACGCCCGGGCGACGACCGCGGCTACCGCAAGCTCTTCCTGACCACGGTCACGCAGGCCGACAAGGGGGTCGACTTCGACTTCCTGCGCAGCACGGGCAAGGGCGGCGCCACGCCGCTCCCGCCGAAGAAGTAGGCCGTGGCGGGCTCAGGCCGCGCCCGCGCGGCCGGGGAAGACGGCACGGCATTCGCGCAGGAAGGCCTCGGCCAGCGCGGCACGTGGCCCTTGCGCCTGCCACGCCAGCCCCACGCGGCGCACGGGCGCGCGCCCCGGCAAGGGAATGCGCGCCAGCGCATACTTGGTGGACCACATCGAGGACCAGTCCGGCAGCAACGCCACGCCCAGGCCCTGGTCCACCAGCGCGGCCACGCCCAGCAGGCTGTCGATCTCCATGCGCTGGCGCGGCACGATGCCGTGGTCGCGCAGATAGCGGTCGGCCAATTGCCCGCCCACCACCGAGCGGTCATAGCGGATGAAAGGCTCCGTGCGCAGCAGCTCGTGCGGATCGCCCGCCTGCATGATGGCGGGCGCCACCACCACCAGCGGCTCTTCCATGACGGCGTCCCAGCGGCAGGTCTTGCCGATGGAGAACTGCGGCTCGACCACCACGGCCGCATCCAGTTCGCCTTCGCCCACGCGCCGGCACAGATCCACCGACGAGCCGGGCAGCACGAAGACGGACAGGCGCGGATGGCTGTCGTAGAGGCGCTTCAACACTGGCGGCAGCACGCTCGTCATGGCCGAGACGAACACGCCCAGCTTCAGTTCGCCGAAGGGCGCGTCGACCTCTGCCGCGGCGGCCAGGTCGCGCGCATCGCGCAAGAGCGCACGCGCGCGATCCAGGATGCGCAGCCCCGCCTCGGTGGCGCGCACCGACCGGCCCGCGCGCCGCACCAATGTCAGGCCCAGGCTCTGCTCCAGCGCCTTCACGCGCGCGGCCACGGCGGTGGACGTCAGGTCCAGTTGGCGGGCGGCCTGCGCGAACGAGCCGCGCTCGACCACGGTGACGAAGCTCTGCAGATATCGGATATCCATGTGCCGGGGCCTCTCCTGTCGCCCTGGAATCGCTCTTCCTTTTCCCCTGCCCGGCGCGCCGCGCCGGGGATGCACACTATGACGCACATTCACGGCCCGCGCCAAGGCAAAAGCGCCCCCCTCGGGGGCAGCAAGCCGAAGGCGCGGCGTGGGGGCCCTTTTGCCGCCGGGCCGTCCCAAGGCAAAAGCGCCCCCTCGGGGGGCAGCAAGCCGAAGGCGCAGCGTGGGGGCCCTTTTGCCGCCGGGCCGTCCCAAGGCAAAAGCACCCCCTCGGGGGGCAGCAAGCCGAAGGCGCAGCGTGGGGGCCATTCCGGAGACCTTGCAACATGAGCCTGCCCGCCTTGCGCGTCATCGCGGACCGCCTGCCGCCCGTCACCCATATCAACCTGCGCCTGTTGCAGACCTTCATGCTGGTGGCGGAGACCTTGAGTTTCCGCGAAGCGGCCGAGCGCACGCGGCGCTCGCAATCGGCGGTGAGCATCCAGATCAAGCAACTGGAAGAACAGCTGGGCCTGAAGCTGCTGTACCGCACCACGCGCACGGTGCGGCTCACCGACGAAGGCGCGGAGCTCTACAAGGGCACCCGCCGCGCCATGGACGAAGTGCAGCTGGGCCTGCGGCGCATCCGCGAATCGACCGACATCCGGCGCGGCAACGTATCACTGGGCTGCTCGCCCAGTGCGGCGGCCTCGCTGCTGCCACGCGTGCTGGCCGTCTTCGAGACGGACTATCCCGACGTGCAGGTGCATCTGCGCGAGCTGCACTCGCATGACCTGTTCCAGGCGGTGCGCGCGGGCGAGGTCGATTTCGGCATCGGCCCGCGGGTGGCGGGCGTGGGCGAGGACATCGCGTTCGAGGTCATGTTCTCGGACCCCTTCATCGCGCTGGTGCATCGCTCGCTGGCGCCCGGCAACCGCAACCACATCACGCTGGCCGAACTGGGCGCCATGCCGGTGCTGATGCAGGACACCAGCTCCGTGACGCGTGGCCAGCTGGAGGAAGCCTTGCGTCGCGCCGGCGTGCGCCTGAACGGCAAATACGACTGCATGCAGGCGCAGACGCTGGTTGCCATGGCCGAGGCAGGCCTGGGCGCGGCCGTCGTGCCGCGCTCCATCCTGCGCTCGCTGCACGCGCCCTCCACCCGGGCGCTGCGCATCGCCGGGACCAGGCTGGTGCGCGACATCTCGCTGGTCACGTTGCGGGGCAAGCCCCTGTCGCCCACCGCGGAACGGCTGGCGCAACGCGTGAGGGAATTCTCCGAGCCATAGGGAAACGCGTGCCTGCTTCGGAAGCAGCGGATTGATTAAGCAAACTCATCAATCGCCAAGATCTTTGAACTTAACAGGGGAGATGCCTTCGGCCAAGCTGACGTTCATGTTCAACACGCATCGCGCCGCCGCGACATCCAACATGAAAATCGTCCGCATCGAAGCCCATCACCTGGCCAACATCCCCATCCAGCCGCCCCCCTTCCGCAAGAAGCCCGATGTCGAGCATGCGCTCGTCGTCGAGATCGAGACCAGCGACGGGCACATCGGCTACAGCATGGGCGGCTATACCCATCCCGTCATCGTCGACTTCATCAACCGCCACGCCGCGCCGCTGCTCACCGGCGAGGACGCCCGCAACATCGAGCGCCTGACCGCGCGCTTCCACCGCCACTCGGTCATCCGCTTCATGGGCCGCGCCTATCTGTCCGCCCTGGCGCTGGTGGACATCGCCCTGTGGGACCTGCGCGGCAAGGCGCTGGGCGTGCCCGTGCACCAGCTGCTGGGCGGCGCCCGCGACAAGGTGCCGGTCTACATCACCCACGGCGCCGCCTATGGCGGGGAAACCGCCTATACCCCGGAGGAGCTTGCCGCCGAGGCCAGGCACCTGGCCGAACTGGGCAATGTCTTCCTGAAGAACACCGTGGGCCGGCAGGCCGTGCCCGATCCGGACGACGACTACATCCGCATGCGGGCCATGCGCGAGGCCGTGGGCCCCGACGTGAAGCTTGCCATGGACGGCAACGCGCGCATGACGGTGGGCCAGGCCATCCGGCTGTGCAAGCTGACCGAGGAACTGAACATCAGCTTCCTGGAAGAGCCCATCATCGACAACGAACCCGGCCAGTTGCGCGAACTGCGCGCCCACACCTCGATTCCCATCGCCGCCGCCGAGAACCACAAATATTCGGCGCGGGACCTGCTGGTGAACGATGCCGTCGACATCCTGCAGCCCAACGTGACGAACGACGGCGGCTACACCGCGGGCCTGCGCATCGGCATGCTGGCCCAGGCCTTCAACCGCCCGCTCGGACACGGCAACGGCAGCGGCCCGCACAACATCGCGCTGCAAGCCGGTCTCGCCAATGGCGGGCTGGTGGAATACCACTTCCACAAATGGATGGCCTACAACGCGGTCTTCGCGCACGTGCCCCAGCCGGAGAACGGCTACCTGGCCGTGCCGCAGGAACCCGGCCTGGGCCTGAACCCCAAGCCCGGCCTCATCGAGGAGTTCAAGGTACGCGAACGCGTATCCGTGCTGGCCACGCAGCCCGGCGCAATCTGATTCCCGTCGGGCGCCACGATCCGCCAGGCGGCGCCCGGCAAGACAACGACAAGAACAACGTGCGCACCGCGGACCGCGGCCTGCCGGCACGATCAGGAGACAACCATGCCAGCCCACTTCCTTGCCCGCGCGGCGCGAACCGCCGCACTTCCCCTCGCCCTCTTCGCCATGGCGGCGCCTGCCGCTGCCCAGGCCTATCCCCAGGGACCCATCACCCTGGTGGTGCCCTTCCCGCCCGGCGGCTCGAACGACCTCTTTGCCCGGCACATGTCCAAGGACCTGGGCGACGCGCTCGGCCAGCCCATCGTGATCGAGAACCGGCCCGGCGCGGGCGGCACCATGGGCGCCGCGCTCGTCTCGCGCGCGCAGCCGGACGGGCACACGCTGATGCTGGTGTCCTCGACCTTCGTCACCAATGCCGTCACGCAGGCCAGCACGCCTTTCGACATCTTCAAGGACTTCACGCCCGTGGCGCTGCTGGCCAAGGCGCCGCTCATCGTGACGGTGAACAACGACTTCCCGGTGCGGAACCCGTCGGAACTGGTCGCGCTGATACGCAAGAACCCAGGCAAGTACAACTACGCCTCGGCGGGCCCGGGCAGCCTGAACCAGTTCAGCATGGAACTGCTGAAGTCGCAGGCAGGCGGCCTGGACATCACGCACGTGCCCTACCGGGGCGGCGGCCCGGCGGTGAACGACATGATCGGCAACCGCACCCAGGTCTACATCACCAGCGCGCCCGCCGCGCTGCCCACCGTGCGCACCGGCAAGATCAAGGCGATCGGCGTCACCAGCCTGGAACCCAGCCCCATCGCGCCCGACCTGCCGACCGTGGCAAGCGCGGTGCCAGGTTATGAATATCAATCGTGGTGGGCAATTCTTGGGCCGGCAGGCACCCCCGCGCCGGTCGTCGAGAAGCTGAACGCCGCCATCAACGCGGTGATGACAAAACCGCAGATCCGCGAGTCGTTCCTGCGCGAGGGCGCGCAGGCCACCCCCGGCACGCCGGCCGAGCTGGCCCAACTGCTGTCCAGCGAATTCACCCGCTTCAAGAAGCTGGCCCGGGACCAGCACATCGTGGCGCAATGAGCGCCGCGCGGGGCGGGCCGACTACCAGCCCGCGTCGCGCAGCATCGCTTCCGTCTTCGGATCCGCCGGCCGCGCGAACAGCGCGCCGCGCGGATCCATGAACAGGCGGAAGGTGCCGCCGTCCAGCATGGGCAGATAGGCGGCGCTGCCCACCTGCACGTCGACGAAAGGCAGCCAGGCAGGGAAGCGGCGCTTCAGCGCGCCGACATCCGGCGTCGGGAGCGCGCGCAGGTCATGCACGCTGCGCGGGGCGCTGCGCTCCTGGTCGATGTCTTCATAACGTCCGGACAGGCGCTCCACCTTGTAGAGCGGCGGCATGCCCGCCAGCAAGCCCGGCAGGCGCCAGCGCACGACGCGGGCATCCAGTTGCCAGGCATCGCCATTGAGCGGGAAGGTGCGCTGTCCCACGTTCGGCAGGTCCAGCGTGGCGATGAACTGCTGCGGCTGGTTGCGCACGAAGGAAATGGAGCCGACAGGCTCGTCGGACAGCAGCCGCGCATACTGCACCACCGACACCGCCAGCAGGCCCAACGATGCCGCCAGCAGCACCATCAGCAGGCCGATCAGCCTGCGTACCGGCCGCAGGCGGGGGCGGCGTTCGTGCGCGGCACGACGCCTGCCTGAGGACAGCAGCATGATCAGGCCCGGCACTGCAAGGATCACGGCCAGCAAGGCAATCCACAGAAACGGCGCCACCATGTCTTTCCCCTGTTCGCGTTACGGGTTGTCCGCCGGCGCTCAGGCCGTCAATTGCGCGGCGTGGAAACGCAGGTGGTCTTCCACGAAGGTGGAGATGAAGTAATAGCCGTGGTCGTAGCCCTCGTGGCGGCGCAGCGTCAACGGCTGGCCGGCCTGGCGGCAGGCCTCCTCGAAGACCTCGGGATACAGCTGCTCGGCCAGGAAATTGTCCTTCAGGCCCTGGTCCACCAGGATGCCGCCCGGGAAGGGCGCGCGGCGCGCGGCCATCAACGCCGAGGCGTCATGCGCGGCCCAGGCTGCGCGGTCATTGCCCAGGTAGCCCGAGAACGCCTTCTCACCCCACGGGCAGCGGGTGGGCGCGGCGATGGGCGCAAAGGCCGACACGGAGCGGAAAACGTCGGGATTGCGCAGCGCCAGCACCAGGGCGCCATGGCCGCCCATCGAGTGGCCGAACACGCCCGCGCGAGCCAGGTCGGCCGGCAAGGCCTTGGCCACCAGGGCGGGCAGTTCACGCGCCACGTAGCTTTCCATTCGGTAGTGCGTGTTCCACCCGGGCTGCGTGGCGTCCAGGTAGAAGCCGGCGCCCGTGCCGAAATCCCAGCCATCGTCCTCGCCTGCCACGCCCGCGCCGCGGGGGCTGGTGTCCGGCGCCACCAGCATCAGGCCCAGTTCGGACGCCACGCGCTGGGCGCCCCCCTTGATCATGAATGTCTCTTCGGTGCAGGTCAGGCCGGCAAGATAGAAGAGCACCGGCACCGGACCCTGCTCGGCCTGGGGCGGCAGGTAGACCGAAAACCGCATCGGCAGGCCGATTTCGCGGGAAGCGTGGCGGTAATAGCGCTGGATGCCGCCGAAGCAGCGGTGTTCGTTCAGGATTTCAAGCATGCGGCCTCGCGCTGATCATGATGGGCGGCTGAGGCTCGCCCATGAAAGTCATGGGTGCATGATAACTTTCAGGCTCCCGGCGCGCACGGACGACTCATGAAACGCCCAGTCATCAGAATTGGAGATCAAACCTCTCACGGTGGTGTCGTGGTAAGTGGTGATCAGACCGTCGAAGTGTTCGGCCGCCCCGCCGCTCGTATCGGCGACATGACGCATTGCCCTCGTTGCAAGGGCAGTTTCCCCATCGTGCAGAATGCCGTCGCGCTAGGCAGCGATCGAGGCCTTGCGCTTGAAGGCATGCTGACCGCCTGTGGCGCGCATCTCATCGCCAGTCAGTTTTTCTGGACTGAGGAAGCGGGTAGCTTGGCTGCCCCCCCTCGTGTTCAATTGAACGCTACAGCTACTTCAGAGAGAGAGCAGAACCGCTCTTCTTCGGTGCGCGAGACGGCGCCGCCGCCGGCGGGCATCGCCGCGATTTCGTTCTACGTTCAGGAACGCAAGTATCCGGTCGGAATCGGGGCTCTCGCACAGGTGCTGGTACCAGGGGGATCGCCGGCACAGGTGAAACGTTTTATTGATTTGAACAGCCACTTCCGATACGCGCAGTACGGCACGGTCGTATTGGTTGCCAGCAATTACGACACGGACCAGTACACAGACGAATCCAGACACTTCCTGGAGATCGCGCCACGAATCGAAGCATTGCGCAAGGAAATTGGTTCAGACCGGATGGCGGTGCTACTACAGAACTGGGATCTTTTCTTTCTTGCTATCGCAGAAGATGGCGACGATGTCATTGGTGCCGGCGCACTCGTAATGGCGAATCACGCAGCAAGCCTCAAGAAGTCGTTGAACGCGTTGGAACAAGCTGCTCAGACTGCCCTCAAACGGACGGGCAGTCTTCAGGATCCCGTGTTCTGGGCTCAGCGTGAGCAGATCATCAAGGGCATCGACACCCGGCTGAATCGCATGCTGATGGCTCAAGCTGGTATCCCCAGGGAAATCCGCGTTTCTTCTGCCCTGGGTCTCTCCAGCAAGTCCGCGACGCATATCTGGCGCTCGGGGGGCTCGGTCAATTACGTCAAGCAGTACGCCACCATCACCAATTGGTTCAGCAAGGTTGATTCAACCGGCACCAAACTTGGACTGGCGTACAGCCTGGGACTCGCGACACTGGAGGTTTACCGAGCCTGCACCGCAGAGAACGCCAACACTGAACAATGTTTGCTGGCTTCGTCTTCCATTGCGGTAGGAACTACCGCAGGTATCGTGACGGGCGGCGCTGTTGGCATTATCGGAGGAAAGCTCTGCATCGCGCTGGGCCTCGCAGGCGGCTGGCCCGGTGTCGCGTGCGCCCTGACAGTCGCTTATGGGGCCACCTCCGTCGGTGATTACAGTAGCGAGGTGGGTCGCGATCTGACGCTAACGACCGGACAGATACTGATTGAACTTCTGAAGGATTAACTTAGCTATGCAATGGATCTTGGTTGGCATCATGATCGGTGCGCAGATTTTCCTCCTGCTCTTTGGCATTGCGTTCGCAATCTCTGCCCTGGCCTTGAACTTTCGTCTGCTGAAGCAGGACGCTGCCACACAGTTCCCAAGCGCATATTGGAAGCTTTCACCGCGCTACTTGCCACCGCATTTCCGCTTTTATCTGGTCAATGAGTATTTTTGGCATCTCACATTTCCCCGGTCTCGCCATAGCCCTTTCACGCCTAAGGAGCACAGGCCTTTCCGTGAGGACCTCAGTAAGGTGTCCCCGTCCAACCGACGGTTGATCCGCATCTACGGCTGGGGGCTGATGCTCGGGCTCGTCTGCTTTCTTGTCGCGCTTGCCGCGCTCCAGATATTCAGGACGCTTCACCCGGGGCTTCCAAGCTAGTGCGTGGCCCGCACCCAGCGCGGCGGGCTGCGCCCGCAACGCTACGTATTACGCATTTGGCGGGTCGATGTTAACCTTTGCCGACAGGCAGCCTTGTTTCCATCCGCTCGCTCTTCTTCGTCCCCATGGCCAGACTTCCTCGTCTGTACGCGCCGGGCCTGCCGCAACTGGTCCAGGCCAGCTTTGCCGAACCGCTGGCGCAGCCTGACCAGCCGGCACCGGCCGCGCTTCTGAATGACCTGACCGCCTGGCTGGGCGCGGCCGCCACGCGCCATCGCGTATCGGTCCACGGCTGGGTGCTTGCCATCGACCGCGTGGTCCTGCTGGCCACGCCCGTCGACGAGGAAGGCCTGCCTCGCCTCATGCAAACCCTGGGCCGCAACCTGGCTTCGCGCCAACGGGGCGGCCGCATCTTCGCCGGCCGCTACCGCTCCGCGCTGCTCGAACCCGGCCAATGGGTGCTGCCGGCGCTGGTCTGGCTGGAATCGCTGCCCGGCCAGGCCGGCTCGCCCGATATCGAGGCCTGGCCCTGGTCCTCGGCGGCCTCGCACACCGGCTTGCTGGGTTCACCGCCCAGCTGGCTGGTCGACCATGCCGACTACTGGTCCTGCGGCAACACCCCGTTCGATCGGCAGGCGAACTATCGCCGCCGCCTGCACGAAGGCCTGTCGCGTGAGCAATCGGAGCGCATTCGCGCCACACTGGCGGGCCAATGGGCGCTGGGTGGCCCGGCTTTCCTGGAAAAGCTCACCCACACCGCCAGCCGCCGGGTGTCGCCCGGCCAACGCGGAAGGCCGCGCAAGCAGCCGCTGCCGCCGACCGAGGCCTGAGAACCTTCTTCACCCGATGATCAAGGCGCCCTGCGGGGCGCCTTTTCATTTCCGCCAGCCAGGATGCCCTCGCGTTGCGCTGTCACGACGCCGCTGACCGCTGAGGGTCATCCGCCCCGACGTTAAAAACGCACTGCGGAAATAAGGGACGCATTATTGGCCGATCTTTTCGCACCAAAGCAGTGCATTTCGGGCATTTCAACGCATCACCTTGGTGTCATTCGGGTCTTTGTTATGTCCCCATTAATTTACTGAGATAAATTCTCATCAAATAAATGGGGAGCGACCCCATTTATTAGCATTGCGTGGCGTGAACTTGCGCAGTATCTTCGCATTCCCTGCACTGCAGCATTCCGTTTGCAGCCAACGCGGAGCGCACCATGTCCACACCGATCATCCCCGCCGCCGAATCCTGTCGTCCCGCCGCGCAACCCATCGATGCCTCGCGCATCGGGTTGCCGCCTGCCCAGGGCCTGTACCACCCCAACAACGAGCACGACGCTTGCGGCGTGGGCTTCGTCGCCCACATTAAGGGCCGGAAAAGCCACGCGATCGTCCAGCAGGGCCTGAAGATCCTCGAAAACCTGGACCACCGGGGCGCCGTGGGCGCGGACAAGCTGATGGGCGACGGCGCCGGCATCCTGATCCAGATCCCGGACGCGCTCTACCGCGAGGAAATGGCCGTCCAGGGCGTGGCGCTGCCGCCCCCGGGCGAATACGGCGTGGTCATGCTGTTCATGCCCAAGGAAACCGCCTCGCGCCTGGCCTGCGAACAGGAACTCGAGCGCGCCGTGCGCGCCGAGGGCCAGACCGTGCTGGGTTGGCGCGACGTGCCCGTGGACGTCGACATGCCCATGTCGCCCACCGTGCGCGACCGCGAACCCGTCATCCGCCAGCTCTTCGTGGGCCGCGGCGCCGACGTGATGGTGCCGGACGCGCTGGAACGCAAGCTCTACGTCATCCGCAAGACCGCCAGCCACGCCATCCAGAACATGCGCCTGGCGCACGGCAAGGAATACTTCGTGCCCTCGGCCTCGGTGCGCACCGTGGTCTACAAGGGCCTGCTGCTGGCCGACCAGGTCGGCCGCTACTACCGCGACCTGGCCGACACCCGCACGGTGTCCGCCCTGGCGCTGGTGCACCAGCGCTTCTCGACCAACACCTTCCCGGCCTGGCCGCTTGCCCACCCCTACCGCCTGATCGCCCACAACGGCGAAATCAACACGGTCAAGGGCAACTTCAACTGGCTGCGCGCCCGCGAAGGCATGATGCAGTCGGCCGTGCTGGGCGACGACCTGAAGAAGCTCTACCCCATCGTCTATGAAGGCCAGTCGGACACCGCCACGTTCGACAACTGCCTGGAACTCCTGACGATGTCGGGCTATTCCCTGGCCCACGCCATGATGATGATGATCCCGGAAGCCTGGGAACAGCATGAGCGCATGGACCAGAGCCGCCGCGCGTTCTACGAGTACCACGCGGCCATGATGGAACCCTGGGACGGCCCCGCCGCCGTCGCGTTCACCGATGGCCGCCAGATCGGCGCCACGCTGGACCGCAACGGCCTGCGCCCCGCCCGCTACGTCGTCACCGACGACGACATGGTCATCCTGGCCTCGGAGGCTGGCACGCTGCCCGTGCCCGAGCACCGCATCGTCAAGAAGTGGCGCCTGCAGCCCGGCAAGATGTTCCTGATCGACCTGGAACAGGGACGCATCATCGACGACGCCGAGATCAAGTCGCAACTGGCCAACTCGCGCCCCTACCGCCAGTGGATCGACCGCCTGCGCGTGAAGCTGGAGTCGCTGACCGCGCCCCGCCACACCGCCGAGCCGACCACCGCCGTCTCGCTGCTGGACCGCCAGCAGGCCTTCGGCTGGACCCAGGAAGACTACAAGTTCATCCTGGAACCCATGGCCGCCACCGGCGAGGAAGCCATCGGCTCCATGGGCAACGACGCGCCGATGGCCGTGCTGTCGAGTCGCGCCAAGACCTTCTACAACTATTTCCGCCAGCTGTTCGCGCAGGTCACGAACCCACCCATCGACCCCATCCGTGAACAGATGGTGATGTCGCTGGTGTCGTTCATCGGCCCCAAGCCCAACCTGCTCGACATCAACAACGTGAACCCGCCGCTGCGCCTGGAAGTCTCGCAGCCGGTGCTGGATCTCAACGCCATGGCGATCCTGCGCGACATCTCGCAGGTCACGCACAACAAGTTCCGCAGCTTCGAGCTGGACATCACCTATCCGGTGGCCTGGGGCCGCGAGGGCATCGAAGCCCGCGTGGCGGCCCTGTGCGCCCGCGCCGTCGACGCCGTGCAGAGCGGCTACAACGTGCTGATCCTGTCGGATCGCCGCGTGGACGGCGAGCGCGTGGCCATCCCCGCGCTGCTGGCCACCTCGGCCATCCACCAGCACCTGATCCGCGCCGGCCTGCGCACCGCCACCGGCCTCGTGGTCGAGACGGGCTCCGTGCGCGAAGTGCACCACTTCGCGCTGCTGGCGGGCTACGGCGCCGAGGCCGTCCACCCCTACCTGGCGCTGGAAGCGCTGGCCGAGATGTCCGAGTCGCCTGAAAAGGCCGTCAAGAACTACATCAAGGCAGTCGGCAAGGGCCTGAACAAGGTCATGTCCAAGATGGGCATCTCGACCTACATGTCGTATTGCGGCGCGCAGATCTTCGAAGCCGTCGGCCTGCGCTCGTCGCTGGTCGACCAGTACTTCGCCGGCACGCCCAGCGCCATCGAAGGCATCGGCATCTTCGAAGTGGCCGAGGAAGCGCTGCGCCTGCACCGTGCCGCCTTCGGCAACGACCCCGTGCTGGCCAACGCCCTGGACGCCGGCGGCGAATACGCCTTCCGCGTGCGTGGCGAAGACCACATGTGGACGCCCGACTCCATCGCCAAGCTGCAGCACGCGTCGCGCGCCAACAACTACCGCACCTACAAGGAATACGCGCAGCTCATCAACGACCAGAGCCGCCGCCACCTGACCCTGCGCGGCCTCTTCGAATTCAAGGTCGAGCCCACGCGCGCCATCTCGCTGGACGACGTCGAGCCGGCCAAGGAGATCGTCAAGCGCTTCGCCACCGGCGCCATGTCGCTCGGCTCGATCTCGACCGAAGCCCACTCGGTGCTGGCCGCGGCCATGAACCGCATCGGCGGCAAGTCGAACACCGGCGAAGGCGGCGAGGACGAACTGCGCTACCGCGCCGAAATGCGCGACGGCGATGCCGGCATCAAGGAAGGCGACACGCTGGCCTCGGTGCTGGGCGCCGACCGCATCGTGGCCGACGTGCCCCTGCAGGCCGGCGACTCGCTGCGTTCCAAGATCAAGCAGGTCGCCTCGGGCCGTTTCGGCGTCACCGCCGAATACCTGGCCAGCGCCGACCAGATCCAGATCAAGATGGCCCAGGGCGCCAAGCCCGGCGAAGGCGGCCAGCTGCCCGGCCACAAGGTCTCGGAATACATCGCCAAGCTGCGCTACTCGGTGCCGGGCGTGGGCCTCATCTCGCCTCCTCCCCACCACGACATCTACTCGATCGAAGACCTGGCCCAGCTCATCCACGACCTGAAGAACGTCAATCCGCGTTCCTCTATCTCGGTGAAGCTGGTCTCGGCCTCGGGCGTGGGCACCATCGCCACCGGCGTGGCCAAGGCCAAGGCCGACCACGTCGTGATCGCCGGCCATGACGGCGGCACCGGCGCCTCGCCCGTGTCGTCCATCAAGCAGGTGGGTTCGCCCTGGGAACTGGGCCTGGCCGAAACGCAGCAGACCCTGGTGCTGAACCGCCTGCGCAGCCGCATCCGCGTGCAGGCCGACGGCCAGATGAAGACCGGCCGCGACGTCGTGATCGGCGCGCTGCTGGGCGCCGACGAGTTCGGCTTCGCGACCGCGCCGCTGGTCGTCGAAGGCTGCATCATGATGCGCAAGTGCCACCTGAACACCTGCCCCGTGGGCGTGGCCACCCAGGATCCGGTGCTGCGCGCCAAGTTCCAGGGCAAGCCCGAGCACGTCGTGAACTTCTTCTTCTTCATCGCCGAGGAAGTGCGCGAAATCATGGCCCAGCTGGGCATCCGCAAGTTCGACGACCTGATCGGCCGCGCCGACCTGCTCGACATGCGCGCCGGCATCGAACACTGGAAGGCACAGGGCCTGGACTTCAGCCGCGTCTTCCACCAGATCGAGTCCGACGCCGGCTACCGCCAGTTCGAAGAGCAGGACCACGGCCTGGACGGCGCGCTGGACCACCAGCTGATCGAGCGCAGCAAGCCCGCGCTGGAGCGTGGCGAGAAGGTCTCGTTCATCACCCCCGTGCGCAACCGCAACCGCACCATCGGCGCCATGCTCTCGGGCGCGGTGGCCGCGCGCTACGGCCACGACGGCCTGCCCGACGACACCATCCACATCCAGTGCAACGGCACGGCGGGCCAGAGCTTCGGCGCCTTCCTGGCCCACGGCATCACGATGGACCTGGTGGGCGAAGGCAATGACTACGTCGGCAAGGGCCTGTCCGGCGGCCGCATCATCGTGCGCTCGCCCAACGACTTCCGCGGCTTCGGCCCCGAGCACATCATCGCCGGCAACACCGTGCTGTACGGCGCGCTGGCGGGCGAGGCCTACATCAACGGCGTGGCGGGCGAACGCTTCGCGGTGCGCAACTCCGGCGCCATCGCGGTCGTCGAAGGCACGGGCGACCACGGCTGCGAATACATGACCGGCGGCACCGTCGTCGTCCTGGGCCGCACCGGCCGCAACTTCGCCGCGGGCATGTCCGGCGGCGTGGCCTACGTCTGGGATCCCAAGGGCGAGCTGGCCGACCAGTGCAACCTGTCCATGGTCGAGCTGGAGTCGATCCAGGCGCTGGACGTGCAGCAGTCGGCCGGGGCCATCGAGACCTGGCACAGCGCCACCCGTGGCGGCGAGCGCGAGCCGGATGAAGCCATCCTTCGCCGCCTGGTCGAGAACCACTTCCGCTACACGGGCAGCTATCAGGCGCGCGAGATCCTGGGCAACTGGGAAACCGCCCGCGCCAAGTTCGTGAAGGTCATGCCGACCGAATACCGCCGTGCATTGGTAGAAATGTATCGCGCCGCCAACCCCGAACAGTTGGTCGCCTGAGGAAACATCATGGGTAAAGTCACCGGTTTTTTGGAATACGAACGCCTGGACGAGGGCTATGAAGCCCCCGTCAAGCGCCTGAAGCATTGGCGCGAGTTCGTGCTGCACCTGAACGAAGACCAGGCCAGGCAGCAAGGCGCGCGCTGCATGGACTGCGGCATCCCGTTCTGCAACACGGGCTGCCCGGTCAACAACATCATCCCCGACTGGAACGACCTGGTTTATCGCAACCAGTGGCGCCAGGCGCTGGCCGTCCTGCACTCGACGAACAACTTCCCCGAGTTCACCGGCCGCATCTGCCCGGCGCCCTGCGAGGCCGCCTGTACCCTCAACATCAACGACGACGCCGTCGGCATCAAGTCCATCGAGCACGCGATCATCGACCGCGGCTGGGACGAAGGCTGGGTCGTGCCGCAACCGCCCGCGCGCAAGACCGGCAAGAAGGTCGCCGTGGTGGGCTCGGGCCCCTCGGGCCTGGCCTGCGCCCAGCAACTGGCGCGCGCCGGCCACCAGGTCACCGTGTTCGAGAAGAGCGACCGCGTCGGCGGCCTGCTGCGCTACGGCATCCCCGACTTCAAGCTGGAAAAGACCCAGATCGACCGCCGCGTGGCGCAGATGGAAGCCGAAGGCGTGGAGTTCTGCCCCTCGACCTACATCGGCCAGCCCGGTGACGCGGGCGTCGACGGCCTGACCGTCAAGACGCCCCAGGCGCTGCAGGCCGAGTTCGATGCCGTGGTCATGGCCGGCGGCGCGGAAACCCCGCGCGACCTGCCCGTGCCCGGCCGCGAACTGGACGGCGTCTATTTCGCCATGGACTTCCTGCGCCAGCAGAACAAGGCAGTGGCCGGCGACCGCCTGTCCAGTCAGACCCTGGCCCGCGACAAGCACGTCATCGTCATCGGCGGCGGCGACACCGGCTCCGACTGCGTGGGCACCAGCAACCGCCACGGCGCCAAGTCGGTCACCCAGATCGAACTGATGCCGCGCCCGCCCGAGGAAGAGAACAAGGCCCTGACCTGGCCCTATTGGCCCGCCAAGCTGCGCACCTCGTCCTCGCACGTGGAAGGCTGCGAGCGCGACTGGGCCATCACCAGCAAGTCCTTCGAAGGCGAGGACGGCAAGGTCACGAAGCTCGTGGCCGCCCGCGTCGAGTGGGTCAAGGACGAGGCCACCGGCCAGATGAAGATGCAGGAAGTCGAAGGCTCGCAGTTCGAACTGCCGGCCGACCTGGTCCTGCTGGCCATGGGCTTCGTCTCGCCCGTCTCGACCGTGCTGGACGCCTTCGGCGTGGACCGTGACGGCCGCGGCAACGTGCGCGCCAACACCGACGACTACCGCACCAACGTCGACAAGGTGTTCGCCGCCGGCGACATGCGCCGCGGACAATCGCTGATCGTCTGGGCGATCCGCGAAGGCCGCCAGTGCGCCCGCTCGGTCGACGCGTTCCTGATGGGCTCGACCGAACTGCCGCGATAGGTCGATCCCCCCGCGGCGCTGGTGGACCGGCGGAGCCGGCTCCACTGCGCCCCGGACGGACCGCCTGGCAGCGGCGGACGTTCTCTTTTTGTAGAATTTGCGCACGGCCCCCCAGGTACCACTGCGGGGGCCGTGTCGCATTTCGCTACATCAACGCCCGGGTAAATCGGCCGCGCCCGGCTATCATGCCCTTCCCCCTTTCAACATGACAGCCATGCCCCTGCGCATCCTGCTGCTGGGCGGGACCGGGCAGTTGGGCCGCGCATTGCGCCCCGTTCTGGAAGCCACCGGCACCGTCCACGCACCCGCCCGCCAGGAACTGGACCTGACCGACACCGCGGCCTTGCGGCACGCGGTGGTCTCGTCGCGGCCGGACGTCGTGGTCAACGCCGCGGCCCCCGCCGCCGAGCGGACGCTCGCCTGGGACGACCCATCCGTGGGGATACAATGGCCCCTTTTATCGGATCAATCGCCCATCCTGTCCGCCAAGGACCGGCAAGGCCTGCGTCTGCAGGACTTGAAGCGCGCCCCGCCTTCCTGAGCGGGACCTGTCCTGCCGACACCCTGCCATTCCACCGGACACCGACCTGACCCACGCCCAACCCATGCCCACGCCGACTTCCGCCGCCTCCACCGTTGCCGCCCTGGACCTGCGCGATGTGTCCCTGGGCTACGGCGACTTCACCGTGCTGTCCGGCATCGACCTCAGCGTGGCGCCGGGCCAGGTGGTGGCCATCATGGGCGGTTCGGGCTCGGGCAAGACCACCCTGCTGCGCGCCGCCACCGGCCAGCTGAAGCCTCGCACCGGCACGGTCCGCGTCTTCGGCGAGGACGTCGCCGCGCAATCGCTGTCCGGCCTGCAGGCGCTGCGCCAGCGCATGGGCGTGCTGTTCCAGCAGGGCGCCCTTTTCACCGACCTGGATGTCTTCGAGAACGTCGCCTTCCCGCTGCGCGAGCACAAGTCGCAGCCGGAAGCCGAGCTCATCGCCCGTGTGCTGGACAAGCTCGATGCCGTGGGGCTGCGCGCCGCCGCCCACCTGCGCGTCTCGGAGATCTCCGGCGGCATGGCCCGCCGTGTCGCCCTGGCGCGCGCCGTGGTGCTGGAGCCCGAGCTCATCCTCTATGACGAGCCCTTCGCCGGCCTCGACCCCATTTCCCTGGGCATCACCGCCAGGCTCATCCGCCACCTGTCGGACCGCCTGGGCTGCGCCTCGGTGCTGATCACCCACGACATCCAGGAATCCTTCGCCATTGCCGATCACGTGTACCTGGTCGGCCAGGGTGAACTGAAGGCGTCCGGCACGCCCGCCGACCTGTCGCAGTCGCAGGACCCCTACGTGCGCCAGTTCCTGGACGGCGCCGCCGACGGCCCCGTGGCCTTCCACTATCCGGAGACGCCCGCCTTCGCGGCGTGGCGGCGCAAGCACGGCGTGGCCGACAAGGAAACCCAAGCATGAGCCTGACCCGTCCCATTTCCGCGCTGGGCGGCGGCGTGCTGGCACGCATCGCCGGCATCGGCGCCTTCACCCGCTTCTTCTTCCAGCTGCTGGGCCGCAGCGGCATCGCCGTCTCGCGCCCGCGCCTGGTTTCGCAGCAAATCCACTTCATCGGCAACTATTCTCTGCTGATCATCGCCGTATCCGGCATGTTCGTCGGCTTCGTGCTGGGCCTGCAGGGCTACTACACGCTCAATCGCTACGGCGCCGAGGAATCGCTGGGCCTGCTGGTGGCGCTGTCGCTCGTGCGCGAGCTGGGACCGGTGGTGACGGCCCTGCTCTTCGCCGGCCGCGCCGGCACCTCCCTGACCGCCGAGATCGGCCTCATGAAGGCGGGCGAACAGCTCTCCGCCATGGAGGTCATGGCCGTGGACCCGCTGCGCCGCGTGCTGGTGCCGCGGCTCTGGGGCGGCATCATCGCCATGCCGGTGCTGGCGGCCATCTTCTCGATGGTCGGCATCATGGGCGGCTGGGTCGTGGGCGTGCTGATGATCGGGGTGGACGCAGGCGCCTTCTGGTCGCAGATGCAGGGCGGCGTCGACGTCTGGAACGACGTCGCCAACGGCGTCATCAAGAGCGTGGTGTTCGGGGTGGCGGTCACGCTGATCGCCCTCCATGAAGGGTGGCACGCGCGCCCCACGCCCGAAGGCGTGGCACGCGCCACCACCCGCACGGTGGTCGCCGGCTCGCTCGCGGTGCTGGGCCTGGACTTCCTGCTGACCGCCCTGATGTTCGGCAACTGATTTTTCGGCAACGGATGCTCAACGCCTGGCATCGGACGCCAACACGCATTCAACGCATACACATACGGAACGGATGACCATGACGCGCGACAAAACCGATTTCTGGGTAGGCCTCTTCGTGCTGCTGGGCGCGGCGGCGGTGGTATTCCTGGCCCTGCGGGCCGGCAACCTGAGCTCCTTCTCGTTCGCCCCAACCTACACGCTGACCGCCAACTTCGACAACATCGGCGGCCTGAAGCCCCGCGCCGCGGTCAAGAGCGCCGGCGTGGTGGTCGGCCGGATCAAGCACATCGGCTTCGACGACCAGATGTACCAGGCCGTCGTCACGATGGAGCTGGAACAGGGCTATGACTTCCCGACGGACTCCTCGGCCAAGATCCTGACCTCGGGCCTTTTGGGCGAGCAGTACATCGGCCTGGAAGCCGGCGGAGATGACAAGTTCTTTGCCGATGGTGAAAAAATCCGTTATACCCAGAGCGCCGTGGTGCTGGAGAACCTGATCAGCCAGTTCCTCTACAACACCGCCGAACGCCAGGGCGGCAACGAGGGGGCGCCCGCCAATCCGCCGGCCGCCGATGCGGCTCCCGCGCCGCAGCAATGATTCATCTCGCGACCAGACCAATTCGAACAAGGATCGTTTCTCCATGAAGACCGCAACCTCCCTTACCCGCCTGGCCTGCGCGCTCTCCGCGGCCGCCCTGCTGGCCGGCTGCGCCACGTCCTCGCAGCCTGACCCGCGCGACCCCTGGGAAGGGATGAACCGCGGCATCTACCAGTTCAACGACACCTTCGACCGCGCGCTGCTGCGTCCGGTGGCCCAGGGCTACGACTACATCGTCCCCGATCCCATCCAGAACTGCGTGCACAACATGTTCTCGAACCTGGGCGACGTCTGGTCGGCCGCCAACAGCTTCCTGCAGGCGCGCGGCCACGATTTCTTCAACACCCTGGGCCGCTTCCTCTTCAACACCACCATGGGCGTGGGCGGCTGCTTCGACGTCGCCACGGCCAACGGCGCGCGCAAGATCCCCAACGACCTGGGCGTGACGCTGGGCGTCTGGGGCATCGGCCAGGGGCCGTACCTGGTGCTGCCGTTCCTGGGCGCGAGCACCGTGCGTGACGGCGTCGGCACGGTCGGCGGCTTCTACGGGAACGTTGCGGCGGTCGGCAGCATCGAAAACGTGCGTCTGCGCAATTCGCTGTGGGGGCTGGAGGTCGTCGACCGCCGCGCCTCGCTGCTGGAGGTCACGGACACCGTCGACCGCACCGCGATCGATCCGTACAGCTTCATCCGCGACGCCTACCTCCAGCGCCGCAACGCCCAGGTGCTGCAACGCACCGGCGGCGCCGACAGCGACAACCTGCCGGATTACTCGGATGACGAGGACGACGTCCCCGCCACGCCCGCCGGCAAGAACTGAAAGGAGCCTTCTTTATGCAAGCTATCCGTAACATGAACGTCTTCGGTTTCGCCTCCCGCCTGGCCCTCACCGGCCTGCTCGCCCTGGGCGTGGCCGCCACGCCCGCCCGCGCGCAAGCGGTCAACCAGCAGGCGGCGCCCAACGAGTTCGTGCAGCAGGTCGCCGACCAGCTGCTGGACGTGCTCAAGAAGGACACCACGCTGCGCTCGGGCAACCTTGCCCGCATCAACCAGGTCGTGGACCAGCAACTGCTGCCCTACGTGAACTTCGAGCGCACCACGCGCCTGGCCGCCGGCCGCAACTGGCGCCAGGCCACGCCCGAACAGCAGGCCGCGCTGTCGCAGGCCTTCCGCGGCACCCTGATCCGCACCTACAGCGGCGCGCTCACCAAGGTCGACCAGGGCACCGCGGTGCGCCTGCTGCCCTTCCGCGGCGACCCCAACGCCGACGACGTGGTCGTGCGCTCGCAGATCATTCCGCAGGCCAACGCCCAGCCGGTGGGCGTGGACTACCGCCTGGAAAAGACGCCCAAGGGCTGGCTGATCTATGACCTGAACGTCGAAGGCATCTGGCTGATCGAGAACTACCGCAACCAGTTCTCGCAGGAAATCAACCGCAGCGGCATCGACGGCCTCATCAAGGCGCTGAACTCGCGCCAACAATAGTGTCACGCCAGGAAAGCGCGGAATCGCCCCTATATAATCGGCGATCCGCGCTTTTCGGGGCTGCCAGGCCCTGCCTTCATGTCCGCCGTCCGTCTCGACCACATCTCAAAAATCTACCCGTCCCGGGCCCCCGGGCTCTTCGGGCGGTTCAAGGCTGCCCCCGACCAGGGCTTCCAGGCGCTCGACGACGTCAGCCTGGACATCCAGCCCGGCGAATTCTTCGGCCTGCTGGGCCCCAACGGCGCGGGCAAGACCACCCTCATTTCCATCCTGGCGGGCCTGGCGCGCGCCAGCGGCGGCACCGCCAGTGTCTGTGGCCACGACGTGGTCAGCGACTATCGCAACGCGCGGCGCGCGCTGGGCGTGGTGCCCCAGGAACTGGTCTACGACCCCTTTTTCACGGTGCGCGAGACCCTGCGCATCCAGTCGGGCTATTTCGGCCTGCGCGACAACGATGACTGGATCGACGAGATCCTGGCCAACCTCGGCCTGTCCGACAAGGCGGACACCAACATGCGCGCGCTGTCCGGCGGCATGAAGCGCCGCGTGCTGGTGGCCCAGGCGCTGGTGCACCGCCCGCCCGTCATCGTGCTGGACGAGCCCACCGCCGGCGTGGACGTGGACCTGCGCCGCACGCTGTGGGCGTTCATCTCGCGCCTGAACCGGGAAGGCCACACCATCATGCTGACCACGCATTACCTCGAAGAAGCCGAAGCCCTGTGCGGCCGCATCGCCATGCTCAAGCGCGGGCGCATCGTCGCGCTGGACACCACCCAGGCCCTGCTGGCCAGCGTGGGCGGCGCGGACCTGGAGGACGCCTTCGTGCGCATCATGCACCAGGACGGCACCGAACTGACGGGGATCGCAACCTGATGACGCCCGTCCCCAACCCTTCGCCGCCGGACCGCCCCAAGGCAAAAGCGGCCCCCTCGGGGGGCAGCAAGCCGCAGGCGCAACGTGGGGGCCCTTCCTTCGGCTCCGGCTTCCCGACGCTCCTGCGCAAGGAATTGCTGCGCTTCTGGAAGGTCAGCTTCCAGACCATCGCCGCCCCCGTCGTCACGGCCCTGCTCTATCTCCTCGTCTTCGCGCAGGTCCTGCAGGACCGCGTGCAGGTCTACGGCGAAATCCGCTACACCGCCTTCCTGATCCCCGGGCTCATGATGATGAGCATGCTGCAGAACGCCTTCGCCAACCCGTCGTCGTCGCTCATCCAGAGCCGCATCACGGGCAACCTGGTGTTCATGCTGCTGCCCCCGCTCTCGCACCGCGAGATCTTCGGCGCCTACGTCCTGGCCGCCATCGTGCGCGGGCTGGCGGTGGGACTATGCGTCTGGCTGGTGGCGCTGTTCTTCGCTCCCCTGCCCCTGCAGCACCCGCTGTGGATCCTGGCCTTCGCCACGCTGGCCTGCGGCATCATGGGCATCATGGGACTCATCGCCGGCCTCTGGTCCGAAAAATTCGACCAGCTCGCCGCCTTCCAGAACTTCCTCATCATGCCGGCCACCTTTTTGTCCGGCGTGTTCTACTCCATCCACACGCTGCCGCCGTTCTGGCAGCACGTGTCGCACTGGAATCCGATCTTCTACACCATCGACGGTTTCCGCTACGGCTTCTTCTCGATCTCGGACGTTTCGCCCTGGCACAGCCTGGCGGTGGTCGCCGGGGTCTTCGCCGTGCTGGCCGTCTTCGCCCTGCGCCTGCTGGCCAGCGGCTACAAACTCCGAAGCTAGAACGCCATGCTGCCTACCCCCGAGCAAGTCCGGCAATACATTGCGGACAACCTGCCCTGTACCCACATCGACGTCCAGGGCGACGGCGCGCATTTCTACGCGACCATCGTCAGCACCGCCTTCGAAGGCCAGTCGCTGGTTGCGCGCCAGCGCCTGGTCTATGCCGCCCTGGGCGCGCGCATGGACGGGTCCAACGCCGAGATCCATGCGCTGTCGATGAAGAACCACACCCCCGACGAATACGCCGCCAAGGGCGGCAAGACCGAGACAGGACGCTGATGGACAAGCTGCGCATCACCGGTGGCAACCGCCTGCAGGGCGACGTCACCATTTCCGGCGCCAAGAACGCGGCGCTGCCGATCCTCTGCGCAAGCCTGCTCACCGCCGACGAGGTGGCGCTGGAGAACGTGCCGGCCCTGAACGACATCTCGACCACGCTGCGCCTGCTGGGCCGCCTGGGCGTGGCCGCGACGCGCAGCGACGACGGCCGCGTCTCGCTGCGGGCCGACAAGGTCGACAACCTGGAAGCGCCCTACGAGCTGGTCAAGACCATGCGCGCCTCCATCCTGGTGCTGGGCCCGCTGCTCGCCCGCTTCGGCGAGGCCAGCGTGAGCCTGCCCGGCGGCTGCGCCATCGGCCAGCGTCCGGTGGACCAGCACATCAAGGGCCTGGCCGCGCTGGGCGCCGAGATCCACATCGAGCACGGCTTCGTCGTCGCGCGCGCCAAGCGCCTGAAGGGCGCGACGGTGCGCACCGACATGATCACCGTCACCGGCACCGAGAACCTGCTGATGGCGGCGGTGCTGGCCGAGGGCCGCACCGTGCTGGAGAACGCCGCGCGTGAACCCGAGGTCGTCGACCTGGCCGAGCTGCTCATCAAGATGGGCGCACGCATCGAGGGCCACGGCACCGACCGCATCGTGATCGAAGGCGTCGAGCGCCTGCACGGCGCCCGCCACAGCGTCACCCCCGACCGCATCGAAGCCGGCAGCTTCCTGTGCGCCGTGGGCGCAGCCGGCGGCAACATCCTGCTGCGCGGCGTCGCGCCGCAGGCCATGGGCGCCACGCTGGACAAGCTGCGCGCCACCGGCATCACGCTGGAATGCGGCACGGACACCATCCGCGCCAGCATGGACCGCCGCCCCAGCCCGGTCGATGTGCGCACGCTGGAATACCCCGGCTTCGCCACCGACATGCAGGCGCAGATCATGGCACTGAACACGCTGGCCGATGGCACCGCGATGATCGTGGAAACGATCTTCGAGAATCGCTTCATGCACGTGCAGGAACTCTGCCGCCTGGGCGCCGACATCGACATCGACGGCCACACGGCGGTCGTGCGCGGCGTGCCCAAGCTCTCGGGCGCGCGCGTCATGGCCACCGACCTGCGCGCCTCGGCCAGCCTGGTCATCGCCGGCCTGGCCGCCGAGGGCGAAACCATCATCGACCGCATCTACCACCTGGACCGCGGCTACGAACGCATGGAAGTGAAGCTGGGCGCGCTGGGCGCCAGGATCGAACGCCTCTCCGGCAAGGACGCGGCCTGAAGCGCCCGCACGAGAACACGCATGACTGACATCCAAACCGCCTCGCGCCCGCTGACGCTCGCGCTCTCCAAGGGCCGCATCTTCGAGGAAACGCTGCCGCTGCTGGCCGCCGCCGGCATCGAGGTCAGCGAGAACCCCGAGAAATCGCGCAAGCTCATCATCGGCACCAGCGATCCCAACCTGCGCCTCATCATCGTGCGCGCGTCGGACGTCCCCACCTACGTGCAATACGGCGCGGCCGACCTCGGCATCGCCGGCAAGGACGTGCTGAACGAGCACCAGGCCCAGGATCCGGGCGGCCTCTACCAGCCCATAGACCTGAACATCGCCCGCTGCAAGCTGTGCGTGGCCGTGCGCGCCGATTTCGACTACCCCGCCGCGGTCTACCAGGGCGCGCGCCTGCGCGTGGCCACCAAGTACACCCAGGCCGCGCGCGAGCATTTCGCCGCCAAGGGCATGTACGTCGACCTGATCAAGCTCTATGGCTCCATGGAGCTCGCCCCGCTGGTCGGGCTGGCCGACGCCATCGTCGACCTGGTGTCCACCGGCGGCACGCTGCGCGCCAACAACCTGGTCGCTGTCGAGGACATCATGCCGATCTCCTCGCGCCTGATCGTCAACCGGGCCTCGCTGAAGACGCGCGGCGCCGCGCTGCAGCCGCTGCTGGACGCCTTCGAGCGCGCCTCGGCGGCGCCCGCGGCCTGACCCGTTTCCGCTACGATATCCCCATGGCCGCCCTCATCCAACGACTCGACGCCCGCGACGCGGGCTTTCGCGACGCGCTCACGCGCCTGCTCGCCTTCGACGCCTCGCAGGACGAATCCATCGACCGCGCCGCTGCCGGCATCCTGGCCGACGTCCGCCAGCGCGGGGACGCCGCGCTGCTCGAATACACCCAGCGCTACGACCGCGTGCAGGCCACCTCGATCGATGCGCTGGAAATCCCGCGCGCCGACTGGGAGGCCGCGCTGGCCTCGCTGCCGGCCAACCAGCGCAACGCCCTGGAGGCCGCCGCCGACCGCGTGCGTGGCTATCACATGCACCAACGCGCGGAAAGCTGGAGCTATACCGAGGCCGACGGCACCGTGCTGGGCCAGCAGATCACCCCGCTGGACCGCGTGGGCCTCTACGTGCCCGGCGGCAAGGCCGCCTATCCCTCTTCCGTGCTGATGAACGCCATCCCCGCCAAGGTCGCGGGCGTGCCGGAAGTCATCATGGTCACCCCCACGCCCGACGGCGTGCGCAATCCCATCGTGCTGGCCGCCGCGGCCATTGCCGGCGTGGACCGCGCGTTTGCCGTGGGCGGCGCCCAGGCTGTCGGCGCGCTGGCCTACGGCACCGCCACGCTGCCCGCCGTCGACAAGATCGTCGGCCCCGGCAACGCCTATGTCGCCGCCGCCAAGCGCCGCGTCTTCGGCACGGTCGGCATCGACATGATCGCCGGCCCCAGCGAGATCCTGATCATCTGCGACGGCAGGACGCCCGCCGACTGGATCGCCATGGATCTCTTCTCGCAGGCCGAGCACGACGAACTGGCGCAGGCCATCCTGCTGTGCCCCGACGCAGCCTACCTGGACGAGGTGGAGGCCGCCATCGCGCGCCTGCTGCCCGCCATGCCGCGCGCGGACATCATCCGCAAGAGCCTGGCCGACCGTGGCGCGCTCATCCTGGTGGCCAGCATCGACGAAGCCTGCGAGATCGCCAACCACATCGCGCCCGAGCACCTGGAGATCTCCACCGAGGACGCCGTGACGGTCGCCGCGCGCATCCGCCACGCGGGCGCCATCTTCCTGGGCCGCTACAGCTCGGAGTCGCTGGGCGACTACTGCGCCGGTCCCAACCACGTGCTGCCGACCTCGCGCACGGCGCGCTTCTCCTCGCCCCTGGGCGTCTACGACTTCCAGAAGCGCTCGAGCCTCATCCAGGTCTCGCATGCCGGCGCACAGACGCTGGGCCGCATCGCAGCCGACCTCGCCCATGGCGAAGGCCTGCAGGCCCATGCGGCCAGCGCCGAATACCGCCTCGACAAATGAGCCCTGCACGCACCGGGGGCCAGACACCCCCCGGCGCGCCGGGGGCTGAAAGCCCTGTCTCCCCGCAGAACGACGCCCGCGTCGCCGACCGCGTCGCCGACCGCGTCGCCGCCACCGTGCGCGCCGACATCCGCGGCCTGCAGGCCTATCCCGTGGCGCACGCCGCAGGCTGCATCAAGCTCGACGCGATGGAGTGCCCCTATCCGCTGCCGCCCGCGCTGCGGGACGCCGTGGCCGCCGCCATCGCCCACAGCGACCTGACCCGCTACCCCGGCGACAACGCCGCCTTGCGCGCCCGCGTGCGCCAGGCCTTCGACGTCCCCGAGGCCGCGGGCCTGGTCTTCGGCAACGGCTCCGACGAACTCATCCACCTGCTGGTTCAGGCCTGCTGCGCGCCCGGCGACGTCGTCCTGTCGCCCTGGCCCTCGTTCGTCTATTTCGACATGGCCGCGCGCTTCGATCACGCGCGCTTCGTGGGCGTGCCGCTCACGCCGGCCCTCGAACTCGACCTGCCCGCGCTGCTGGACGCGATCGCGCGCGAGCAGCCCAAGCTGGTGTTCCTGGCGCTGCCCAACAACCCCACCGGCGGCCTGTGGCCGGACGACGCGGTGCGCGCGGTGCTGGCCGCCGCCCCCGGCCTGGTCGTGGTGGACGAGGCCTACCAGCCCTTCGCCGGCCACACCTGGATGCCGGAAGTGCTGGCGCATCCCAACCTGGTCGTGCTGCGCACCGTATCCAAGATCGGCCTGGCGGGACTGCGCTTCGGCTACCTCGCCGGCCACCCCGCCTGGACCGCCGAACTGGACAAGGTCCGTCCCCCTTACAATATCGGCGTGCATACGCAAGCGGCGCTGGATGTGCTGCTGGCGCACAAGGATGTGCTGGACGACATGGCCGCGCGCCTGCGCGCCGACCGCGAGCCGCTGGGGCGCGCGCTGGCGGCGCTGCCCGGCGTCACCGTGTTCCCGTCGTCCGGCAACTTCCTGCTGCTGCGCACCGACCGGGGCGCCGATGCCGTGCAGGCCGCGCTCGCCGCGCGCCGCATCCTGGTGCGCAACGTATCCCGCTTCCATCCGCTGCTGACCGACTGCCTGCGCGTGTCGATCGGCGCGCCCGACGAAAACGCCGCCCTCCTGGCGGCCCTGACTGACATCCTCAGTGCCTGACCCGAGTCCCGACATGCGTACCGCAGAGATCAGCCGCAACACCAACGAGACCCGCATCCGCGTGGCCGTGAACCTGGACGGCACCGGCCGCCAGACCATCGACACCGGCGTCCCGTTCCTCGACCACATGCTCGACCAGATCGCGCGCCACGGTCTCATCGACCTGGACATCAAGGCCGAGGGCGACCTGCACATCGACGACCACCACACCGTGGAAGACGTCGGCATCACGCTGGGCATGGCCATCGCGCGCGCGGTGGGCGACAAGGCCGGCATCCGCCGCTACGGCCACGCCTACGTGCCGCTGGACGAAGCCCTCTCGCGCGTCGTGGTCGACTTCTCGGGCCGTCCCGGCCTGCAGTACCACGTGCCCTACACCCGCGCCCGCATCGGCAACTTCGACGTGGACCTCGCCCGCGAATTCTTCCAGGGCCTGGTCAACCACGCCCTCATCACGCTGCACGTCGACAACCTGCGCGGCGAGAACGCCCACCACCAGTGCGAGACCGTGTTCAAGGCCTGTGGCCGCGCGCTGCGCATGGCGCTGGAACGCGACGCGCGCAGCGAAGGCGTGATCCCCTCCACCAAGGGCGTGCTCTGAGCAGCCCCCCGTCCCCACTTCCACACGCGAGCGCCTGACGTGACCACCATCGCCATCGTCGACTACGGCATGGGCAACTTCCACTCCGTGGCCCGTGCGCTGCGCCATGCCGCGCCCGATGCCGACATCCGCATCTGCAATACCGCGGCCCAGATCGACGCGGCGGACCGCGTGGTCTTCCCCGGCCAGGGGGCCATGCCCGACTGCATGCGCACGCTGGACGCCTCCGGCCTGCGCGACGCGGTGCTGCGCGCGGCCCGCAACAAGCCGCTGCTGGGCGTGTGCGTGGGCGAGCAGATGATGTTCGAGCGCAGCGAGGAAGGCGACACGCCCTGCCTCGCGCTCTTCCCGGGCGAAGTGCGCCGCTTCGCCGGCCCCGGCTTCGCCCAGGCGCTGGCGCCCGCCGAAGCCGCGGCCGCGGCCGCCGCCACGCCCGCGCACGGCGAGCTGCTCAAGGTGCCCCACATGGGCTGGAACCCGGTGCGCCAGACCCGCGCGCACGCGCTGTGGTCGGGCATTCCCGACGACACCCATTTCTATTTCGTGCACAGTTACTACGTCGTGCCGCGCGACCCCGCGCTGACGGTAGGTGAAACCCGCTATGGGCTTGCCTTTACGTCTGCAGTGGCCGACGCTAACATTTTCGCGGTGCAGTTCCACCCGGAGAAGAGCGCGGCCCACGGCTTGCGCCTGTACCGCAATTTTGTAGACTGGCAACCGTAAGCACGCCACACGCGGCCCCGGCCCTGTTTTCCACCCACGCCATACCAAAAGACCTGACACGACCATGCTGCTGATCCCCGCCATTGACCTCAAAGACGGGCGCTGCGTGCGCTTGCGCCAAGGCGATCTCGACGACGCCACGGTGTTCTCCGAAGATCCCGCCGCCATGGCCACCCATTGGCTCGAACGGGGCGCGCGCCGCCTGCACCTGGTCGACCTGAACGGCGCCGTCGCGGGCAAGCCCAAGAACGAAGCGGTCATCCGCGGCATCGTCGACGCCGTGGGCGCCGAGATCCCGGTGCAGATCGGTGGCGGCATCCGCGACCTGGACACCATCGAGCGCTACCTCGACTTCGGCATCGCCTACGTCATCATCGGCACCGCCGCCGTGAAGAACCCCGGCTTCCTGCACGACGCCTGCGGCGCCTTCCCCGGCAGCATCATCGTCGGCCTGGACGCGCGCGACGGCAAGGTCGCCACCGACGGCTGGAGCAAGCTCACCGGCCACGACGTGCTCGACATGGCGCGCAAGTTCGAGGACTACGGCTGCGAGGCCATCATCTACACCGACATCGGCCGCGACGGCATGCTCTCGGGCGTGAACATCGAAGCCACGGTGCGCCTGGCCCAGCACGTCCGCATCCCCGTCATCGCCTCGGGCGGCATCGCCGACCTGAAGGACATCGACGCGCTGTGCGAAGTGGAAAGCGAAGGCGTCGAAGGCGCCATCCTGGGCCGCAGCATCTACGAAGGCACGCTCGATTTCGAAGCCGCGCAGACCCGTGCCGACGAGTTAGGCGCTTGATGAACGGCCTGACCCGGCGCATCATCCCCTGCCTGGACGTGACGGCCGGGCGCGTCGTCAAGGGCGTGAACTTCGTCAACCTGATGGACGCCGGCGACCCGGTGGAAATCGCCAAGCGCTACGACGACCAGGGCGCCGACGAACTCACCTTCCTCGACATCACCGCCACCAGCGACGGCCGCGACCTCATCCTCCCCATCATCGAGGAAGTGGCGTCGCAGGTCTTCATCCCGCTCACCGTGGGCGGCGGCGTGCGCCAGGTGTCCGACGTGCAGCGCCTGCTCAACGCCGGCGCCGACAAGATCTCCATCAACAGCGCCGCCATCGCGCGGCCTGAACTGGTGCTCGACGCCGCGGCCTATCACGGCTCGCAATGCATCGTGGTCGCCATCGACGCGCGCCGCGTCAGCGCCGACGGCGAAGCTGCCCGCTGGGAAGTCTTCACCCATGGCGGACGCCGGGCCACCGGCCTGGACGCCATCGAGTGGGCGCGCCGCATGGCCGCCTATGGCGCGGGCGAAATCCTGCTGACCAGCATGGACCGCGACGGCACCAAGTCGGGCTTCGACCTCGAACTCACGCGCCGCGTGGCCGAGGCCGTCCCCGTCCCCGTCATCGCCTCGGGCGGCGTCGGCGGCTTGCAGCACCTGGCCGATGGCGTTACGCTGGGCCAGGCGAATGCAGTGCTGGCGGCCAGCATCTTCCACTACGGCCAGCACACGGTCGGCGAAGCCAAGCGCTTCATGGCCGGCCAGGGCATCCCCGTGCGCCTGGATTGAGCGGCCCCCGCCTGCGCGGCCCTACGGAACTCACATGACCCAACTCCCCGACTGGATGGCCGACGTGGCCTTCGACAAGGACGGCCTCGTCCCCGCCATCGCCCAGGACGCCGAAAGCGGCCAGATCATGATGGTGGCCTGGATGAACGCCGAGGCGCTCGCCGAAACGGCCGCCACCCAGCGCGCCGTCTACTGGTCGCGCTCGCGCTCGCGTCTCTGGCGCAAGGGCGAGGAATCCGGCCACACGCAAACGGTGCACGAGCTGCGCCTGGACTGCGACGGCGACGTCGTGCTGCTGAAGATCACCCAGCATGGCGGCATCGCCTGCCACACGGGCCGGCCCAGCTGCTTCTATCGCCAGCTGCAGGGCGAAGGCGCGCGATCGGCCTGGCAGATCACCGACCCGGTCCTGAAAGACCCCGAACTCATCTACAAATGATGGGCGCCCCCCGCGCGCCCGGCACCGCCATGGCAGATTCCTCCGACATCCTCGCGCGCCTGGCCGACACGCTGGCCACGCGCCTGCCCGCCAACGGCGGCGACCCGCAAGGCTCCTACGTCGCCAAGCTGCTGGCCAAGGGTCCCGACGCCTTCCTGAAGAAGATCGGCGAGGAAGCCACCGAACTCGTCATGGCCGCCAAGGATGCGGCGCCTGACCGGGTGGTCGCCGAAACCGCGGACTTGTGGTTTCATTGCATGGTGGCCCTGACCCATTTCGGCCTGCGTCCCGAGGACGTGCTGGCCGAGCTGGCGCGCCGCGAGGGCCTGTCCGGCCTCGAGGAAAAGGCCCGCCGCGCGACCTGACCCCCCGATATCCAGCGAGCATCGACGTGAGCGACACCTGTATCTTCTGCAAGATCGCCAAGGGGGACATCCCCGCCCGCAAGGTCTATGAAGACGAGGAATTCCTCGCCTTCCACGACATCAGCCCGGCCGCCCCCGTGCACCTGTTGTTGATTCCGCGCCACCACATCGTCTCCATGGCCGATGTGACACAAAAAGATGCGGACTGGTTGGGTAGAATGATGATCCTGGCCTCCCGGCTGGCCGAGGAAAACGGCTGCCGCCCCGGGCCCGAAGGCGGTTTCCGCCTGGTGGCCAACGCCGGCGCAGACGGCGGCCAGGAAGTCCCGCACTTACATTTCCACATTCTCGGCGGCGCGCGTCCCTGGCAGGGCCGCATGGCGTCGATTGCCTAATTCTCGGAGAACGCTCATGGGCAGCTTTAGCATCTGGCATTGGTTGATCGTCCTCCTCATCATTGCGCTGGTCTTCGGCACCAAGAAGCTGCGCAACGTCGGCTCCGACCTGGGCGGCGCCGTCAAGGGCTTCAAGGACGGCATGAAGGAAGCCAACAGCAGCGACACCCCCGAACAACAGGCCGCGCAACGCGTCGCCAATGGCGAAGCCATTGACGTCCAGGCCAAGGAAAAGTCGGCCTCGTCGCAGTCCTGATGCGCACCGGCGCCACGCCGCTGGTTCGCCCAGGCCTTACCCTGACGCCGCGCGGCCGCGTGCCGCGCGCCATTTCCCTTTGCCTGCGCATCGATCCCAATGTTTGACGTCAGCTTCACCGAAATGCTGGTCATCGGCGTGATCGCGCTGATCGTGATCGGCCCGGAACGCCTGCCCAAGGTCGCCCGCACCGTCGGCCACCTGCTGGGACGCGCCCAGCGCTACGTCAGCGACGTCAAGACCGACATCCGCCGCGAGATCGAACTCGACGAACTGCGCAAGTTCAAGGACCAGATGCAGGACGCCGCCAGCAGCGTGCAGAACTCGCTGCGCGACACCAGCGCCTCGTTGCGCGCGCCGCTCGACGACCTGTCCCGCTCGTTCTCCGACACCAGCGATGCCTTCAGGAAAGACATGGAAGGCACGCCGGGCACGACCGCCAGCCCGGAAGCCATCCAGGCCCCCGAAGACGTGCCGCCGCTCACCACGCCGCCCGGCACGCCCGAAGACAGGGGCACGCCGCCGTCTTCCGTGGCAGGCGGCGCCAGCGAACTCCCCGAGCCCGTCCGCGCCCCGGCCGCCGCCCAGGCCCAGCCGGTGGCGCCCGCGCCGGTCACCCCGCTGCCGCCCAGCCCCGAACCCGCGCGTCCCGCGGAGCCGGCCGAGGCCGAGCCCGCCCAGCAAGCGCGCGCCACCCCCCAGACCCCTAACGGCAGCCCCACGTGAGCCAGGAAGATCTCCCTCAGGACACGTTCATCTCGCACCTGGTCGAGCTGCGTTCGCGCGTGCTCAAGGCCGCTGGCGCCGTCCTGGGCGTCTTCGTGGTGCTGTTCATGTATCCGGGTCCCTCGGCCATCTATGACCTGCTGGCCCAGCCCATGCTGGCCTCGCTGCCCGACGGCACGCGCATGATCGCCACGGGCGTCATCACGCCCTTCATGGTGCCCGTCAAGGTCACCATGCTGGCCGCCTTCGTGCTATCGCTGCCCGTGGTGCTGTACCAGGCCTGGGCCTTCGTGGCGCCCGGCCTCTACCGGCATGAAAAGCGCCTGGCCATGCCGCTCATCATCTCCAGCTCGGCACTGTTCCTGCTGGGCATGGCGTTCTGCTACTTCTTCGTCTTCAAGACGGTCTTCCACTTCATCGCCACCTTCGCGCCGCAGTCCATCACGCCGGCGCCGGACATCGAGGCCTACCTGAACTTCGTCATGACGATGTTCCTGGCCTTCGGCATCACGTTCGAAGTCCCCATCGTGGTGATCGTGCTCGTCATCACCGGTGTCGTCACGGTCGCGCAACTGCGGGCCGCGCGCGGCTACGTCATCGTCGGCGCCTTCATCATCGCGGCGGTCGTCACCCCCCCCGACGTCGTCAGCCAGTTCATGCTGGCCGTGCCGCTGTGCCTGCTGTTCGAGGTCGGCCTGCTCATTGCCCGCATGATCAGGAAACCGGCACCCGCCAGCAGCGACGATAGCGCGCTGACCGAGCGCACCTGATCCCCCAAGGCCCCCGGCGCGGGGGGCCTTTCCCTTTTCCCCCTGCTGCGTCCTGGCGATCTTCGCGAGGGCGCAGCGCCATGTCCGGCGTGCGCGTTAGCGCTTCCTGATGTTTGGCTGATGTTCACCCCTGCTGGCCGCAACACCGCGCCAAGCAAGGCTGTGCGGGAAACACAGCCGCCCGGCACAAGGCCCGCGGGCCCGAAAAGTGCCAAACTGCGCGCTGCGTGCGGCGCTCCTCCCTCCTTCCGCGCAAGGCCGTGCACGCCAGAATTCCCGGCACGATCAAGGTTTCAGGAATCGCGCCCGTGCTTTCCCATCGCTTGAAAGAGGCCCGGCACCGGCTGGGTGTCTCGCAGGAAAAACTTGGCCAGCTGGCCGGCATCGACGCGGCCTCGGCCAGCGCTCGCATGAACCAGTACGAACGGGGCAAGCACACACCGGATTTCTCGTTGATGCGCAGGCTGGCCCCCATCCTGGAGTTGCCGGTGCCCTGGTTCTATACGCCCGACGACGACATGGCCGACCTGCTGGAGGCCTATCACCACATGCAGGCGCCTGACCAGGCCTACCTGCTGGACCTGGCGCGCAAGCTGCGCCGCCGGCCGCGCGACTAGTGTGCTGCCCAACCGGCACGTTTCGCCATGCCGACGTATCCGTGGGGCAGCACACTAGCCGCCAGGCCTGCCCGGCCGCATGCCCACGACCACGGGCACTTCCAGGGCCTTCCCGCCGCGGCGGACATGCACGATGACCTCCGACTTCGGCGGCAAGGCCGCGATCAGCGCCAGCAACGACGTGGTGTCGCGCACCGGCTGATCGCCGATGGCCTCCACGATGTCACCGGTGCGCAGGCCCGCCTTGCCGGCAGGTCCATCGCGCAACACGCCGGCGATGATGACCCCGCCCGGCCGCGCCAGCCCGAAAGCCCGGGCCAGGTCGGCGGTGATGTCCTGGGGTTCGACGCCCAGCCAGCCGCGCACCACCGCGCCGTGCTCGACGATCTGCTCCATCACCCGCAGCGCGGCCTGTGCCGGAATGGCAAAGCCGATGCCCACCGACCCGCCCGACTGCGAATAGATCGCCGTGTTGATGCCGATCAGCCGGCCCTGGTGATCGATCAGCGCGCCACCGGAGTTGCCGGGATTGATCGCGGCGTCGGTCTGGATGAAGTTCTCATACGGATTGATGCCCAGCCGGTTGCGGCCCAGCGCCGAGACGATGCCCATGGTGGTCGTCTGGCCCACGCCGAAAGGATTGCCGATGGCCAGCGCCACGTCGCCCACCTGCAGCTGCGTCGCGTCGCCCAGCGCCATCACGGGCAGGTCGGACAGCGCGATCTTCAGCACGGCCAGGTCCGTTTCCGGGTCGGCGCCCACCACCTTGGCGGCGGTCTGCCTGCCATCGGCCAGCGCCACCTCGACCGACTCGGCGGCCTTCACCACGTGATAGTTGGTCAGCACATAGCCCGATGCGCTGACGATCACGCCCGAGCCCAGGCTGGTGCTTTCCTCGCGCCGACTCAGGCCCGGCACCTTGCCCAGCAGGTCGCGCAGCACCGGATCGTCGTCGGGCAGCGGCACCAGCGGCACGGACACGGTCTTGCTGGTGAAGACGTTCACCACCGACGGCGCGGCACGCGCCACGGCCTGCGAGAACGACACGCCGGGCACCAGGCCGCCCGCCGCGGGCACGCCATTGGGCGCGGCAGCCGGCGCGGGCGCGGCCCCCCCATTGCCGTTCAGCCGCAGCCAGTCCGGGCGCAGGGTCGTCACCACGAATAGAATGGCCAGACTCACCGTGACGGTCTGGGCGAAGATCAGCCAGTATCGACGCATGTTTCGGAAAGGCGGCAAGAAAATGAATCAGGTAAGCACTCGCGAACTCTCTGCATGGCTGGACGATGTCCTGCAGGTCGCGCGTTTCAAGGACTACTGTCCCAATGGCCAGCAGGTCGAAGGCAAGCCCGTCGTGGGGCACATTATCGCTGGCGTCACCGCCAGCGAGGCGCTGCTGCGCGAAGCCATCGCACGCGGCGCCGACGCCGTGCTCGTGCACCACGGCTGGTTCTGGAAGAACGAAGACCCGCGGGTGCGCGGCACGCGCCGCACGCGGCTGGCGCTCACACTCGCCCACGAGCTGAACCTCTACGCGTATCACCTGCCGCTGGATGCCCACCCCGAATGGGGCAACAACGCGCAGTTGGCACGCGTGCTGGGCCTGGAGCCCGACCGGGACGAGACCGGCGCGCCCCGCAACTGCGGGCCCGACAGGCTTATCTGGACCGGCACCGCGCCCGGCCTGCGCACGCTCGGCGAATTCGCCGAACAGGTGCAAGCCCGCCTGGGCCGCAACCCGCTGGTGGTGGGCGATGCCCGCCAGCCCCTGGACCGCATCGCCTGGTGCACAGGCGGCGCGCAAGGCTTCATGCAGGCCGCGCTGGATGCCGGCGCCACCGTCTACCTGACCGGCGAAGCCTCGGAACCCAACACGCACCTGGCCCGGGAAACCGGCACCGCGTTCATTGGCGCCGGCCATCACGCCACCGAGCGCTACGGCGTGCAGGCGCTGGGCGAAGCCATCGCGGCGCGCTTCGGCATCCGCGTGGACTTCGTCGACATCGACAACCCCGTCTGAGGCAGGCAGCCAGCCAGGCTGGCACGCCCTGCCCCAGGGTACCGGATCAACGCTTCAGCAAATCACGGATCTCGCGCAGCAGTGCCACGTCCTCGGGAGGAGGCGTGGGCGCGGCGGGCGCTGCCGGCTCGGCTTCCTGCTTGCGGCGCGCGGCGTTCACGGCCTTGACCATCCAGAAGATCACGAAGGCCAGCAGGATGAAGTTGATCAGGATGGTGATGAAGTTGCCCCACGCGAACACGATGGCGCCTGCCTGGGTCAGTTCGGCATAGGTCTGCGGACCGGTGTAGCCCTCGGGCGCGCGCAGCACCAGGAACTTGTTGCTGAAGTCCACGGAGCCGCCCAGGACGAAGTTCACCAACGGCATGACCACATCCTTCACCAGCGAGTCGACGATCTTGCCGAAGGCCGCGCCGATGATCACGCCGACCGCGAGGTCGATGACATTGCCCTTGGTTGCGAAATCGCGAAACTCCTTGAGAATACCGCCTGCTTTGCTCATTCTGGCCCTCAACAATTGCCGCCCGACAGTGGGCTGGCGCTATAATAAGGGGTTACTAGGAGACAAAAGCGCGGGAGACACCGCTGCTCACAAATCCTGGCTAGTATCAGTAGAAAAACAGCACTAGGTAAAAACCAGTAGAAATTCGCGCGTATCTTGATGATGCGCAAGCGACGCGGCTGTATCCCGCGGCATTATTCCAGGCAAGGTCCGGTCACTCCGCCGCAAGCGGACGGTCTTTGCGCCGACGGGCTGCTCTCTGGCCATCCGTCGCCCTCTTGGGGCGACAGCCAGTCCGGGAGCGGCACGGAGGTGGTGTTCTACCGCCGGGCACAACACAGGATGGGAAGATGAGTCAGGATACGATTGTTGTCGACGACGATGGCGCGGTGGCACCCAATTTGCCCCCCGATCCCTCGCGGCGATTCTGGATAGGCGCGACCTGTGCGGTCGGCGGTGTCGCAGGCGCGGCAACCGCCCTACCGTTCGTCAGCACCTTCGCGCCGTCCGAGCGCGCCAAGGCTGCGGGCGCGCCCGTCGAAGTGGATATCGGCGACCTGGCCCCCGGCCAGATGCGCACGGTCGAATGGCGGGGCAAGCCCGTCTGGATCATCCGCCGCACCGACGAACAACTCGCGGCCCTGAAGGGCCTGGACGGCCAGATGGCCGATCCAGGGTCGGAACGCCCCGGCTACACCCCCGAGTACGCCAAGAACGAATACCGCTCGCGCAAGCCCGACGTGCTGGTCACGGTCGGCATCTGCACGCACCTGGGCTGTTCGCCCACGCCGCGCTTCGCGATGGGCGCACAGCCCAGCCTGCCCTCCGACTGGGCCGGCGGTTTCATCTGCCCCTGCCACGGCTCGACCTTCGACATGGCAGGCCGCGTCTACAAGAACAAACCCGCGCCCGACAACCTCGAGGTGCCGCCCTATCAGTACCTGAGCGACACCCGGATCATCGTCGGGGTTGACGAGGACAACAAGGCCTGAGGCTCGCGGCCTCGCCTTGCTGCACCCGTCAATCACATCACGCGACTACAGAACGTAGAAGGAGCCATCACATGGCTGGCGACAAAATCGTCGAGACGACAGGCCTCTTGGGCTGGGTAGACCGGCGCTTCCCGGCAAGCACGCTGTGGAAAGCCCATCTTTCCGAGTACTACGCACCCAAGAATTTCAATTTCTGGTATTTCTTCGGCTCCCTGGCACTGCTGGTCCTGGTGCTGCAGATCGTGACCGGCATCTTCCTGGTCATGCACTACAAGCCGGACGCCGCCCGCGCGTTCGAATCCGTCGAATACATCATGCGCGAGGTCCCGTGGGGCTGGCTGGTGCGCTACATGCACTCGACCGGCGCCTCGATGTTCTTCGTCGTGGTCTATCTCCACATGCTGCGGGGCCTCTTCTACGGCTCCTACCGCAAGCCGCGCGAGCTGGTGTGGATCTTCGGCGTCGCCATCTTCCTGTGCCTGATGGCCGAGGCCTTCTTCGGCTACCTGCTGCCCTGGGGCCAGATGTCCTACTGGGGCGCGCAGGTGATCGTGAACCTGTTCTCCGCCATCCCCTACATCGGGCCCGAGCTGTCCATCTGGATCCGCGGCGACTACGTCGTGTCCGATGCCACGCTCAACCGCTTCTTCTCCTTCCACGTCATCGCCATCCCGCTGGTGCTGGTGGGCCTGGTCGCGGCGCACCTGGTGGCGCTGCACGAAGTCGGCTCGAACAACCCCGACGGCGTGGAAATCAAGAAGTACAAGGACCGCCATGGCCGTCCGCTCGACGGCATTCCCTTCCACCCCTTCTACACGGTGCACGACATCGTGGGCGTGGCGGGCTTCCTCATCGTCTTCGCGGCCATCGTGTTCTTCGCGCCCGAAATGGGCGGCTACTTCCTGGAGTACAACAACTTCCTGCCGGCAGACCCGCTGAAGACCCCGCCGCACATCGCGCCGGTCTGGTACTTCACGCCGTTCTACTCGATGCTGCGCGCCACCACCGACGAGTTCACCTGGGTACTGGCAGGCTTCTGCGTGCTGGGCGCCATCGGGCTCTACCTGAAGGGCGGCATGAAGGGCATCCTGCGCATCGCCGTGCCGGTCGTGCTGATCGGCGTGGCCGTCCTGCTGCGTGCCATCGACGCCAAGTTCTGGGGCGTCGTGGCCATGGGCGGCGCGGTCGTGATCCTGTTCTTCCTGCCCTGGCTGGACCACAGCCCGGTCAAGTCGATCCGCTATCGTCCGGGCTGGCACAAGTGGCTCTACGCCATCTTCCTCGTCAACTTCGTGATCCTGGGCTACCTCGGTACGCAGGCGCCCACCGACGTGTTCAACCTGATGTCGCAGGTCGGCACCGTGATCTACCTGGGCTTCTTCCTGCTGATGCCCGTGTGGAGCCGCCTCGGGACCTTCAAGCCGGTCCCCGACCGCGTCACCTTCCATGCCCACTGAGCCGGCCACAGGAATCAACGGAATGAGCATGATCAAGAAGCTGCTGGGTGCCTTCGCACTGACGCTCTCCTGCACGGCCGCCCTGGCGGCCGGCGGAGACTTCCCGCTGGAACGCGCGCCCAAGAACATCAATGACATGGCCTCGCTGCAGAACGGCGCGAAGCTCTTCGTCAACTACTGTCTGAACTGTCATAGCGCGAATTCCATGCGCTACAACAAGCTGGCCGACATCGGGCTCACGGACGACCAGATCCGCGACAACCTGCTGTTCAGCGGCGAGAAGATCGGCGACCTGATGCACATCGCCATGACGCCGCAGGACGCCAAGAAGTGGTTCGGCACGACGCCGCCCGACCTCTCGGTCATCGCGCGCGCCAAGTCGATCAACGCCGGCCCCTCGGGCGCCGACTACCTCTACACCTACCTGCGCACCTTCTACCGCGACGCCAGCAAGGCCTCGGGCTGGGACAACCTCGTGTTCCCCAGCGTCGGCATGCCGCACGTCATGTGGGCGCAGCAAGGCCCGCGCGAACTCACCCGCACCGAAGTCCACAAGGTGGCCAAGGACGGCGCCGAGGGCTGGGAGCGCGTGAAGACCACCTACGACGCCCAGGGCTTCGTCAGCGTCGAGAAGGAGCCGCTGGCCAATTACGCCGGCCATGGCTCGGTCGAGAACCGCTTCAAGGCCCTGGATCCGGCCGCCGCACGCCAGTTCGACCAGGACGCCGCGGACCTGACCAACTTCATGGCCTGGATGGCCGAACCGGTCAAGCGCCAGCGCCAGCAGCTGGGCGTCTGGGTGCTGCTTTTCCTGGGCGTTTTCTTCGTGGTTGCATGGCGTTTGAATGCTTCCTACTGGAAACACGTAAAATAACTGTCTACGCCGCGTCGGACCCCTCGGTCCGGCGTCCGGGGCCAGTGCCTGCGACACCCGCCGGCACTGGCCTTTCGCTTTGATATCAAGGATGGAATCCCCGCCATGATGGTGCTCTATTCCGGAACCACGTGCCCGTTCTCGCAACGCTGCCGGTTCGTGTTGTTCGAAAAAGGCATGGACTTCGAAATCCGTGACATAGACCTCTACAACAAGCCCGAGGACATCTCGGTGATGAACCCGTACGGCCAGGTCCCCATCCTGGTCGAGCGCGATCTCGTCCTGTACGAGTCGAACATCATCAACGAGTACATCGACGAGCGCTTCCCGCACCCGCAGCTCATGCCGGCCGACCCGGTCATGCGCGCCCGCACGCGCCTGTTCCTGTACAACTTCGAGAAGGAACTCTTCTCGCACGTCTCGGTGCTGGAAGACCGTTCCAACCGCCCCGACGAGAAGAAGCTGGCCGCCGCCCGCGCCGCGATCCGCGACCGCCTGGCCCAGCTCGCCCCCATGCTCATCAAGAGCAAGTTCATGCTGGGCGAGGAATTCTCGATGCTGGACGTCGCCGTGGCCCCGCTGCTGTGGCGCCTGGACCACTACGGCATCGAACTGCCGAAGAACGCGGCGCCCATCCAGAAGTACGCCGAGCGCATCTTCTCGCGCCCGGCCTACATCGAAGCGCTGACCCCGTCCGAAAAAGTCATGCGGCGTTGAGGATGGGCGAAACGTCGACCAAGCCATACCTGATCCGTGCACTGCATGAGTGGTGCACGGACAACGGCTACACGCCTTATGTCGTGGTCAAGACCGACGCCCGCACCCGGGTGCCGCTCGCGCACGTGCAGGATGGCCAGATCACGTTGAACATCGGCACGCTGGCCACCAACCAGCTCACGCTGGGCAACGAGTTCATCGAGTTCCAGGCCCGCTTCGGCGGCGTCACCGAGCACGTCTCGGTGCCGATCTACGCCGTCTCGGCCATCTACGCGCGCGAAACCGGCGCCGGCATGGGCTTCGAAGTCGACCCCCCCGCGGACGACGAGCTGCCCGAAGGACTGGCCCCCGAACAGGCGGGCGACACGTCGGCGGTGCAGTCCGTCCCGGCCGATACGGCCTCGCCGGACACCGACGACGACCCGTCAGGCCCCGACGACGAGCCCAAGCGCCCGCGTCTCACGATCGTCAAGTAATATCCGTGGCGGCCGGCTTCCCGGCCCCACCCCCGCCGCCCTTCCCCAGGGCGGCTTTGCCGGTGTAGCTCAGTTGGTAGAGCAGCGCACTTGTAATGCGAAGGTCGAGGGTTCGATTCCTTTCACCGGCACCAGACCCAATCCCCCTACGATCAACGCGCCGCGTGCACGCATCACCCCATGCTGCTCACATGCGCCGACACCACCCGCCACCCCTCGGGCATCCTCACCCACGTCTGCGTCTGCCGCCCCACCTTCTCCACGCCTTCCCTTCGAAACTCCAGGTGCGCCGTCGCCATGTCGCGGCCAAACGTCGTGATCTGCGTCTTCACGATGCTGCGATCCAGCCCCTTCGATGGCCGCGCGGCGCGGAACGCCTGGATTTCCGCATAGCCGTATAGCTGCTCGGTCGCGCCATAACGCACCGTCTGCTCCGCATTCCAGAACAGTTCGTCCAGCACCGCCACGTCATTGCCGGTCAACGCGGCTTCATAGCGCATGAACTGCTGCCGCACTTCTTCCAGCACGGCCGGGTCGTTGATTTCCATCTCTTTTTCATCCTTTGTTGTGTGCCGGGCGGGTGATTCGTGCCCGGTTTTCCCCAGGAGGGAATGTACCCACATGTGACCCCACGCGACCAGGGGCGCGGGCACGTCTAAAATTGCCGTCTTTCGCGCCGGCCCGATACACGACGGCGTGCTTCCCATTCCTTAGACCTGTGCCGTCTTGAGCAATCATCGCCCCACCCTGACCCGCTATTGGCTGGCCGAAACCCTGCGGCTGCGCGAAGCGCATTGGGGACCGCTGGAGGACGGCGATGCCGTCCGGCAGGCACGGGCGCAGGGCGGCTCGCTGCGCGACCGCATGCTGGCGCGCGCCGACATCCTGGCCGACGACAGCGGCCTGGCGCGCACGGTGGCCGACTGGCGGCGAGGCAGCCTGGTGGCGCTGCTCGTGCTGCTGGCGCTGACCCTGCTGGGCGGCGCGGCGGCGGCCATGGGCGCCCTGGGCGGCGGCGACCGCCCCGTGAACGTGACCTGGGCGCTGGGCGCCTTGCTGGGCCTGCATGTCCTGACCTTCCTGCTGTGGCCCGTCGGCCTGCTGTTGCGCAGCGACGGCGCCTGGCTGGGCCAGGCGTGGCTGTGGGCATCCAGGAAGCTGGCGCGCGGCCCGGATGCGGCGCTGGCGCCGCAAGCCTTCATGACGCTGCTGGCGCGCCACGGCGGGCTGCGCTGGTGGCTGGGCGCCATCACGCACGGCGCGTGGCTGCTGGGCCTGTCGGCGATGCTCGCCACGCTGCTGGCCGCGCTGTCCGCGCGCCGCTATACCTTCGCCTGGGAAACCACCATCCTGCCGCCCGAGACATTCGTGCGGCTGGCCGAGATGCTGGGCTGGCTGCCGGCCCGACTGGGCTTCCCGGTGCCCGACGCGCAGGCCATCCTGGCCAGCGACGGCATGCAGGCCGTGCCCGCCGCCGTGCAGGCGCAGTGGTCGGGCTGGCTGGTGGGCGCGGTGCTGGTCTACGGCATCGCGCCGCGCCTGCTGGCCCTGCTGCTGTGCGGCGTGCAGCTGCTGCGCGTGCGTGCCCGCCTGTCGCTGGACCCGTCGCTGCCGGGCCTGGCGGGCCTGCGCGACCGCCTGCAGCCGCCCACGGAATCGCTGGGCGTGGATGCCGCGGCGGGCGAACCCGCGCTGCCGCGGCACACGCCCCGCCTCACGCAACCCGACGACGCCTGCAACGGCCCCACGCTCGTGGGCATCGAACTGCCCGCCGACCTGCCGTGGCCGCAGCTGCCGCCGGGCATGGTGGACGCCGGCATCATCGACACGCGCGAACAACGCCACGCGCTGCTGGAGCGCCTGACCCGCAATCCGCCCACGCGGCTGCTGCTGGTGTGCGATGCGCGCCAGACGCCGGATCGCGGCACCCTGCGGTTGGTGGTGTCGCTGTCGGGCCTCGCGCCGCGCACGCGCGTGTGGCTGCGCGCCAGCGATCGCGCCGAGGACGCCCGCGTGCAAGGCTGGAAAAATCAGTTGCAGGAAGCCGGTCTGCCCGACGATGACGTGACACGCGACGGCCATGCCGCGCTGAACTGGCTGCTGAAGGGAGACAGCCATGAGTGACCACGCCACGTCCCTGCTGAAACTGGCGGTGGTGGGACACACCAACACCGGCAAGACATCGCTGCTGCGCACGCTGACGCGCAACCCGGGCTTCGGCGTGGTGGCCGACGAGCCGGGCACGACCCGCCACGTGGAGGGCACGCGCCTGATGGTGCAGGGCGAACCCACGCTGGCGCTCTATGACACCCCTGGCCTGGAAGACGGCATGGGGCTGCGCGATTACCTGGAACAGTTGCCACGCCCCGCCTCCGGCCGGCTGGACGGCCCGGGCCGCATCACGCGTTTCCTGGACACGCCCGAAGCGCGCGGCCGCTATGAGCAGGAAGCCCGCGTCCTGGCCAAGCTGCTGGACTGCGACGCGGCGCTGTATGTGATCGACGCGCGCGATCCGGTGCTGGGCAAGCATCGCGACGAACTGGCGCTGCTGGCCGATTGCGGCCGGCCCATCCTGCCCGTGCTGAATTTCGTGAACAGCGACAGCCGCCGCACGCCGGAATGGCGCGCCGCGCTGGCGCGGCTGGGCCTGCATGCCCTGGTGGAATTCGACACCGTGGCGCCCGCGCTGGATGGCGAGCAGCAGTTGTATGCGCGCCTGGGCATGCTGCTGGACCAGGATCGCCACGCGGCGCTGGAACGGCTGGTGCACGACCTGGACACGCAACGCAAGGAACGCCGGCGCGCTGCCTTGCGCGCCGTGTCGGAACTGCTGATCGATGCCGCAGCGCTGAAGGTCACCTGCGAAGGCACCGAGGAGGCCGCCCAGGCGGCGGTGCAGGCGCTGCAGACGCGCGTGCGCCAACGCGAACAGGCCTGCGTGACCGCGCTGCTGGCGCTCTACAACTTCCGCGCCAGCGATTACGCGGCCAACGAGTTGCCGCTGACGGGCAATCGCTGGGGCATGGACCTCTTCAACCCGCAGGCCCTGCGCGACATGGGCATCCAGCTCGGCAAGGGCGCGGCAGCGGGCGCCATGGCAGGCGCCGCGGTGGACGTGATGACCGGCGGCCTGAGCCTGGGCGCGGGCACGCTGGCCGGCGCCGCGGCAGGCGGCCTGTGGCAGGGCGGCGAGCGTTGGGGCAAGCGCATCCTCAGCCGCCTGCGCGGCTGGCAGGCGATCAGCGTGGGAGACGACGTGCTGCGTCTGCTGGCGGTGCGGCAATGCCTGCTGGCCGATGTACTGGAACGACGCGGCCATGCCGCCCGTGCCCCGGTGAAGCTGGACGCGGCCACGGGCGCGGACTCGCTGCGCCGCGGCCCATTGCCCTCGCCCCTGCGCGATGCGCGCGGCCAGCCGCACTGGTCGGCCTGCGGCGACGACTACCAGCCGGGTGCCGGCCGCGAGCGAGCCATCGCCCTGCTGGCGCAGGCGCTGCTGGAAGAACGCGACGCAACCAAGCACCGCGTGCCCGCCGAGCGGGAAGCCGAAAGGCGCTGAACCGGGCTCCCCCTCGTCCCGGCGCGGCATTTCTCTCCCTCGCGGTTAACCGCCAGTGACACCTGCAACACACCCCGCGGCCACTGCCATCAAAAAGCAACACCCACTCGGGTACAATCGCTTTACTTCGTGCCCAGCCAATCGGCACGAACATCAACCGAAAGCCGCCTGACGCCCTGGCGCGCGGCGCCCAGCCTGGCCATCCTGCCAAGCCTCCCGGTTTTCCCCCCACTCCCCTTGCATCGACCTGGATTGGAGTCTCTCTTCCCGAGCGACAGGCCGATGGCTGGAGCATTTCTTGTCTACCCAGATCACCTTCGCCGACCTCGCGCTGGCCGAGCCGCTGTTGCGCGCCATCAATGAAGCCGGCTACACGTCGCCCACCCCCATCCAGGCCCAGGCCATTCCGCAGGTCCTGGAAGGCGGCGACCTGCTGGCCGCCGCCCAGACCGGCACCGGCAAGACGGCAGGCTTCACCCTGCCCATCCTGCACCTGCTGCTGTCGCGCCCGCTCACCGGCCAACGCGCCGGCCGCCCGCGCGTGCTGATCCTCACCCCCACCCGCGAACTGACCGCGCAGGTGGAAGAGTCGGTGAAGACCTACGGCAAACACACGTCCATCCGCTCGATGGTCATGTTCGGCGGCGTGAACATCAACCCGCAGATCACCGCGCTGAAGAAGCCGCTGGACATCCTGGTGGCCACGCCCGGCCGCCTGCTGGACCACATGGGCCAGCGCACCATCGACCTGTCGGGCGTGGAGATCCTGGTGCTGGACGAAGCCGACCGCATGCTGGACATGGGCTTCATCCGCGACATCCGCAAGGTGCTGGCCGTGCTGCCCAAGCAACGCCAGAACCTGCTGTTCTCGGCCACGTTCTCGGAAGAGATCCGCACGCTGGCGCGCGGCGTCCTGAACAACCCCGGCGAAGTCTCGGTCACGCCGCGCAACACCGCCTCCGAGCGCGTGCAGCAAAGCGTGCACCTGGTGGACCAGGTGCACAAGCGCGACCTCGTCAGCCACATCATCCGCGAGAGCGGCTGGCACCAGGTGCTGGTCTTCACGCGCACCAAGCACGGCGCCAACCGCCTGGCTGAAAAACTGGTGAAGGACGGCCTGCAGGCCGCCGCCATCCACGGCAACAAGAGCCAGGCCGCGCGCACGCGTGCGCTGGACGGCTTCAAGCAAGGCAAGGTCGCCGTGCTGGTCGCCACCGACATCGCCGCGCGCGGCATCGACATCGACCAGCTGCCGCAAGTGGTGAACTTCGAGCTGCCCAACGTGCCCGAGGACTACGTGCACCGTATCGGCCGTACCGGCCGCGCCGGCGCCACGGGCTCGGCCGTGTCGCTGGTCGACCCCAGCGAAATCAAGCTGCTGCGCGCCATCGAGAACCTGATCCGCAAGCCCATCGAGCGCATCGCCGTCGAAGGCTGGGTGCCGCCCGTGCGCTCCGCCGCCCAGATCGCCGAAGACGCGCGCGATGCCGAGCGTGAAACCGACACCCGCTTCAGCCGAGGCGGTGGCGGTGGCGGTGGCGGCCAGCGCAACGGCCAGCGCAGCGGCCCGGGCAAGCCCGCGGGCGCCGGCGGCGGTGCTCGCCAGGGCCAGGGCCAAGGCCGCCCCGGTGGCGACCGTCACGCCAACGCGCGCGGCCCGGCAGGGTCGGGCGCAGGCCGCAGCAGCGGCGCTGGCGCGGCCTCGGGCGACCGCCGCCACGGCAGTGGCCAGGGCACCCCGCGCCCTGCCGGCTCGCCGGCCCGCCGTCCCGCGCTGCTGTCGAAATAAACCCGTCCGCCGTCGCGGCGGATTGCCGGCCAGGGCGTTTTGCCTTGGCGACGGCGCGGCGGCACAATGGATGCCGCCCCCGATCCCCGCCCCGGCGGGGATCTTCGCTTCCAAGGCCCATCATGACGCTCACCACCTGGCTCGCTTTCTTCGCCGCTTCCTGGGCCATCTCGTTCTCGCCAGGCGCGGGCGCCATCTCGGCCATGTCCTGCGGACTGCGCTATGGCTTCGCGCGCGGCTATTGGAACACCCTGGGCCTGATCCTGGGCATCATGGCGCAGGTGGCCATCGTGGGCATCGGCCTGGGCGCGCTGCTGGCCACCTCCGAACTGGCCTTCGCCGTGGTCAAGTGGCTGGGCGTGGCGTACCTGATCTACCTGGGCGTGAAGCAATTCCGCGCCAATGCAGCGCCCGTCACCGACGTGCAGCCCGGCGGCCCGCTGACCGCCTCCATCCGCGAGCTGGTGCTGCGGGGCTTCCTGATCAACATCAGCAATCCCAAGGGCACGGTGTTCCTGCTGGCCGTGGTGCCGCAGTTCATCAATCCCGCCAACCCGGTCACGCCGCAATACCTCATCATCGCCGGCACGCTGGCCTTCACCGACCTGGTCGCCATGGCGATCTATACCGTGCTGGCCGCCAAGGTGCTGCGCCTCTTGCGCAACCCGGTCCACATCCGCTGGATGAACCGCGGTTTCGGCGCGATGTTCGTCGCCGCCGGCGCCTTCCTCGCCACGTTCCGTCGTTCGGCCTGAGACCCCGCCCTCCCTGCTTCGATACGACTTTGGTCGCATCCTTCAGGGGTGCGACTGTATCCATTCGTCTCAAACTTCAAAACACATGTAAACTTTTGTCGCGTTAAGTTACGTAAGTTTCCCGCCTTTGGCGCTTTTTCGGCTTTTTTCACGCGACCATGCAAACCCGTCCCACTTTCCTGAGCCTGCTCGTGCTGGCTGGCGCCGTCACCCTTGCCGGGTGCGCCACTGAACAATCCCGCAGCGTTGCCGTGGCGACCACCTCGGCGGCCACCTCCGCGCAGAGCGCCGCCTACCAGGGCCCCAAGAGTGCCCTGTCGGTGGGCAAGTTCGACAACCGCTCCAGCTACCTGCGCGGCATGTTCTCGGACGGCGTGGACCGCCTCGGCGGCCAGGCCAAGACCATCCTGATCACGCACCTGCAGCAGACCGGCCGCTTCACCGTGCTGGATCGCGCCAACATGCAGGAAATCCAGCAGGAAGCCGCCATCGCCAAGACCCAGCAGGCCTTGAAGGGCGCCAACTACGTCGTGACGGGCGACGTGACCGAATTCGGCCGCAAGGACGTGGGCGACCGCCAGCTCTTCGGCATCCTGGGCCGTGGCAAGTCGCAGGTCGCCTATGCCAAGGTCGCGCTGAACATCGTCAACGTCCAGACCTCTGAAGTCGTCTACTCGGCCGCCGGCGCGGGCGAATACAGCCTGTCGAACCGCGAGATCGTGGGCTTCGGCGGCACCGCGGGCTATGACTCGACGCTCAACGGCAAGGTGCTGGACCTGGCCATCCGCGAAGCCGTGGACAAGCTGGTGGCCGGCGTGGAGTCGGGCGCCTGGCGTCCGGGCCAGCAATAAAGGGGATGACGATGCCTGCACTCTCCCTGCCGCGCCGCCTGGCGCGGGTCGGCGCCATTGCTGCCGTCACCTTGCTCGCCGCCTGCGCCCAGGCGCCCAAGCCGCTCTACCACTGGGGCGGCTACCAGGACCAGGTCTATGCCCACTTCAAGGGGACCGACGGCGACCCCGTCGCCCAGATCGGCGCCATGGAAAAGCAGATCGAAGAAGCCCGCGCGGCCGACATGACGCTGCCGCCCGGCTTCCACGCGCACCTCGGCATGCTGTACGCCCAGGTGGGCCGCGACGACGCGGTGCTCCCGCAATTCCAGACCGAGAAAGCCCTGTTCCCGGAATCCGCCGTCTTCATGGACGTCCTGATGAAGCAACCCAAGGAGAAAGCGCAATGATCCGGCGTTCCTTCGCGCGCCTGCTCGGCGCCCTGTCCGTGGTCCTGGTCGTGGCCGGCTGCGCCAAGCCCACGCCCTATGACTACTCGGCATTCCGGGAAAGCCGCCCGCGCTCCATCCTCGTGCTGCCGCCGCTCAACAGCTCGCCGGAAGTCGCGGCCAGCTACGGCGTCCTGTCGCGCAGCACTCTGCCGCTGGCCGAATCCGGCTACTACGTCCTGCCCGTCACGCTGGTCGACGAGACCTTCAAGCAGAACGGCCTGGCGCACCCGGCCGAGATGCACGAAGCGCCGCCCGCCAAGCTGCGCGAGATCTTCGGCGCCGATGCCGCGCTGTACATGGAGGTCACCGAATACGGCGCGTCCTACAAGATCGTCCAGGCGGACATCGACGTGGCGCTCAAGGCCAGGCTGGTGGACCTGCGCAGCGGGGCGGTGCTCTGGGAAGGCAAGGCGCGCGCCTCGACCGCCGAGCAGCAGAACCAGGGCGGCGGCCTGATCGGCATGCTGATCAGCGCGGTCGTCAACCAGATCATCAACTCGGCCAGCGAAGAGCGGACCCTGATGATCGCGACCTTCGCCAACAACCGCCTGCTGGCGGCCTCCCCCCAGACCAACGGGATCCTGTTCGGACCGTATTCCCCGCGCTACGGCACGGACTGACGCCCGCCACGGCGGGTTCCGCGCGGCCGGCCCGGCAGGGCCGGCCGTCGGGGTTAAAATCCCCGCACAATGAGCATCCCCCACGAAGTCGCCCGGCGACGCACGTTCGCCATCATCTCCCACCCCGACGCGGGCAAGACCACCCTGACCGAGAAGCTCCTGCTGTTCGCAGGCGCCATCCAGATCGCGGGTAGCGTCAAGGCGCGCAAGGCCTCCCGCCACGCCTCGTCCGACTGGATGGAGATCGAGAAGCAGCGCGGCATCTCCGTGGCCTCCTCGGTCATGCAGATGGAATACCGCGACTGCGTGATCAACCTGCTCGACACCCCGGGCCACCAGGACTTCTCGGAAGACACCTACCGCGTGCTGACGGCGGTGGATGCGGCCCTCATGGTCATCGACGCCGCCAACGGCGTGGAGCCGCAGACCATCCGCCTGCTGCAGGTCTGCCGCGCGCGCAACACGCCCATCATCACCTTCATCAACAAGCTGGACCGCGAAGTGCGCGAGCCGCTGGAGCTGCTCTCCGAGATCGAAGGCCACCTGGGCATGGATGCCGTCCCCTTTTCATGGCCGGTAGGCATGGGCCGCAACTTCGGCGGCGTCTTCGACATCCGGCGCGACCGCATGCGCGTCTTCCGCGCAGGCCAGGAACGCCGCAACGATGAGAGCGACATCATCGAAGGACTGGCCAACCCGGTCATTGCCGAGCGTTATGGCGACGACTTCAAGAAGGCCTCCGACGAGATCGAGCTGATCCAGGCTGCCGCGCCCGCCTTCGACTCGGAAGCGTTCCTGGCCGGCCGCCAGACCCCGGTGTTCTTCGGCTCGGCCATCAACAACTTCGGCGTGCAGGAAGTGCTGGACGCGCTGGTGGACCTGGCGCCCGCACCCGGCCCGCGGGCCGCGCTGGAGCGCGAAGTGCGCCCGGAAGAGCCGCGCTTCTCCGGCGTCGTCTTCAAGGTCCAGGCCAACATGGATCCCGCCCACCGCGACCGGGTGGCCTTCGTGCGCGTGGCGGGCGGACGCTTCGAGCGCGGCATGCGCCTGAAGGTCAGCCGCACCGGCAAGGAAATCCGTCCGAACAACGTGGTGTCCTTCCTGTCGCAGCGCCGCGACCTGCTGGACGAGGCCTACGCCGGCGACATCATCGGCATCCCCAACCACGGCGTGCTGCAACTGGGCGACGTGCTGACCGAAGGCGAGGCCCTGCGCTTCACCGGCCTGCCCTTCTTCGCCCCGGAACTGTTCCAGCAGGTGGAAGTGAAGGATCCGCTGCGCACCAAGCAGTTGCGCACCGGCCTCACCCAGCTGGGCGAGGAAGGCGCGATCCAGGTGTTCAAGCCGGTTGCCCACGGCGGCCAGTTGTTGTTGGGCGCCGTCGGCCAACTGCAGTTCGAAGTGGTCGCTCACCGGCTGAAAACCGAGTACAACGCCGACGCGCGACTGCTGCCCTCGCGCTATACGATGGCGCGCTGGCTGACCGCCGACGACCCCAAGGCGCTGCGCAAGTTCATGGATGCGAACGCTGCCCATATCGCCTATGATGTGGTGGAGGCACCCGCCTTCCTGGCCAGTTCCTCGGCCCAATTGCGCGTGGCCGAAGACCTCTATCCCGACGTGCGTTTCCACGCCATGCGCGAGCACGGCGGCCACGTCTTCGGCGAGAAGGCCTGAGCGCCGGCGCGCTGGCATCGGCACTCACTCCGCAGCACCGTAATCCACGCAACGAAGATAGATTCATGTCCTGGCGTCTCCTGATCCTCATCCTCTTGCTGGCCGCAGGCGGCGCCGCCCTGGGCGGCATGCAGCTGGGCGAGTACCTGGTCGCGCGCGCGCCCGTCGCCGCCCCGGCCCCCGGCGAGGACGACAACGATCCCGACCGCGTGGTGCTGGACGCCAACGGCAAGCCCTACACCGCCCAGCCGCCCCAGCCGCGCGTGGATGGCACCCTGGGCGTGCCGGACCAGCCCGCCGACACCAAGTGGGAAGTGCCCACGGTCTCGCTCTTCGACACCACCACCAATCCCGACGTCCTGATCTCGCGCAATCGCCTGAACGCCAATGAAGTGCGTGAGCTGGCCTCGGCCTCCAGGGGCTTGCCCGCTGGCCCGCAGGATGTCGTCACCATCGACGTCGCGCGTCCTGGCGAAGGCAGCCATGCGCCCCTGATGTCCGGCCAGCAACCCGCGCAGCCTTTCGTCGTCTCGCAGGCCGCCAACCAGGCCGCGCCGAACAACCCCCAGCAGGCCGCCACGGCCGCAGGCTGGGAAGGCGAATTCCGCCGGGCCATGGACCAGTGCGCCAACACGGGCTTCTTCGAGCGCCCCACCTGTGCCTGGAACGCCCGCAACAAGTACTGCGCCCCCAACAACGCCTGGGGCAAGGTCGACGGCTGCCCGCGCCGCTCGTTCTGATTCCTGCGTCCCCCGAGACAGCAAAAAGCCCGGCAGAGTCATTTCTCTCCGGGCTTTTTGCTTGCCGCGCGGCAGGGAGGGATCAGGCCGCGGCCAGCGCCTGCGCCAGGTCCGCCTTCAGATCGTCGATGTGCTCGATACCGATCGACAGGCGGATGGTCTCTTCCTTCACCCCCGCCTTGGCCAGTTCTTCCGGCGACAGTTGGCGGTGCGTGGTGGACGCCGGATGCGTGGCCAGCGATTTGGCATCACCGATGTTCACCAGGCGGGTGAACAGCTGCAGCGCGTCCTGGAATCGCGCGCCGGCCTCGCGGCCGCCCTGGATACCGAAAGTCAGCACGCCCGACGCGCGCCCGCCCAGATACTTCTGCGCCAGCGCATGATCCGGATGGCTGGGCAGGCCTGCGTAGCCCACCCACTCGACCTTCGGGTGCTGCGCCAGGTAGCGCGCCACGGCCAGGGCGTTCTCGTTGATGCGATCCAGGCGCAGCGCCAGGGTCTCGATGCCCTGCAGGATCAGGAAGGCATTGAACGGCGAGATCGCCGCGCCGGTATTGCGCAGGGGCACCACGCGTGCGCGGCCGATGTACGCCGCCGGCCCCAGGGCTTCGGTATAGACCACGCCGTGATAGCTGACATCCGGCTCGTTCAGGCGCTTGAAGCGTGCCTTGTGCTCGGCCCAGGGGAATTTGCCCGAGTCGACGATGGCTCCGCCGATGCTGTTGCCATGGCCGCCCAGGTATTTCGTCAGGGAGTGGACGACGATGTCGGCCCCGTGCTCGATGGGGCGCAGCAGGTATGGCGACGGCACGGTGTTGTCGACGATCAGCGGCACGCCATGACGATGGGCGACGGCGGCAATCGCGGCGATGTCGGTGATGTTGCCCAGCGGGTTGCCGATCGACTCGACGAAGACGGCCTTGGTGCGCGCGTCGATCAGCTTGCCGAAGGACTCCGGGTCCTTGGCGTCGGCGAATCGGGTTTCGATGCCGAACTGCGGCAACGTGTGCGCCAGCAGGTTGTAGGTGCCGCCGTACAGCGCCGTCGCCGACACGATGTTGTCGCCCGCTTCGGCGATGGTCTGGATGGCATAGGTCACCGCGGCCTGGCCCGAGGCCAGCGCCAGCGCGGCGAGCCCGCCTTCCAGCGCCGCCACGCGCTGCTCGAGCACGTCCTGCGTCGGATTCATGATGCGGGTGTAGATGTTGCCCGGCACCTTCAGGTCAAACAGGTCGGCCCCGTGCTGGGTATTGTCGAAGGCATAGGAAACCGTCTGGTAGATGGGCACCGCCACCGCGCGCGTCGTCGGATCGGGTTTGTAGCCGCCATGGACGGCGATGGTTTCCAGCTTCCAGGCCGGCTGCTTGTCTTGACTCATCGAGGACTCCTGTTGCGATGGGGAAAGAAGAGAGACCGTACGGCCCCAGGCGCGGGTGGCCTCCAGGATCCGGTCGACCTCGTCGGTGGTGTTGAACGCGCCGAAAGACAGGCGGATATGGCCGGTGTCCAGCAGGCTGGCAATGATCCCGGCGCTCGCCAGATGGGCGTGGAAGGCCGGCGCGTCATCGATGGCCAGCGCGACCGTGGCGCTCTGCTCGTCCCGGTCGGGAGAGGAAAGGACCGAGAAACGCTGCTGGCGCAGCCCTTGCGCCAATTGGGCCGACAGGCCGAGCACCCAGGGCTCGATCCTGTCGGGATGCGCCTCGTCGATCAGCTGCAAGGCGCGGCGCAGGCCATAGAGACCGGGAAAATTCAGGTTGCCGGTCTCGAGCCGGCGCGCATCCAGCGGATCGTCGGCCAGCAATTGCCAATCGGCGCCGCCGCGTGCCACGCGCAGGGCGCCGGGACCGACATGGGCGGGCGTCAGCCGTCCCAGCAAGCGCGGCGACACGTGCAGGAACCCCGAGCCCAGCGGCGCCAGCAGGCCCTTGTGCACGCCGCAGGAAAACGCATCGACGTGCCACCTGTCGACATGCGCGCGCAGCAGCCCGGCACCCTGGATGCCGTCCACCACGAAGAAGATGCCGGCCTCGCGGCAGCGGCGGCCCAGTTCGGCGAGGTCGGTGCGCAGACCCGTGCCGTACTGCACCCAGGACACCGCCACCAGGCGCGTGCGGGCATCGACCCGTGCCCAGATGTCGTCGACCGAGTAGCGCCAGCCCCGCGAGACGGCGCGGCGCACCTGGACGCCGCGGCGCTGCAGGTTGAGCCACGGCATCACGTTGGTCGGATGCTCCAGGTCGTCGATCACGAGGTTGTCGCCAGGCACCCAGTCCAGGCCCTGCGCGACGATATTCAGGCCTTCCGTGGTGTTCTTGGTGAACGCCACGCGGCGAGCGCCGCCGCCTATCAGCGCGGCGACCTGCGACCGCACGCCATCCGCGTCGCGCAGCCATTGCGGCTTGTCGCTGCGGGCATAGGCGATGTCATCGAGGCAATGCCGCACCGCGTCGGCCACGGTGGGCGCCAGCGGGCTGGTGTAGGCAATGTTCGCGTAGATCTTCTGCGCCGTCACCGGAAACAGTGAACGGAAGCGGGTGTGCCAAGTCATGGGAAAAGCCGGTAGGCCGCCCCGGACAGGGCGGATTGCCGGGCGATTCTACGCGCAGCATCCACTGCGGACTTCACGTGTTTTCTTATTAGGAAAGAACGAATTAATCGCACACCTGCCGGTATTCCCAGACCTAGAATTTGAACCTTCAATCGGTTCCCGTCCCACACTCCGGAAGGTCTTTACCCATGTTCCTGCAACGCTCCCTGGCGGCCGTCGGCCTGCTGGCAGCCCTGTGCGCGCCCTTTGCGGCCCATGCCAATACCACCGTCGCCGCCATCAAGCAGCGTGGCGAACTCGTCTGCGGCGTCAGCCAAGGATCCGCCGGCCTGTCGCTCGCCGACGGCAAGGGCCGCTGGAACGGCCTGGACGCCGATCTGTGCCGCGCGCTGGCGGCCGCCGTGCTGGGCGATGCCGAAAAGGTCCGCTATGTGCCGCTGAGCTCGCAGCAGCGTTTCCCCGCGCTGCAGTCGGGCGAGATCGACGTCCTGAACCGGAACACCACCATCACCTCCGGCCGCGATGCCGGGCTGGGCATCACCTCGGCCGGCATCGTGTTCTATGACGGCCAGGGTTTCATGGTGCCCAGGAAGCTGGGCGTGAAAAGCGCCAAGGAACTGGATGGCGCGCAGGTCTGCGTGCAGCCGGGCACGGTCAACGAACAGAACCTGGTCGACTACTTCGAGGCGCACAACCTCAAGTACCGCCCCGTCGTGATCGAAAACCTGGTCGAACTCGAGCAGGCGTTCTACGCGGGCCGCTGCGACGTCTACCTGTCCGACGCGTCGACGCTGGCCGCCAGCCGCTCCGCGCGGGCCGGCAACGCGGCCGACTTCGACATCCTGCCCGAGCGCATCAACAAGTCGCCGCTGGGCCCCTTCGTGCGCCAGGATGACCCGAACTGGATCAGCATCGTGCGCTGGACCGTGAATGCGCTGGTGGCTGCCGAGGAACTGGGCATCACGTCGGCCAACGCCGACAGCCAGGCGCAGAGCAAGGACCCGCAGGTCCGCCGCCTGCTGGGCCTGGAACCCGGACTGGGCAAGAGCTTCGGCCTCGACGACCGCTGGGCCTATACCGTCATCAAGGCGGTCGGCAACTATGGCGAGATCTGGGACCGCAACCTGGGCCCGAAGACGCCGCTCAAGCTCGAACGCGGGCTGAACGCGCTGTGGAACCAGGGCGGCCTGCTGTATTCGCCTCCCTTCCAGTAAGCCTTTGCGCCAACCCGTGGCCGGGCCCGGCCACGGGAGCCTCCTCTTCATGTCCCATGCCTTCCGGCAGTCCTGGCGCCCCGTCGCCGGCGTACTGCTTGCCAGCCTCGCCGCCGTCCTGCTCTACCATGGCGTGGCGCGCATCGAAACCGTCCAGGCCGCGCGCGGCGTCGGGGGCGGTTTTTCCTTTTTGTGGCAGGCGGCAGGCTTTCGCATTTCCGAAAGCCTGCTGTCGGTCTCTCCCGCCGATGCCTACGCGTGGGCGATCGCGGCGGGCCTGGTCAACACACTGACGGTGGCCGCCGTGGCCATTCCCCTGGCCACGTTGCTTGGCATCGTCGTCGGACTGCTGCGGCTGTCGCGCAACCCCCTCGTCGCCGGCACGCTGGGCGCCGTCATCGAGCCGTTGCGCAACACGCCCGTGCTGCTGCAGCTCTTCGTCTGGTATGCGCTGCTGCTGGCGCTGCCCGACCTGCGCCAGGCCTGGACCCCACTGCCCGGCGTATTCCTGTCCAACCGCGGGCTGGCCGTGCCGCTCGTCCACGGCCTGCTGCCCTATCTGGGCGTGCTGGCTGCCGGGCTTGCCGCGGCACGCTGGCTGCGCGGGCCGCGTGCGCGGCTGGCCTTGCTCGGCGCGGTGCTGCTGGCAGGCTTCCTGCTGCCTCCTCTCGCGCTGGACATGCCACAGCGGCGCGGCTTCGGCTTCGACGGCGGGTGGATGCTGAGTCCGGAATTCGGCGCGCTGACCGTGGGACTGATCGTCTTTCATGCCGCCTATCTGTCCGATATCGTGCGCGGCGCCATCCTGTCGGTCCCGCTTGGACAGCTCGAAGCCGGGCAGGCGCTGGGCCTTGCTCGCTGGCGTATCGGTGCCTTCGTGCTGTATCCCTACGCCTCGCGCATTGCGCTGCCCCCCATCGCCAACCAGTACCTGACGCTGGTGAAGAACAGCACCCTGGCCGTGGCCATCGGCTACCAGGACCTGATGGCCATCATCAACACCACGATCACGCAGACGGGCCTCGCCCTGGAGGGCGTGAGCATCGCGGCAACGCTCTATCTGTGCATCGGCGCGCTGCTGGCTGCGGCCCTCTCGCGCTACAACGCCCACATCACCCGGACGGCCGTGGACCAGACGGGGATGGCCCGGCTGGCCGCGACCTGGCGCATCGATGACCTGAGCCGCGCACGCCTGTTCGGCACGCCCGCGCGCGCCCTGGCCACGCTGATCACCGTCTTGGCGATCGGCGCGGCCGCTAGCCGCGTGCTGGACTGGGCCCTCCTTTCAGCCGTCTGGCAAGGGCCTGCCCAGGCTTGCGGACAGGCCCTTGGCGCATGCTGGGCCGCCGTCACCGAGAACCACCGGCTGCTGCTCTTCGGCGGCATGCCCGCCGCGTATCATGGCCGCGCGCTGGCCGCCACGCTCGCCCTGGCGTCGGGTGTGGCCGTGGCCTTGCTCGACGGGCTGGCGCCTCGCTGGCGCCTGGCCGCGCTGGGCCTGGGCGCGGGCGCCGCGCTCGTCCTGCTGGGCGGCCTGTGGCCGGGCGGACATGCCATCGCGCCCGTGCGATGGGGAGGGCTGGTCGTCACCGTCGTGCTGGCCGTGGCCGCGATCGGCTTGTCGCTGCCTCTTGCGGTCTGCTTGGCGCTGTTGCGGCGCAGCGCCTCGGCGTGGCTGCGCCTGCCGGCAACCCTCGTGATCGAGGCCGTACGCGGCGTTCCGCTCATCACGCAGCTGGTGCTGGTCTCGTTCCTGGTGCCGATGCTGTTCGGCGGCGACTGGTCGTCGTCCAAGCTGGGGCTGGCGCTGATCGCGCTGACATTGCACACCGCCTGCCTGCTGGCCGAGGTGCTGCGCGGCGCGTTGCAAGCGGTGGGACGCGGGCAATGGCTGGCCGCGGACGCGCTGGGCCTGCATCGCTGGCAGGTCTACTGGCTGGTCATCCTGCCGCAGGCGCGTCGCCTCGCGGCGCCTGCCGCGCTCGGTGTCTTCGTGGGAGCGGTCAAGGACACGTCGCTCGTCATGGTGATCGGCCTCTTCGACGTGCTGAGCGCGGCAAAGGCCGTGATCGCCGACGGCACGTGGCGTCCCTATTACCTTGAGATCTACCTGTCGGTCGCCGCCTTCTATTTCGTCGTGTGCCTGCTTCTGTCGCGCACTGCGCGGCGCATGGCGCGGCAGGCGGCCTGAGCCGAGGGGCACCTGCCCCTGCGGCCAGGCCGGCGCCGCGCGCCCGATGGCCCGCGGCGCGCGTGCCTTACTTCGCCGCCGCCAGGTAGCCGCAATCGCGCTGCCCAGGCGCCAGGGCGGCCACGCGATCATGGAACGCACCCGCCTGCCGGACCACTGCCGCGACATCGCGCGCCAACAGCACACCTTGCTGCACCTGCTCGCGCGCCACGCGCTCGACCTGCTGGACATAGGCCTGCCTGGCGGGAAGATCGCCAGCGGCCCGCGGCACGAACGAGCCGAACAGGCGCGCCAGGCCTTGCGGCGCACCCGCCGCATCGGTGCGCAGGTTCCAGCCGAGATAGGCGCCCAGCGGCACCGCGACCTGGGGCGTCTTCAAGCCCGCCAGCTCGTTGCCGTCAGCGCCCACCTGGGGCACCAGCGCGCCATAGCGCGCACCGAAGACGGGCGGCTGCACCTCTGGAATCCCTTCGCTGGCGAAACGCGGCCCCAGGTCCAGCCGCGGCGGACGCAGATAATCGGTGGGACGGCGCAGCGCGGCGGGCAGCCCGTCCAGCGCGGCAAGATAGGCGTCCAGGCCCACCAGCGAGCCATCGGCAATCGTCGGGATACGCGAGTCCGGCGGCGTCGTGCCCTGCGCGACCCAGCCATCCAGCGCGGCCAGCAGCGCGCGCAGTTGCGGTCGGTAGTCCGTGGGCGACAGGCAGTTCTCGTACACGCCGCGCGCCGGCGGCGTCGCGATCACGTGCTGCGCGCCGGACAGCAGGTAGGCGCGCGCGTTCGGCGCCAACGGCAAGTCCTGCCTGCCCGCGGTGTCCGTATGCAGCAGGGAAGCCGCGCGCACCCAGTAGTCCGTGGAGCTGGAGGTATAGATGAGCTTCGGCACCACGCCCGAGGCCCGTGCGCGATCCAGCACGCTGCCGCGCGCGCCCGACACGTCATCGGTCTGCGGCACGGTCGTGAACGGGAAATAGTCGGTCGGGTAGGTCGACTCCTCGAAATGGCTGAAGTGACGCGTGGTCTGGGCCCAACGGTAATTGAAGCCGCCCTTGCCGGCGCCCGCCACGTGCACGAAGGCGCCGTCGAAGGTGGGGCGCCGTTGTTCGTCCACGTGCAGGCCTTGCAACAGCATGCTCTGGATCACGCGGCCCGACTGCGAAATGCCGAAAGCCAGCGTCGCCGTGGGCAACTTGCCGCCCTGGTCCAGCAAGGGGTTGCGCTGGCCCGCCGCGTCGCGCGGCTCATGGCGGAAGAACGAGATCGCATCGCGGATGGATGCAAGGCCCAGGCCCACCACGACCGGGTCCTGTGCCGTGTAGCTCAACTCATAGATCCGGCCGGGCAGCAAGCCCGTTTCCAGGTACACGCTCCCGTCATCAGGCACCACCTTGTCGCCGTCCAGCCGCGCCAGTTGCCACTGCGAGCGGGGGATGACCGTGCGCGTGCCGGTGGGCGTGTTGCGCACCGTGAGTTCCGCCGTCTCGCGCGCGCCCGGTGCAAAGGGATAGCCCTTCGCCAGGATGCCGCGATGCGGCGCGGCCTTGGCCGGCGCATTCAGGAATATCTCGTTGACCACCTTGCCCTGGATGGGCGCGCCGCCGCGCTGCCGCGCCACCGGCAGGTCGATGCCCTGGCGATTGCCGCCCGGCACGACGTCCCAGTTCCAGCCGGTCCAGAGCAGGCTGTAGCCCTGCTCCAGCAGCCAGCCGTCGCCGATCGAGGCCGGGTCGGCCAGGTCGTTGGTGAACGGGCCATTCTGGAACAGGTTGAACAGCCAATAGTTGCCGCGATTGTTCACTTCGTACAGCAGGCGGCCGTTGGCACGCGCGCCCTGGATCGGCCGGATCAGCGTGAAGTCGCCCGCGAACCTGACCTTGCCGCGGGCATCCCGCGGCGCCAGCGCCAAGTCGACGATGGGCAGGTTGGCGTCGTTCGAGGGATCGACCGCGTAATGCAGGCGTCCCGTGATGCGTTCATAGGCGCCCGCCTGGCCAAAGGCCTGGCCATTGGCCAGCGGCGTGCGCGACGTGATCTCCACCCGCTCCACGGCCGCCTGTGCGGCGGGCACGAGCGCCAGGCTGAACAGGGCCGCCAGGAGACGCAACCCCCGCCGCAGTTGGCGGGACAGGCGCGTCCGCGGGACGGGCAGGCACGGCGCGTGCGTCATCGCGTCACGACGCGGCGACGAACGTTCGAACGATAGGATCGGCATGGATGAGAACCCGGCAAGAGGCGCACGAGGCTTGCGAAGCCACCGCGGCGCGAAACACGCCCGGCAAGGTGCCAGGCGAACGCCGCGGATTCTCCGTCTTGCTGGGGACGGGCTCAACCATAAGCTAATGGCCGGCGCCCGCCTGGCCGCTGCGTTCGCGCGGGGGAACGCAGCGGCATCACGCACCCGGCAGCGCGGGCGCGCGGTGAGCGGCTTACTCGCTCTCGGTTTCCATCTGGCTCTGCAGGTAGTTCTGCAGGCCGACCTGCTCGACCAGGCCGAGCTGGGTCTCGAGGTAGTCGATGTGCTCTTCGGTATCGTCCAGGATGTCCTGCAGCAGGTCGCGCGACACGTAGTCACGCACCGACTCACAGTGGGCGATGCCGTCCTTGACGGTCTGCTGCGCAGCGGTTTCCAGCTTCAGGTCACAGGAGAGCAGTTCGGGCACGTTCTCGCCGATCATCAGCTTGTGCAGGTCCTGCAGGTTGGGCAGGCCGTCCAGCATGAAAATGCGCTCGATCAGGCGGTCGGCGTGCTTCATTTCGCCGATCGACTCCTCGTACTCATGCTTGCCCAGGCGCTTGAACCCCCAGTGGTTCAGCATGCGGGCATGCAGGAAATACTGGTTGATGGCCGTCAGCTCGTTGGTGAGCTGCTTGTTGAGGTACTGGATGACGGTTTTATCGCCTTTCATGACGGACTCCTGATTCTGGATGCGAGGCCGGGAGGGCCTGTCCTGACGGCCGGCGCAGCGGCGCCGATATCGGACAACGGACGCAGACTACCACCCGCTCCGAAGCGCTGACTACCCTTGGCGCGAAAGTCGTGAAAGGGCGTGCTAGCGCAATCAGGAACCGTCGAGAGAATGAAAATAAGAACGTTTGCGCCACGCAGCGACACCGCCCGCACGGTTTCATGCGGGCCATGAGCTGGTCTGAGGCCGGAAAATCAAGCGGAATGCGCAAGAAAACGCCGAAAACTCGGGCGTTGCGGAAGGAAATACGAGGGAGAACGGCGGAAAACGGGATTGTTGCGATACCGCAACAATCGACAGGCCGGGCTGGAATCAGGCCGCGCGGGCGATCTTGACGACGGGGTAGCCGTTGGCGGCCAAGGTGCCGGGCTGGGCGACGGCGGTGACTGGCGGCTGCATCTCGCAGTGGCCCCTGTTGGCGCAGGCGGTGCCCCCGGGCAGGTATTCGCTGGCCGTGTCGGCGCAGCAACCACAACAGGTGGCCACGCCAAGGTCGAACTGGAGATCAGCAAGCGACGATGCCCCAGCGGCCACGCTGGCGTGGACTTGGCTTTCGGTCACTGCGTTGCAGACACAAACGTACATGAGAATAATTATCGAAAATATCTAGGCGAAAAGCAAGCGCGTGCGCAACGCCCGTGGCTGGCATGCCGCAGTGTTGGAATCCGATCAAAAAGGGGACGCGCTGAAGGCGCGGATCAGGCGGAAATCAGGCGCGCAGCGAGGCCTGTGCCTTGCGCACGGATGCCGGGGCGATACGCAGCGCTTCACGGTATTTGGCGACCGTTCGGCGGGCGATGACGATGCCACGATCGGCCAGCATCTGCATGATCTGGTTGTCCGACAGCGGCTTGCCCGCGGACTCTTCCGCCACCATCTGGCGGATCTGCGCCTGCACGGCGGTGGCGGACGCCGACCCGCCCGCTTCCGTGGCCACCCCCGCGCCGAAGAAACGCTTGAGCTCCATGGTGCCGAAGGGCGTCAGCATGAACTTCTGGGTGGTCGCGCGGGAGATGGTGGACTCGTGCAGGCCGAGCTCGCCCGCGATGTCCTTCAGGATCAGCGGCCGCATGGCGCCCGCGCCATGCGAGAAGAATTCGGACTGGCGGTCGACGATGGCCTGCGACACCCGCAGGATGGTGTCGAAGCGCTGTTCGACGTTGCGCACCATCCAGCGCGCCTGCTGCAGCTGCGATTGCAAGGCGGAATGATCGCCGCTGCGGTTGCTGGCCAGGACCTGGGCATAGACCGAGTTGATGCGCAGGCGCGGCATGACGGCGGTGTTCAGCACGGCCTGCCAGCCTTTGCGCGTCTTGTGCACGATGACGTCGGGCACGGCGTAATCAGCCGCGGGCACGGTCCACGCGCGGCCCGGACGCGGATCCAGGCGCAGGATGAGCGCATGCGCCGCGCGCAGGGCCTCGTCGCCGCAGTGCAGCGCCTCGCGCAGCTTGGCCGCGCTGCCACCGGCCAGCAGCTGGAGATGCTCGGCACAGAGCTTGCGGGCCAGCGCCAGCACCTGCGGATCGGCGGCCTCGGGGAAGCGCTCCAGGTCGGGGTGGCGCAATTGCAGCACCAGGCAGTCGGCCACGTCGAAGGCGCCCACCCCCGAGGGATCGAAGGAGCGCAGCAGCGTGAGCGCGGCGTGCAACTCGTCCTCGTCGCACTCCAGTTCGGCGGGCAGCCAGCCCAGGATCTCTTCCAGCGAAGAGGCCAGGAAGCCGTTCTCGTCCAGCTCGTCGATGAGCAGTTCGACCAGCGCCGCATCACGGTCGCTGACGCGGGTGAGCGACAGCTGGCCGAGCAGGTGCTCGCGCAGCGTCTCGGCGCGCACCGCCTCGGGAAAGGCGCGGTCGTCGTCGTCGTTCTGGCTGGAACCGCTGCCGCGCATGCCGTCTTCCAGCGACACCGTGGCGGACTCGTAATCAGTGCCGCTGTCGCCCGCGTCGCCCTCGCCGGGAGCGTCGCCCTCGGAATCGGCGCCCGGCTCGCCTTCGCGCTCGAGCATGGGGTTTTCAGTGAGCGCCTGCGCGATCTCCGTTTCGAGCTCGAGCGCCGACAGCTGCAGCATCCGGATGGATTGCTGCAGTTGCGGTGTCAGCGTGAGGTGCTGACTGTGTCGCAGTTCTAAGGAATGGCGCGTCATGAGACAATATTTTGCATGAACTCAGCAGATCGCTCCCAAGAAGACGCCCGACTCCTCAGCCGCACCTTGCTGGGCTTGGCGACGCCGCGTCTCATCCGGCGCGCCATAGTAATCGTCATCGCGGCGCTTGTGTGGCTGTTCATCTGTTCGCGCATCCTGGGCTTCGGCGCCGGCATGCGTTATACGGCGCTGGCGCCGCTGGGCCAGCAAACCGTCGACCTGCTGATCCGCATCAATCCTTATTTGTGGTGGGTCGTCGTGGTGCTGTTCACGCTGGCCGTCTTCTTCAGCGTGCGCGGCTGGTACGAACGCAGCATTGCCGCCGGCCGCGCCCAGCCCGTCGACCTGCGCACCCTGCGCGACTTGGCCAATGGCCTGTCGGACGACGGCCGGATGGTGCTGGGCTGGGCCTGGCGAGACCGTGAAGACCCGATCACCGTGGGCGACCTGCAACTGGCGCGCGACGAAATGCGTCATGGCCGCGCCAGCAAGATCTACCTGGCACGCGAACAGGCCGAGGCATTGCGCCTGCCGCCCGTGGAAACGGCCCCTGCCGCCCCCGTAGTCCCCGCGCCTGCCCCCGCCTTGCGCAAGGCGGGCGCCCCCGCCGCGCCGGCCGAGCCGCCCCTGGGCGACCTGGCGCCGCGCTCGCGCAGCCAGGATGTCTTTGGCGCCCGTCCCGCCGCGCCCGCGCCCAAGGCGGAACCGGCACCGGCGCCCACTCCCGCGCCTTCGTCGGCGAAGGCCGAGCCCGTCATCGGCACCCCGCCCGCCGAACCCACGCTGCGCGCCGAACCGCGCGTGCAGCCCGAAGCGCCTCGCGCCACCACGCAGCGCACCGAACCTCGCCTGGGCGACATCGGCCCGAAACGCTGAATAAAAAGGGTCGTCGCGCCCATGGCAATTTGCCAGCGCGGCGCAAATGTGTTCGACTATCGCCTTATGGCCGATCTTCAGACCTCCTCTCTGAACACCGCTGCCGGGCGTTCCAGCCTGGCCGTCGGCCTTGTCGCGTCCTCCTCCCTGGCCCTAGCGCTAGCACTAGCGATCGGTTGCCGAGCCTAGCGCTCCGTGGCAGTTCGGCAGCCTGTCGCCACACGGTTTTTTCCTGTCCAGAATTCTCGCCTGGCCCAAGCCAGGGCACGCCGCCTACACTGGCGGCGCGAAATATACGGACGGCCGTGACCCCAACCGACCCGGCCGCCCCACTGTTCACAGAGGTGCATGATGCTTGCCAACCCCATCCAGAAGTACAAACCCTTCGTTCCGTTTGATCGCGACTTCGCCGAGCGCACCTGGCCCAGCCGCCGGATCACGACGCCGCCGATCTGGATGAGCACGGACCTGCGCGACGGCAACCAGTCGTTGATCGAACCGATGAGCGTCGAGCGCAAGCTGCGCTTCTTCGACCAGTTGCTGAAGATCGGTTTCAAGGAAATCGAGGTGGGCTTCCCCTCGGCCTCGCAGACCGACTTCGATTTCGTGCGCCGCCTGATCGACGAAAGCCGCATTCCCGAGGACGTCACCATCATCGTGCTGACGCAGGCGCGCGAAGACCTGATCTCGCGCACGGTCGAGGCCGCCGCCGGCGCCCGTCAGGCCATCATCCACCTGTACAACGCCTGCGCCCCCGCCTTCCGCAAGATCGTCTTCAACATGAGCCGCGACGAGATCCGCAACATCGCGGTCACCGGCACGCGCCTGGTCAAGCAGCACATGGCGAAGTATCCACAGACCCGCTGGGGCTACCAATACTCGCCCGAGGTGTTCAGCACCACCGAACCCGATTTCGCGCTGGACGTGTCCAATGCCGTGGCCGAGGAGTGGGACGCCACGCCGGAAAAGAAGCTCATCCTGAACCTGCCCGCCACGATCGAGGCCACCACCCCGAACCTGTACGCGGACCAGATCGAGTGGATGCACCGCAACCTGGCGCGCCGCGACAGCATCGTGCTGAGCGTGCACCCGCACAATGACCGCGGCACCGCCGTGGCCGCCGCCGAATTCGCCGTGATGGCCGGCGCCGACCGTATCGAAGGCTGCCTCTTCGGCAGCGGCGAGCGCACCGGCAACGTCGACCTGGTGACCCTGGCCCTGAACCTCTACACGCAAGGCGTGCACCCCGGCCTGGACTTCTCGGACATCGACGAAGTGCGCCGCTGCGCCGAATACTGCAACCAGTTGCCCGTGCATCCGCGCCACCCCTATGCGGGCGACCTCGTCTTCACGGCCTTCTCGGGGTCGCACCAGGACGCCATCAAGAAGGGCCTGTCGCAGCAGCAAGCCGATGCGCTGTGGGAAGTGCCCTACCTTCCCATCGACCCGGCCGACCTGGGCCGCAGCTATGACGCCGTCATCCGCGTGAACAGCCAGTCGGGCAAGGGCGGGGTGTCGTACCTGCTCGAGCAGGAGCACGGCCTGGTGTTGCCGCGCCGCCTGCAGATCGAGTTCAGCCGCGCCATCCAGCGCGTGACCGACGAGACCGGCCGCGAAGTCACCGCCGCCAGCGTGCACGACATCTTCCAGGACGAATACCTGAAGCAGGCCACGCCGTGGAAGCTGGTGCGCCACCGCATCGTGGGCGACCCCTCGGCCGCCGAAGGCCACACCTTCAGCATCGAAGTGGACCTGGAGCACGACGGCCAGGTTCGCACGGTCCGGGGTGAAGGCGACGGCGCGATCTCGGCGTTCGTGAACGCGCTGGGCCTGCCCGTGCGCATCATGGACTACCACGAGCACGCCATCGGCACCGGCACCGACACCCGCGCGGCCTCCTATGTGGAGCTGCGCCTGGGCGATTCGGCCACCGGCTTTGGCGTGGGCATCCACCGCGACATCGTGACCGCCTCCTTCCAGGCCGTGCTGAGTGCGGTCAACCGCCATGTGAAGGCCGGCGTCGACGCCGTGCCGGCCGAGGCCGCCCAGTCGGCGTGAACCGATGGGCCTGACCCCGTCAGCATGACGGGGTGACGGGCCTGGCGGCCCGCCGGCGCGTCAGAACAACGCGCCGCGCGCCGCCACCGGCCAGACCGCCTCGACCTGTTCGCCGCGGATCGCCACCAGCCAGTCGTGCAGGTTGACGGTGGGATCGCAATGACCTGGCAATACCCGCAGCCGCTGGCCCACCGCCAGCGGCTGCGGCGTTTCCGGCGCGGCCGGATCCGGGACCAGGACGGTGTGCTCGTCCGACACGCTGGCCACCTTCCATCCCGGCGCCAGCACGCGCGGCAGGCCGGCGTCCACGGCAAACGCCTTCAGGCCGCCATCGAGCACCGCCCGGCCCGGCTGGGCGCTGATGACCGTGCACAGGCCCTGCAGGGCATGGGCCAGGGGCGCCGCGCCCGGCTCGGGCTGGTTGGCGGCGTAGTCGACGTCCATCAAGACATAGGAGCCGGGCTGCACCTCGGTATAAAGACCCGAGGCCAGCTCGTAGGCATAGCTGCCCGTGCCGCCGCCCGTGATGGTGTCGCAAGGCAGGCCCGCGGCCGCCAGGGCGGCCACGGCCTCGCGCACGCGCGCGCAGGCGTCTTCGACGGCGGACTGGCGCGCGGCGGGTTCGCGCAGATGCTGGGCCGAGCCGCGATAGGCGTGCAGGCCACCGAAGCGCAGGGCGGGTGCGTGGGCCGCGATGGCACGGGCCAGCGCCACGGCGGCGCCGGGGCCGGCCACGCCACAGCGCCCTTGCCCCACTTCCAGCTCCACCAGCACCTCGATGCAGGTGCCGTGCCTGGCGGCGGCCGCGGCCAGGGCCTCGACCTGCACCGGGTCATCGGCGCACACGGCCAGACGCACGCGGCCCGCCAGGCGCGCGGCACGCTCGGCCTTGGCCTCGCCGACCAGTTGATTGGTCACCAGGACGTCGTGAATGCCCCAGGAGGCGAAGACCTCGGCTTCCCCCAGCTTCTGGCAGCAGATGCCGTGGGCGCCGCCCGCGATCTGCAGGAGCGCGATGGGCGGGCATTTGTGCGCCTTGCCGTGGGAGCGGATGCGCAGGCCGGCGGCCAGGATGCGGGCATGGACCGCATCCATGTTGCGCTGGAGCGCGTCGAGGTCCACCAGCAGCGCCGGCGTATCGATCTGCGCCACGGAGTGGCCTGCCCGCGCGGGGGCGGGAGGCGGTCCGCACAGGGCATGCTCGACAGGGAGGTTTCGCATGGGTAGAGAAGGCCGTAACGTTTGGAGACACGATACTACGCGGCTGCCTTTGACGGGGCGCTGAATGGTCGCGTGGCGGGTCCGCCACGGTTGCAATACGGACGTCATATCGGGACGCGAAGATGAAAACGTTTTCAACCGAGGCGACACGATGCCACACCGCAGCCCGACACGCTTGTCCATCGTCCAGATTGCAGCAGAAGCCGGCGTGTCCATCGCCACCGTCTCGCGCGCCTTCAACCAGCCCGCCCTGCTCAAGCCCGATACGCTCGCGCACATCAGCGACATCGCGCAGCGCCACGGCTTTCGTCCCAATCGGGTGGGCCGCAGCCTGCGCTCGGGCAGCACGCGCACCATCGGACTGGTGCTACCCACCCTGTCGAACCCGGTTTTCGCCGAGTGCTTCGAAGGCGCGGAGCAATGTGCGCGGGAATCCGGCTACAGCGTGATGCTGACCGTCGCCGGCTACGATCCCGACCGTGAAGCGGAAGCGGTACAGGCGCTCATCGACCATCAGGTGGAAGGCCTGATCCTGACCGTGGCGGACGCCGCGCGCAGCGCGCTGCCCGATACGCTGCACAAGGCCCGCATGCCCTACGTGCTGGTCTACAACGAATCCAGCCGCCATCCCTACGCCTCGGTGGACAACCGCCGCGCCGCCGCCGACATGGTGCAGCACCTGGCGGAATGCGGCCATCGCCGCATCGCTTTCCTGACCGGTCCGCTGACGGCCTCCGACCGCGCCCGCCGCCGCCTGCACGGCGCCCGCGCCCAGGCCCGCAAGCTCGGCATGGAAGAAGTGGCCCACTGGGCCATGCCCGCCCACACCGGCGCCGACGCCGCGCAACTGCAGGCCCTGCTGCGCGACGGCCCGGCGCCCACCGCGCTGTTCTGCTCGAACGACCTGCTGGCCGCCTCGGTCATTGCCGCGCTGCTCACGCTGGGCCTGCGCGTGCCGCAGGACATCTCCGTCTGCGGCTTCGACGGCATGGACTTCGGCGCGCTGATGACCCCGCCGCTGACCACCGTGCGCCAGCCCAGCCGCGAGATCGGCCGCGCGGCCAGCGCCAACCTGCTCGGTCAGATCCAGGGCCTCACCCCGCGCTCGGACCGGCTGCTGCACGGCGTGATCACCGGCGGCACGGTCGCCGCCGGCGCCGACACCCAAGACTCCCCCCGCCCCTCCCGAACCAGGAAGACCTCACCATGACCTCCCGTCCCACCCGCCTGCTGCGCGCCGCCCTGCTGGCGCTCGGCCTGTGCGCCGGCGCCGCTGCCCAGGCGCAGGCCCAGACCGCCATCTGCTACAACTGCCCGCCCGAATGGGCCGACTGGGGCACGCAACTGCGTGTCATCAAGGAGAAGACCGGCATCGCCGTGCCCGGCGACAACAAGAACTCCGGGCAATCGCTGGCCTCGCTGGCGGCCGAAAAGGCCAATCCCGTGGCCGACGTCGTGTACTACGGCGTGACCTTCGGCATCCAGGCCGACAAGGATGGCCTGGTGACCGGCTACAAGCCCGCGCACTGGGACGACATTCCCGCCGGCCTGAAGGACGCCGACGGCAAGTGGTTCGCCATCCACTCCGGCACGCTGGGCTTCATGGTCAACGTCGACGCGCTGCGCGGCAAGCCCGTGCCCAAGTCGTGGGCCGACCTGCAGAAGCCCGAGTACCGCGGCCTGGTCGGCTACCTGGACCCCGCCTCCGCCTTCGTCGGCTACGTGGGCGCCGTCGCGCTGAACCGCGCGCTGGGCGGCTCGCTGGACAACTTCGATCCGGCCATCAAGTGGTTCCGCGACATGAAGGCCAACCAGCCCATCGTGCCGAAGCAGACCGCTTACGCCCGCGTGCTGTCGGGCGAGATCCCGATCCTGGTGGACTACGACTTCAACGCCTACCGCGCCAAGTACAAGGACGGCGCCAACGTCGCGTTCGTGATTCCCGCCGAAGGCACCATCGCCGTGCCCTACGTGATGAGCCTGGTGCAAGGCGCGCCGCGCGCCGACAACGGCCGCAAGGTGCTGGACTTCGTGCTGTCCGATGAAGGCCAGGCCATCTGGGCCAACGCCTTCCTGCGCCCCGTGCGCGCCGGCGCCATGTCCGCCGACGCGCAGAAGAAGTTCCTGCCCGACAGCGAATATGCCCGTGCCGGCACGGTGGACTATGGCCACATGGCCGATGCACAGCGTGGCTTCTCGGACCGCTACAACAAGGAAGTGAACTGACCATGCGCCGCCGCGGCTGGCTCTTCTTCGGTGCGCCCGCGGCGGCGCTCTTCACGGCCTTCTGGGCCCTGCCCATGCTGAACCTGGCATGGGTGGGCGCGGCAGGCCGCGAAGGCGATGCATTCGGGGCGGCATACCTGCAGGTCCTGACGCAGCCGCTGTACTGGCGCAGCCTGGGCAACACCGTGGCGCTGTCCCTGGCTGCCACGCTGGCCACGCTGCTGCTGGCCTTGCCGGTGGGGCGTTTCCTGGCGCGCCACCCCCGCTTTCCCGGCCGCGCCACGCTGGTGGCGCTGCTGACCTTTCCGCTCGCCTTTCCCGGCGTGGTCGTGGGATTCCTGGTGATCCTGCTGGCCGGCCGCCAGGGGGTGCTGTCCTCGCTCACGGAATGGCTGACCGGCGAGCCGCGTGCGTTCGCCTACGGCATGGCCGGACTCTTCGTGGGTTACCTGTACTTCTCCTTGCCACGCGCCATCGGCATGGTATCGGCCGCCGCGCAACAGATGGATCCCAGCCTGCTCGACGCGGGCCGCACGCTGGGCGCTGGCGCCTGGCGCCGCCTGCTGGACATCGAACTGCCCGCGCTCAGGCCTGCGCTGATCGGCGCGGGCGCCATGAGCTTCGCGACCAGCATGGGCGCCTTCGGCACCGCCTTCACCCTCGCCACGCAGATCAACGTGCTGCCGCTCACCATCTACAACGAGTTCACCAACTACGCGAACATTCCGGTCGCCGCGGCGCTGTCGGTGCTGCTGGGCCTGGCGACCTGGGCCGTGCTGTATGCCGCGCACAGCCTGGCGGGCACGCGCGGAGGCGCCAGTGGCTAAGGTTTCGTCGCACACGCCGCTCGCCGCGCGCGGCGACCGCTGGGACGCCCGGCTGGGCGCGACCATGACGCTGGCCGTCGCGGCTTTCCTCATCGGCCCCATCGTGCTGTCGGTGCTGGCAGGCCTCACGAAGAACTACTTCGTCGGGCTGTCCAGCGGGCTCACGCTGCGCTGGGTGAGCGAGGTCTGGTCGCTGTATGCCGACACCATCGGCCGCACCTTCGCCGTGGCGTTCCTGACGCTCGCGGTCTGCGTGGTGCTGGGCGTGCCGCTGGCGTGGGCGCTGACGGTCTTCCAGGGCCGTGCGGCGCGCGCGCTGGAAGAGCTGATGAGTCTGCCCGTGGCGGTGCCGGGCCTGGCGTCGGCGCTGGCCCTCATCATCTCGTGGGGCACGGTGTCCGGCCTGCGCGGCAGCCTGTGGTTCATCGTCATCGGCCACGTGCTGTTCACCCTGCCCTTCATGGTGCGCGCCACCCGCGCCGCCATGTCGCAGCAGGGCCTGCCGGGTCTGGACGAAGCGGCCGCCACGCTGGGCGCCTCGCGCCTGCGCCGCTTCCTGACCATCATCGTGCCCAATGCCGCGCCCGGCATCCTGACCGGCGCGCTGACGGTGCTCACGCTTTCCATCGGCGAGTTCAACCTGACCTGGTTGCTGCACACGCCGCTCACCAAGACCTTGCCCGTCGGCCTGGCCGACAGCTACGCCTCCATGCGGCTCGAGATCGCCTCGGCCTACACGCTGGTGTTCCTGCTGATGCTGCTGCCCCTGCTGGTGGGCCTGCAATGGCTGGCAAACCGGGGCACGCGCCGCGCCCGCGCGGCGGTTCCCCCCAACACGACGACACACTCATGAGCGCTGTTCGCATCGACCTGGCGCAATGCGCCAAGACCTGGCCCGACGGCAGCCGGGCCCTGCATCCGCTGGACCTCACGGTCGAAGGCGGCGAGATCCTGGCGCTGCTGGGTCCCTCCGGCTGCGGCAAGACCACGCTGCTGCGCCTGATCGCCGGCCTGGAGCGCGCCGATGCCGGCAGCGCCATCCGCTTCGACGGCCAGGACGTGAGCGCATTGCCGGCAGAGGCGCGCGGCGTGGGCGTGGTGTTCCAGAACTATGCCCTGTTCCCCAACATGAACGTGCTGGACAACGTGGCCTACGGCCTGAAGGTGCGCGGCATGCCGCGCGCCGAGCGTGACGCGCGGGCACGCGAGATGCTGGCGCTGGTGCAGCTGGACGCGCACGCGGCCCGGCGCATCGACCAGCTGTCCGGCGGCCAGCGCCAGCGCGTGGCCCTGGCGCGCGCGCTGGCCATCCGTCCGCGCGTGCTGCTGCTGGACGAGCCGCTGACCGCCCTGGACGCGCAACTGCGCGAACACCTGCGCGTGGAGCTGGCGCAGATGCTGCGCCAATTGGGCATCACCACGATCATCGTCACGCACGACCAGGAGGAAGCCATGATGCTGGGCAACCGCATCGCCGTGATGTCCGCCGGCCGCCTGGAACAGATCGGCGACGCCGAGACGATCTACCATTCCCCCCAGACCCCTTTCGTGGCCCAGTTCGTCGGCAGCCTGTGCTCGCTGCAGGGCGCCGCGCGCGACGGCCTGCTGGTGGCAGGCGACGCCACGCTGCGCTTCCGTCCGCACCAGGCCAGCCTGCACGCGCCCGAACCCGGCGCGCTCAACGGCCGCGTGCGCGACCGCTATTTCCTGGGTGAGTCCGTCAGGCTGGAAGTGCGGCTGGAAGACGGCCAGCACCTGAGCGTGACCGCCCCGCATGACAGCACCTGTCACGTTGGCGACCTTGTCAGCGTGCGCCTGGCCCACTTTTTTTCCTGAAGCAGAACCCCGACATGCTCATTGCCCAAATCAGCGACCTGCACATCCGCCTGCCCGGCCAGAAGGCCTATCGCGTGGTGGAGACCGACGCCTATCTTCCGCCTGTCGTCGACGCGCTGAACCGCCTCGATCCGCGTCCGGACTGCGTGGTGATCACCGGCGACCTGACCGACTTCGGCCGCCCCGCGGAATACGCGCACCTGCGCAAGCTGCTGGCGCCGCTGCAACTGCCTTTCTTCCTGCTGCCGGGCAACCACGATGACCGCCAGGCGCTGGCCGAGGCCTTCCCCGAGCACGCCTACCTGCGCACGGACGGCCCTTTCATCCAGTACGCCGTAAATCAGTATCCCGTGCGCATCCTGGCGCTGGATACCGTGGTGCCGTTCAAGGGCCATGGCGCGCTGTGCGCCGAGCGCCTGCAATGGCTGGAGACCGAACTGGCGCGCGAGCCGGGCCGCCCGACGCTGATCGCCATGCACCACCCGCCGTTCAAGACCGGCATCGCGCACATGGATGCCATCGGCCTGCTGTCGGGCGCGCCGGAACTGGAGGCGCTGGTGCGTCGCCACCCGAACATCGAGCGCATCATCTGCGGCCACCTGCACCGCACGATCTATGCGCGCTTCGGCGGCACCGTCGCCTCGTGCTGCCCCGGCACCGCGCACCAGATCGCACTGGACCTGCGGCCGGCCGGCCCGTCGGCCTTCGTGATGGAACCGCCGGGCTACCAGCTGCACACCTGGCAGGGCGGCGCGCTGACCACGCATTCGGCCGTCCTGGGCGAGTTTCCCGGCCCCTATCCCTTCCATGAGGAAGGCGCGTTGATCGACGAGTAGACGGCGCCTCCATCGACAGCGGGACGAAGGCGGCCTGCAATACGGCCGTCATTTTTTGCCGCGATGATGTAAAGGTTTTCATTCGAGACGCCGAAGAAGCGTCCCCACTCCCTCCAATCATGTCCTCCATCGTCCTCGACAGCCTGGAAAAGCGCTATGGCGGCCACCTCGCCATCAGCGGCATCGACATCGTGGTCGAGGCAGGCACGTTCACGGTCCTGCTGGGTCCCTCGGGCTGCGGCAAGTCGACCACCCTGCGCATGATCGCGGGCCTCGACACGCCCACCGCCGGCACCGTGGTGATCGGCGGGCGCGACGTGACGCAGCTGCCACCCTCGCAGCGCCGCATCTCGATGGTGTTCCAGTCCTATGCGCTGTTTCCGCACCTGTCCGTGCGCGAGAACATCCTCTTCGGCCTGAAGGTCCGCCGCGAACCCGCGCGCGACCACGCCGCCCGCCTGCAGCGCGTGGCGCGCCTGCTGGGCCTGGACGCCCTGCTCGACCGCAAGCCTTCGCAACTCTCCGGCGGCCAGCAGCAGCGCGTGGCGCTGGGCCGCGCGGTCATCTCCGAGGCGCCGGTCTGCCTGATGGACGAGCCGCTGTCGAACCTGGATGCGCAACTGCGCCACGACATGCGCCGCGAGATACGCGCGCTGCAACGCCAGCTGGGCATCACGATGGTCTACGTCACGCATGACCAGACCGAAGCCATGAGCATGGCCGACAAGGTCGTGTTGCTGAACGGCGGACGCATCGAACAGCACGACACGCCCGACGCGCTCTATGCCCGGCCCGCCAGTGAGTTCGCGGCGCGCTTCATCGGCACGCCGCCCATGAACGTGCTGGCGCTCGAAACGCTGCACGGCGTGCCCGTGCTGGCCGGCAGCCACGGCCCGGCATTGCGCGGCGCCGGCGCCGATGCGCACAAGCTGGGGGTGCGCCCCGAGCACATGCGCCTGGACATCGCGGGCCGCTGGCGCGCACGCGTCGCCAGCGTCGAATACTTCGGCGCGGACTCCATCGTGGCCTGCGACCTGGGCGCGGCCGGCATCGCCGCCGTGCGCGTGCCCGGCGCCTCGCCCTGCCGTGTCGGCGAGGTCGTCCACCTGGAGTGGGACCCCGCCCACCAGCATTTCTTCGGCGCGTCCGGACGCGCCCTGCCTTCTTCCCCGAGCCCTCTCCTCGAACCCTAGGAGCCGTCCATGCGACGCACCATCCTGAAGTCCCTCGGCATCGGCCTCGCCGGTGTGCTGGCCGCCTGCCCCGCGCTGGCCCAGAAAGCCCCGGTCGAAGTCGAGTTCTACTACCCCGTGGCCGTCGGCGGCCCGATCACCAAGGTCATCGACGACATGGCCGCCGCGTTCCACAAGGAGAACCCGGACGTCGTGGTCAAGCCCGTGTACGCCGGCTCCTACCAGGACTCGATCGCCAAGGCGCTGACCGCCCACAAGGGCGGCAAGCCGCCGCAATTGGCCGTGCTGCTGTCGACCGACATGTTCACGCTGATCGACGAGGAAGCCATCGTTCCCATCGACTCGGTGGCCAAGAGCGCCGACGACCAGCAGTGGCTGGGCGGTTTCTATGACGCCTTCATGCAGAACAGCCGTACCGGTGGCCACACCTGGGGCGTGCCGTTCCAGCGTTCGACCATCGTGATGTACTACAACAAGGACCTGTTCCGCGAAGCCGGGCTGGATCCCGACAAGGCGCCCGCCACCTGGGCCGAACTGGTCGAGGCCGCCAAGAAGCTGACCAGGCGCGACGCCAACGGCCAGGTCACGCAATGGGGCATCGAGATCCCGTCGGGCGGCGCCTTCGCCTACTGGCTCTTCCAGGCGCTCACCACGCCCCACGGCGAGATCCTGATGAACGAAGCCGGCAACGAGGTCTACCTGGACAAGCCGGGCGTCGTCGAGGCCGTGCAGTACTGGCGCGACCTGGCCGCCAAGCACAAGGTCATGCCCGAAGGCACGATCGACTGGGGCACCACGCCCAAGGACTTCCTGGAAAAAAAGGCCGCCATCGTGTGGACGACCACCGGCAACCTGACCAACATCCGCAGCAACGCCAAGTTCCCGTTCGGCGTGGCGCCGATGCCGGCCAGCAAGCGCGGCGGCAGCCCCACCGGCGGCGGCAACTTCTATGTCTTCAAGAACGCCACGCCCGAGCAGCAGGCCGCTGCCGTGCGTTTCGCCAAGTGGGCCACGACCCCCGAGCGCGCCGCCGAGTGGAGCATCGCCACCGGCTACGTCGCCGTGACGCCGGCCGCCTGGGAAACCGAGCGCATGAAGACCTACGCCAAGGACGTGCCCGCCGCCGTGGTGGCGCGCGACCAGCTCGCCGTGAGCGTGGCCGAGTTCTCGACGCATGAGAACCAGCGCGTGACCAAGCTGCTGAACGACAACCTGCAGGCCGCGCTGACGGGCTCGAAGACGCCCGCCCAGGCCATGGCCGACGCGCAGCGTGAAGCCGACCGCATCCTGCGCGCCTACCGCTGAGCAAGCCCTTGACCCCTGCCGCCATGCACGCAAGCACCGCCCGGTTTTCCCTGGCCCGGCAGCACGCCATCACCGGCTGGCTGCTGGTGTTGCCGGCGGTCGCGCTGCTGGCGGCGTTCACGCACTATCCGGCGCTGGCCACCTTGTGGCACAGCTTCTTCAGCACCCCGAAAGGCAGCCGCCCGGCGCGCTTCGTGGGGCTGGAGAACTACGCCCTGATGGCCGACGACCCGGTGTTCTGGCAGTCGCTCTGGAACAACCTGTGGTTCGCGCTGGGGACCATTCCCACCTCGGTGGGCCTGGCGCTGGCCATGGCCCTGTGGGTCAACGGCAAGCTCAGCGGCCGCGGGCTGCTGCGCATGGCCTACTTCACGCCCACCGTGCTGCCCATGGTGGCCGTGGCGAACATCTGGCTCTTCTTCTATACCCCGCAGTACGGCCTCATCGCCCAGGTCACCGGGCTCTTCGGCCTGCCCAGCGTCAACTGGCTGGGTTCGCGCGAAACCGCGCTGCCCGCGCTGATGCTCGTGACGATCTGGAAGGAAGCCGGCTTCTTCATGATCTTCTACCTGGCCGCGCTGCAGGGCATTCCCCCCACTTTGCGCGAAGCCGCCATGCTGGAAGGCGCCTCGCGCGGCCAGTATTTCCGCCGCGTGCTGTGGCCGCTGCTCATGCCCACCACGCTCTTCGTGCTGATCAACGCGCTCATCAACGCCTTCCGCCTGGTCGACCATGTCGTGGTGATGACCCGCGGCGGCCCCGACAACGCCAGCACGCTGCTGCTCTTCTATATCTACCAGGTCGGCTTCGCCTTCTGGGACACGGCCTACGCCGCCACGCTCACCGTGGTGCTGCTTGCCGTGCTGGCGGCCACCGCCTGGATCAAGTTCAACTGGCTCGACCGCCGCACCCACTACCAATGAACCGCGCACTGGATACGCTGGCCGCCTGGCTGCTGGGCCTCTTGTGGATCGCGCCGCTGGCCTATGCCGCCTGGGCGGCCTTCCACCCGCCCGCCTACGCCACGCGCTTCGACCTCTTCGCGCCGCTCACGCTGGCGAATTTCACGCAGGCCTGGGCATCGGCGCCTTTTGCCCAATACTTCATCAACACCTTCACGCTGGTCACGATGGTGCTGGTCGCGCAGTTCGTGCTGGCCACGCTGGCGGCCTACGCCTTCGCGCGCTTCACCTTCCCCGGACGCGACCTGCTGTTCATGCTGGTGCTGCTGCAGCTCATGGTGATGCCAGACGTGCTGATCGTCGAGAACTACCGCAGCATGAGCGCGCTGGGCATCCGCGACACGGTGTTCGCCGTGGGGCTGCCCTATTTCGCGTCGGCCTTCGGCATCTTCCTGCTGCGCCAGACCTTCAAGACCGTGCCCCGCGAGCTGGAAGAGGCCGCGCGCATGGAAGGCGCGAGCGCGCTGCAGGTGTTGATGAAGGTGTACGTGCCGCTGGCCAAGCCCATGTACGTGGCCTATGGCCTGGTGTCGGTCAGCCACCACTGGAACAACTTCCTGTGGCCCCTCATCATCACGAACTCGGTGGAGTCGCGTCCGCTCACCGTGGGCCTGCAGGTGTTTTCGTCGACCGACCAGGGCATCGACTGGTCGATCATCACGGCGGCCACGCTCATCAGCGCGGCGCCGTTGCTGGTGGCGTTCCTGCTGTTCCAGCGCCAGTTCGTGCAGTCGTTCATGCGGGCGGGAATACGCTGAACGCGGCGCAGGCCGCTCAGTAACCCACCATCAGGCCAGGCAGGTCCACCGTGATGCGCGGACGCTCCAGCGCACGCGCCACGTTCTCGGCGAACACGCGCGCGATCTCGGGTTCGGCCACCAGGCGCGCGTGGCCATAGGCATCGGCGATCCCCAGCACCTTGTCCAGCAGCAGCACCTTGCCGCTTGGGCGCAGCGGCTCACAGCCCAGTTGCTCCCAGGTGTCGTCCAGCCACTGCCGCGCCTGCGCGGCGGAATCGTCGCCCGGCGCAGTCTGCACCGTCAGGTCCAGGCTGCGGCGGGGATCGAAGATGACGGTGATCTGACTACGCATGGGTGCTCCTGTGCGATGCCGGTCGTATGCCGGCACCTTATTGGTTGGTGGAGGGCGTTACCAGGCCGAGCTGCCTTCCCACATCACGTCCACCCCCGCCGCCTGCGACTTCCTGAGCAGGTCCAGCAGGGGAAAGGCGCGCTGGCCCAGCGCGACCGGCAGGGCGATGGGATGGACGGGCGGCTTGTCGTCATCCTCGTCGTCCTCGTCCGGCAGGGGCGGCGCGCCCGCGATGGCCGCCTCGAGGCCCCCGATGGCGGCGGGCAGCTGGGCCACGGTGAAGACGCCGCGCTCGGGCGAGACACCAGGCGCCTTGCCGGCGGCCTGCAAGAGCGGCAGCGCGTGTTCCTCCAGCATGAGGACATCGCCGGCGGCCTTGGATTGGAAGGTGATAAGCATGAGGAAATCCCGAGTTCAGGCATGTTGCGCGCCAACTAGTGTGGCGAGCATCCACACTACCGCAAGCCGCCCGCCCTGCCAACCGGCGCCCGGCCCGGGTCCGCTGCGGCTGGCGCTGCCGCGCCCGCGACGGCATGACATCGAATCAGGCTATCATCGTGGGATGCCCGCCTGGCGCGCCGCCGGCCTTCAGGCACGCGTCGGGCCCCGCCGGCGCCCTGCGGCCGCGCCCGCGTCCCGCCTTCGGCCCGGTCCTGGTCACAGCGCCAGGCGCCGGCCCCCACTGGTCAATTTTTCGAATCCCGCTCCATGCTCCTCGAGCAACAAGAACTCCTCGTCTCCCGCATCCAGGCCGCCGTCGCCGCCCTCCTGCCCGACGCGCAGGCCAACGTCCTGCTCGAGCGCCCCAAGGTGGCCGCGCATGGCGACCTCGCCACCAACGTCGCCATGCAACTGGCCAAGCCCGCCCGCCGCAATCCGCGCGAACTGGCCCAGGCACTGGTCGATGCCCTGCAGGCCGACCCGCAGGCCGCCGCGCTGATCGCCAGCGCCGAGCTGGCCGGCCCCGGCTTCATCAATTTCCGCCTGACGCCGGCCGCCCGCCAGGCCGTGCTGCCCGTCGTGTCCGCCCAGGGCGCGCAATACGGCCGCGCCGCCCGCCGCGATGCCAAGGTGCTGGTCGAGTTCGTGTCGGCCAACCCTACCGGTCCGCTGCACGTGGGCCACGCGCGCCAGGCCGCGCTGGGCGACGCGCTGTGCCGCCTGTTCGACGCCAGCGGCTTCGACGTGACGCGCGAGTTCTACTACAACGACGCCGGCAACCAGATCGAGAACCTGGCCATCAGCGTGCAGGCGCGCGCGCGCGGCCTGACGCCCGAGGCGCCCGAGTGGCCCGCCGATGGCTACCGCGGCGACTACATCGTCGACATCGCCAATGACTTCCGCGCCGGCAAGACCGTGCAGGCTTCCGACGCCGAGCCGGTCACGGCCAGCGGCGACATCGACAGCCTGGACGACATCCGCCGCTTCGCGGTGGCCTACCTGCGCCGCGAGCAGGACCTGGACCTGCAGGCCTTCGGCCTGAAGTTCGACAACTATTACCTGGAAAGCTCGCTCTACACCTCCGGCCGCGTCGAGCGCGCCGTGCAGAGCCTCGTCGCCAGCGGCCACACCTACGAGAACGAGGGCGCGCTGTGGCTGCGCACCACGGAACTCGGCACGGGCGACGACAAGGACCGCGTGATGCGCAAGTCCGAGGGCGGCTACACCTACTTCGTGCCGGACGTGGCCTATCACGTCGCCAAGTGGGAGCGCGGCTTCCACCACGCCATCAACATCCAGGGCAGCGACCACCACGGCACCGTCGCGCGCGTGCGCGCCGGCCTGCAGGCGCTGGACCTGGGCATCCCCAAGGACTATCCCAGCTACGTCCTGCACAAGATGGTCAAGGTCGTGCGCGGCGGCGAGGAAGTGAAGATCTCCAAGCGCGCGGGCAGCTACGTCACGCTGCGCGATCTGGTCGAGTGGGTGGGCCGCGACGCGACGCGCTTCTTCCTGATCCAGCGCCGCGCCGACACGGAATTCGTGTTCGACATCGACCTGGCGCTGTCGAAGAGCGAAGAGAACCCCGTCTACTACATCCAGTATGCGCATGCCCGCATCTGCTCGGTGATCGCCGGTGCGCAAGCCGACGCCCAGGCGGTTGCCCAGGCCGACATCGCGCCGCTGGTCGCGCCCACCGAGTTCGCGCTGCTGCAGCGCCTGGCCGAGTTCCCCGCCCTGGTGAACACCGCAGCGCAGGAACTGTCCCCGCACCTGGTGGCATTCTGGCTGCGTGACTGCGCCTCCGACTTCCACGCCTGGTACAACGCCGAGCGCGTGCGCGTGGACGACGAAGCCCTGAAGCTGGCGCGCCTGCGCCTGGCCGACGCCACCCGCCAGGTGCTGGCCAACGGCCTGGCGCTGCTGGGCGTGCAAGCCCCCGAGAAGATGTAACATCGATTCCCATGGCCAAGACGACCCGACGTTCCTCGCGCAAACAGAGCGGCGGCAGCACGCTGTACGGTGTGCTGGCCGGCCTGCTGGTGGGCCTGATCCTCGCGGCAGGCGTCGCGTTCTACGTGACCAAGGCGCCCATGCCTTTCGTGGACCGCGCCACCCGCGAATCTGCCCAGAGCACGCTGCCCGACCCGCGCAACGCCCCTGATCCCAACCGAGGCCTGTATGGCCGCGACAGCGCCGCGGGCACGCCCAGCACCGGCCCGACCGACACGGCCATCGCGCCGCTGCCGGGCGCCGGCACCGCCCCGCCTTCGTCCGGCTCGCGTCCCGACGACCTGGGTGCGCTGATCGCCACCCTGCCCAGCACGCCGCAAGCCACGCCCCCCGCGGCGCGGCCGCCTGCCAAGCCCGACACGCCCGCCTCCGGCGAAAGCGTGTACTTCCTGCAGGTGGGCTCGTATCGCGTGCTGGAAGATGCCGAATCGCTGCGCGCGCGCATCCTGCTGCTGGGCCTGCCGGTCCAGGTGCAGCGCGCCGAGGTCAACGGCCTGCAGGTCAACCGGGTGCGCGTGGGTCCCTACGCCCGCCTGGACGACATGAACCGCACCCGGGCACGCCTGGGCGAGGAAAAGATCGAATCCGCCGTGGTGCGCCAATGAACGTTGCGCCAATAAGCCCCCCGCAAAAATGAACTTGTCCGGCCCTCGCGGGTCAGATCCGCTTTCACCGGTTTTCATTCCAGGAATCGCACGCATCATGCAAACCCTGTTCTCCCGCCTGCTGGCGGCCGCCTCGTTCGTCGCCGCCGCTGCCTTCGCGCCCGTGTCGCTCGCGCAAAATGCCAACTTCGTCGAACTCAACCCGCCGCAATCGACCGATGCCGGCGACAAGACCGAGGTCCTGGAGTTCTTCGCCTACTCGTGCCCGCATTGCAACGTGCTCGAGCCCATGGTCGAAACCTGGTCGAAGCAGCTGCCCGCCAACGCCGTGCTGACCCGCGTGCCGGTGGCCTTCAACGCCGGCATGAAGCCGCAGCAGCAGCTGTACTACACGCTGGAAGCGCTGGGCCGCCTGGACCTGCACCCCAAGGTCTTCGCCGCCATCCACAAGGACCGCAAGCGCCTGGTCACCAAGCAGAACATCGTCGACTGGGCCGCCGACCAGGGCCTGGACCGCGCCAAGTTCGAAAGCACCTATGACTCCTTCGGCGTCTCGTCCAAGGCCCAGCGCGCCGACCAGCTGACCCGCAGCTACCGCATCGAAGGCACGCCTTCCATCGCCGTGGGCGGCCGCTACGTCACCTCGCCCTCGCAGGCCGGCGGCTACCGCGAAACCATCACCGTCGCCGACGGGCTGGTGAAGCGGCTGGCTGGCGGTCAGTAAGCCAGACCGTTCCCATGAAAAAGCCCCGCTGCGTGCGGGGCTTTTTCTTTCTGTGTCACAGTTGAACCCACCTGAACAAGCATTTTCAGCGCTCTCGACTAGGTTCTCCTACCAATCATCGGATGCAGAAGATACCCAAAAACAGACGGAACGTATAGCTAACCTATACACTCTGCCGAGGACACGCCGGGGAAAAGTCGTAATTTTTACGCCAACTCTTGCGAATCTGAAAAGTTCTGGTAAATTTACGTCAACCGACACAGGGAGGCGTAAATGAGCAATTCGGACACTGAAGACGAAACAAGCCAATCGCGAAGCGCACCGCGAGCTCGATCTAGTGTTGCCTTTCCGTATTACTCCCTGGACAAGTCCATCGACGTACCAAGGGTCATCCACCAAAGGGCTGGAGGCCGCTGCGGTCGGGGTCAACTTGCGGGACTGCTCGGCTATTCCGGCGTTAAGAATGGCGGTTTCGCCACCCGGATATCGGCAGCGAAAATGTTCGGACTCATAGAAGAAAGTGGCGAGTCCATCAGCCTGACGGATCGTGCACGCAAGATCCTCTCACCCGTCCGTCCTAGCGATGCAGAGCAAGCCAAGCTGGACGCCTTCATGTCCGTCGAATTGTTCCGCAAGGTATTCGAGGACTTCGAAGGGCATACGCTGCCGGGGCCCGACGGCCTACAAAACCTGTTCCTGACGGAATACAAGATTGTTCCCAAACAGGTGGCGTCGGCATTACGCAACCTAATGGAGTCAGCAGATAGTGCTGGCCTCTTCGATCTTGGAGGTCGAACGAAGCTCATTCGACCGATCATTCGCCCCGAATCGTCGGAGCAGTCGGCTACGCCGACTCTCGCGCAACCAGGAACCACAAGGGAACATCCTCCTGCTGAAATCGAGCAAGAGCCTCAGCATACATTCCGCACCAAAGCTACCCTGACGGGAGCTAATCCCGATTTGAATGGTGTGCACCCGGCCTTGGTTGGGCTAATCCAGAACCTACCGCCAATTGGATCAACAATTGGCCCGAAACGGCGCGCGGCACTGATCGACGCGTTCAAACATACAGTGAATTTTGTTTACCCCGAAGAGGAAGAAGGGTAGACGTCAATCTGATTGCACAAAAACGAAGAGGCCAGGAAACCTGGCCTCTTCTGGGGAAAAGACATCTGAACGGGCTCCAGAAGTCTCTCGCATTTCGCTTGGGGAAGCCTTGCGATTTTATGGCCCCATGGCCAAGAATAGCAAGTTTGCGAGTTTTTTGTTCGAGCTCTCTTTTGTAGGAGAGTCACATGATCCAACTCGACATGTTCTCCCCGGAAGCCCAAGATGGAGAAGTCATCTACACGATGACTATCCGCTTGAAATCGGGGAAAGTCATCCGTCGCGCTAATGGTCGACCCTTTCGCTTTGTCGTTCGCGGCAAAAACTCCAAGTAAAACCTTAGCCACCTAGCCGTAGGGGCCGGCGCAATAAAGCGTCGGCCCATCTATCTGCGTCGGCATAGCAATAAACGCCTAGCTCTTATAGAGCTTAGGCCGTCACGCTATCCAGCGCCTGTTCCAGGTCGGCAATCAGGTCATCCACCGCTTCCAGGCCCACGTGCAGGCGCACGACGGCCAGGCCGCGCACGGCCTGCGCATACGCGTGCGGCGCCAGGCCTTCGGGCTCGACCCACTGCACCAGGCTTTCATAGCCGCCCCACGAAAAGCCGATGCCGAAGAGCTGCAACGCATCGACGAAGCGGCGGCCCGCGGCGCGGTCCAGCTTCAGCGACACGCTCAGCATGCCGTTGGAGCCCGTGCAATCGCGCTGCCACAGCGCATGGCCCGGATCCTGCGGCCAGGCGGGGTGATAGATGCTGTCCGTCTCCGGACGGCTGGCCAGGAACTCGCAGACGCGCAACGCGCTACGGGCATGCTCGGCCATGCGCACGGGCAAGGTGCGCACGCCGCGCAGGGCCAGCCACGCATCGTCCGCGCCCAGCGCGTAGCCCAGCGCGTACTGCATGGCGCCCAGTCGCTGGCCCATCGCCAGGTCGCGCGACACGACCGCGCCCAGCATCAGGTCGGAGTGCCCGGCCACGTATTTCGTGCCCGCCACCACCGACACGTCGGCGCCCAGCGCCAGCGGCTGGTAGATGTAGCCCGAGCCCCAGGTGTTGTCGACCACCAGCGGCACGCCCTTGGCGCGCGCCACCTTGGCCAGCGCCGGGATGTCGGTCATCTGCAGCAGCAGCGAGCCGGGCGACTCGGCATAGATCAGCCTGGTGTCGGCACGCAGCTTCGCGGCCAGGTCGTCGGGCCGTGTCGGGTCGAAGTATTCCAGCGTCATGCCCAGTTTCTTGAGCAGCGTGTCATCCAGGTGGCGCAACGGGCCATAGACGTTGTCGGCCACCAGGGCGTGGTCGCCCGCCCCCATCAGGCCCAGGAAGGCCAGCGTGATGGCCGCCAGGCCCGACGGCGCCAGCACCGTGTGTGCGCCACCCTCGAGCTGCGAGAAGACGTCTTCCAGGGCGCGATGCGTGTCCATGCCCGAGCGGCCATAGGTGATGGCGCGTTCGCCCGCGCGGCGCCGCTGATAGGCGCGGTCCAGGGCCGCCAGGTCGGCGAAGCGCACGGTGCTGCTGCGCTTGGGCGGCAGGCCCACCGCGGCAGTGCCGGTCTCGGGGTCGAAGGGATCGCTGCCGGTGTGCTGCAGGCGGGTCTGGAGGCTGAGGGTATCGGGTTGCTTCACGCTGTCGGTCTGTCTTCATCAAGGCGGGAGCCTCGACGATAACCGGGCGCGCGCCGGCGCGATAGCGCCCGGGTGCCGGGCTTTGGATATATCGACCTGCCGGCGTGCGCCTCAGCCTTGCGCCGCTTCTGCCTCGCTCTCTTCCAGCAGCCTGGCGGGCGGACGGACGCGGTAGCGCACGATGCCGTCGGCGCCCGTGTCACGCACGAGGCGGCGCTCGTGGAACAGGGCCTGCAGATGCGCCAGCGCCTCGCCCATGGCGAAGGTGAGCTGGTGCAGGTCCAGCTTGCGCTTGAACAGCACGGGCACGATGTCGGCGGCCGAGCACGGCTGGGCATCGCAGGCCTCCATCACCTCCTGCAGGCGCTCGGCGTGGTGATGCCGCTGCTGCGCGATGCGCTCGTGCAGGCCCTTGAAGGGACGGCCGTGCGAGGGCAGCACCAGCGTGTCCTCGGGCACGTCGTCGTAGCCCGCCAGCGAACTCAGGTACAGGCGCAGCGGATCGGCGTCGGGTTCGCTGTCGAAGACGCTGACATTGGTGGAGATGCGCGGCAGGACCATGTCGCCCGAGATCAGCGTCTGCAGCGCCGGGCTGTAGAGCGAGATGTGCTCGGGCGCATGGCCGTAGCCCACGATGAGCCGCCAGTCGTGGCGGCCGATGCGCAGCCAGTCGCCATGCACCAGGCGATGGAAGGTGCTGGGCATGCCGGGCACCAGCCCGCGGTAGTAGCCCGAGCGCTCGCGGATCTGCGCCTGCGCCTCGGGGTCGACCAGGCCATGGCGGCCGAAGTGGGCCACCGCGGTGTCGCCGCCCGTGCCTTCGCCCTGCGGGCCTTCCTGCGACCAGAGCCGCGCCAGCACGTAGTCGGTCATGCTCATGAAGAGCGGCACCTTCCACTTGGCGCAGAGCCACTGGGCCAGGCCCACGTGGTCGGGATGCATGTGCGTCACGATGACGCGCAGCACCGGCAGGCCGTGCAGGCAGTGGGTGAAGACGTCTTCCCAGAGCGCGCGGACTTCCTCTCGGGCGATGCCGCAATCCACGATGGCCCAGCCCTGCCGGCCTTCGTATTCATCGCGGATCAGCCAGACGTTGACGTGATCCAGCACGAAAGGCAGCGGCATGCGCACCCAGTACACGCCATCCGCGGCCTCCAGCGCCCGGCCAGGCTCGGGCTGCAAGTCATTCCACGGGTAGACCAGCTTCTGCTCATCAGGGTTCATGCGGTGCGCTCCGAGCTTGACGACAGGGTTCCAGGCATTCTAATTTACGTTTACGTAAACTGCCAATCGGCACCCGCACCCCAATCCGGGTGTCCAACCCGACCCTCTCATGCCGACCTCCCGCTGGACCATTTCCGACCTGGCGCAGGAATTCTCCATCACGCCGCGCACGATCCGGTTCTACGAGGACCAGGGCATCGTGAGCCCCGCCCGCGAAGGCCGCCAGCGCGTCTATGCCGCCCGCGACCGCGCCCGGCTGAAGCTGGCGCTGCGTGGCAAGCGGCTGGGCCTGCAACTGTCCGATATCCGCGCGCTCATCGACATGTACGACGGGCCCGGCACCACCGAACCGCAATTGCGCAGCTACCTGTCCGTGCTCAACCGCCACCGGGACGCCCTGTCCCGGCAGCGCGAGGACATCGACGAGACGCTGGCCGAGATCGCCGAACAGGAGCGCCAGTGCCTGGCGCTCCTGTTCGGACGCTGACCCGGGACGCACCGACACAGGCCGCGCCCGCCCCACTGATCACACGCGATGGAGACAACCATGGATCTACCCGGCCTGGACTTCAACCTGGGCGAAGACGTCGAGATGCTGCGCGCCTCCCTGCGCGACTTCGCGAATGCGGAGATCGCGCCGCGCGCCGCGCAGATCGATGCCGACGACCAGTTCCCCGCCGATCTGTGGCGCAAGTTCGGCGACCTGGGGCTGCTGGGCGTGACGGTGAAGGAGGAGTACGGCGGCGCCGACATGGGCTACGTGGCCCACATGGTGGCCATGGAGGAAATCTCGCGCGCCAGCGCCTCGGTGGGCCTGTCTTACGGCGCGCACTCGAACCTGTGCGTGAACCAGATCCACCGCAACGGCACCGACGCGCAGAAGCGCAGGTACCTGCCCAAGCTGATCTCGGGCGAACACGTGGGCGCGCTGGCCATGAGCGAACCCGGCGCGGGCTCGGATGTCGTCAGCATGCGGCTGCAGGCCAGGAAACACGGCGACCGCTATGTGCTGAACGGCACGAAGATGTGGATCACCAATGGCCCGGACGCCGACACGCTGGTCGTCTACGCCAAGACCGACCCCGAGGCCCACCAGCGCGGCATCACCGCCTTCATCGTCGAGAAGGGCTGCAAGGGCTTCTCGGTGGCCCAGAAGCTCGACAAGCTGGGCATGCGCGGCAGCCACACCGGCGAACTCGTCTTCCAGGACTGCGAGGTGCCGGAAGAGAACATCCTGGGCGAGCTGAACGGCGGCGCGCGCGTGCTCATGAGCGGCCTGGACTATGAGCGCGCCGTGCTGGCAGGCGGCCCGCTGGGCATCATGCAGGGCGTCATGGACATCGTGGTGCCCTACATCCACGAGCGCAGGCAGTTCGGCAAGGCCATCGGCGAATTCCAGCTCATCCAGGGCAAGGTGGCCGACCTGTACACCACGCTGCAGGCCAGCCGCGCCTTCTGCTATGCGGTGGGCAAGAACCTGGACGCCCTGGGCGCCGAGCACGCCCGGCGCGTGCGCAAGGACTGCGCCGCCGTCATCCTGTATTGCGCGGAGAAAGCCACCTGGATGGCCGGCGAAGGCATCCAGATCCTGGGCGGCAACGGCTACATCAACGAGTATCCGGTGGGCCGCCTGTGGCGCGACGCCAAGCTCTACGAGATCGGCGCGGGCACCAGCGAGATCCGGCGCATGCTGATCGGCCGCGAACTCTTCAACGAGACCGCCTGAGCCGCGCCATGAGCACGCCGGGCCCCCCCATTGCGAATACCGCAGTGCGCAGCACGGAGGTAGCGCCATGAGCGAGAACGGCGACCTGCTGCGCATCGAGCCCGTGCCGCCTGCGGCGGCCGGGCCGGGCGAGGTCGCCGCGCAGATCCTGGCGGGCTTCGACCGCCACTACGCGCTGTTCCGCTACAGCGCGCAGCGCGCCAAATCGCTGTTCGAGTCGGGCGAGTGGCAGGGCATGCAGCAGCTGTCACGCGAGCGCATCGAGTACTACGACATGCGCGTGCGCGAATGCGCGGCGAAGGTGGGGCAGACCTTGCGCCGCGCACCGGCACGCCACGACGAGGCACGCGCGGCAACGCATGAGGCGCCGCTGCGCATGGACGGCGCGGAAGCCGCCTACTGGCAGGCGGTGAAGCAGGCCTATGCCGCGCGGCTGATCGGCCACCGCCAACCAGAATGCGCCGAGACCTTCTTCAATTCGGTGTCGTGCCGGGTGCTGCACCGCGACTACTTCCACAACGACTTCCTGTTCGTGCGCCCGCACGCCGCCACCGATTACCTGGACAGCGCGCTGCCCGCCTATCGGGTGTACTACCCCGCCAGCGAAGGCCTGCGCCGCAGCCTCATGCGCATGCTCGCCGACTTCGGCCTGGCCGCCCCCTTCGCCGACCTGCCGCGCGACGCGGGCAGGCTGGCGCGCGCGGCGCTGGCGGCCCTGCAGGAACAGTTGCCGCGTGGCGTGGGCCCGCGCCTGGCGGCCGACTGCCAGGTGCACGTGCTGGGCACGCTCTTCTTCCGCAACAAGGGCGCCTATGTCGTCGGACGGCTCATCAACCACGGCAAGCTGCATGCGTTCTCCATCGCGCTGCTGCGCGACCCGGCAGGCCGTATCCAGCCCGACGCGCTGCTCTTCACCGAGGACGACCTGAGCCGGCTCTTCAGCTTCACCCGTGCCTATTTCCTGGTGGACATGGAAACCCCGTCCATCACCGTGCGCTTCCTGTCGACGCTGCTGCCGCGCAAGCCCCAGGCCGAGCTCTACACCATGATCGGCCTGCAGAAGCAGGGCAAGACGCTGTTCTACCGCGACTTCCTGGAACACCTGGCGCACTCGCACGACCGCTTCGACATCGCTCCCGGCATCCGGGGCATGGTCATGTGCGTCTTCACGCTGCCCTCGTATCCCTATGTCTTCAAGCTGATCCGCGACCGCAGCGCCAAGCGCCACATGGACCCCGCGACGGTAAGGCGCAAGTACCAGATGGTGAAGCTGCACGACCGCGCGGGCCGCATGGCCGACACCTGGGAATACTCTCAGGTGGCGCTGCCGCGCGCGCGCTTCGCGCCGGGCCTGCTGGAGGAACTGCGCGGCACCGCGCCCAGCCTGATCGAGGAAGACGGCGACAGCATCGTGTTCCGCCACGTCTACATCGAGCGGCGCATGACGCCCCTGAACCTGTACCTGCAGCAGGCGCCGGGCGCGCTGCGCGACGCGGCCGTGCGCGACTATGGCCAGGCCATCCGCGACATCGCCGCCGCCGGCCTCTTCCCCGGCGACATGCTCTACAAGAATTTCGGCGTCACGCGGCTGGGCCGGGTGGTCTTCTATGACTACGACGAGATCCAGCGCATGACCGAGATCAACTTCCGCGCCATTCCCCCCGCGCCGGACGACGAGGCGGAAATGTCATCCGAACCGTGGTATCCAGTGGGGGAGAACGACGTGTTCCCCGAGGAATTCGGCCAGTTCCTGCTGGGCCAGCCGCGGGTGCGCACGGTGTTCATGGCGCACCATGCGGCGCTGCTCGATCCCGCATGGTGGCAAGCCTGCCGCGACCGTGTCGCGCGCGGCGGGGTGGCCGATGTTTTCCCTTACGATAAGCACAGGCGCCTGCCGGAGCCGTCACTGACGGCACACGCCGGCGCGCTGCAAACCGATCAACCTGGAGCGCAACATGTCTGATCCCGTCGTCATCGTTTCCGTCGCCCGCACGCCCATGGGCGGCATGCTGGGCAGCCTGTCCGGCCTGGCCGCCCACGAGCTGGGCTCGGTCGTCATCAAGGCCGCCGTCGAACGCGCCGGCATCCAGCCCGAGCAGGTCAATGAAGTCATCATGGGCAACGTCCTGCAGGCCGGCCAAGGCCAGGCGCCGGCCCGCCAGGCCGCCCTGGGCGCGGGGCTGCCGCTGGGCGTGGCGTGCACCACCATCCACAAGGTCTGCGGCTCGGGCCTGAAGGCCGCGATGTTCGGCCACGACCTGCTGGCCGCCGGCAGCGCCGACGTCATCGTCACGGGCGGCCAGGAAAGCATGAGCAACGCCCCCTACCTGCTGCTGCGTGGCCGCCAGGGCTATCGCTACGGCCACTCCACGGTCTATGACCACATGGCGCTGGACGGCCTGGAAGACGCGTATGACCGCGGCAAGGCCATGGGCGTCTTCGCCGAGGATTGCGCCGCCAAATACAGCTTCACGCGCGAACAGCAGGATGCGTTCACGCTGGAGTCGCTGCGCCGCGCGCGCGCCGCCATCGAAGCGGGCGACTTCAAGTGGGAAATCGCGCCGGTCACCGTGGCCGGCCGCAAGGGCGACACGGTCGTCGACACCGACGAAGCCCCGCTGAAGGCGATGCCCGAAAAGATCCCCACGCTGAAGCCCGCCTTCAAGAAGGACGGCACCGTCACGGCCGCCACCTCGTCGTCGATTTCCGACGGCGCCGCCGCCGCCGTGCTGATGCGCGCGTCCACCGCGCAGAAGCTGGGTGTGAAGCCCATCGCGCGCATCGTGGCGCACAGCCAGCATTCGCAGGAGCCGGCGTGGTTCACCACCGCCCCCGTGGGCGCGCTGAAGACCCTGTTCGCCAAGACCGGCTGGCAGCCCGAGGACGTGGATCTGTATGAGATCAACGAAGCCTTCGCCGTGGTGGCCATGGCGGCCATGACGGACTTCAAGCTGCCGCACGACAAGGTGAACATCCACGGCGGCGCCACCGCGCTCGGCCACCCCATCGGCGCCTCGGGCGCGCGCCTGCTCACCACGCTGGTGGGCGGCCTGCGCAAGACCGGCGGCAAGCGCGGCGTGGCCACGCTGTGCATCGGCGGCGGCGAAGCCGTCGCGATGGCAATAGAAATGGTATAGGCCCCCCGAGGCGCTCACGCGCCTCCCCCCGGGGGCGAGGCTGGCGGAGCGGCAAAGCCGGCTCCGCTGCCTCCCGGATCGGGGGGTACCGCGTCATGCGGTGATGAACGCAGTAATGGCATTCCGCGACAAGACACAGAACACGCGCGACAAGCGCCAGAGTGGAAGAGACAATGCCCGCAATCGAATCCCGCATCAATCCGCGCTCGCCTGATTTCGCGGCCAATGTGCAGGCCATGCAGGCGCAGGTCGATGACCTGCGCGCGCAGCTCGCGCGCACCGCGCAGGGGGGCAGCGAAGCGGCGCGCGCCAAGCACGTGGCCCGCGGCAAGCTGTTGCCGCGCGAGCGCGTCGAGGCGCTCATCGACCCGGACAGCCCCTTCCTGGAACTGTCGCCGATGGCGTCGCACGGCCTGTACGACGGCGAGGCGCCAGGCGCCGGCCTCATCACCGGCATCGGCCGCGTGGCCGGCACGCAATGCATGATCGTGTGCAACGACGCCACGGTCAAAGGCGGCACCTATTACCCCGCCACGGTGAAGAAGCACCTGCGCGCGCAGGAGATCGCCGCCGAGAACCGCCTGCCCTGCCTCTACCTGGTGGATTCCGGCGGCGCCAACCTGCCGCGCCAGGACGAGGTGTTTCCTGACCGCGACCACTTCGGCCGCATCTTCTACAACCAGGCCAACATGTCGGCGGCCGGCATCGCGCAGATCGCCGTGGTCATGGGCTCGTGCACCGCGGGCGGCGCCTATGTGCCCGCCATGAGCGACGAATCCATCATCGTGCGCAACCAGGGCACCATCTTCCTGGGCGGACCGCCGCTGGTGAAGGCCGCCACGGGCGAAGTCGTCAGCGTGGAAGACCTGGGCGGCGGCGACGTGCATACGCGCCTGTCGGGCGTGGCCGACCACCTGGCCGCGAACGACCTGCACGCGCTGCGCCTGGCGCGCGACGCGGTGGCGCGCCTGAACCTGCGGGCGCCCGCCCAGGCGCCGCTGGCGCCGGTGCGCGCGCCGCGCTACGACCCGTCGGAACTCGGCGGCATCATCCCCGTGGACACGCGCAAGCCCTACGACGTGCGCGAGGTCATCGCGCGCATCGTGGACGGCTCGGAGTTCGACGAGTTCAAGGCCCGCTACGGCACCACGCTGGTCACGGGCTTCGCGCACATCCACGGCATGCCCGTGGGCATCGTGGCCAACAACGGCGTGCTGTTCTCCGAGTCGGCCCAGAAGGGCGCGCACTTCATCGAGCTGTGCGCGCAGCGCAAGATCCCCCTGGTGTTCCTGCAGAACATCACCGGCTTCATGGTGGGCCGCAAGGCCGAGAACGAAGGCATCGCGCGGCACGGCGCCAAGATGGTCACCGCCGTGGCCACCGCCGCCGTGCCCAAGTTCACGGTCATCATCGGCGGCTCGTTCGGCGCGGGCAACTACGGCATGTGCGGGCGGGCCTACTCGCCCCGCCTGCTCTTCATGTGGCCCAACGCCCGCATCTCGGTGATGGGCGGCGAGCAGGCGGCCAGCGTGCTGGCCACCGTGCGTCGCGATGCGCTCGAGGCGCGCGGCGGCCACTGGAGCGCCGACGACGAGGACGCGTTCAAGCGTCCCATCCGCGAGCAATACGAGCGCGAGGGCCATCCCTATTACGCCACCGGGCGGCTGTGGGACGACGGCATCATCGCGCCGGCCGACACGCGCCGCGTGCTGGGCCTGGCGCTGGCCGTCGCCCGCAACACCCCCGTCGAAGACACGCGCTTCGGCGTGTTCCGGATGTAGGCCGGCCCGTCAGCCCCCCGCGCCGCAACGCCACGCCGCCGCCCCACCAGGAGCCCTGCTGTGTTCGAAACCCTGCTGATTGCCAACCGCGGCGAGATCGCCTGCCGCGTCGCCGCCACCGCCCGCCGACTGGGCATCCGCACCGTGGCGGTGTATTCCGATGCCGATGCCAACGCCCGCCATGTCGCCGCCTGCGACACGGCCGTGCGCATCGGCGAAGCCGAGCCGCGCGCCAGCTACCTGCGCGCCGACGCCATCCTGGCGGCCGCGCAGGCCACCGGCGCGCAGGCCATCCACCCCGGCTACGGCTTCCTGTCCGAGAACGAAGCCTTCGCGCAGGCCTGCCAGGCCGCCGGCATCGTCTTCGTGGGCCCGCCCGTCGACGCCATTGCCGCGATGGGCAGCAAGTCCGCCGCCAAGGCGCTGATGGAGAAGGCCGGCGTGCCGCTGGTGCCCGGCTACCACGGCGACAGGCAGGACGCGGACTTCCTGCGCCAGCAGGCCGACGCCATCGGCTATCCCGTCCTCATCAAGGCCAGCGCGGGCGGCGGCGGCAAGGGCATGCGCGTGGTCGAATCCAGCGCCGACTTCGCCGCGGCCCTGGCCTCGTGCCAGCGCGAGGCTCGCGCCAGTTTCGGCGACGACCGCGTGCTGATCGAACGCTATCTGCAGAAGCCGCGGCACATCGAGATCCAGGTGTTCGCCGACGCGCACGGCGAATGCGTCCATCTCTTCGAGCGCGACTGCTCCGTGCAGCGCCGCCACCAGAAGGTCATCGAGGAGGCGCCGGCGCCCGGCATGACGCCCGAGCGGCGCGCGGCCATGGGCGAGGCGGCGATCGCGGCGGCCCGCGCCGTGGGCTACGTCGGCGCGGGCACGGTGGAATTCATTGCCGAGCCTGACGGCCGCTTCTACTTCATGGAGATGAACACGCGCCTGCAGGTGGAGCATCCCGTCACCGAGATGATCACCGGCCTGGACCTGGTCGAATGGCAGTTGCGCGTGGCGGCGGGCGAACCCTTGCCGCTCGCGCAGAAGCAGGTGTGGATCCAGGGACATGCCATCGAGGCGCGGCTGTATGCCGAGAATCCCGAAAAGGGTTTCCTGCCCTCCATCGGCACGCTCAGCCACCTGTCGCTGCCCCCGCACGCAGCCTTCGTGAACGCGGACGTGCGCGTCGATGGCGGCGTGCGCGCCGGGGACACGATCTCGCCCTATTACGACCCGATGATCGCCAAGCTGATCGTGCGCGGCGACACACGCGACCAGGCGCGGCGGCGCATGCTGGCCGCGCTGGCGCAGACGCAGGCCATCGGCGTCCAGACCAACGCGGCCTTCCTGGCACGCCTGATGGCCGACGAGGCCTTCGCCGCCGCCGACCTGGACACCGGCCTCATCGAACGCCGCCGCGCGACGCTGTTGCCGCCCCCCGCCCCGCCCGATGCCGCGACCCTGGCGCTGGCCACCGCCGCCGTGCTGGCCAGGGAAACGGCGGATGCCGACACGCAGGACGATCCGTGGCGCGCGCGCGATGGCTGGCGCATCGGCGGCACAAGACCGCGCACGCTGGCGTTCCGCGTCGACGACACCGAGACGCGCGCGGTGCTCACCCGGCAGCCAGACGGCCACGGCCTCGACACGCTCGCCACGGGTGACGCCCATGCCGTCCAATCCCATGCCTGGCAAGCCGAGCGGGACGCCGACGGCAGCCTGGCGCTGCGGGTGCGCCTGGGCACGCAGGCCCTGGCCGCCCAGGCCGTCTGGACCGGCGACACGCTGCACCTGCACGGTCCCGACCGGCGCGCCACGCTCCAGCTGCACGACCCGCTGGCCCACGCGGGCGAGGACGAGCAGGACCATGGCGGCGGGCTGAACGCGCCGATGCCCGGCAAGATCATCGCGGTGCTGGCCCAGGCCGGGGCCGCGGTCTCGCGCGGCCAGCCGCTCGTGGTGATGGAGGCCATGAAAATGGAGCACACCATCACGGCGCCGGCCGATGGGGTGATCGAAGCCATCCGCCACGCGGTCGGCGAGCAGGTTGCCGAGGGCGCGGTGCTGATCGACATGCAGGCCTGAACGGCCCGCCCGCAACAACCGGGGCGGCGCCTTACCGCCCCCGCTCGCCGCCCTCGTCCCTCCCGCCCTGCTGCGCGCCGAACCACGTCGAGAGCAGCCAGTAAAGCCGGTCGGGGTCCACTGGCTTGTGAAGCACGAGATAGCCTTCCTCTTCCGCGCGCTTGAGCACCGGGGAGTCGTATTCGCCGCTGACCATGGCGCCGGCGGCATCCGGGCAGCGCGCCGACAACGCCTTCAGGATCTCCAAGCCGCTTTCGCCCGAGCGCAGGCGCTGGTCGCACAGGATCGCCCGGGGCTGGAAACCGGCGTCCAGCACCGCCAGCGCCTCGGCCGCGCACGTGGCGCACTCGGCCTCCACCCCCCAGATCCGCATCATGCGCGACCAGGCCGCCACGACTTGCGGGTCGTCGTCGACCACCAGGCAGGTGCCGCGCAGCGGCGGCAGCCTGCCGGCAGCCTCGCTGTCGCGCGAGGCGGCCGGGACCTGGGCCCCCCCGGCCGGGGCGGGCGCGGCCGAGGGGCTGAAACGCAGCCAGAAGCGCGAACCGCGTCCCAACGCCGACGTCAGCCCGTAGCCGGTGCCCATCATCGCCGCGCAACGCGCCACCACCGCCAGGCCCAGGCCGTGCCCCGCGCTGTCGGCGCGCCACGCATGCTCGTTGCGATAGAAAGGCGAATAGATGCGCGGCTGCTCCTCGCTGGCCACGCCCACGCCGGTGTCCCAGACCTCCAGCATCCAGTCCCCGCCGCGCCGCCGCAGGGACAGCAGCACGCCGCCCGCCTCGGTGTAGCGCAGCGCGTTGTGCGCCAGGTTGATGACGCACTGCCGTACCAGCACCACGTTGCCAAGCACGATCGCCTGCCCGCAGCGGGGCACGCGCAAGCGCCAGGCCAGCCCGCGGGACTTGGCCTCCTCACGGAACAGCATGCCGACCTCCCGCAGGATCGGCACCAGGTCGACCGCCGACAAGGTCTGGTCCGCCGTGCCGCTTTCGATGCGCGACAAGTCCAGCAGCGAGTTGAACATCAGGTTGATCGAGGCCAGGCTGCGGCGCAGGTCGCCCAGCGGGGCGGTGAGCGCCGGGTCGCGATTGAGCGCGGCGATGGCCTCCAGGTGAAAGCCCATGGCATGCATGGGCTGGCGCAGATCATGGCTGGCCGTGCTCAGGAAGCGGTTCTTGTCCTGCAAGGCCTGTTCGGCCTCTTCCTTGGCCTTGCGAAAACGCTGCGCGAGCCGCAGGCCTTCTTCCTCGAGCCGCACCTGCTGCAGGAAGAACCGGTGGGTCGAGAACGCATGCACCAGGATTGCCAGCGTGAAGAGTAGCGCCAGCGGCAGGATGTAGTGCCAGTGTTGCGGAAAGCTCCACGGCAGCGTCAGCAGGATGGATCCCCACGAAACCGCGAAGAACAGCAGGAACACCCGCAATACCGGCGTCTGGTGCGAAGCATTGCCGGACATGATGGCCAGCAGGCCCACGAACAGCAGCAGCTTGAAGTCGAAGTGGACCCCTTCCACCCACGTGACCCCCAGCACCAGCGCCAGGCCGATGCCGTGGCCCAGCGCCAGCGCATAGGCCAGCGGCAGCCACTTCTCCAGGAACGCCGCCTCGGCCAGGGCCAGCCGGTCCAGGGCATAGCGCTTCTTCAGCACGCGCGCCCCGAGCGCCGCCACGCCGTACGCCAGGATCCAGGCCAGCAGCGGCGCGCCGTTGCTGCCCAGTTCCCAGAGCCAGAACAGGAATGGGGTGCCCACCAAGGGCGTGACGGTGATGCTGAAAACCAGGCGCGCCTGGGTCATGTCGAGCAGACGCGCACGCGCGCGGTCGCTCAGCGGCTCCGCGGGCCCGGGACGGGACAGGATCCGGCGCAGCCGCGTACGCATCAGCGCTGCCCGAGCTGGCCGCTGAACAAGGCCAGCACCTGCGCCCGGCTCGACACGTCGAAGCGGCGCAGGATGGCGCTCACATGCTCCTTGACGGTGGGTTCGGACAGGCAGAGCGCCTCGGCGATCCGCTTGTTCGATTCGCCGCGCAGCATCATGCCCAGCACCTGCGCCTGCCGCGCGGTCAGCCCGTGCGTGGCCAGGGGCGGCGCGGTGGCGGACGAACCGTCCCCGCACGCAAGCAGGGGAAACCAGCTGCGGCGCTGCGCAAGCGCCCGGACCGCTTCGGCGAACACCGCGGGCGGATCGCTCTTCTTGATGAAGCCGTGCGCGCCCAGTGCCTGGGCCTGCAGCATGATCTTGGCATCTTCGTCGCCGCTCAGGACCAGGATGCGCGTCTCGGGATGATGGCTGGCCACGTGCTGCAGCAGATCGACGGCGGGACGCTGCCCCAGCCAGAAGTCGAGCACCACCAGCGCGGGCGCGGGGGCGCGTCGCAGGCACGCGACGGCCTGGGCCCGGTCGAAGGCGAGCTCGACCGGCGCATAGCCACAGCCCGCCGACAGGTAGCCCGCGATGCCGCGCGCAACGAGCGGATGATCGTCGATGACCAGGGCGTTGGACATGGCTTCCCTCGGGAATGGCGGCGGCGCTGAGTATTGCACGATTCCCGCGGGCGCCGGCAAAGGGGGGCGCCCGCCGGCAAGCGTTACAAAGTCCCTACTCAGGTAGGGTTCCCGCGGCGCCATCGCGCTTCCTAGAATACCGACCTTCGCACCGTCACTCGCACGTCCAAGGCCCACCGCCCAGGAACCCGACCCATGATCGCCGCAACCCTATTTCGCGCGCATGCCCGTCCAAGGCCCTGGGTGCTGTTGCTGGGCCCCTTCCTGCTGGGAGGCTGCGCGGCCATCCTCGAGCCCGGCGGCAAAACACCCGCCCAGCACCTGCTTTCCATGCGGCTGTTCCAGCCCGCGGAGGTCAAGCAGGTCATGGACCTGAAAGGGGAACCGGTGGACGCCGCCATCGCGATGCTGGGCGAACCCAATGAAAGGCTCAACGTGAAAGACCGGATGGTGCTTGTCTGGAAACAGGTCACCAACTGGGAAGAGCAGGAATGGGTTTCCTACCAGACCGGCAGCCAGATGGTCGGTGTGGCGCCGGGCGGTCGGGGCGCGCCGGCCACGCCCATTTACCAGCCCACGTACAGCGGGCATTACGAGACCAGGCTGAAGGGCAAAGGCTGCTTCCTTGACATCGAAATCCAGGACAGCGTCATCGTCGACGTGGAAACCGACGGCACGGACTGCGCCAACCTGGTTCGCGGGCTGCGCGCGCGTCAAGCGCGCTCGGCCTCCTGACCCTACCAAGCACGCTCACAGGAAGAGAAACCATGATCACCAAGAAAAGAAACGCCCTGGCTCCCCTGCTGCTGGTGCTGGGCCTGACCGCCACCCTGTCGGCCTGCGGCGTCGTGGGCAACGCGGTGACCTCCGACAAGGAACTGGCCCGCAAGGCGGCCTTTGCGCTGGACACGACCGAAGACAACGTGACCATCTCGGACCGTTCCGGCGAGGTCTCGGGCGCGATCAATTTCGTCGCCACGACCCGCGGCCGCAAGCACCAGTGCTACATCACGACGGTGATGGGCGCGGCCAGCAGCAGCGCCATCTGCTCCGGCGCGAATTCCGCCGGCACGGCCGGCAACGCCAACTGCAACGCCCTGCAGAAAGCCGGCGGCCAGTGCAAGTAAGAGGCCATGCGCGCCCGCGCCTGGCCCGCCCATAGCGTGCTGCCATGACCGACTCCGACACCCCCATCCGTGCCGCGCGGCGGCGCGCATGCCTGCTCCTGCTGGCCGTGGCGCTGGCACTGCCCGGCGCCGCCCGCGCCGAGGAGATCATCATCGGCGAAGAATATGGCGCGGCGGGCACCAATGCCCCGCAGAACACCCGGCTGTGGTGGGTGTCCGGCGGGAAGACCCGCAGCGCCGCCCTGCTCGCGCTCTCGCAGATGTGCCGCAGGGAAGGCGGCGGCGAATGCAAGATACTCGGGGCGTTCTCGAACAGTTGCCAGACCTATGTGCGCAGCAAGGCCGGGAGCCTGTACGCCGGCAACAGCGCGGGGCCGAGAGGCGCCACCCTGGCGGCGTTTCGCGCCTGCGGCAAGGACAGCGACGTGCGGCAGTGCTACCTGGTTTCACTGCCGCTGTGCGTGGGCAATGGCTACGCCGCCTCGGACCGGCAAGGCGGCGGCACCGCCGACGAACGGGCCAGGCTGACCATCGAGATGCAGCAGGCGCTGGACCAAGCCGCCCGCTGAACCTGCCGCTCAGCGGCGCAGGCCGGCGACGACGTCGTCCAACATGTCCAGCATCAGGACGATCTCGTCGGCGCTGACGTTCAGCGCGGGCATGAAGCGCAGCAGGTTGGGACGCGGCGCGTTCAGCAGCAGGCCTTCCGGCGCGAGCGCGCGGGCGCGTTCGACGATGGCGGGGCCTTCGTCGCGCTTGAGCTTCAGCGCGCGCAGCAGGCCCAGGCCACGCTCGCCTTCCATGTCCCACTTTTCCGACAGCGCCAGGAGACCATCGCGCAGCTGGTCGGCGCGCTCGCGCACCGACGCCAGGAAGCCATGCGCGGCCAGCGCATCGAAGACGGCCACGCCGGCAGCCGTCATGAGCGGGTTGCCGTTATAGGTGCCGCCCTGGTCGCCGTGCTTGAACACGCAGACCTCCTCGCGCGCCAGCAAGGCCGCCAGCGGCACGCCGCCGCCGATGCCCTTGCCCAGCGTCATGATGTCGGGTTCGACGCCATAGTGCTGATAGGCGAACATCGTGCCGGTGCGGCCCATGCCGGTCTGCACTTCGTCGACGATGAGCAGCAGGCCGCGCTCGGCGGTCAGGGCACGCAGGCCCTGCATGAACGCCACCGAGGCGGGAATGACGCCGGCCTCGCCCTGCACGGGCTCCAGCATCACGGCCACGGTCTCGTCGTCGATGAGCGCGCGCACCGACTCCAGGTCGTTCAGCTCGGCCTTGGGGAAGCCTTCCACCTGCGGCGCGAACAGGGTGTCCCAGCCCGGCTTGCCCGACGCCGACATGGTGGCCAGCGTGCGGCCGTGGAAGCCGTGGTTGAACGTGATGATCTTGTACGCGCCGTTGCGGTACTTCTGGCCATATTTGCGTGCCAGCTTGATCGCACCCTCGTTGGCTTCGGCGCCGCTGTTGGCGAAGAAGACCTGGTCGAAGCACGATGCGCCGGTCAGGCGCAGGGCGAGCTCGATGGACGGCACGTTATAGAAGGCGGGCGAGGGATTGACCAGCGTGGAAGCTTGATCCGCCACCGCCTGAGCCACCGGCGCCGGGCTATGGCCCAGGCAGTTGACCGCCCAGCCCTGCACGAAATCCAGGTAACGCTTCCCCGACTCGTCCACCAGCCAGCTGCCGTGACCTCGCACGAAGACGATGTCGGGGCGTTGCGTGATTTCCATCAGGGACTGGACGTGAAATAGCTGCGACATGGCGCTTCCGGCGAGTAAGGGTGACCCGTGAGGGTGATTTGGAAAACGCATAGTATGCCGCAGCAAGCCGGCATCTCCCCTTACATTTGCGAGGAATCCTCGCCCAGCATGTCCGCCAGCGACAAGGCCAGCACCTTGGTGGCCCGGTAGAGATCGTTCAGGCGCAGGTTTTCGTCGCTGTTGTGCCCCCTCGCCTCGAGGATGGTGCGGGGGCCGGCACCGTAGAGAACGGTGGGAATGCCCCGTGCGGCATAGTGGCGCGCGTCGGTGAACAGGGGCAGGCCCTGGACCGGGATATCCGTGCCGAACTGGGCCCGGGCATGGCGTTGCAACGGCTCGGTCAGCGTTTCCACGCCGGGCAGCGGCGCCAGCGGCTGCGCCAGCAACAGGCGGCGCACGCTGGCCGAGGTGCCGGCACAGGGCGCAATGGCCTCGGCGATCAGGCGGCGCAGGTCGCCTTCGACGTCCTGGCCCGCTTCCTCCGGGATCATGCGCCGATCCACGCGGAAAACGACCAGATCCGGCACGACGTTGGTGTTGATGCCGCCGCGGATCGTACCCACCGTCAGGGAAGGGGTGTCGATGCCTGGCGAGGCCGAATGGCGCTGGGCGAGCTGGTCACGATAGGCGTAGAGCGCGGTCAGGATACGGTTGGCCGCCTCGAGCGCGTCGGCGCCGCTGCGCGGCACGGCGGCGTGGGCCTGCTTGCCCCGTACCGTGACTTCGATCTGCAGGCAGCCGTTATGGGCCGTGGTGACCGCATAGGAAAAGCCGGCACAGATGGCGAGGTCGGGTTTGACGAAGTCGTTGGCCAGCAGCCACTTGGGCCCGATCTCGCCGCGCGCTTCCTCGTCATAGGTGAAATGCAGCTCGATGCGGCCGCGCAGGCGCAGCCCCTGGCGCTCGGCCTCTTTCAAGGCCAGCAGTGCCCAGGTGTAGGCGGCGATGTCCGATTTCGACACCGCGACGCCGCGTCCGTACATGACCGGACCGTGTTCGGGGTCTTCCTCGATGCGCGCGGCGTACGGGTCGCGCCGCCAGCCCAGCCCGGGCGGCACGGCGTCGCCGTGGGCGTTCAGCGCCACCACCCGGCCGCCGGCGCCGAAAGCCTGGCGCACCACCAGGTTGGTGGCCGAGATCATGCCGTTGGCGCGCACTTCGTCGGCCGGCACGCTGAAGGCTTCAACGGGCAGGTCGAGCGTGGAAAGCAGGGATTGCAGGCGCTGGCCGTGGCTGGCGCAATTGCCGGGCGGGTTGTCAGAGGGCACCCGCACGAGCTCGCGCAAGAAATCGACTTGCCGCTCTTGCTGCTGGTCCAGGTACTGGCCCAGCGCCACGGCACGTTCAGCAGGAAGTAGAGCAGCCACCGGAACTAGCGATTCGAGGTTGCGGACATGCGGTCAATGTATTGCATGCTGCACCGCAGCGCAATGCCTGCCCCGGGCCGGCGCAGCGGCGCCCCCAGGGGGATTCCGAAGGTCGGAAATTCGCGTGATGCGCTGGTGCGACGAAACCCGCGCCCGTGTTGCCCGGGGGGGTAAATCAGCGTAGAGTAAACTCACGTTCGAAGCCGTCGGTTTCGGTAAGGGCCGGTGGCGTAACGGGGCAACCTGCGCTGCAATATGTACGACATTCTGGTTTACCTGTTCGAAAACTACTACACGCCTCAGGCCTGCCCCACGGCAGATGTCCTGACGAGGCGCTTGGTGGCCGCTGGCTTCGAGCACGAGGACATCGACGATGCCCTCGGATGGCTCTACGGCCTGGCCGAGACGACCGAGCGCTGCGTCGACCTGGCCCACGCGCCCAGCACGGGCACGCGCATCTACACCGACGCCGAATACAACCAGATGGGCTCAGAGGCCATCGGCTTCGTCGCCTTCCTGGAATCCGCCGGCGTGCTGCCCGCCGCCCTGCGCGAGATCGTGCTTGACCGCGCCATGGCGCTGAACGAATCGCCCCTGTCGCTGGAAAAGCTCAAGATCATCGCGCTGATGGTGCTCTGGAGCCAGGAAGCCGAAATCGACAACCTCGTCCTCGAGGAACTGCTCGACGACGAGGGCGCGCGCCGCCTGCACTGATTCCGCGCCCATTCCCGAAGGCGCCGTGCCCCGCGCGGCGCCTTTGTCATTTCCGGCGCCGGCACGCCGGCCTTGCCACGGAACCCTGACCGCATGCGCTACATCGGCCGTTTCGCCCCCAGCCCAAGTGGTCCGCTGCACGCGGGCTCGCTGGTGGCGGCCATGGCCAGCCACCTGGACGCACGCGCCCACGGCGGGCAATGGCTGCTGCGCATGGAAGACGTCGACACGCCGCGCATGGTGCCGGGCGCGGCCGAGACCATCCTGGATCAGTTGAGCGCCCTGGGCATGCGATGGGATGGCGACATCCTGTGGCAGTCCCGGCGCGACGCAGCCTATCAGGCCGCCATGGATGCGCTGGCGGCACGTGGCCTGCTGTATCCCTGCGGCTGTACGCGGCGCGAGATCGCCGATTCGGCGCGGCTGCGTTTCGGCACGCTGCCCGACGGCGAACGGCCCTATCCCGGCACCTGCCGCGACGGCCTGCCGCCCGGCCGCGCCCCGCGTGCCTGGCGCGTGCGCGTGCCGGACGGCGTCGAACGGTTCGAGGACCGCTGGCTCGGGCCTCAGGAACAAGATGTCGCCCACGCCGTGGGCGATTTCGTGCTGCGCCGCGCGGACGGCCTGTGGGCCTACCAGCTCGCCGTGGTGGTGGACGATGCGGCGCAAGGCGTCACCGACATCGTGCGCGGCGAGGACCTGCTGGGATCCACCGCACGCCAGCGCGTGCTGGCGCGCCTGCTGGACCTGCCCGTGCCGCGCGTGATGCACGTGCCGCTGGTGATCGACGAGGCTTCCGGACTCAAGCTGTCCAAGCAGAACGGCGCACCGGCGCTGGATCTCTCCCATCCGGTCCAAACGTTGAACGCGGCCTGGCAGAAGCTGGGACAGGCGCCGCTGGCCGCGGAAACGCCCGAGGCCTTCTGGCGCGCCGCCACGCCCGCCTGGGCCGCGCGCCACGGCCTGCCGCAGCCCTGAAGTCAGGCCCGGCGCCCCTGGGCAGACTTTTCAGGGACAGGAACGCCGAGTTTGCTTAAGATGTGGCCGTCTCATCCCATCCCCGCTCGCGGAAAGCCTCGACCATGGCGCAAGCCTTCGCTGCTCTCTCCGCCGTCGAAGTCATGGCCTACGGCCTGCTGTTCTTCGGCGGCATCTACCTGGTGTTCGGCCTGGCCACCTGGACATTGACGCGTCACGTGCTGCCCGCGCTGGGCATCGGCCGCGTGCTCGATGCGCGTCCGCTCCAGCCCGGCCAGCTGCGCCGCGAGCTGCTGCAATCGGGCGTGTCCATCCTGATCTTCGGCCTGGGCATGATCTTCCCCTGGGGCCTGCTGCAGCTGGGCTGGGCGCAGCTGGCCGAACGCACGCCGGGCCAGGTCGCGCTGGAGATCCTGGCGCTGGTCATCTGGAACGACGTGCACTTCTACATCAACCACCGGCTGCTGCACACGCGGCCGCTGCGGCGCTTCCACCTGCCGCACCATCGCTCGGTGGTCACCACGCCGTTCTCCACCTACAGCTTCCACCCGATCGAGGCGCTGATGCTGGGCAACGTGATCCTGCTGCCGATGGTCGTGCACGACTTCAGCTTCTGGTCGCTGCTGTCCGTGCCGATCTTCAGCCTTTTCTTCAACTGCATCGGCCACGCGAACTACGACTTCTTCACGCGTGTCTCGCCCATGCACTGGTTCGCCGCCAGCCGCCGGCACCACCTGCATCATGCCTGCTACCAGGGCAACTACGGCTTCCAGTTCACCTTCATGGACAGGCTGTTCCGCTCGGTGCTGCCGCCGGACGCGGCAGCAGCGCAGATCCAGCAGCAAAGCCAGGCCCGCGCCCGCCGTGACGCGGGAGGCAAGGCCGGTGGCCATGCCGGCTGAACGGCAAAAAAGGCCGCGCGGCCTGCGCCACCGGCGCGACCTGCAGAGCGTGGCCTACCTGCTGGCGCTGCCGGCGCTGGCCGCCTGGCAATGGCAGCACGGTTTCTCGTGGCTGCTGTACGGCCTGATGCTGTTCCTCACATTGGGCGTGGGCGTCATCCACCACAACCACACGCACCTGCGCATGTGGCATGGCCGCTGGGCCAACCGCGCCACCGACCTGTGGATCACGCTGCTGCAGGGCCACCCCACCTTCGTCTTCTATCCCGCGCACGTGGCCAACCATCACCGCCACCGGCACGGGCCGCGCGACGCGGCGCGCACCTATCGCTTCGGCGGCGACACCAACCACCTTGCGGGTTATCTGCTGCATCCCTTCCAGGCCGTGTGGGTGCTGATGCCGCTGTTCTGGCGCTGGCTGGAAAGGCTGCGGCGCCACCGGCCCGGCGCATGGCTTTATTGCCTGCTGCAGTACGCCATCTGGCTGGGTTCGTGGGGGCTGCTGCTGGCGCTGGACTGGCAGAAGGCCTTGCTCTTCGTGATCGTGCCGCAACTGCATGGCCTGCACTGGCTGCTGGCCACCAACTACCTGCAGCACGCGCACGCCGACGGCCGCCGGCATCCGCCCGGCACGGCCACGCTGAACTACGCCCGCAATTTCGAAGGGCTGGTCAATCCGCTGCTGTTCAACATCGGCCTGCACACCGCGCACCACGAACATTCGCGCGCGCACTGGTCCGAGCTGGCGCAGTTACACCAGGCCGTGCGCCCACGCGTGGACCCCCGCCTGAACGAACGCGGCCTGCTGCCCTATATGGGCCGCGTCTTTCTCCTGGGCGCGGTGTGGCCGCGCATGCGCAGCGTCTCGCTGATGCCCGTGGCAGGCGTTGCCGCGCCCCCGCCCGCAAACGAACCGTCTTCACCCGCAACAGAGAACCCGTCCCATGCCCATCCGCTTTGAGCGCGTCCATGTGGAAAGCGCCGCGTACTACCTGCCCGGCGAGCCTGTCAGCAACGATCAGATGGACGCGTACATCGCGCCGCTGAACCGGATGTCGGACCGCATCAAGCGCCGCATCCTGGCCGAGAACGGCATCACCACGCGCCATTACGCCATCGACGCCGAGGGCAACACGGTCATGGGCAATGCCCAGCTGGCGGCCGCCGCCATCCGCGACTGCCTGGCGCGCGGCGGCGCCCGGCTGGATGAAGTGTCGATGCTGGCCAGCGGCTCGTCCGGCGGCGACGCGCTGATGCCGGGCTTCGCCAACATGATCCAGGGTGAACTCGCGGCACCGCCCATGGAAACCCTGTCCGTGCACGGCATCTGCGCCGCCGGCGTGTCGGCCGTGCAGGCCGCCGCGCAAGGCATCGAACTGGGCGCGCATGGCCGCGCCCTGGCGGTGGCCAGCGAAATGCCCTCGCGGCTCTTCAAGCGGTCGCGCTTCGCCAATCGCGGCTATGACGCCGACTTCGACGCGCATTTCCTGCGCTGGATGCTGTCCGACGGCGCCGGCGCGCTGCTGCTGGGCGACGGCTCGGCCGGCCGCGCCACCGCGCAGCCCGGCATCCGCCTGAAGTTGAAGTGGGTCCACCAGCGCGCCTTCTCGGGCGACTACCCGGTGTGCATGCAATTGGGCCTGTCCGAGGACCGCAAGCGCGCACACCTGGACTATCCCTCGTGGGCGGATGCCGAAGCCGACGGCGCGCTGTCGCTGCGCCAGGACATCCGGCTGCTACCCCACCTCTTCGACATCGGCATCCACGAATACGCGCAACTCGTGCGCGACGGCTGGCTGGACCCGAAGACCGTGGACCACTTCCTGTGCCACTACTCCTCGGCGCGCTTCATCCCCGTGGTGGAGGACCTGATGGAGAAGGCGGGCCTCGTCATCCCGCGCGAGCGCTGGTACAGCAACCTGGCCTGGCGCGGCAACACGGGCGCGGCCTCCATCTTCGTCATGCTTGCCGAATTCCTGCAGACGCGCACGCTGCGGCCCGGCGAGCGGATCTTCTGCTATATCCCCGAGTCGGGCCGCTTCATGGCCGCCTACATGCTGTTCGAAGCGGAAGCGGACGAGACAGCAGACGCCAATGCCGTGTCCCGCCCGGCCGCGCTCCCGGCCACCAGGGCGCCCGCCGCGATGGACAGCGACGACGTGCTCATCGCGCCCCCGCATGATCCCGACACCGGGCCCGATCCGCTGCGCCCGCTGCTGACCGAGCTGGCCGCCATCTGGCACGACTATCGCTCGCGCGTCTGGCGCACGCCCGTGATCCGCAAGCTGCGTGAACGCCGCTTCGAGACCTCGGACTACATCGGCTGGATGTCGCACTGGATTCCGCAGGTGCGCGAAGGCAGCAAGTGGATGCGCGAAGGCGCGGCCTCGCTGACCGGCCCGTATGCGGAGCTGTCCGCGCTCATCGACCTGCACGCGGGTGAAGAGCAGAACGACTTCAAGATCCTTTTCCAGGACTACCAGCGCGCGGGCGGCACGGCGCCTGACATCGACGCGCTGCGCCGCAATCCGGGCGGCGAGGCGCTGAACGCCTATCTGCACGGGCTTGCCGCCACGCAGGATCCCATCGGCCTCTTGGGCGCGATCTATATCATCGAGGGCACCGGGCAGCGCATCGTGCCCCAGCTGCTGCCGCTGCTACGCGCCAGCCTGCCGCTGCCGCCGGAGGCCTTCCGCTTCCTGGAGTACCACGGCCACAATGACGAAGACCACCTGGCGCGCTGGCTGATGGCGGTGCAGCTGGTGATGGAGGTTGGCGACCCTGAGCGCTCGGCCACCCGCATCATCGACACCGCGCGGCGCACGGCGGCGCTGTATCTCATGCAGTTCCAGCACGTCATGGAGGCGGAACGATGAAACACCCCATGCCCGAGCCCGATTTCCTGCGGCGCGGCCACGACCCGGCAGACCCCAGCCCGTGGCTGGCGCTGTACCTGGACCGCAGCACGCCGCTGCCGGACCACGTGAAGCGGGCATGGCTGAAGGATTCCAGCAGCGCGTCGCGGCAATACCTGCTGCCCTTCCTGCGGCCGCTGGCGCGCGTCCTGATCATCGTGATCCAGATCGTGAAGACCTTCCTGCCGCGCAAGTGGTCGCACTCGCGCGTGCTGCACCGGCTGCTGGCCTGGGGACTGTCGCGCTTCGTCTCGCCCGAGGCCAACTGGCTGATCCTGCGCCACTTCCACCTGGGCGCGCAGATCCTGTCGTTCATCGGCCGCAACTCGCCCGCCCCCATCGAGACCACGCCGCTGGAACCGATGTGCATCGCGGACCTGAAGGACGATCTCTTCGTCAAGCATGACGTCAATCTCTTCAACTTCGTCATCCGCCTGAACCAGGCCCTGCAGGCGCGGGGCCTGGAGATGGGTCCGCCCGACGAAGTGGACTACGGCATGCTGCGCGAGCCGCCGCTGCGGCTGCAGGACATGCCGCGCGGGCGCCTGAACGTCATCGACATCCAGAGCGCCATCGAGGTGTTCACGCCGGTGTACCAGCTGCTGCTGACCGACAACGACTTCTGGCGCGCGGCCAATTCGCTGCAGCTGGACGAGACCATCGGCATCTATGCGGCGCAACTGCTGGGCGCGCCCGAGCATCTCATCCTGGTCAACAACCATCACCCGCTGATTCCGCTGTCGACACTGCGCGCCGGCCACCGCTTGGTGCTGCACGGCCTGTCGACCGAGATGCTGCATGCGCTGCTGATGAGCCGCAAGACGGGGCATCCGCCCGCCTCGGTGACGGGCGGGCACGACGACGCCGGGCAAGACGGCAAGGCTCCCGCGACGGCCCAGGCCCAGTGAAGGAACGCGGGCGACACCCGCAAGGGATATCGCCCGCCAGGCTTCGATCCGCTTACAGCGGCTTGCCCTCGGCATCCAGCAGCCGCAACAAGAGGCCGGTGCCCCCGTCGTTGACGCGGAACTCACCGAAACGCGCGGCCTCGTAGCGTTCCGCCTGTCCCTCGGCGAAGAAATAGGCATTGGTCACGATGTGCACCTGCCCCGCGCGCTTGCGGTAACGCAGCGCGATCTCGTCCTGCGCGCGCGGCTGCGGTCCGCCCTGCACGCGCTGCAGGCGCGCCACGCCCTGCTCGTCGTGCCGCAGCACCAGGTAGCCGTCGGCCGGCACCTCGACCACCGGCGCATCCGCCGGCGCGCCGGGCGGACGCAGTTGCCGCAGCTGATCGGCCACCTCGAAGTTCAAGGCCATGTAGTCGCCTTGCATCAGGCTGCGCGGGTCCACCGGTGCCAGGGCCAGGCGCAGCACCTGGCCTTGCGCCAGGATGCGCTCGTTGCGCCAGACACTGGTATTGGCCACGCCCAGCGCGGCGGCCAGGCCCAGCGTGATGACGGCCAGGCGCCAGGCCGGGCTCCTGGCAGGAAGGGTTTGCTGCGCGGGCGCAGCGCCCGCGGCACGGCGCTGCGCCGCCTTCGTGGCCCAGGCCGCGATCACGTACAGCACGAGGGCCACGCCGCCGGCCAGCGCCAGCCACAGGCTCTTGTCCAGCAAGGGCACCTGCAGCTGGTAGTAATAGCGCAGCAGATACGCCAGGCCGCCCAGCACGCCCAGGCCCGTCAGCAGGGGCCGACGCAAGGCCTGGCCCAGCAGCAGCCACGACAGCGCGAACGCCACGCCGGGCGAGGGCATCCACAACAGGGCCAGGGCCAGCACGCCGGCGCAGGCGCCCAGGCGCCAGCCGTGCCCGGGAGGCGCGGCATCGGACGCCTGCCGCAACTGGCCTGGCGTGCTGGCCCACGCCATGCAGAAGACCGGCAACAACACGGTCGCAGCCATGGCCAGCGCGGCAGGGGTATACAGCGACCACAACGCCAGCCAGCCGGTCAGCGGCACGCCACCGGCGAACCAGACCCCCACCTGCGCCACCAATGCCCAGGCCCAGGCCAGCGGCGTCCAGCGCTGCCGGGCAGCGGGGCCTGCCTGGGTTGCCAGGAAGGCGATGACCGCGCCCCAGGCAAGCAGCGTCGTCGGCATCAGCGAGGTCTGGAAGACATCCCCCGCGGGCGAGAACAGGATCTGCAGGAAGATGTCGGCATGCCCATGCGCGGCCAGCGTGCCGCCCACCACCGCGATGCCCATCGTCACGCCGGCCAGCAGCCGCAGCACGCGCTCGGCGCCCACCGCATAGAGGGCGGCGGCCAGGCCGAAGCACATCGCCCAGGCTTTCACGTCCGCCGTGGCGCTTTCCATGATCGCGACGTTCGCCATGCCCAGGCCCGCCAGGCTCACGGCGACCGCCAGTTGGCGGGGAAAGACCGGCAGGCGTGCCAGGCGCGCCGCACCCGCGCCTGCGAAGGTCAGCAAGAGACCCGGCCAAAGCAGGTCGCGAGGGTCGTCGAGCCCGTGCAGGAATGCCGTCGTCACCAGCAGCATCACGGCTGCCAGCCAGGCCGCGCCCGCCAGCAGCACCTGCACGTACCACGGCGGACTGCCATCCGTCGCAACGGAAGGCGGCGGGGCAGCCTCCGTCCGCGCCGGCGTCTTGTCTCGCCCGGCCAGCAGCAGGCGCGTCACCAGCCACGCCTCGGTCAGGATCAGCCCAGCCATGATGGGCAAGGCCACCAGGCCGTCCATGCCGTCGAACAGCCAGTCGCCGGCCCAGCGCAGCGACACCGCCATGAAGGCGGCGGCCACCATCGCCAGCACCACGCGGTCGGTGCGGACACGGTAGAACCAGAATGACAGGCTGATCAGCAGCCACACGAAGACGACGTGCAGCAAATCGAGCCTCAAGGGGCTGATCATCACGCTGAAACTCAGCGAGGCCAAGGTGAGCGCCGCCAGCACGCGCACGCCCCATTTGGCGCGCGTGGCGCCGCGCATCACCATGATTTCCCAGACGGCCAGCGCGATCAGGTTGCAGGCCCCCGTCACCATGCCGCCCAGGGGCGTGTCGAAAACGGTCATCCACGCAAGCGGCGTCAGTTCGGCCAGCCCGAACATCAGCGCGACATTGCCCACCAGCAGGCACAGCATCCACGGCGCCGCGCCGCCTGCCAGGCCCCAGGGCACCAGCAGCACCGCCCACCACGCAAAGAGCTGCCAGGTGTCGGCGCCGGTCTGGTAGGTTTGCCCGATGAGCGCCAGCAAGGCGCCCAGCGCGATGCCGGCCAGCACCAGCGCGGCGACCTGGGCGGGCCGGGGAGGGTCCGCGCCGTCGCGGCGGCCCAGCGCCAGGGCGGCAAGCACGCACAGCACGACAATGGCCTGGGCGCCGGCGAGACGCGCCCACACGGGCAGGGCGGGCCAGTTGGCCGCCACCGCGCACACCAGGGCGCTGCCCAGCAGTGCCACGGCCAGGCCGAGCGCGAGCTGGGTCACGGGGCGGCGCCAGTCCGTCCCGCCCAAGGAGGCGTCAGAGAGGTCGGCAGGCGAGGCGTGATCGGTCATGCGGCGGGGCTCCAGGCAGGCCGGACGATTGCCGGCCTGGGTCGAAAGTCCCGATTATGGACCGCGATGCGTCCCCCAGGGGTCACGCATGGCAACAGCGCGCACACGCCCCGGCGATCAGGCGTCGTAGCCCGGATTGCGGCGGTCCAGCCGGCGCAGCAGCGCGGGCCAGGCCAAGGCAGCCTTGGCGGCGCGATCCGCCTTCGATTCGCGGCGGGCGCCGTCCAGGATCTCCTGGGGAATCTCCAGCAGCTCGGCGCCGCCCGACTGCGCGCGCACCTGCACCATGCAGGCGGCCTCCAGCCGGTGCATGGCCTGGAAGGCGTCGGCCATGCTGGAACCCACGGTCAGGAGGCCATGGTTGCGCAGGATCATGTAATTGTTCTCGCCCAGGTCGCGCACCAGGCGCGGCTGCTCTTCCGGGTTCAGCGCGAAGCCTTCGTAGCCGTGGTAGGACAGCTGCCCCAGCACGATGTAGGCGAACTGCGAGATCGGCAGCAGGCCGTCGCGCTGGGCCGCCACCGCGGCGCCGTTGATGGAGTGCGTGTGCAGCACGCACATGGCGTCGGCGCGCGCGGCATGGATACAGCTGTGGATGGTGAAGCCGGCAGGATTGATGTCGTAGTCCGACGCCATCACCTTGTTGCCCTGCAGGTCGATCTTCACCAAGCTGGAGGCGGTGATCTCGTCGAAGGTCATGCCGTAGGGGTTGATCAGGAAGTGCTCGGTGCCCGGCACCTTGGCGGTGACATGGGTGAAGATCAGGTCGTCCCAGTTGAACAGGGCGACCAGGCGATAGAGCGCCGCCAGGTCGACGCGGGCCTGCCATTCCTCCGGGCTGACCTGTTCGCGGACGGAGGGCATACGCGACGGCGTGACGATCTGTGCGGAAAAACTCATGAGGACCTCGGCGGGAAAATTAGGGGTCAGGCTGGGCCGCACACTGCCTTTCGGGGGATTTCCGTGGTGGAAAGGCGGCCTGCGCTGTTATGGTAGAAAGATGCCGCCCCCCGACAAACCGGGAAAATCTCATCACGCTGATGAGTTCTACGAATGTTCCTGCGCAAGCTCACCCCGTCCATGCCCCAGTTGCTGGCCTTCGAGGCCGCGGCGCGCCATGGCAATTTCACGGCCGCCGCCCGCGAGCTGCACCTGACGCAGAGCGCGGTCAGCCGCCACATCCAGGAGCTGGAATCCTCGCTGCAGGCCGACCTGTTCGAGCGCGTCGGCAGGCGCGTGACGCTGACGCCCGAGGGGCTGCGCTATGCCCGCGAGATCGCCGGCGCCCTGGCGCGCATCCGCAGCGCCAGCATGGAGGTCTACGAGGCCCGGGCCCGCGCCGGCGCGCTGCAGCTGGCCGTCGTCCCCATCTTCGGCTCGAAGTGGCTGATGCCGCGCCTGGGCGCGTTCCACGCCCGGCACCCGGACGTGCTGGTCAACGTGCATTCACGCATCGGCGAGATCGATGCCGCGCTGTCCGGCATGGACGCCTATATTGCAATCGGGGATGGCCATTGGCCACAATGGGTATCGCACCACCTGCTGGACGCCCCGGCCGTGGTCATCGCCAGCCCGGCGCTGCTGCGCAGGCTGCCCGTGGAAAAGCCCGCCGACCTGATCCGGCACCCTTTGTTGCAGATCACGGGGCACGCCCCGGGCTGGCGCGAATGCCTGCTGGCCAACGGCCTGGACCCGCGGCAGGTGACCATGGGCTCGCGCTTCGAGTACACGGCCCACCTCATCCAGGCCGTGGTGGGCGGGATGGGCCTGGGGCTGGTCGCCAATATGTTTGTCCAGGAAGAACTTCGGGCGGGCAGCCTGGTCATTCCGGACATCGCCGGCTTCACGCCGCCCGTGAAGCACTATTACCTGCTTTACCCGCCCGATCGGGCCGAGCTGCCCACCCTGCAGACCTTCAAGACCTGGCTGCTGGAAGCGGCGGCGGACGCGTCGATCCGGCCCCTTGACTTGCAAGCCCCGAAACTCCGCACTTAATATCCGCGCTGACGCGGCGATCTCAGTCGCCACAGGAACCGCATGACTAAAACGCTGATTATTGCCGAGAAGCCCTCCGTCGCACTGGACATCTCCCGTGCCCTGGGCGGCTTCGCGCGCGAGGGAGACTACTTCGAGAGCGACCGCTACGTGCTGGCCTCCAGCATCGGGCACCTGCTCGGGCTGGTCGCGCCGAACGACCCGGTCAAGGGCAAGTGGAGCTTCACCCACCTGCCGGTCATCCCGCCCGAGTTCGAACTCGGGCCGGCGGACAAGCGCTCGGCCGAAAGGCTGAAGCTGCTGGTGCGGCTCATCAAGCGCAAGGACGTCGACAGCCTCATCAATGCCTGCGACGCGGGACGTGAAGGCGAACTGATCTTCCGCTACATCGCGCAATACGCCGGCACCAAGAAGCCCGTCCAGCGCCTGTGGCTGCAGTCCATGACGCAGCAGGCCATCCGCGACGCCTTCCAGAACCTGCGTGACGACGAGGCCCTGCAACCGCTGGAAGCCGCCGCGCGCTCGCGCGCCGAGGCCGACTGGCTGGTGGGCATCAACGGCACGCGCGCCATGACCGCCTTCAACAGCAAGGACGGCGGCTTCTTCAAGACGCCGGTGGGCCGCGTGCAGACGCCCACGCTGGCCATCGTGGCCGAGCGCGAGGAACGCATCCGCCGCTTCGTGTCGCGCGACTACTGGGAAGTGCGCGCCAGCTTCGTGGCCGCGGGCGGCCTCTATGAAGGCCGCTGGTACGACCCCGACTTCAAGAAGGACGAGCGCGACCCCGAGAGGCGCGATTCGCGCCTCTGGTCGCAGGCCGCCGCCCAGAGCGTGGTGGCCGCCTGTCGCGAACAGCCAGGCACCGTCACCGAGGAATCCAAGCCCTCGACGCAGATGTCGCCGGGGCTCTTCGACCTGACCTCGCTGCAGCGCGAGGCCAACGGGCGTTTCGGCTTCTCGGCCAAGACCACCCTGTCGCTGGCCCAGTCGTTGTATGAACGCCACAAGGCGCTGACCTATCCGCGTACCGACTCGCGCTACCTGCCCGAGGACTACCTCAGCACCGTGCAGGAAACCATGCAGGCGCTGGCCCAGGGCGAATCGTCGGCCGTCTCCGGCCTGCGCACGCATGCGGCCCGCGTGGTGCAGCAAGGCTGGGTCAAGCCCAACCGCCGCATCTTCGACAACAAGAAGGTGTCGGACCACTTTGCAATCATCCCGACGCTGCAGGTGCCGCGCGAGCTGAGCGAGGCCGAGGCGAAGCTCTATGACCTGGTGGTCAAGCGCTTCCTGGCCGTCTTCTTCCCGCCCGCCGAGTTCCGCGTCACCACCCGCGACACGCTGGTCAACGGCCATCACTTCAAGACCGAAGGCAAGGTGCTGGTGTCACCGGGCTGGCTCGCCATCTATGGCCGCGAAGCCCAGGGCGACGATGCCAACCTGGTCCCGGTGGCCGAAGGCGAGACCGTGCGCACGGAAGACGTCGAGTCCGTGCCGCTGCAGACCAAGCCGCCGGCGCGCTATTCCGAAGCCACGCTGCTGTCCGCCATGGAAGGCGCGGGCAAGCTGGTGGAAGACGAAGAGCTGCGCGAGGCCATGTCCGAGCGCGGCCTGGGCACGCCCGCCACGCGCGCGGCCATCATCGAAGGCCTGCTGAACGAAGGCTACCTGCGCCGCGAAGGCCGCGAGCTGATTCCCTCGGCCAAGGCCCGCCAGCTGATGACGCTGCTGTCCGGCCTGGACGTGGCCGAACTCACCTCGCCCGAACTGACGGGCGAGTGGGAGCACAAGCTCAAGCAGATCGAACAGCGCCAGCTGGACCGCGCCGCGTTCATGCGCGAGATCGCGCAGATGACGCAGGTCATCGTGAAGCGCGCCAAGGAATACGACCGCGACACGGTGCCGGGCGACTACGCGACCCTGACCACGCCCTGCCCCAAGTGCGGCGGCGTGGTGAAGGAAAACTACCGCCGCTACGCCTGCACGCAGTGCGACTTCTCCATCGGCAAGCACCCGGGCGGCCGTACCTTCGAACTGCCCGAGGTCGAGGAGCTGCTGGCCAAGCGCGAGATCGGCCCGCTGCAAGGCTTCATCAGCAAGATGGGCCGGCCCTTCGCCGCCATCCTGAAGCTGGACGGCGAGCAGAAGCTCGCCTTCGACTTCGGCCAGAACGACGAAGAGAACAACGAGCCGGTCGACTTCTCGCAGCTCACGCCGCTGGGGCCCTGCCCCAAGTGCGGCGCCCGGGTGTTCGAGCACGGCATGAGCTTCATCTGCGAGAAATCCGTCGGCCCGCAGCGCAACTGCGACTTCCGTTCCGGCAAGGTCATCCTGCAGCAGGAGATCTCGCAGGCACAGATGGAAAAGCTGCTGGGCCCGGACGGCAAGACCGACCTGCTCGACGGCTTCGTCTCCAGCCGCACCAACCGCAAGTTCAAGGCCTTCCTGACGCGCCAGAAGGACGGCAAGATCGGCTTCGAGTTCGAGCCGCGTCCGGAAAAACCTGGCCGCAAGACGGCCACGAAGACCGCGGCCAAGACGGCGGCGGGCGAAGCGGCACCGACCAAGAAGGCCCCCGCCAAGAAGGCAGCCGCGAAGAAAGCGCCGGCCAAGAAAGCGGCGGCGAAGAAGGCCACCAAGACCGCAAGCAAGACCGCCACCAAGACAGCGGCCAAAAAGGCAGTGAAGAAAGCCGCCGCCAAGACCGCCGGCGTCCCCGCGCCGGACACGCCGGCCTGGGACGACTGACCGCCAGGCTGACGCCGCGCACGGGACAGGACACCACACTCCTGGCCCGCGCGCGGCGGTCAACTGGCTCTATGGCGCGTGCCCGCCCCTGTCTATAGTGGCCGCTATCCCGGCAGGCCGCCGGCGCAATAACGGACAGAGGCACCATGAAGCAATTCGACGGCATCACGAACCAGCACGTGCGCGAGCTGGACAAGCGCCACGTCTTCCACTCCTGGTCGGCCCAGGCCAAGCTCGATCCGCTCGCCTTCGCCAGCGGCGCGGGCTGCCTGCTGTGGGACTACGAAGGCCGTGAATACCTGGACTTCAGCAGCCAGCTGATCAACACCAACGTCGGCCACCAGCATCCCAAGGTGGTGCGCGCCATCCAGGAGCAGGCCGCGCAGCTGTGCACCATCGCCCCCGCGGCAGCCAACCTCGCGCGCGGCGAGGCAGCGCAGCGCATCCTGGCCCGCGCGCCGCGCGGCTTCGAGAAGGTCTTCTTCACCAACGGCGGCGCCGACGCCAACGAGAACGCCATCCGCATGGCGCGCCAGGTCACGGGCCGCGACAAGGTGCTGTCCGCCTACCGCTCGTACCACGGCAACACCGGCGCGGCCATCGTCGCCACCGGCGACCCGCGCCGCGTGCCGAACGAATACGCGCGCGGCCACGTGCATTTCTTCAATCCCTATCTGTACCGCAGCGAGTTCCATGCGCGCGACGAGGACGAGGAGTGCGAGCGCGCCCTGCGCCACCTGCGCCGGGTCATCGAATGCGAAGGCGGCGGGGCCATCGCCGCCATCCTGCTGGAATCCGTGCCCGGCACGGCCGGCGTGCTGGTGCCGCCGCCCAATTACCTGAAGGGCGTGCGCGCGCTGGCCGACGAGTTCGGCGCGCTGCTGATCATGGACGAGGTCATGGTGGGCTTCGGGCGCACCGGCGCCTGGTTCGCGTTCGAGCATTTCGGCGTCACGCCCGACCTCATCACCTTCGCCAAGGGCGTGAACTCGGGCTACGTGCCGGCCGGCGGCGTCATCGTGCCCGAACGTATCTGCGCCTATTTCGCCGAGCGCGTCTTCCCCGGCGGCCTGACCTACTCGGGCCATCCGCTGGCCATGGCAGCCATCGTCGCCACGCTGGACGCCATGCAGGAAGAGGACATGGTCGGCAACGCGCAGCGCATCGGCCAGGACGTGCTGGGCCCCGGCCTGCGGGCCCTGGGCGCGCGCCATGCGGTCATCGGCGAGGTGCGTGGCATGGGCCTCTTCTGGGCGCTGGAGCTGGTCGCCAACGCCGACACGCGCGCGCCCATCGCCGCGCCCCGCGCGGCTGCCATCAAGGCCGAGTGCCTGGCGCGCGGCCTGCTCGCCTTCTTCGTCGAGAACCGCATCCACGTGGCGCCGCCCTGCCTCGTCACGGCGCAACAGGTGGACGATGCGCTGTCGCGCCTGGACGATGCGTTCACGGCGGTGTTCGGCAGCGCAACGGGCGCGTAACGGCCTTGTCCTCGGCCATCGTGCGTCATGAGGCCGCCCTTGCGCGGCCTCATATCTTTTCCATCACCTCCGCCAGCAGCGCCACGCCCGGTTCGATCCGGTCCTCGGCGATCGCCTGGAAGCCCAGCCGGAAATGCTGGTCCTGCGGCGCGTCTTCAAAGAAATGCCGGAAGCCCGGCTCGATCATGACGCTGCGCCGCGAGGCCGCCCAGGCCAGCTTCTGCGTGTTGAGGCCCGCGGGGGCGTCCAGCCAGAACGCCGCCGCGCCGGCGCCGTCGGCATAGCCGCAGGCGCCCAGGTGGCGGTCGATGGCCCGCCCCAGCACGTCCCGCTTGCGCGCCTGCGCGTCGCGGAAGCGCCGCAGGTGCGCATCGTAGTCGCCCTGGGCCAGGAAGATCGCCAGCATGCGCTGGTTGTTCAAGGGCGGATGGCGGTACATCAACCGGCGCAGCGCGCGCAGTTCGCGCACCAATTCCTCGTCGGCCACCAGGTAGCCCAGCCGCAGGCCGGGCGCCAGGCACTTGGACAGGCTGCTCAGGTAGATCACCCGGCCATGCGCATCATCGGCCTTCAGGGCCGGCGGCGGATGGTTGGACAGGTCGAGGTCGGCATCGTAGTCATCCTCGATCAGCACCTGGTCATGGCGGTGCACCTGGCTCCACAGGCGTGTGCGCCGCGAGGCGCTCATCGTCACGCCGGTGGGGACCTGATGGCTGGGCATCGCATAGACGTAGTCGCAGCGGGCCAGGCGCTCGTCGATGACGATGCCCTCCTCGTCCACGCCATGCAAGGAAACGTCCGCCTCCTGCATGCCGAAGATGTTCCAGGCATCGCGAAAGCCCGGGCTTTCGATGCCCACGCGCACGCCCGGCCCCATCAGCAGCATGGCCAGCAGGGACAGGGCGTTCTGCGAGCCCAGCGTCACCAGGATCTCGCCCGGCGCCGCGCGGATGCCACGCTTGGGCAGCACGCGCGTGCGCAGTTGCTCGATCAGTTCCGGGTCGTCCTGGTCCATGGCGTCGCCCAGCCACGTGGTGTCGCGCCCGGCGCGCAGCAGTTCGCGCGAGGCGCGGCGCCAGGCCTGCAGCGGAAAGGTGCCCGGGTCGGCCTGGCCATAGACGAAAGGATAGTCATACTGGCGCCAGTTGCTGGGCCGCAGGACGCCCTGGCGCAGGCTGGGCTGGCGCTGCAGGCGCCTGCTCCAGCTTGGTTCATGGCCGCCCGCGTGCGCCCCAGGTCGGGGCATCGCCGCCTCGCGCGCGGGCTCGGGCGCCAAGCCGCCCCGGTAGTCCGGGTGCAGGTAATAGCCGCTGCGCGGCCGGCTCTGCAGATAGCCTTTCTCCAGCAGGCTTTCATAGACCAGCGCCACCGTATTGCGCGACACGGCCAGTTGCTGCGAGAGCTGGCGGCACGAGGGCAAGGGCTCGTCGGGCGGGAAGATGCCATGCAGGATGGCGTGCACCAGCGACTCGCGCAGTTGCTCCTGCAGGCCGCGCTCATGCCTGAAATCGAGATGGAAGTAGTGCTCGATCATGGGTCCGTCCTTCGTCCGATCCGCAATGCACGACAGACATCAAGCAAGAACCAGGCCAGCCCGAGGCTGGCCAGCGCACTGGCGCCAACTGTCCCTATCGGCGCGCGAAACGCCGACCCTAAGATGGCCTGGACCCTGGCAGCAACCAGGGGGACGCCGCCCAAGCTGGCGCGCGACACCAACATCAGACAGGGGAAGCACCATGCGCACCATCACCGACATCCGGCATGCCGCCGTCCGCGCCGCGCTGGCCATCACGCTGGGCCTGGCCGCGGCCTTGCCGGCCCAGGCCGATCTGGCTGACATCGAGAAGCGCGGCCACATGACCGTCGCCACCGAGGACGACTACGCGCCCTTCAACTTCATCGCCGACGGCAAGCCCTCGGGCTTCCACGCCGACCTGCTGCAGGACCTGAAGGCCTATGCCAAGGTCGACGTGCGCCAGGAGATCCTGCCGTGGACCGGCCTGCTGGCCGCCGTGTCCGGCGGCAAGTACGACCTGGCCTACACCGGCGCGCTCATCACCGACGAACGCCTGCGCGTCTTCGACTTCGCGCCGCCCTTTGCCTCGGCGCAGCATTTCTACGTGAAGCGCGCGGGCGACAAGCGCCTGGGCGAGGTCGCCACGCTCAGCGGCAGGTCGGTGGGCGTGCAGGCCGGCAGCGCCATCCTGGCGCGCCTGCCCGAACTGGAGAAGATGCTTGGCGCCAGCGGCGGCAAGCTGGGCGAGGTCGTGCAGTACCAGTCCTATCCCGAAGCCTATGCCGACCTGGCCAACGGCCGGCTGGACTATGTCATCAACGGCATCGTCTCGGTCAACGACCTGGTCAAGGCGCGTCCCAAGGTCTTCGAGAAAGGCGTGGCCGTGTCCGGCGACGGCTTCGCGGCCTGGCCGATTCCCAAGAACAATCCCGCGCTGCTCGCCTACATGGCCGGCTTCATGAAGCACGTGCGCGACAACGGCCGCCTGGCCGAGCTGCAGAAGAAATGGTTCGGCGACGCCTTTCCCAACCTGCCCGCCGACCCCATCACGACGGTCGAGCAGTTCCACACGCTGGCAGGCCTGAAGCCCTGAGGGACGGCGGCTCATGGATGCGCAAGCATGGCGGATGCTGCTCGACGGCGCGTGGGTGACGACCTGGATCTCGGGCCTGTCCATCGCCCTGGGCGTGGTGATCGGACTGGGCATGGCGCTGTTGCGCCTGGCCCGGATACCGGTAGTGGACACCCTGCTGGCCACCTGGATCAGCCTGGCGCGCGCCACGCCGCTGGTCACGCTGGTGCTCTTCCTGTTCCTGGCCGCGCCGTCGCTGGGCTGGACGCCGGCGCGCGAGTGGATCGCGGTGGCGGCGTTGACGATCAACACCTCGGCCTTCAACGCCGAAGTGTGGCGCGCCGCCTTCCGCGCCTTCTCGCGCGAGCAGCGGGAAGCGGCGCTGGCCTGCGGCATGCGGCCCGGCCAGATCCTGCGGCGCATCATGCTGCCGCAGATGGCCATCAGCAGCCTGCCCGGCCTCGTCAACGAGATGTCCTTCCTGGTGAAGGGCAGTCCCGCCATCGCCATCATTGGCCTGGTGGACCTGAGCCGCGTCACCAACCGCATCGCCGCGGTCACGTATGAGCCCCTGCCGCCCATCCTGGCCGCCGCGGCCATCTACATGCTGCTGATCGCCCTGTTGCTGAAGCTGCAGTCCATTGCCGAGCGGCGCGCCCAGCGCCTGGCGATGTAAGGCAAGGAGCGCGCATGGAAACCTGGTCCATCGTCTGGGAAGCCCGCGACACGTTCGTGGCGGGCTTCACCACGACCATCGTGCTGTTCCTGCTGTCGGCCGCCGCGGCCAGCCTGCTGGGCTGCTTCCTGGTCCATGGCCTGGAAGGTCCCGCCAACCCGGCGCGGCGGCTGCTGGTCGCCTTCATCAACGGCATGCGCATGCTGCCGTTCCTGATCTTCGCCTACCTGCTGTATTACGGCCTGCCCACCTTCGGGCTGCGGCTCACGGCGTGGCAGGCAGGGCTGGTGGGCCTGTCCGTCTATCACGGCGCCTACATCGCGGAGATCCTGCGGGGCGCGCGCCTGGTGCTGCCGCCCGGCCCGCTGGAAGCCGCCATCGCGCACGGCTACCGGCGCGGTCCCGCCTTCCTGCGCATCGTGCTGCCGCAACTCGTCATGCGCTCGCGCGGCGTGCTGGGCAACCAGTTCATCATGTGCCTGAAGGACACCTCCTTCCTCAGCATCATCACCGTGGCCGAACTGACCGCGGCCGCCAACGCCGTGCAGTCGCGCTACTTCATCCCGGTGGAGGCCTTCGTGGTCGCCATCGCCCTGTACTGGGCCATCGGCCTTGCCATCGAAGCGGCCGTGCGCGCGGCGCGCCGCCCCGGCATCCAGCGAGGAATCGAGCATGACTGAAACGCCAGCGGTCAGCCTGCGCAACATCTCCAAGAGCTTCGACGGCTACGAGGTGCTGCGCGACATCAACCTCACCGTGAAGCGCGGCGACGTGGTCAGCGTGCTGGGGTCATCCGGCTCCGGCAAATCCACGCTGCTGCGTTGCGTGAACTGGCTGGAGCAGCCCGACCGCGGCGAGGTCCGCGTGGCGGGCCAGCGCATGGGCCTGAACGAAGAGGGCAAGCCCATGAACGCGCGCCAGCTCGCCGCCGCGCGTGCGCGCACCGGCATGGTGTTCCAGGGCTTCAACCTGTGGCCGCACTTCACCGCGCTGCAGAACGTCACGGAGGTCCCGATCCACGTGCAGGGCATGCCCCGCGCCCAGGCGCGCGCGAAGGCGCTGGCGCTGCTGGAAAAGGTGGGCCTGGCCGACAAGGCGAACCAGTATCCGCACACGCTGTCCGGGGGCCAGAAGCAGCGCGTGGCCATCGCGCGCGTGCTTGCCATCGAGCCCGAGGTGCTGCTGTTCGACGAACCGACCTCGGCCCTGGACCCGGAGCGCGTGGGCGAGGTGCTCAACGTCATGCGCGATCTGTCGGCCGATGGGTATACGATGATCGTCGTCACGCACGAAATGGATTTCGCCCGCGCCGTCTCCAGCCAGGTCGTGTTCCTGGAGCGGGGCAAGATCATCGAGCAAGGCGATCCGGAAGCCTTCTTCACGCGCCCGAGCACCGAGCGCGTGCAGCGGTTCCTGGAGCGCCGCGACTGAACCCGCCGGGCCCGCAGCAGCACGGCCCGCGATCCGCCATTCCCTACCGCAAGGACCCCATCCATGAAGCAAGTCGTTTTCATCACCGGCGCCACCTCGGGTTTCGGGCGCGCCACCGCGCGCCGCTTCGCGCAGGCCGGCTGGTCGCTGGTGCTGACGGGCCGCCGCACCGACCGCCTGGAAGAACTCAAGGCCGAGCTCTCGCCCAAGGTGCCCGTGCACATCGCCACGCTGGACGTGCGCGATGCCGCCGCCGTGCAGGCCGTGGTCGATGCCCTGCCCGAGGATTTCCGCCCGGTGAAGTCGCTCATCAACAATGCCGGCCTGGCGCTGGCGCCGCAACCCTCGCAATCGGTGGCGCTGGATGACTGGCACACCATGATCGACACCAACATCACCGGCCTGGTCAACGTGACGCACGCCGTGCTGCCGCTGCTGCTGAAGGCCGGTCCGGGCGCCAGCATCGTCAACATCGGCTCGGTGGCCGGCCAGTGGCCCTATCCGGGCGGCCACGTCTATGGCGCGTCGAAGGCCTTCGTGCAGCAGTTCTCGTACAACCTGCGCTGCGACCTCATCAAGACCGGCGTGCGCGTCACCGACATCGCCCCGGGCATGGCCGAGACCGAGTTCTCGCTGGTGCGCAACAAGGGCAACCAGGCGGCCGCCGACAAGGTCTATGCCGGCACCACGGCCATGTCGGCGGAGGACATCGCCGAGCAGATCCACTACGTGGCCGCGCTGCCCGCGCACCTGAACATCAACCGCCTGGAGATCATGCCGGTGCGCCAGGCATGGTCGAATTTCGCGGTCGACCGCGACGCCTGACGCCATGCCGCGCGGGCTGCGCCGGGCAGTCCGCGCCCGCTGGCCGCGTCACTCCAGCTTGATGCCGTTGTCGCGCACGACCTTCGCCCAGTAATCGGTCTGCGCGCGCAGCCAGTCCGCGAACTCGGCGGGCGTCTTCTCCACCGGCTCGGAGCCCAGCTCCGCCAGCCGCGCCCGCACCTCGGGCTGGGCCACGATGCGGGCGATGTCGGCGTGGATCTTCGCCACGATGTCCGGCGGCGTGCCGGCAGGCGCCAGCAGGCCCTGCCAGGAACCCGTCACGAAACCCGGCACGCTTTCGGCCAGCGTCGGCGTGTCGGGTATCGGCGCGTACCGGCCCGGGCTGGCCACGCCCACCAGCTTGATGTTGCCGCTTTTCACCAGCGGATAGGTCGCCAGGAAGCTGTTGATCGCGGCGTCGATCTGTCCGCCCGCCAGGTCGGACAGCACCTGCGAGCCGCCCTTGTAGCCCACGTAGTTCCAGGTGAACGCCTTGCGCTGCGCCAGCAGCACGCCCGCCAGGTGCGTGATGGCGCCCGGCGTGACGCCCAGGTTCAGCTTGCCCGGATTCGCCTTGGCATAGGCCACCAGCTCTTCCACGTTGCCGACCGGCAGGTCCTTGCGCACCACGAGGATGTGCGGCGAGTAGGCCACGATGGAGACCGGCGCCAGGTCCTTCGTGGGGCTGTACTGCAGCGTGTACAGGCTGGGCGAGATCGCCAGGCTGCCCTGGTCCATCAGCAACAGGGTGTGGCCGTCGGGCTCGGCCTTGGCCACCAGCATCGCGCCGATGTTGCCGTTGGCCCCCGCGCGGTTTTCCACCACCACGGGCTGTCCCCAGGCATCGCCCAGCTTCTGCGCGATGAGGCGCGCCACCACGTCGGACGCGCCGCCCGCCGGGTTGGGCACCACGATGCGCACGGGCTTGGCCGGGTAGTCCGGCGCGGCCTGCGCGGCGCCCAGGGGCAGGGCCAGCGCCGTGCCCAGCGCGGCCAGTCTCGTCAGCCGGCAGGCGCCGGCAATCAAGGTCTTCATCACGTTGTCTCCTTGCTGTTATCGCTTTGATGTGATCGGAATGAAGCTCGGGATGGCAATGGCGTCAGCGCGGCGGCACCACCACGTTCAAGGGGTCCAGCCCGGCGGCAAGCCGCTTGATGTTCTCGGCGATGAACGCGTATCGCCGCGTCAGCAGACCCGGCGTCATGGCCGAGATGTGCGGCGTGGCGCGCACATTGGGCAGCGCATGCAGCGGGTGGTGCGCGGGCGCCACCGAGGCCTGGCCAGGTTTGGGGTAGCGGTACCAGACGTCCAGCACCGCGCGGCCCAGCCGGCCCGAACGCAGCGCCTCGTACAAGGCAGCCTCGTCCACCACCTCCGCGCGAGCGACATTGACCAGCAGCGCATCGCGGGGCAGCCGCGCCAGCGCGGCCGCATCGATGAGCCCGCGCGTGTTCTCGTCCAACGGGCAGCACAGCACCAGGATGTCGCTGCGCGGCAGCACCTCGGCCAGGCGGCTGACGGGCACGCTCTGGTCCACCCCATCGGCGGGCCCCAGCTGGCCACGCCGCGTCACCGCCACTACGCGCATGTCCAGCGCCCGCGCGCGGCGCGCCACCTCGCGGCCGATGTGGCCATGGCCCACCAGCGTCACCGTGCGGCCCGCGGCCTCGCCATGGATGGGGCGCGCGGCATAGACGGCGGGCCAGGCGGTTTCATCCAGCACCGGCGGCAGCTTCCACGGCGCCAGCACGTGCTCGAGGATGGCGTGGATCGTGAACTCCGCGATGGGCACTTCGTGGCCGTGCACGTTCGCGACCGTGCAGCCGGGCGGCAAGGCATCGGCCGCGATCTGCTCGGTGCCCGCGCCCGGCACCTGCAGCAGGCGGCAGCGCAGGCTTGCGGCCTGCGCCGCGTCCACGGCATTGGTGACGACCACGTCCGCCGCCTCGCCCGTGGCGGGAAAGGACGGCATGCCCTGCACGCGATAGGCCTCTCCCAGCAAAGCCTGCAGGCGGGGCGCGTTGGGGGCGTGCAGCCCCACGATATGGATCAGCATGGTGGTTTCCGTAACGGGTTCAGGCCTGGACGCGTGATTCACGCGTGATGAGGCTGGGTTGCGCGCGCAGGGACGGATGCAATGCCGTGCCCAGGCCCGGCGCGTCGGGCGCCAGCGCGTGTCCATCGCGCAGCACGGGCAGGTGCGTGACGAGGTCCTGGTACCAGGTGGCCAGCGACGCGCGCACCACCTCCTGGTAGATGGCGGTGGAGGCGTGCAAGGCCATGTGCAGGCCGGCCATCAGCGTGACGGGGCCGGTACAGTCGTGCGGCGCCAGGGGCTTGGCATAGGCCTGCGCCAGCGCCGCGATCTTGCGTCCTTCCGTGATGCCGCCGCACCAGGCGAGGTCCAGCATCACCACGTCCAGCGCATCTTCCGCCAGCAGGTCGCGGAAGGCCCGCACGCCCGCCAGCGTCTCGCTGCCGCACACCGGCACGCGCGTGCGGGCGCGCAGGTCGCGCAAGGCGCGGGCGTCGTCCATCTTGCCGATCGGATCCTCGACCCAGAAGATGCCGTAGTCCTCCAGGGCCTGGCAGATCCGCTGGGCCGCATGCGTGCCCCACAGGCTGTGCAGTTCGCACATCACCTCGATGCGGTCGCCCACCGCATGCCGCACGCGCGCAAACGGCTCCAGGCCTGTCTTCAGGTCCGCCAGGCTGATCGTCTGCCCGCCCGAGGCCGGCGCATAGATGTCGAAAGGCCAGATCTTCATGGCGCGGTAGCCTTCCGCCACCAGGCTTTCGGCCAGCGCGCCGGCATCGCGCATGAAGGCGACCTGGTCGTCATAGGGACCGGCGCTGGCGTCCTTCGCGCCGATGTCGCGCCGCACGCCGCCCGAGTTGTAGGCATACCCCGCGCAGGTGTTGTAGACCGGCACGGTGACCCGCGCCCCGCCGCCCAGCGCCACATAGAGCGGCACCCCCTGCCGTTGTCCCGCCAGGTCCCACAGGGCGATGTCGATGGCGCTGGCCGCGCGGATTTCCGCGCCCGAGCCGTTGAAGCCGACGTAGGGATTCAGCAGGTGGCGCGAGACCGCCTCGATGTGCGTGGCATCGCGCCCCAGCAGCCACGGGGCGATTTCCTCGTGCAGCACCGTTTCCACGGCTGCGGCGCCGCGGAAGGTCTCGCCCAGGCCGACGCGCCCGTCCTCGGTTTCCAGCTCGACCCAGACGAGGCCGGGTCGTTCGGGCAGGCGCAAGGTGCGCAGGCTGGTGATGGCGGGCATGGGCGGCACTCCGTGACGATGGCGTCGGCGCGGATGCGCCGTTGCGAGGCATCTTCCGGCGGCCCCCCAGGGGTGTCAATATTTGTACAGATGGATGAAAAAATAATCCCCATGCTGTAATACAGCCTTGCTGGCGAAGGCCAGTTTCGACCTTCGCGCCCGGAGCCTGCCATGCCCCTGACCCAAAGCGATCGCCTGCTGAGCGATACCGTCTACGACGCGCTGCTGGCGCTGCTGGGCACGCCCGGCTTCACGCCGCAGTCGCGGCTGCCCGGCGAGATCGCGCTGGCAGAACGTTTCGGCGTGTCGCGGCCCGTGCTGCGCCAGGCCTTGGCGCGGCTGCGCCTGGAAGGCCGCATCCAGACCCGCAAGGGCTCGGGCAATTTCGTGTGCGACCCGCGCAGCGGCCCGCCCGCGGTGACGTTCGGCGCGCTCACCAGCATCCCCGATATCCGCGATTTCCTGGAATTCCGGTGCAGCCTGGAAGGCGAGATCGCGGCGCACGCGGCGCGCCAGCACACCGCCAAGGACCTGGCGCGCATCCGGCGCCAGCGGCGCCTGTTCGAGGAAGCCTTGCGCCGTGGCGAAAGCGGCATCGAGGAGGACATCGCGTTCCACGCCGCCATCACCGATGCCAGCGCGAACCGTTATTTCGCCATGACGATGGCCGCGCTGAATACGCAGACCCGTTTCAGCATCAACCTGGTCAGGGGCCTCTCCAGTCCCGAGAACCGCGAGCGCCGGCATGCCGATGTGTGCCGCGAGCACGAGGCCATCGAGGCCGCCATTGCCGCGCGCGACCCGGATGCCTCACGGCGCGCCATGGCGCACCACCTGAGGGGCGGCATCGCCAGGTTGTTCGGCTAGCGGCCTAGCCTTGCGCGCCCTCTTCCTCGTACCAGACGTCGCGCGCCAGCATGATGCGGTCGTGGCCCGCGCCGGCAGGGATCATTGGGAAGCAGTTCTCCTGCGCCGCCACCACCACGTCCAGGAAATACGGGCCGTCCCAGGCCAGGCATTCCGCCAGCGCGGCGGGCAGCTGGTCCGGGTGCTCGACACGACCCACGCCCCAGCCGAAGGCACGCGCCAGCGCGACGAAGTCGGGCAGTGATTCGTTGTAGCTGTGGCTCAGCCGCCCGCCATGGATGAGTTCCTGCCACTGCCGCACCATGCCCATGTAGCCGTTGTTGCACAGCACGACCTTCACCGGCGTGCCGTGCTGGCGCGCGGTGGACAGTTCCTGGATGTTCATCAACACCGAGGCGTCGCCGCTCACGCACACCACCGTGCGGTCCGGATGCGCGATCTGCGCGCCCAGCGCGGCGGGCAGGCCATAGCCCATGGTGCCCGCGCCGCCCGAGGTCAACCAGCGGTTGGGACGGTCGAAGCGCAGGTATTGCGCGGCCCACATCTGGTGCTGGCCCACGTCGGTGGAGACGATGGCGTCGCGCCCGGCCAGCGCGCCGTCCAGCGCGTGCATCAGGTGCTGCGGCAGGATGCGGTCGGCCTCGGGCGTGAAGCCCAGGCAGTCGCGGGCGCGCCAACGGGCAATGCGCTCCCACCAGGGATTCAGCCGTGCCAGCGGCAAGGCGCCGTGGCTGGCGAGCTCATCGCGCAAGGCGGACACCAGCGGCAGGCAGTCGCCCACCATCGCCACGTCCACGCGCACCACCTTGTTGATGGAGGTCGGGTCGATGTCCAGATGGATCTTGTGCGCATGCGGACAGAAGGACGACAGCTTGCCCGTGATGCGGTCGTCGAAGCGCGCGCCCACGCACACCACCAGGTCGGCCTCGTGCATGGCCAGGTTGGCTTCCAGCGTGCCGTGCATGCCCAGCATGCCGACGAATTGCGGATCGGAGGCCGGATAGGCGCCCAAGCCCATCAGGGTCAACGTGCAGGGCGCCCCCACGTCGCGCACGAGCGCGACGAACGCCTCGCAGGCCTCGGGGCCGGCATTGACCAGGCCGCCACCGCCATAGAACACCGGACGGCGGGCCTGGCGGATCAGCGACACCGCGCGCCGCACGGCTGCCGTCGGCACCTTGGGCGCGGCCCGGCGCGCCAGGCGCTCGGCGCGCGCGCGCGCGTTGATCGCCGCGCGCGTGGCAGCCACGTCGTCGTGATCCTCCACCGAACCGCGCAGGCTGGCACACGCCGGCACCGCCAGCTGCACGTCCTTGGGCAGGTCGACCAGCACCGGACCGGGACGGCCCTGGCGGGTCAGTTCAAATGCGCGGCTCACCACGTCGGCCACGTCCTCGGCCGACTGCACCTGCGTGTTCCACTTGGTGATGGAACGAGAGATGCCCAGCGCGTCGCACTCCTGGAAGGCATCCGTGCCGATGGCGGTGGTGGCCACCTGGCCGCTCACGCACAGCACGGGAATGGAGTCGCACAGCGCATCCAGCAGGCCCGAGGTCGTGTTGGCCATGCCCGGGCCGGACGTCACGAAGACCACGCCCGTGCGGCCCGTGGACCGCGCATAGCCTTCCGCCGCATGGACGGCCGCCTGCTCATGGCGCACCAGCACATGGCGCAGGCGCGGCTCGGTATGCAGCGCGTCATACAGGGGCAGGACGGCCCCGCCGGGATAGCCGAACACGGTGTCCACGCCCTGGGCAATCAGCGTGTCCAGCAGGATCTGCGCGCCATTGCGCGGCGCGGCGGCGCGCACGGGGGCGGGCGCATCGCGGTGGGAATCCGCCAGGGCGGCCAGGGCATCGGGGTGTAGGCGATCGTTCATGAAAACAGGATAGGCTGGATCGGGGGGAATATTTCTCCTATTTTCTGCCCCCAATGCAGAATAGAGGTAAATTATTCTGCAAATCATCAGATCAGAAGAAAATGAACCTGGACAAGTTCGACCTGGCCATCCTGGGCGTGCTGCAACGCAATGCGCGCGCCAGCCTGAACGAGATCGGCGCAGAGGTGGGCCTGTCGTCCACGCCCTGCTGGAATCGCATCAAGCGCATGGAGGCCGCGGGCGTCATCCGGGGCTACACCGTGGAGATCGACCCCGCCAGCCTGGGCTACATGGACACCGTGATCGTGCACGTCACGCTGGAAAGCCACAGCGAGGAAACGCTCTATGAATTCGGCCGCGCGCTGGCGTCCATCCCCGAGGTGCTGGAGGCCTTCCTGGTCTCGGGCGACTACGACTACTACATCCGCATCGCCGTGCGCGACACGCGCGACTATGAACGGCTGCTGCGCGAGCAGCTGTACCGGATCCCAGGCATCCGGCACAGCAAGTCGTCCTTCGTGCTGCGGCGGCTGAAGGAGACGCCGCTGCCGCTGGGGTGAGACCCGGGGCCCGGGCCCGGCCCCGGCATCGCTTACGCCAGCGGCAGGTAGATGCGCGTCAGCAATGCCGCCGGCGGCGTGGTCTTGGGGTCGTTCAGGTAGGCCTCGAACACCGGCACGTCAGCCGGCTCATGCCCGCTCCGCGCCAGCCACGGCCCGAAGAGCCAGGCATAGGCCGCCTCCAGTTCGCTGTAGGGCCCCACGTGTTCCAGCACCGCACAGCGCCCGGCAGGCAGCACCACGCGCTCGAACACCGCATCCAGGTCGGCGTCGGCCGCCACGGGAATGCCGGCGCTGGAGCGCAGTGCGTCCACGGCGGTCTGCGCCGGATCGTCGTAGTACACGCCGTAGCCCACCGTCTCGGTGTCGGCCAGGCCACGGGCGCCGGCCAGCATGTAGAGGCGGTCGAACGCGGCGCCGATGGATTCGTAGCTGCCCCGATGCGGCAGCGTGGCCAGGGTCAGGCCGGGGAAGTCTTCCAGGGTGACGATGTGCATGATGGGCTCCTGAGGATGAGGAAGCCGCGCGCGCTGCGCGCGGTAACGCCCTGGCGCCACCCCATAGGCTTGCGTGAAGGCCCGTCCGAAAGCGGCGGCGGACCGATACCCCGCGCGCCGCGCGACCTGCGCCAGGCTGCGCCCGCCTGTCTCCAGCTCACCCGCCGCACGATGCAGGCGCATGCGCTGCGCCGTGGCGGTCACGGTCTCGCCCGTCATGGCGCGATACACGCGGTGGAAATGGAAGGGCGACAGGCAGGCCAGCTCGGCCAGGTGGTACAGATCCGGCTCGTCGTCCGGATGCGCCATGAGCCAGTCGAGGACGGGCAGCAGGCGATCGGCATGGCGCAGGCGGGTCTCGGTTTTCATGCAAGCCTCATGAGGCGGTCCAGTCCCGTCAGGCTACCCGCGGCGCGTATGCCGATCTTGCGGTTTTGCCGCGCACGCGCGGCAAGACATCGCTCAGGTGGGATAGGTGCCCGGCACGAGGATGCCTTGATCGACCTTGTCCACCTGCGTGCGGCCGCACAGGGCCATGGTCACGTCCATTTCCTTGTACAGGATCTCCAGCGCGCGCTTGACGCCCGGCTGGCCGAAGGCGCCCAGGCCATACAGGAAGCTGCGGCCGATCATCGCGCCGCGCGCGCCCAGGGCCACGGCCTTCAGCACGTCCTGGCCCGAACGCACGCCGCCGTCCATGAGCACCTCGATGCGCGAGCCCACGGCATCGGCAATCGCCGGCACCAGGCTGATGGACGACACCGCGCCGTCCAGCTGGCGCCCGCCGTGGTTGCTGACCACCAGCGCATCCGCGCCCGTGTCGGCGGCCATGCGGGCGTCCTCGACGTCGAGGATGCCTTTCAGGATCAGCTTGCCGCCCCAGCGTTTCTTGATCCATTCCACATCGGCCCAGCTCAGGCAGGGGTCGAACTGTTCCGCCGTCCACATCGACAGCGAGGACATGTCCGACACGCCCTTGGCGTGGCCCACGATGTTGCCGAAGGTACGGCGCTTGGTGCCCAGCATGCCCAGGCACCAGCGCGGCTTGGTCGCCAGGTTGACGAGGTTGGCCAGCGTGGGCTTGGGCGGCGTGGACAGGCCGTTCTTGATGTCCTTGTGGCGCTGGCCCATGATCTGCAGGTCCAGCGTCAGCACCAGCGCCGAGCAGCCCGCTGCCTTGGCGCGGTCGATCAGCGCCTCGATGAAGCTTCGGTCGCGCATCACGTACAGCTGGAACCAGAAGGGATGCCCACCCGTGCCCGCGGCCACGTCCTCGATCGAGCAGATGCTCATCGTCGACAGCGTGAAGGGCACGCCGAACTCGGCGCAGGCGCGCGCGGCCAGGATCTCGCCGTCGGCATGCTGCATGCCGGTCAGGCCGGTGGGCGCAATGGCCAGCGGCATGACCGCGTCCTGCCCCACCAGTTGGGTGCGCAGGCTGCGGCCCTCCATGTTGACCGCCACGCGCTGGCGCAGCTTGATCTTCTGGAAGTCTTCCTCGTTGGCGCGATAGGTGCCTTCGGTCCAGGCGCCGGAATCGGCGTAGTCATAGAACATGCGCGGCACGCGGCGCTTGGCAATCACGCGCAGGTCTTCGATGGTGGTGATGCGGGAGAGATCGGGGGCGGACATGGATGGAGAATCTGGAAGGAGTCATCCCCAGCGGCGGCAAGACAGGCCTTGCGCAGACTGGCTGCTGGGGCCGTCGGTAGCGCGAGGATACAACTTTCCGCGCCGCGACGCCCCCTGCCCGATCAATGCATGCGCGCCCGCGCCGCGAGCACGAAGCCCGGCAGCGCAAGCAGGGCGGCCCAGCGCGCCGCCTCGATCTTGGCGTCCGTCACCCGCGCATCGGCCATCAGGAAGTTGACCGTGCCCAGGCAATCGCCGGCCAGCACCACCGGCACGTTGATGACCGAGCGCAAGCCCAGCGCGACAATGGCGGCATGGTCGTCGAACGACTGCGCGATGGCGGCCTCGCCCTCGCCCACGAACACGCGCTGCTCCAGCAGCACGTGCCGGCCCCAGTCCGTGCCGGCCTTGGCCTTGCTGCCCCCGGGCGGATAGGCCTCGGGGTTGGAGCTGTAGAGCCGGTGCAGGCGCAGCGCGCCGGCGTCCAGCTGGTTGACCGTGCACAACAGGTGGCCCAGGGACGTGCGCGCGCGCCGGTCCAGCTCGGCGAACAGCGCGGGCGCATCGCCGTGCGCGCAGGCCGCCGACAGCGGCGTCACGTCATCCAGGAACGCCGGATCCGCGGCAGCAAGACGCGTCATGCCCATCCTATTCGACCTGGATGCCCAGTTCCTTCACCAGCTTGCCGTACTTCGCGGCGTCCGCGCGCAGCAGCTTGTCGAAGGCCTCCGGCGTGCCCTGGCGCACTTCCACCGCCATGCCCTCCATCTTGGCGACGACGTCGGCACGCGCCAGCACCGCGTTGATCTCCTTGTTCAGGCGCTGCACCAGCGCCGGATCCATCCCCTTCGGACCGAAAGCGCCGTACCACACGGCCATCTCGTAGCCCGGCACGCTCTCGGCCACGGTCGGCACGTCGGGCAGCAGGGGCGAACGCTGCGCCTCGGTCACGGCCAGCAGCTTCAGCTTGCCGCCCTTCACGTGCGGCAGCGTCTGCGTGCCCGCGCTGAAGAACAGCTGCGTGCGGTCGGCAGCCGTGTCCAGCACGGCGGGCGCGCCGCCGCGATAGGGAATGTGCGTCATCTGGATGCCGAGCGCCTTCTCGAACATCGCCGCGCTCAGGTGGTTGGTCGAACCCGTGCCGGCCGAGGCATAGGCGATCTTGTCGGCGTTGGCGCGCGCGTACTCCACGAACTCGGCCAAGGTATTGGCAGGCACCGAGGTGCTGACCACCATGGTGTTGGTGACCAGGGCCAGTTCCGCGATGGGCGTGAAGTCTTCCACGCCATCGAAAGGCATGGTGGAGAAAAGCGCCTGGTTCATGGTGTGGGTGCTCATCGAGCCCACCAGCAGCGTGTAGCCGTCGGGCTTGGCGCGCGCGACGAAGGCCGAACCGATGTTGCCCGACGCGCCGGACCGGTTCTCCACGATGAAGGGCTGGCCCATCGACTGCGTCAGGTGTTCGGACAGCAGGCGCGCCAGGATGTCGGTGGAACCGCCCGCCGCCCACGGCACGATGAGCGTGACGGGCTTTTCCGGATAGGCCGCGTGGGCCGCCGCGCCGGCCAGGCTGGCAAGCGCCAGCACTGGCGCGAGGATCATGCGCTTGAAGAGATTGGACATGACATTACCCCTTGAATGAATGCCTCCGGTCGATGGTGCCGGATAGGCAGGAAAACGCCGCCACGCCTGCATGCCAGGGCGTGGCGGCAAGAAAACTAGCGCCCCACGGCGTAGCCCTGCATGCCGCGCGGATTGGCGCCCGCGCGCAGCAGCAGGCCGCCCTGTCCGTCAGGCTCGCGGGTGCACACACTGATGCGGCCTTCCGACCATGGGCCGCCCACCTTGACCTCATGCCCGGCTTCACGCAGCGCGGCCAGCGTGGCCTCGGGCATGCGCGATTCCACCGTCAGGCGATTGAGCACGGTGGTGCGCGGCCAGAACGAAGCGGGACCATGATCGACGTGCCACGACGGCGCCTCGATGGCCGACTGCAGGTCCATGCCGTGCACCGCGTGGCGCAGGAAGAACGCGACGGTCCACTGGTCCTGCTGGTCGCCGCCCGGCGTGCCGAACACCATGTAGGGCTTGCCGTCGCGCAGGGCCAGGCCCGGCGACAGCGTGGTGCTGGGCCGCTTGCCGGCTTGCAGCCCGCCGGGCAGGCCCTCGTCCAGCCAGCTCATCTGCAGGCGCGTGGTGATGGAAAAACCGAGTTCGGGAATGGCGGGGCTGGAAGACAGCCAGCCGCCGGACGGCGTGGCCGCGACCATGTTGCCCTGCGCGTCGATCACGTCGATGTGGCAGGTATCGCCCACGAATATCTCGCGCGGCAGCCATTGCGCCACCGGCGGCAATTGCGCGAAGGTGGGTTCGCCCACGCCATAGCGCGTGTCGGCGGTGGCCAGCGTGCGCGCCGACACGCCGGTGTCCGGCAGCACGGGAGGCCGGCCATCCGGGGAGCCCGGCTGCAAGGCCGTGGCGGCCGTGGCGCCCACGCCGCGTGCGCGCTCGCGCGCATAGTCGTTCGACAGCAACTGCGCCAGGGGCACGTCGTGGCGCTCGGGGTCGCCATACCAGGCCAGGCGATCCGCGAAGGCCAGCTTGGTGGCCTCGGCCAGGCGATGCACGAAACCGAAGCTGTCCGGCGCGTGCGCGCCGATGTCCAGGTGCTTGAGCAGGCTCAGCTGCTGCAGGAACACCGGTCCCTGCGACCACGGCCCGCACTTCGCCACGGTATAGCGGCCGAAGTCCAGCGTGGCGGGGTCTTCGTAGGCTGGCCGCCAGCCGGCCATGTCCTCTCGCCGCAGCAGGCCCGTGTTGCGTTCCCCCGTGGTGTCGCGCACGGCCGTCTCGCGGTAATAGCGGTCCACCGCCTCGGCCACGAAACCGTCGTACCACGCGTCCAAAGCCGCATCGATGCGACCTTCCCGCGTGGTGCCGGCAGCCTCGGCCCGCTCGATCACGCGCGCATAGGTCTGCGCCAGCGCCGGCAGGCGGAACAGCGCATTGGCATCGGGCACCTCGCCGTCGGGCAGCCACACGTCGGCCGAGCTCGTCCATTCCTCGCGGAACAGCGCCTGCACCGCGATGATCGCCGACACGATGCGCGGCACCAGCGGGAAACCCTGGCGCGCATAGGACATGGCGGGCGCCAGCACGTCGGCCAACTCCCAGGTGCCATGGTCGCGCAGCAGCGTCAGCCACGCGCCGAAGGCGCCAGGCACGCAGGCGGGCAGCAGACCGATGCCCGGCACCTGCTCCAGCCCCATCGCACGGAAATACGCCGGCTCGGCCAGCCTGGGCGCCGGGCCCTGTCCGCACAGCACGCGCGTGCGCTGCTCGCGCTCGCTCCAGAAAATGATGGGCACTTCTCCGCCCGGCCCGTTCAGGTGGGGCTCCACGACCTGCAGCGCGAAGCCGCCGGCCACGGCGGCATCGAAGGCATTGCCGCCGCGCTCGAGCACGCTCATGGCCACTTGCGAGGCCAGCCAGTGCGTCGAGGACACGACGCCGAAGGTGCCCCGGATCTCGGGACGGGTAGTGAAGGAATCGGACATGGAGCGGTACCGTGAAAGTTCGGCCTGCCGGCCCATGGCGCGGGCCGCGCAGGAAATCAGTATAGGAAGACGAAATAACGGGATTACACTTTGTGCGCATGGCGGCATAACCAAATGGTTATGCCATGTCTGTCATGGCTCTCCCCCTTTTCCCGGATCGTTTCCATGCCTGCCGCTCCCCTGCTTTCGCGCCTGAAGCACCGCCACCTGTTGTTGCTGACCGACCTGGCAGCGCTCGGCACCTTGACGCGTGCCGCGGCGCGCGCGGGCGTCAGCCAACCGGCGGCCACCAAGACGCTGGCCGAACTGGAAACGATCTTCGGGGCGCCCTTGTTCGTGCGTGGCGGCGCACGCCTCACGCCCACCGATCTGGGCCGGCAGGCCATCGTGCGCGCGCACCAGATGCTGCGCGACCTGGAAAACTGGCAACGGGAAATGGAGGCGTCGCGCGCGGGGCTGCGCGGCCATCTGCACATCGGCGCGGTGCCCTACGTGTCGGGCGATTTCCTGGCGCAGGCGCTGGCCACGCTGCACCGCGAACACGGCGTGGCCAGCACGCTCACGCGGGCCACGAGCGACCAGTTGGGCCGCGCCCTGGCCAATCACGACATCGACTGCCTGATCGGCCGCGCATCGGCGGCCGCACTGGGGCCGGAATATCAGCACGAACAGCTCTTCACGCAGAAACCCACGCTGATCGCGCACCCTCGCCTCGCGCGCAGGCTGGCGCAGCGCCTGCCCGATTGGGGCGAGCTGTCCCGCATGAACTGGATACTGCCCTCACCCGCCACGCCCACCGGCATGATCGTGGCGGAGCTGTTCGCGCAGGCACGGGTTGCCGCGCCCGTGCCCATCGTCGAGACCTACAGCCTCGACATCATCGCCGGCATGCTGCGCGACGACGCCACGCTGCTGTCCATCCTGCCCGAGAGCGTGGCGCGCGACATGGCGCGGCGCGGCGACATCGGCCTGGTCGACTGGGACCTCGGCTGGATGCTGCCGCCCGTCACGCTGATCCGCCGCCGGCGCGACACGCCGCAACCCGCGGAAGAGCAGCTCGCCGAGATCCTGCGCGCGCTGTGCGCGACGATGCGCTGACGGCATTGCGGCGATCACCGCGCACGCATCAACGCTGCATGCCCCAGCGGCGCACCGTCACGCGCTCCAGGGTCTCGAACACCAGGTTCTCCACCACCAGGCCGATCAGGATCACGGCCACCAGGCCCGCGAACACGCGGTCGGTGTAGAGCTCGTTGCGATTCTGGAAGATGTACCAGCCCAGCCCGCCCTTGCCGCTGGTCGCGCCGAACACGAGTTCCGCGGCGATCAGCGTGCGCCACGCGAAGGCCCAGCCGATCTTCAGGCCGGACAGGATCGAGGGCAACGCCGCCGGCACCAGAATGTGCAGCACATAGCGCAGGCCGCGCAGGCCATAGTTGCGCCCCGCCATGCGCAGGGTTTCTGCCACCGACAGGAAACCCGTGTACATGCTGAGCGCCACGGCCCAGACCACCGAGTGCACCAGCACGAAGATCAGGCTGCCCTCGCCCAGGCCGAACCACAGCAGGGCCAGGGGCAGCAGCGCGATGGCAGGCAAGGGATTGAACATGGCCGTGAGCGTGGCCAGCAGGTCGCGCCCCGGCTGCGTGGACACCGCCAGCGACGTCAGGATGAAGGCCAGCGTGATGCCGGCCAGGTAGCCTTGCACCAGCACGCCCAGCGACAAGCCCGCGCGCTGGACCAGCTCGCCGCTGGCCAGGCCGTCGAAGAAGGCCTGCGCCGTCTGCAGGAAGCCGGGCAGCAGCAGGTCGTTGTCCTGGTAACGCGCCAACGCTTCCCACAGCACGGCCAGCACGATCAGGATGAGGCTCTTGCGCAGCCAGCCTTGCGACCACAGACGCGCGCCCAGCGACACGCGTCGGTCGGGTTCGATGTCGGTCAGCGGCTCGAGCTCGACCAGGTATTCAGGGCGCAGCGCGCCGATGTCGGATGAAGTCGCCATGGTGTCCGTCTATTCCTTCAGGCCCTGTCAGGCCGCTGCGCGGGCCAGCACCTGCGCCTGCGCGGCATGCGGCACTGCCGGCTCGTCGAAGAGCAGGTCGTGGATGCGGCGCGACGCCGCCTGGAACGCGGGCGATCCCGCGCTGTGCAGGCCGAAGGCATGCGCGTCCAGTTCGGCGCGCACACGCCCCGGATGCGGCGACAGCAGCAGCACGCGATTGCCCACCACCAGCGCCTCGTCGATGGAGTGGGTCACGAACAGCAGCGTGAACGGCGCGTCTTCCCACAAGGCCAGCAGCTCTTCCTGCATGCGCCGGCGCGTCAGCGCATCCAGCGCCGCGAAGGGCTCGTCCATCAGCAGGATGCGCGGCTGCATGGCCAGCGCCCGCGCAATCGCCACACGCTGCTTCATGCCGCCCGACAGCGTGTGCGGATAGGCCTGCACGAAGGCCGACAGCCCCACCTTGTCCAGGTAATGGCGCGCACGCTCCTCGGCCTCCTTGCGCGACAGCTTGCGCGCCACCTGCAGCGGAAAAGCCACGTTCTGCAGCACGGTCTTCCACGGCGGCAACTGGTCGAACTCCTGGAAGACGACGATGCGGTCCGGGCCCGGCTCGCGCACGGGCTTGCCATCCAGTTCGATGCTGCCTTCGCGCACCGGCACGAAGCCCGCCACCGCCTTCAGCAGCGACGACTTGCCGCAGCCCGACGGCCCCAGCAGGATGTAGCGGTCCGAAGGCAGCACGTCGAAGCTCACGCGATGCGTGGCGCGCACCACGCGCTCGCGGCTGCGGTACTCCAGCGTGGCGCCGCGCACCCGCAACAGCGGGTCGGGCAGCGACGTGGCAACAGCGCTCAGTTCGCGCGTGGCGTCTCGCGTCATCGTTCAGCTCCCTTGCGCGGTCAGCGCGTCGTCGAAGAAATAATCGCGCCAGGACGCGGGCTTGTTCTTGATGGCGCCCACCTCGTGCATGAATTCCGCAAGCGCATAGGTGTTCTGCGGCGCGACCTTGAACTGGATCTCGGGGTTCTTGATGATCTTGATGAGGAAGTCGCGGTCGATCTTCGCCCCCGTCACGCGCAGGTAGATATCGGCGGCCTCTTCCGGCTTGGCCGTGATGAAGGCGGCGGCTTCGGCCAGCGCGTCCTGGAAGGCCTTGTAGGTCTTGGGGTTCTCCTTGCGGAATTTCTCCGTCGCGAAGAGCACGGTGGCCGAGCTGGGTCCGCCCAGCACCTCATAGGAATTCAGCACGATGCGCGCATTGGGATTGCCCGCCAGCTCCTGCTCCTGGAACGGCGGGTTGCCGAAGTGGCCGGTGATCTCGGTGCCGCCGGAAATGATGGCCGCCGCCGCATCCGGGTGCGGCACCGCCAGCGAGATCGCGTCGAGCTTGTTGTACTGCTCCTTGCCCCACAGCTTGGCCGAGGCCAGTTGCAGCACGCGCGACTGCACCGACACGCCCACCGCCGGCACCGCGATGCGGTCCTTGTCGGTGAAGTCGGCAATCGTCTTCACGTTCGGATTGTTCGAGACCAGGTAATAGGGGAAGTTGCCCAGCGAGGCCACGCCCTTCACGTTCTGGCGGCCATGCGTGCGGTCCCAGATCGTCAGCAGCGGGCCGACGCCCGCGCCGGCGATATCGATGGAACCCGACAGCAGCGCATCGTTCACCGCCGAGCCGCCCGACAGCTTGCGCCACTCCACTGCGATGTCCACGCCGGCGGTCTTGCCGTGCTTCTCGATCAGTTGCTGGTCACGCGCCACGTTCAGCAGCAGGTACACGATGCCGAACTGCTCGGCGATGCGCAGCTGGCCTTCGGCATGCGCGGCAGGCGCGGCGGCGACGCCCAGCGAGGCAGCCACCACGGCGGCGCCCACGCGGGTGGACAGGCGGGAAAGGAATGCGGGAATCTTCATCGGGATGCTCGTTTGCGCTCAGGCGTCAGGGGCGGCGGGCCGGGTCTTTTTCATTGGAAACAGGACGGATTCAGAACGGCGCATCGCCCTCGATCGTCGTGCGGTACAGCTTGCGGCGCAGGTGATCGGGCGTGCCGCCTGCCAGGTGCATCAGCGAACGGTTGTCCCAGAACACCAGGTCATGCGGCTGCCAGCGATGGCGGTAGACGTATTGCGGCTGCACGCTGTGCGCGAAGATCTCGTCCAGCAACGCGCGGCTTTCGTCGGCGGGAATGCCTTCGATATGCGTCGTGAAATGCTCGCTCACGAAAAGCGCCTTGCGGCCCGTCTCCGGATGCGTGCGCACGATCGGATGGCTCACTTCCTGCACCTGCGCCAGCTGCTGCGCGCTGAGTGTCGGGCGCCACGTGGCGTCCTTCTGCATCTGCCCATACTTCGCCAGATAGGTGTGCACCGCGCGGCGGCCCTCCACCGCCTGGCGCAGCCGCGCGGGCAGGTCGTCCCAGGCACGGTGCATGTCCGCGAACAAGGTATCGCCGCCTTCTGCCGGCAGCTCCTGCGCATGCAGCAGGGACCCCAGCGCGGGCAGTTCCTTGTAGGAAATGTCCGAATGCCAATACTTGCCCGCGTCGCCCAGGCCGATGGGCTTGCCGTCCTCGACCACGTTGGACACGATCAGGATTTCCGGGTGGCCGGCCAGGTGGAACTGGTGCAGCACGTGGATCATCAGCTTGCCGAAGCGGCGGCTGAAGGCAATGTGGTCGGCAGGCGTGATGTCCTGCCCGCGGAACACCACCACGTGGTGATCCAGGTGCGCGCGATGGATGCGCGCGAAGTCGGTGTCGTTCAACGCCTGGCCCAGGTCCAGGCCGATGATCTCCGCGCCCAATCCGCCTTCCAGCGGACGGACCTCGAAGGACTGCGGCGGCGCGGCGCGCGGCGCCGAGGGCGTATCGAAAGCGGTGGCAAGGGACATGGCGGGCTCCGGAGGACAGGCACTGCAACGGGCGGTCTGCGCCGACGGCGCGTCCACCCTGGGTGTTGGGTCTGCCTCATTATTCAGAACCCGCCCCGCCCGCGTAAAAGACTATCTGGGCGTTTGGACATAACGCCGCCGCATAACAAGGCCTTGTCCACCGGGTGCGCAGTTATATTTACGGCTGTTTCCGCCCCCCCCCCTCTTTACTCACCGCATGGCCGCTTCCGACCTCGACCCCATCGCCGCCATCGCCACCGCCCCCGGACGCGGCGGCATCGGCGTCGTCCGCATTTCCGGCCGCGACCTGCGCGCCTTGGCGCACACCTTGCTGGGACGCGATCCCGCAACGCGCCACGCGCACTTCCTGCCCTTCAACGACGCACAAGGCGCCGCCATCGACGAAGGCATTGCGCTCTTCTTCGACGCGCCGCGTTCCTACACCGGCGAGGACGTGCTGGAACTGCAAGGCCACGGCGGACCCGCCGTGCTGCGCCGGCTGCTGGCGCGCTGCCTGGAAGCCGGACGCGAACAGGGCCTGCGCCTGGCGGAACCGGGCGAATTCACGCGCCGCGCCTTCCTGAACGAACGCCTGGACCTGGCCCAGGCCGAGGCAGTGGCCGACCTCATCGAGGCCTCGTCGGAAGCAGCCGCGCGCGGCGCCATCGCGTCGCTGTCGGGCAAGTTCTCGGACGAGATCAACGCGCTGGCCGAGCGCATCATCCAGCTGCGCCTGCTGGTGGAGGCCACGCTGGATTTCCCCGAAGAGGAGATCGACTTCCTGGAGAAATACCAGGCACGCGGCACGCTGGCCGGCATCGCCGGCACGCTGGACACGCTGCTGGCGCAGACGCGCCAGGGCGCCATCCTGCGCGAAGGCCTGCACGTCGTGCTGGCCGGACGGCCCAACGTCGGCAAGTCCAGCCTGCTCAATGCGCTGGCGGGCGAGGACGTCGCCATCGTCACCGACATCGCCGGCACCACGCGCGACAAGGTCGTGCAGCAGATCCACCTGGACGGCGTGCCGCTGCACATCGTCGACACGGCGGGCCTGCGCGAGACCGCCGACACCGTGGAAAGGCTGGGCATCTCGCGCAGCTGGGCGGAGATTGAAAAGGCCGACGTCATCCTGCATCTGCGCGATGCGCGCGAGCCCGACGTGGCGCTGGATGCGGAGATCGCCGCAAGACGCCATCCGCGCACGCCGGTGCTGGCCGTGTTGAACAAGGCGGACCTGCTGGCCGACTGGCCGCAAGACCTGCCGCAGGACACGCTGGCGGTCTCGGCGCGCAACGGCCAGGGCCTGGATGCCCTGCGCAAGACACTGCTCGGCCTGGCGGGCTGGACGCCCGGCGGCGAATCACCCTGGCTGGCACGCGCGCGTCATGTGCGCGCGCTGGAACTGGCGCGCGAGCACCTGACGGTGGCCGAGCAGCACGCGGCGCAGGACGACCGGGTGCTGGACCTGTTCGCGGAAGAGCTGCGGCTGGCGCATGAGGCGCTGGGCGAGATCACCGGGCAGTTCTCCAGCGATGACATGCTGGGGCGGATCTTTTCGAGTTTCTGCATCGGGAAGTGATCCAGACGCGGCGCCTGCGCGCCGCGTCTGGCATCAATCCACCGTCGCGCCCGATTTCGCCACCACTTCCTTCCACACCTGAAGCTCGGCCTCCTGGCGCACCGCCAGTTCCTTCGGGCCTTCCTCCAGCACCTGCATGCCCATCTTGTCGAAGCTCTCGCGCAGGCGCGGGTTCTTCATCGCCTGCTTGATCGCGTCCGACAGGCGCGTGACCACCGCGGCGGGCGTGCCCTTGGGCGCGTACACCGCCACCCACATGTCGCTCTCGAAGCCCTTCACCTGTTCGCCGATCGCAGGCACGTCGGGCAGCACCGCATTGCGCTGCGCACTGGCGATGCCCAGGGCGCGCAGCTTGCCCGCACGGATGTTCTCCAGCAGCGAGGGCAGCGTGCCGAACAGGATGGGCACCTGGTTGCCCAGCACGTCGGTCATGGCGGGCGCCACGCCGCGATACGGCACGTGCTCCAGCGAACCGCCCGACTGCTGCGCCAGCATCTCGGGCAGCAGGTGGTTCAGCGTGCCGTTGCCGGCGGAGGCGTACTGGAACTGGCCCGGCTTCTCCTTCATCAGCGCAAGGAACTGCGCCAGGTCCTTGGCGGGGAAGGACGGGTTCACCGTCAGCACGAAGGGCACGCTGCCCACCGCCGCCACCGGTTCGAAATCCTTGATGGGATCGAAGCCCGGGTTCTTGTACAGCCAGGGCACGATGAGCTGGTTGCTGTTGGCCGTGACCAGCAGCGTGTAGCCGTCGGCCTTTTCGCGCATGGCGCTCTGGGTGCCGATGACCCCGCCCGCGCCCGGCTTGTTGCTGACCACCAGCGGCTGGCCCAGTACCGGGCTCAGGGCCTCGGCCAACGCGCGCGCCACCACGTCCACGCCGCCGCCGGCGGCGGTGGGCGTGACCAGCGTGATGGGCCGCGTCGGGAAGTCCGCCTGCGCGGCGGCGGTGCCCGTGGCGCCCAGCAGCATGGCCGCAGCCGTGGCGGCCAGCCAGCGTGCCGGCCTGGCGAAGGTGAGAGTTTTCCCCATGATTATTTTTCCTCGTTGGACAGAACGTGATGAAGGCGCTCGCCCCAGGCGAGCAGTGTGAAGTCGTTTTCCCAATCCGCCACCAGTTGGACGCCCAGGGGCAAGCCCGTGGCGTCCTTGCCCAATGGCAGATGCAGGCAGGGCCAGCCCAGCACCGACCAGGGTTTGGCGAAGGCGGGCGATCCGGTGTGCGCGATGCCCTCGGGCGCCGCGCCCGGCACGCTGGGCGTCAACACCAGGTCGGCATCGCCGAAAAGCGCGCACCAGGCCGCGCGCAAGCGGCGCTGCACGGCCAGCGCGGCGCGGTACTGCGCGCCATCGATGGCCAGACCGTGCATGACGGCGTCGCGCAACACGGCGCTGACACCGTCGGGTGCGCGCCTGGCCACTGGCGCCAGGTTGCGGGCGAATTCGTAATGCATCAGCACGTCGTGCGCGGCCATCAGTTCGCGCAGCGCAGCCTGCGGCACGCGTGTCTCGCAGCGGCCGCCCAGGGCGCGCAGGCGGTCGGCCGCGCGCGCCAACGTGGCCGCGCCGTCAGCACTCAAGGTTGCGGCAGGACTCCAGTCCACCACGGCCACGCGCAGGCCTGGCAGCGCCGGCAAGGGCGCGGCGCCATCCGCCTCGGCCGGCAGCAGCACCTTGCCCACTTGCGTGGCCGTTGCCGCCGAGTCCGCATGCCAGCCGATCACGTCCAGCGAGTCGCAGGTCAACGCAAGTCCCGCGCGCGAGACCAGGCCGAAAGTGGGCTTGAAGCCGACCACGCCGCAATACGCGGCGGGCCGCACGATGGAGCCGCCCGTCTGCGTGCTGAGCGCGAAAGGCACCATGCCCGCCGCCACCGCTGCGGCTGAACCGCTGGATGAGCCGCCCGGCGTGTGCGCCGGTGCGTGCGGATTGCAGGTCGGGCCGGGCGTGCGGAAGGCGTATTCGGCCGTCACCGTCTTGCCCACCGGCACCGCGCCCGCCGCACGCAAGGCCGACACGCAGGCGGCATCGAAGACGCGGGGACCGGTATCGGATGCCTGTGCGCCGCAACGCGTGGGCATGCCGGCCACGTCGATCACGTCCTTCACGCCGAAAGGCAGGCCCGAGACGGTACCGGCCAAGCGTGCAGGCCAGGCCTGCGGCCAATCCGTCTCGGCCAGGTGTGCCCAGGCCCGCAGTCGCGGCTCGCACTCGGCGATACGCGACAGGCGGTCGGGGCGGGAAGAGACGGCGGGCTGCGGCATACGGGTTCCTGTGAACGATTCCCCGCATGGTAAAAATCGGACTGTTAGCAGTCCAATACTGAATTTCGCCAGGATTATGAGCGTTTCAGAATTAATTCGCCTGGATGGCAAGCTGCTCGTGACCTTCTGCGTGGTTGCGCAGGAGCTGCATTTCGGCCGCGCCGCGCAACGGCTGTGCATCAGCCAGCCGCCCCTCAGCCAGCAGATCAAGCGCCTTGAACAACTGGTGGGCACGCCGCTCTTCGAACGCACCACACGCTCCGTGTCGCTGACCCCCGCCGGCGCCGTGATGTTCCATCGCGCCAGCCAGCTCTGCGCCGACATGCAGGAAATGCTGCAGCTCACCCGGCAATCGGCCCAGGGCCTGCACGGCAGCCTGCGCGTCGGGCTCGCGCCCAGCGCGGGCTATTCGCCCGTGGTGCAGGCGCTGCAGGCCTACCGGCGCAAGCATCCTCAGATCGCGCTGTCGCTGCACGAGATGAATTCCGTCCACATGCCGGCGGCGCTGCGCGCACGTGAGCTGGACGCGGCCATCATGCGGCCTTTCGCCGCGCACGCCGATATCGACACGCAGTGTGTGCATCGCGAAGCGCTGGGCCTCGTTGCCTGCCATGAAGACCTGGTGGGCGGCGCAAGGATCAGCCTGGCGCAGGTCGCGCAATCGCCGCTCATCGGCTACGAGGCCGACCATTCCCCCTATTTCCGGCAGTTGCTGGAAGACCTCTTCCACCAGGCCGGCCTGGCGCCGCGCATCGTGCAGGAAAGCCGCCTGCCCACCATCCTGACGCTGGTGGAAGCGGGCGTGGGCCGCGCCATCGTGCCGTGGTCGCTGGCGCGCCTGCATGCAGACACGCTCAAGTTCATCCCCGTCGACGAACTGGCGCCGCGTCCGGCCAGTCTCGTCATGGCGACGCTGCGCGGCAACGCCAATCCCACGCTGGCCAACTTCGTCGCCACGCTGCTGGCGCACCCCGGCGCGCAAGCGCAGGAGTGACACGCACCGTCGTGGGAACGGGCTTACTCTCCCAAGCGGCTTCCCGGCAGCGTCTTCCCGGCCCCCACCGGAAACCGTCCCGCGTTCACGCGCATCTTCTCCTGCGCCGCCTGCACCGGGTCGATGCCCAGCTCGCTGGACAATTGCACCAGGTACAGCAGCACGTCGGCGATCTCGGCGCCCACTTCCTTGCGCTGCTCGGCGGACACATGGCGGCTCTGGGCCTCCGTCATCCACTGGAAATGCTCCAGCAATTCGCCAGCCTCCACCGTCAGCGCGGCGGCCAGGTTCTTCGGCGAATGGAAAGGCTTCCAGTCGCGCTCGCGCGCGAACTGGTCCAGGGCAAGGGCAAGGTCTTTCAGGGAGTCGGCCATCTTGGTTTCCTGCATGATTCCAGGCCCAAGCATACCGGCACCGCGGCAGGCGAGTTCAGTCCTGCACCGCCACGGCGCCCGTCATCTGTTCACGCGCCCGATCCACGTCGCGCATGGGCGGCATGCCGTACAGGCGGCTGTACTCGCGGCTGAACTGCGAGGGGCTCTGGTAGCCCACGCGGTATCCCGCGCTGCCCACGTCCAGTCGCTCGATGAGCATCAGGCGGCGCGCCTCGTGCAGCCGCAGGCGCTTCTGGTATTGCATCGGCGTCATGGCCGTCACCGCGCTGAAATGATGATGCAGCGACGACACGCTCATGCCCACGTGCGCGGCCAGCGCCTCGATGCGCAGGGCATCGGTGTAGTGCTCGCGCAGCCAGGCGATGGCACGCGCGATCTTGTTGCTGGGGCTGTCGGTGGCGGCAATGCGCAGCAAGGTCGCGCCGCAAGGTCCGCTCAGCAGCCGGTACAGGATCTCCTGCTCGATCAACGGCGCCATGGCGGGAATATCCGCCTGCCGGTCCAGCAGCCGCAACAGGCGCAAGGTGGCGTCCAGCAATTCCGTGGGCGCCTGATTCAACTGGATGCCCAGCGGCGTATCCGCGGCGGGCAGGGAAGGCGCTTCCATGCGGGCCAGCACTTCCTGCAGGCACGGCCCCTCGATTGCCAGGCCCAGGCCCAGCAAGGGCTTCTCCGGTGACGCCAACGTGATGCAGGACACCACCGGCAGGTCCAGCGACACCACCAGGAAATCTCCCACGCCATATTCGATCACCGTCTCGCCCAGCATCAGCCGCTTGGCGCCTTGGGTCACCAGCACGAAGCAGGGCTGCTGCTTCGTGTGCAAGGCTTGCGAAGGCCGGCTGCGGCTGCTGACGAAAAGGCGCGGGATCGCCGTGCCGCCGTCGCCGTCTTCGCTGGCGTATCGGGCAATGATCCCGTTGATCTCGCGGTAATAGTCCGCTGGCTGCATGAAAGAAAACTCCCGTAGGGGCAGACGCTTGGATGGATGCCATCCTGCCTGATCCCCCGAGTACGGAACAGGGTCCTGCCCAAGGATTGCAGGATCGTGCATGAAACGCGGAGGATCAGGATAACGCTGCGAGGCGCGCGCGCGACACACTGGCGCCATTTCTCGATCCGGAGACCGACATGCAGAGAATGCTCCCCCGCAGCGTGCTGGTGACCGGCGCTTCCCACAAGGCCGGCGCCAGGGCCGCCAGGGCGCTGGCCGCCCAGGGCGCGGCTGTCGTCTTGAGCGATGCGCCCGGCCATCCCCGCGTGGCGCGCACGGTGGCCGCCATCCGGCGCGCGGGCGGCCTGGCCATTTCCGTGCCTGCCGACCTGTGCCAGGCCGATCAGGTGCAGGCACTGTTCGACGTGGCCGAAGCCGCCTTCGGCACGCCCGAGCTCATCGTCCACCACGCCGGCCCCTGCGTGCGCGACGCCGCCGACCCGCGGGGCGCCGCACAGATCACCGGCACGCTGCTGGTCGTCCAGGAGAGCGCCCGTCGCCTGGGGCCCGACGGCGGCACCATCCTCAACCTGGATGGCGGCTGGACCCGCGACAGCGGGTCGCCCATGCAGACGCTGGTCCAGGGCTACGCTCCGGCGCTGGCGCAGCGCAACATTCACATCCGGTCAGTGCGCGCCCACGGCTGGCGCGCCTTGCGCTACAGTCCCGTTATAGATACTTTCATCCATAACACCGCCCACCCATGGCCAGACCCCGCCAATTCGACGCCGACACCGTGCTGGATGCCGCCAAGCACTTGTTCTGGGACAAGGGCTTCGAAGCCACTTCCACGGAGGACCTCTGCCAGGCCATGGGCCTGAGCCGGCAGAGTTTCTACAACGCCTTCGGCGGCAAGCGCGAGGTCTTCCTGGCCGCCCTGGAACGCTACGCGGCCGAACGCACCGACGCGCAGATCGCGTTGCTCAGTGACGCCCCCGCCCCGCTGCAGGGCCTGCGGGATCTCCTGCAGGCCGTGGCTGCCCACGCGCCCGACCGCCGCAAGCTGGGCTGCATGAGCGTCGCCACGGCCAGCGCCTTTGGCGACGAAGACGCCGACGTCTCGGCCATCCTGCGCCGCCACGGACTGCGCCTGCAGAAAGCCATGCAGGCCTCGCTGTCGCGCGCGCGCGACGACGGCCAACTGCAGGGCGACACCGACCTGCCGCTTGCCGCCCAGTTCCTGCGCACGACGCAGCACGGCATCAGCCTGGCCGCGCGCACCGGCGCCACGCCCGCGCAGTTGCGCGGCATGGCCGAGCTCGCGCTGCGCGCGGTCGGCGCCGCCTGACCTTCCCTTCCGGTTCGTCCCCGCTGCGCAACGGATCATCCTGCCTCTATCCAGTTATAGACAATAGTGTCTAAAATAAGCGTCTCACTCAACAGGCTTCACGGAGGCCGATCATGACCCGCAAGACACCACTGGAACGCACCCGCAACATCGGCATTTCCGCTCACATCGATGCGGGCAAGACCACCACGACCGAGCGGATCCTGTTCTACACCGGTGTCAACCACAAGCTGGGCGAGGTGCATGAAGGCGCGGCCACCATGGACTGGATGGCCCAGGAACAGGAGCGGGGCATCACCATCACGTCGGCCGCCACCACTGCCTTCTGGCGGGGCATGGCGGGCGACTATCCCGAGCATCGCATCAACATCATCGACACCCCGGGCCACGTGGACTTCACCATCGAGGTGGAACGCTCCATGCGTGTGCTCGACGGCGCCGTCATGGTGTATGACGCCGTGGGCGGCGTGCAGCCGCAATCCGAGACCGTCTGGCGCCAGGCCAACAAATACGGCGTGCCGCGCATCGCCTTCGTCAACAAGATGGACCGCGTGGGCGCGGACTTCTTCCGCGTGCAGCGCCAGATCGGCGAGCGGCTGAAGGGCGACGCCGTGCCCATCCAGATCCCCGTGGGCGCCGAGGCCGGCTTCCAGGGCGTGGTCGACCTCGTCAAGATGAAAGCCATCATCTGGGACGAGGCCAGCCAGGGCGTGCGTTTCTCCTATGCGGACATCCCGGCAGGCCTGCGCGACACCGCGCAGGCCTGGCGCGAACGCCTGGTGGAAAAGGCCGCGGAAGCCGACGACGCGCTGCTGGAGAAATACCTGTCCGGCACGCCGCTGACGGAAGCCGAGATCAAGCGCGGCTTGCGCCAGCGCACCATCGCGGGACAGATCGTGCCCATGCTGAGCGGCTCGGCCTTCAAGAACAAGGGCGTGCAGGCCATGCTGGATGCGGTGATCGACTATCTGCCTTCGCCGGCCGACGTGCCCGCCGTGCGCGGCCTCGATGAACGCGACAACGAGATCGCGCGCGCCGCACAGGACGACGCGCCCTTCTCCGCGCTTGCCTTCAAGATCATGACCGACCCCTTCGTCGGCCAGCTGGCCTTCGTGCGCGTGTATTCAGGCATCCTGAAGTCGGGCGACACCGTCTACAACCCGCTCAAGGGACGCAAGGAGCGCATCGGCCGGCTGCTGCAGATGCACGCCAACACGCGCCAGGAGATCGACGAGGTGCGCGCGGGCGACATCGCGGCCGTGGTGGGCCTGAAGGACATCACCACCGGCGAGACCTTGAGCGATCCCGCGCATCCCATCGTGCTCGAGCGCATGCGCTTTCCCGAGCCAGTGATCTCGCAGGCGGTGGAGCCGCGCACCCAGGCCGACCAGGAGAAGATGGGCCTGGCCTTGAATCGTCTTGCGCAGGAGGACCCTTCCTTCCGCGTGCATACCGACGAGGAGTCGGGCCAGACCATCATCTCGGGCATGGGCGAGCTGCACCTGGAAATCCTGGTGGACCGCATGCAGCGCGAGTTCAACGTGCAGGCCAATGTGGGCAAGCCGCAGGTGGCCTATCGCGAAACGGTGGGGCACGCGGCGGACGAGGTCGAGGGCAAGTTCGTCAAGCAGTCGGGCGGGCGCGGCCAGTACGGCCACGTGGTCCTCAGGCTGGAACCGCAAGCCGCGGGCGCGGGCTATGCCTTCGTCGACGCCATCAAGGGCGGCGTGGTGCCGCGCGAGTTCATCCCGGCGGTCGACAAGGGCATCCAGGACACGCTGGGCAGCGGCGTGCTGGCGGGCTATCCGGTGGTGGACGTGAAAGTGACGCTCACCTTCGGCTCCTACCATGACGTGGACTCGAACGAGAACGCGTTCCGCATGGCCGGATCGCTGGCCTTCAAGGAAGCGATGCGCCGCGCGGACCCCGTGCTGCTCGAGCCCGTGATGCAGGTCGAGGTGGAAACGCCCGAGGACTTCACCGGCAACGTGATGGGCGACCTGTCATCGCGCCGCGGCATCGTGCAGGGCATGGACGACGCACCGGGCGGCGGCAAGGCCATCAGGGCCGAGGTGCCGCTGGCCGAGATGTTCGGCTATGCGACGTCCCTGCGTTCGCTGACCCAGGGACGCGCGACGTACACGATGGAGTTCAAGCACTATGCGCAGGCGCCGCGGAATGTGTCCGAGCGGGTCATCGCCTCGCGCAAGTGAGCCCTGGCGTCAGCGCCCCGGTGGCGGGCCATGCGCCTGGCCACCGGGATCACGCCAACTCAGCCCAGCTCCGGCTGCCGCCGGAACGCCAGCATGCGCGCGGTGGAGCGCTGGCACAGTTCGCCATGCTGGTTGAAGGTGTCGCTCTGCACCGTGACGATGCCGCGGTCCGGCCGCGACCGCGACGGCACGACCGACAGGATGGTGCTTTCCACGTGCAGCACGTCGCCCGGACGCGTGGCGCGTGGCCACGTGACCTCGGTGCCCGCGCCGATCAGGCCGCCGGCCAGCTTCACGCTTTGCACCACCAGGCGCATGGTGATGGCCGCCGTGTGCCAGCCGCTGGCGGCCAGGCCCTGGAAGAAGGTGTCGCGCGCGGCCTCTTCGTCGGTGTGGAAAGGCTGCGGATCGTACTGGCTGGCGAACGTGCGGATCTGCTCGGCGTCCAGCGCATGTTCACCGCTGCGGAACACCTGCCCGACTTGCAGGTCTTCGAGGTAAAGGGGTTGTTCTTGTTGTGCCAACGTGCTGCTCCTCCGATGACGGCTCGCGGGCATAGCTTACCCCTGCCGCCGCCGGGACGGTGGCCCGTCCCTTTTGCCGCCGGGCCGTCCCAAGACAAAAGACGGCCCCCTCGGGGGGCAGCAAGCCGAAGGCGCGGCGTGGGGGTCCCCTTCGTCATATCGCGTCACGTCGCCGTCATGACCCGCTCCCGCCCAGGGAGTACAGTCATGGGATGCACGTGGCGTCGCCGCTTCGTCTTTTCCCTTTCCCGTTCAACCCAAGGATCGCTACATGACTGTTTCCTACCCCGACACGCAGTTGCTCATCGGTGGAGAATGGGTCGATGCCGCCAGCGGCAAGACCCTGGACGTGATCAATCCGGCCACGGGCCGCGCCATCGGCAAGGTCGCTCACGCCAGCACCGCCGACCTGGATCGCGCGCTGGCCGCCGCGCAAAAGGGTTTCGAGGCCTGGCGCGACATCCCCGCGCACGAGCGGGCCGCCATCATGCGCCGCGCCGCCGCGCTGGTGCGCGAGCGCGCCGACCAGATCGCGCCGCTGCTCACGCAGGAACAGGGCAAGCCGCTGACCGAAGCCCGCATGGAAACGCTGGCCGCTGCCGACATCATCGAATGGTTTGCCGACGAGGGCCGCCGGGTCTACGGCCGCATCGTGCCTTCGCGCAACCTCGACGCGCAGCAACTGGTGCTGAAGGAGCCCGTGGGCCCCGTCGCCGCGTTCACCCCCTGGAACTTCCCCATCAACCAGGTCGTGCGCAAGCTGGGCGCGGCGCTGGCCGCGGGCTGCTCGTTCCTGGTGAAGGCGCCCGAAGAAACCCCTGCCTCGCCTGCCGCGCTGATCCGTGCCTTCGTGGACGCGGGGGTGCCCGCCGGCGTCGTGGGCCTGGTGTTCGGCGATCCCGCCGAGATCTCCAGCTATCTCATTCCGCACCCCGTGATCCGCAAGATCACCTTCACCGGCTCGACGCCCGTGGGCAAGCAACTGGCCTCGCTGGCCGGCAAGCACATGAAACGCGTGACGATGGAACTGGGCGGCCACGCCCCCGTCATCGTGGCCGAGGACGCCGACCTGGCGCTGGCCGCCAAGGCCACCGGCGGCGCGAAGTTCCGCAACGCTGGCCAGGTCTGCATCTCGCCCACGCGCTTCCTGGTCCACAACAGCGTGCGCGAAGCCTTCACGCAGGCGCTGGTCGCACATGCGCAAAGCCTGAAGCTGGGCGACGGCCTGCAGGACGGCACCACGCTCGGCCCGCTGGCCAACACGCGCCGCGTGGAAGCCATCACGAAGCTGGTGCAGGACGCGCAGAAGAAGGGCGCCAAGGTCGCCACCGGCGGCGAGGCCGTCCAGCGCGATGGCAACTTCTTCGCCCCCACGGTGCTGTCCGACGTACCGCTGGAAGCGTCGATCTTCAACGAAGAACCTTTCGGCCCGGTCGCCGCCATCCGTGGCTTCGACAAGCTGGAAGACGCCATCGCCGAAGCCAACCGCCTGCCTTTCGGCCTGGCCGGCTACGCCTACACCAACGCCATCAAGAATGTGCACCTGCTCAGCCGCCGCATCGAAGTGGGCATGCTGTGGGTGAACCAGCCCGCCGCCCCCACGCCCGAACTGCCTTTCGGCGGCGTGAAGGATTCGGGCTACGGTTCGGAAGGCGGTCCGGAAGCGGTCGAGGCTTACCTCAACATCAAGACCGTTTCGGTCATGGCGGTCTGAGCCGGGCCTGATGTTGAAGGCCGGGCAACCGGCAAAGAAAACGGGACGCCAGTGGCGTCCCGTTTTTCTTGCAGGATCGATGCCGCGCGTCAGGCCTCTTGCACGCCATAACGCTCGCGATACGCGGAGACCTTGGCATAGTGCTCGCCAATGCCGGCGCCGCCTTGGGCGCGCAGGTAGTCCAGCAGGTCCGACAGCGTGGCGATGGACACCACGCTCAGGCCCAGCGTGTCGCGCACGAACTGCACGGCCGAGTGCGGCGTATCCACGCCGTTCTCGTGCGCACGCTCCTGGCGGTCCAGCGCGATCACCACGCCGCAAGGCGTGGCGCCCGCGGCGCGGATCAGGGTGATGGATTCGCGCACCGAGGTGCCGGCCGAGATCACGTCATCGATGATCAGCACGCGCCCCGACACGGGGGCGCCCACCAGCGTGCCACCCTCGCCATGATCCTTGGCTTCCTTGCGGTTGTAGGCATAAGGCTTGTTGTGGCCCAGGCGTGCCAGCTCGATGGAGACGGCGGCGGCCAGTGCGATGCCCTTGTAGGCGGGCCCGAACAGCATGTCGAACTGCAGGCCGCTGTCGATCAGGCGGCGCGCATAGAACTCGGCCAGGCGGCCCAGCGTGGCGCCGTCGTTGAACAGGCCGGCATTGAAGAAATACGGGGACAGGCGCCCGGCCTTGGTCTTGAATTCGCCGAACTTGAGCACGCCCGTGTCGAGCGAGAGCTGGAAGAAGGATCGGGCGAGGGTATCGGGCGTGGCAGGCGTCGTCATGCTGGTGAAGGGTGCGGGCTGAAAGTGGGAACAACGGGCCGGCGGATGCGGGTCGAGCACGTTGCGGACGGGCGGCTCGTCCCATGCCGGCGTCAGGCACGCCCCATGCGACAAGCGCGGCATTTTAACACCCGTGTTTTGCCGCGGCATCACGCGTCCGTGACGCACCCGCCCCAGGTGCGCTTTCGGAATTCCAAAGGCACAATGCAAACACAACAAGAATGCCAACCGGAGACTGACACATGCCCAAGTTCGTCGACCCCTCGCCGCCCGGCCATTGCATTTTCTGCCGCCTGGTGGCGGGCGAGATTCCTGCCGCGCGCGTGGCCGAGGATGCGCTCACCATCGCCTTCATGGACCTGGGCCAGGTCAATCCGGGCCACGTGCTGGTGGCCACGCGCCGGCACGCGGAGAACCTTTACGACGTCACGCCCGAAGAAGCGGGAGCGGCGCTGAAGATGGCGCAACGGGTGGCGCTTGCCGTGCGCGACGTCTTCGCGCCGCCAGGCTTGACGATCCTGCAGGCCAACGGCCGCGAAGGCGACCAGACGGTCATGCATTTCCACTTGCACGTGGTGCCGCGCCATGCGGACGACGGCATCGCGCTGTCGTGGCCACGCAAGGAGCCGCCTGCGGATATCCTGCATGACTACGCGGCCCGGCTGCGGGCAAAGCTGCCCGCGAGCTGAACCAGGGCGTCAGGCGGCGGCGCGCAGAACGTCCACCAGCAGCGCGGTTTCATACAGGCCCAGGCCGAACACGGTGTGGCCCAGGATGTTCAGCACGCGTGCCTTGGCGGGGTTCGGCGTGCGCGAGGCCGCCACGCCCAGGCCCAATGCCGGCTGCAGGATGAACCAGCCGCAGCCGATCGTGATCCAGCCCACCGTCAATGCCGGGCCCAGCGTGGGCAGGCGCGCCCACGCCACGCCCCAGACCAGCAACAGCGCCGCCGCGAACACGATGCCCGTGACGTAATGCATGAGCCAGCCGATGGCAAGTTCGCCCTCCACGCGGGGAGACTTGCCGATGCCTTCGCGGTGCATGACGCGGCCGCGCGGCAGATGCGCGAACCAGCGGCCCGTCATCGCCCAGTTCGGCAGGGGGATGCCCACGGCAACCTTCAACAGCCACGACCAGATGTCGAACAACGCAGTGGCGCCGATACCGATCAGCACCGCATACGACAGGAACTCGGCGAACATGGGGTCTCGGTCTCCATCCGGATTGGCCATGTCTGTGGCACGGCTTGCCGTCGATAGTACGCGAGACCCCTGCCTGCGCTCCAGGCTCAGTCGGCGACCGTCACGAACACCGGGTTCGAGTAGAACCACAGGTCGTTGTAGTTGCGCGCGTTGATCGCATTGAAGCGATGCGCGTTGTCGGCGAAGTCGATCTTCCCGTCGGGCAGCGGCTCGCCATCGGCGGTCTCGTTGGCCACGTCGATGCCCAGGTTCGTGCCGCGCAGGCGCAGGTACTGGCTGTGCGTCGCGGTCACGCGATAGGTGATGACGTTGTAGCCCGCTTCGTCCACGGTCCAGTCGTCCTTCGTGAAGCGCGCCAGCACCTTGGTGGAGGGATTCGTGTCCGCGTCGTACCCGGGTGTTCCGGCTTGCGCCTTGCCCGTCACGTCGCCCACGATGAGATCCACGTGGTCGACCGTGGGCTTCGTGTAGGTGGGATTGCCGCTGTCGAAGGGATACTCGTAGTTGTTGGTTTCCGGGCTGCGGAAGCGGATGGTCACTTCCACTTCCTCGTCCTTGGCAGCCACCAGCTCGCCCCCCATGTGCACCGTGCCCGCCGCGCCTTGCGCCGAGAAATCCAGCTGATCGATCAGGTCGCCGAACACGCCATAGACGCGACCGCTGCGCAAACCTGCCATCACCGCGGCCATGTCGTCGCCGTCCTTCCAGACGTAGGTCTTGCTGTACTCGCCCGGCGCGTAGCCGCTGCTGAACTGGCCCTGCGCGGTGCGGAAGTGATAGTCCGAATCGGCCACCGTCCAGATGCGGCGGCCCTCGCCCAGCAGCGCGTCCCACGTGCCGCCCAGCTTCGCGACGAGATAATCCGTGCCGCCATACGTGCGCGACCCGAGGTTGGCGGGAATGTAGGCCTCGGCATAGCCGCCGCGGTCAGGCTCCATCTGGTTGCCGACCATGCCTTCGATGGTGAAGAACACCTCGGGCGCCAGGTCGTGCATTTCACGGATCTGGCCGGCGGTGTACTTGTTCATGTAGCGCGAGGGGTGGTTCAGCAGCATGTAGCTGTCGCCCGGATGCTTGTCGCGCAGCCACTGCAGCGCAGCCAGGGAATCCTCGTGCGTCGCATAGGCACGGGTTTCCCCGGACAGGCGCGACACCAGTGCGGGGTCGAACAGATTGGGATCACGGTTCGTGAACAGGTACTCGAATTCCGCCACTGCCTGCAGCGCCGCGGGCGACATGGGATCGTTCACGCCGATGCCGACGTTCACATGGTCATGCGTGGGCATGTCCCATTCGAAGGAAGTGAAAATGGTCTTGCCGGCGTAACGGCCCGCCTCCTGCATCTGGCGGATGAACGGCACTTCGTATTCGGCCATTCCTTGCGAGAACGGGATCGACGCGGGCAGATCAGCCCCCGTGTGATCGCGGCGAGACAGGCGCAGGTGGTTCGAGATTGCCGCCCAGTCCAGCTTGTAGCGGTCGAAGGCCTGGTCCAGCACGTGCTCCAGGCTCACCTGGGCGTCGTCGGACTGGTAGGTGTGGACGTGCAGGTCACCCTTGCTCCAGGCGCCCGTCACCACCGGGGGCTCCGGCTCTGGCGTGGGCGGCGTGCCGGGGTCGGTCACCGGCGGCGTGGTCTCGGCGGGCGGGGCATCGTCGTCGCTGCCCCCGCAAGCGGCCAACAGGCTGCTCGCCAGCAGAACCGACAGGAGAGTCCGCGGCAGCATGGCCAGGGAAATCGATATTTTCATGACTAAGCGCATCCTTCAGAACCGTAGTTCTGCCATTTCGGAAAGGTGCGCAGTATGTCGATACTGGATGACGCCTCCGTGACACCCCAGCGTCACGCAAATGAAATCTCCCCAACAGTTCCCCGGCCGACGCTACCAGCTTGGCGCATCGGTCCCCGGCGGCGCCGATGCCCGCACATAGCCCGCAGGCGTCCGGGCCAGCTCGGCCGCGGGCGGCAGCGCCCGCAACACCCCATAGACGCTGGGGTAATCCCGCAAGCAAGCATTCACATCAGGCCGCTGGCACGCCAGGCCATCGTCCACCCTGCCCAGGCCTCGCAACCACTGCGCGGTCTGGGCCAGGGACACCTCCACCAGCCAGCTGCCGCCTTCGGATTGCTGGCGCCACAAGGCAGCCGCCGCCCCGAACGCCATCAGGAAACCCGTCGCCTGATCCAGGATCTGCATGGGCATGGCGCGCGGCTTGCCATCACCAGCCGCCTCGCCCTCGGCATGGTTGAAGCCCATGGCGGTCTGCAGCAGGGAGTCGAATCCGCGCCGGCCGGCCCACGGTCCTTTCGTGCCATAAGCGCTCAAGGACACCATCACCAGGCCCGGACGGCGCGCGGCCAGGGCCTGGGGGGAAAAGCCCTTGGCGGCCAGGCTGCCGGGCCGGTAGCCCTGTGAAAACACGTGGGCGCCATCCACCAGCGACCACAAGGCATCGCGCCCCGCCGCCGTATCCAGGTCGATCAGGACGGATCGCTTGCCACGGCTGGTGTCGACGATGGCGCCGATGTTCGGCAGCGTGGGGGAATTCACCAGCATGACATCGGCGCCATGCGAGGCCAGCGCCCGCCCCCCCATCGGCCCGGCCAGGATGCGAGTCAGATCGAGCACACGCACGCCGGACAAGGGACGCGCCGCCGCATCCAATTCAGGTAGAGAAAGGGGTGCCGCATCGCCCACGCGCGTGAACGTCATGACAGGCTGAGCCGCCACCGCCTGTCCCTGGGGGCTGTCATCCCATTGCGCAAAGCTGCGCAATGCCGTCACGACCAATCCCTGCGCCGCCGCGGCAGTCTCGAAGTCGATGGCGCGCCAGCCGCGCAAGGCCTGCTGGACAGTGTCCCGGTTGGCGTGGGCCGCATCCAGTCCCAGCAGACGCAACGCGCCATCGCGATGATGCGCGAAATTCGCATGGATGCGCACATGCCCGTCCGCGGTTTCGTACAGCCCTGTGATGGGGTCCCAGTATTCCGGCTCCTTGCCGTCCAGCAGGAACCAGCCCGTGCACTCGATTGCAGCCCGCCGGGCCTGCACGGTCACCTGCTGCCGGGGCGTGCCGCGCAGATGCGCCAATTCGCAGGCAGCCAGGGCTGCGGCAGCCGTCGTGACCTGGGCCGCCAGGCCCACCGGAAAGGACGAGGGGAAGACGGGGTCCTGCCCGGGCAGTTGCGTCTGCGCGAGCCCTTCGGCCGGCAAGCCGGCAAGGCGCCACAAGGTCTCCAGGGTATCGCGAGCCACCATCGCTATCTCATCCTTCAGCACCCATTGGCGCTTGTTCCAAAAACCAGCCGTTTCAAGCCATTCTGCCTGCCGCCATCCAGGGCAGCAAACGCGTCGGCGCGGCGGTTTTCCCCATCAGGCACAACCGCCCTGTGGATATCCTCTATGAAGCAGGGGTGTGCACAAGCTGTGGATCGTTTGGGGACAAAACAGGGCCGTCCAGTCCCCTTCAGACTATCCACTTTCGCGTACAGCGGCACACACGGGTGATCAACAGCGAAAATCCTTTGCAAGCCATTGATTTAAAAAACCTATCCAGGCTTGTACCACTTATGCACAGCCCTTATCCATTACCATCAGTTGTATATATAAAGAAATGAACAAGGAACAAGGGAAAAGAAAAAAGTCCGTCCGGACCCGGGTCCTTGGCCTCGCGGCCTCGACCCCGTTACCCCCCTGTTTGCGCACAATCCGGGCGAATCAAGCCGCCATCGCTCGGCAGCGCCTGTGGATAACCTCTATGAAGCCGATGTGTGCAGAAGCTGTGCAGGCTTTCTGGACAACCCAGGCTTTACAGGGGTCCCTCAAACTTTGTTCAACTTCATCCCCTGTTCAAAACACGGCTTCTTCACACCGAAAAAACGTCCCAACTCCTTGTTTCTGAAAAAATTTTCCAGGTAGTTCGAGTTATCCACAGGACATCTTATCTACCATTAGTTGTATATAAAAGATATTAAGTAAAGACCACCCCGTCTCTCCTTCCCACCCAGATCCATGCGAATACTCCTAGTCGAAGACGAACCTGAATTGGCCCGCTGGGTCTCGCGCGCCCTTGCCCGTCAGGCAGGCTTTGTCGTGGAATGGGCCGACGATGGGCTTCTGGCCGACAAACGGCTCGCCATGGAGGAATTCGACGCCATCGTGCTGGACCTGGGCCTGCCCACCCTGGATGGACGCACATTGCTGGCGCGCTTGCGCGCGCGCGACGACCGGACCCCCGTTCTCGTCCTGACCGCCCGCGATTCGCTGGCGGACCGGGTGGACACGCTTCATGAAGGCGCGGACGACTTTCTCCCCAAACCTTTCCGCGTAGAAGAGCTGGAAGCCCGCCTGACGGCTTTGATCCGGCGCAGCAGGGGGAGGGAGCACCCCCGGCTCGCTTGCGGCGCCCTGGTGCTCGATACGGCCTCCCAGCGCTTTACCTTGAATGGGCAACCCTTCGCCCTGTCTCCCCGCGAACATGCCGTGCTGCGCGTGTTCATCCAACGCACGGGAGAACCGGTGAACAAGCAGCAGATCCTGGAACGGGTGTTTTCCCAGGACAGCGACGTCAACCACGAAGCCATCGAAGTGCTGGTCCACCGATTGCGCAAGAAATTGGCAGGCGCCGGCGTGCAGATCGTGACGCTGCGCGGCATGGGCTATTACCTGGAAACCGTGGCCGAGGAAGTCACGCCCTCCGCCCTGCCCGACACCGATGCGTAGGCCGCTGTCGCCGCGCAGCCTGAAGGTCACGCTGCTGTCGTGGATGGTTCCTGTCCTGGTGCTCGTCATGATCGGGGCGCTGTGGCTGTCCAATCGCATGCTGAAGGAACAGGTCGACGCCGCCTATGACCGCTCGCTGGCGGGCGCCTTGCGGGCCATCGACCTGAATATCTCCACCGCGTCAGGCGGCCTGTCGATGGAACAGCCCTACCTGATGCTGGAGTTCTTCGAGCTGACCGCCAACGGCCGGGTGCATTACCGGGTGGCCACCGAAGACGGCCTGGCCGAGATCGGCAGTCCGGCATTGCCCTTGCCCGATGTCCTGCCCTCCCCGGGCACGCCGATGTTCTATGAAGCGGTCTTCCAGGACGAACCGGTACGCATCGCCATCCTGTTGCGCGACATGGAGCCGCCGCTGGCCAGCGGACATGGCCGCCTGGTCGTGCAGGTGGCGGAAAGCCTGGAAACCCGGCGGGTCTTCATCAATGCCATGTTGCGGCGAGCCATCGAGCGCGACGTGGTCGGCATGATGATCAGCATTCTGGTCCTGGTGGCCGGGGTCATCATTTCCTTGCGGCCTCTGGGACGCTTGCGCGACGGCCTGCAGCGGCGTGATCCCGATGATCTTCGGCCGATCGAATCCGACGAGTTGCCGGACGAAGTCCTGCCCCTGGTCGACGCGCTGAACCAGCACATGGCACGCCACGATGCGCAGACGCAGGCACAGCGGCAATTCCTGGACGATGCCTCGCACCAGTTGCGCACCCCCTTGTCCATCCTGCGCACCCAACTGGGTTATGCCATGCGCGAATCGGATCCCGACGAGTTGCGGGCTGCGCTGCATGCCATGCAGGAAGGGCTGGATCGCGCTGAACGCATGACCAACCAGATGCTCGCGCTGGCGCGTGCCCGGGACGCTGGCGTGGCGCGCCATGCCCTCGATTTCGACACCGTGGACCTGCGTGAACTGGCACACAGCGTGCTGCGTGCCCTCCTGCCCGCGGCACGTGCCAAGCGGCTGGACTATGGCCTGGATGACGGGCCGGACAGCATGCGGATCTATGGCGTGGAATGGCTGTTGCGCGAAGCGCTCATGAACCTGGTGGACAACGCCATCCGCTACAGCCCCATCCAGGGGACCGTCAGCATCACCCTGTCGGCCAGCACGCATCTGGTCGAGGTCGGGGTCATCGACACCGGACCCGGCATGACAGAGGAAGACATCGCGCGCGCGGGAGTGCGCTTTCGCCGCGGCCAGGCCGGCAAAGGCAAGCCTGGCGCGGGTCTGGGGCTCGCGATCGTGCGCACCATCTCCGACCTGCATCGCGCCCGTCTCACCTTGCGGGCCGTGCAACCGGGGCCGGGCTTGCACGTCAGCTGGGTCTTCCGGCGCGTGGCCTCGTGACGCTGTCACGCAGCTAGGGGTTATCCCTGGATCCGCGCAAATAATCCGCGAATTGAAAGGTAGCGGAAAGGCGCGGTTTCGTACCTTGTCGCCAGCATGCCGTCACCCGGCATGATTTCAGCGCGGCGGCGCACGATCGCCGGTGCATAAGAACATGGAGACTGACATGACCCCCATTTCCTTCCCGAAGGCCCGCGCGGCCGTGGCCGCCAGCCTGCTGGTCCTGGGCGTGGCCGCCGTGCCCGCACACGCCGAGCCGCAACGCCCCGAGTGCATTGCGCCCGCCCAGCCTGGCGGCGGCTTCGACCTGACCTGCCGTCTGGCGCAGTCGGCCCTGAAGGAATCCGGCGCGCTGAAGAGCCCGCTGCGCATCGTGTACATGCCCGGCGGCATCGGCGCGGTGGCCTACAACAACATCGTGGCCCAGCGCCCCGCGGAAGCCGGCTCCATCGTCGCGTTCTCGGGCGGCTCGCTGCTGAATCTCGCGCAAGGCAAGTTCGGCAAATACGGCGTGGACGACGTGCGTTGGCTGGCCGCGGTCGGCACTGACTACGGCGTGGCGGTCGTGCGCAATGACTCGCCGCACAAGGACCTGAAGAGCCTGATGGAGGCCTTCAAGCAGGATCCCACCAAGATCGTGCTGGGCGCCGGCGGTTCGGTCGGCAGCCAGGACTGGATGAAGGCAGCGCTGACCGCCAAGGCGGCTGGCGTCGACTACAAGAAGATGCGTTTCGTGGCGTTCGAAGGGGGCGGCGAAGCCATCACCGCCCTGCGTGGCGGCCACATCCAGGCCTACATGGGCGATGCCGCCGAGGCCATGACCATGCTGGAAGGCGGCGCACCCATCCGCGTGCTGGCCGTCTACAACGACAAGCGCCTGCCGGGCAAGCTGGCCGATATCCCCACCGCCGCCGAACAAGGCTACGACATCAACTGGCCCATCATCCGCGGCTACTACGTCGGTCCCAAGGTCCCGGACGCGGACTACCAGTGGTGGGTCGAAGCCTTCCAGAAAGCCATGGCCTCGCCCGGCTTCGAGAAGCTGCAACAGCAGCAGGGCCTCTTCCCCATGAACATGGTGGGCCAGGAGCTGGACGCCTACGTGAAGGAACGCGTCAAGGCCTACGCACAGCAGGCGGAGTCCTTCGGCCTGATCAAGAAGTAAGACGCGGGGCGCCGCCGCCGCACTCCCCCGCCTGTTCCGATGTCTCCCCGGCGCAGGCGGTTTTTTCTTCACGCCGATGTCATCGCAGATCACAGTCGCCGCGCGGCCCCTGGCCTTGCGGCCGTCCTGCGTCCCTGCATGGCGTCAGCGGGTGTCTTTCCATCAACATCGTCCAGACTGAGAGGGTGCCATGGCACTGAACGACAGGACTCTAGGGATTGCCGCGCTGGTGCTCGCGGCCTTCCTCACGTGGCATGGCTACGACCTGGAAGCGCCCTTCGCCTACGAGCCCGTCGGGCCCAGGGCATTCCCCTTGCTCGTCGCATTGATCATCGCGCTCTGTGGGCTGCGCCTGATCATCAAGGGCGGCAATCCCGCCGACCCCAACCCGCCCGGCGCCAACGCGCGCATCGGCATCATGGTTGGGCTGGTCGCGGGCTATGCCTTCCTTTTCCAGTGGCTGGGTTTCGTGATCGCCACCGCGGCCATGACCATCCTGGTCGGCCGCCTCTTCGGTGGCACCTGGCTCAAGAGCGCGATCGGCGGCGTGGTCATGTCCGTGGGTTTCTTCTTTCTCTTTGACCGTGCGCTGGATGTGGTGCTGCCCACCGGCCTCCTGGGAGGACTGCTATGAGCGGCATTCTCGACCAACTCGCCCTGGGTTTCGGCGTGGCCTTCACGCCGATGAACCTGCTCGTGGCGGCTCTCGGTTCGTTCTTCGGCACCATCGTCGGCGTGCTGCCGGGGCTGGGCCCCATCAACGGCGTGGCCATGCTGATTCCCATCGCCTTCGCGATGAACCTGCCGCCGGAAACCGCGCTGATCCTGCTTGCCGCGGTGTACGTGGGCGCCGAGTACGGCGGCCGCATCACCTCCATCCTGATCAACGTGCCCGGCGAGGCCGCGGCGGTCATGACCACGCTCGATGGCTATCCCCTGGCGCGCCAGGGCCTGGCCAGCGTGGCGCTGTCGCTCTCCGCCTGGTCGTCCTTCATCGGCTCGCTGATCGCGACGCTGGGCATCATCCTGCTTGCCCCGATCCTTGCGGACTGGGCGCTGGCTTTCGGTCCGGCCGAGTACTTCGTGCTGATGGTCTTCGCCTTCTGCGCGCTGACCAGCCTGTTGGGTGAACAGCCCGTCAAGGGCGTGCTGGCGGCCATGATCGGCCTGGCCATCTCGACCGTTGGCGTGGATGCGAACTCCGGTGTCTACCGCTATGCCTTCGACATTCCCCACCTCGCCGATGGCATCGATTTCGTGGTGGTGGTGATCGGCCTCTTCGCCGTGGGCGAGATGCTGCAGATGCTGGAGAAGGTGCTGTCTGGCCACTCCATCGAAGTGCCGGTCAGCGGCCGCAAGCTCTTCAACTTCAAGGAGCTGAAGTTCACCAGTGGCAGTACGCTGCGAGGGGGGTTCCTGGGCTTCTTCATCGGCGTGCTGCCTGGCGCGGGCGCCAGCGTGGCGTCGGCCGTGGCCTACGCCAATGAGAAGCGCTACAGCGAAGGCAAGGATCCCGAAGCCAAGTTCGGCAAAGGCGACATGCGGGGTCTGACGGCGCCTGAAGCCGCCAACAACAGCGCAGCAACCGGATCGTTCATTCCCATGCTGACGCTGGGCGTGCCGGGTTCGGGCACCACCGCCGTGATGATGGGCGCGCTGACGCTCTACAACATCACGCCGGGGCCGGTGCTGTTCGATGCGCAGCCGCAACTGGTGTGGGGCCTGATCGCTTCGCTCTTCGTCGCCAACGTCATGCTGTTCGTCATGAACGTGCCGATGGTGCGCGTGTTCGCCTCGATGCTGTCCATCCCGTCCTGGCTGCTGGTGCCGGGCGTGCTGGCCATCAGCTTCATCGGGGTGTATGCCATCAACGCGACGACATTCGACCTGGTGCTGGTCGTCATCATCGGCGGGCTGGGCTACTTCCTGCGCAAGCTGAATGTGCCGATGGCCCCGCTGATCCTGGGCGTGGTGCTGGGCACGATGATGGAGCAGAACCTGCGCCGCGCCCTGTCCATCACGAATGGCGAAGTCGGCATCCTGTTCCACAGCGGCGTGGCCAAAGGTCTGTGGGTGGCGGCGATCGCCGTGGTGCTGCTGCCCATCCTGTATCGCCGCCTGATCCGCAACCGTCGCGGGGCGAAGGCAGCCGAGTAGGAAGAATGACCTGCCTTCGCCTGTTCGGGAGGGCAGGAATGAAAAAGGGCGCGGCTGATGGCCGCGCCCTTTTCTTTTGCGTGCCGGGCGCCTGACGGACGGACCCGGCCCGCGTTCAGACCGACTGCAGGCGGCGGATGGCCTCGCCCAGCGTCGCATCCTGCTTGGCGAAGCAGAAACGCACGATCTGGTGGTTGGAGGCGGGGGCGTCGGGCTGGCGATAGAACGCCGACACGGGGATGACGGCCACGCCGTGTTCCAGCGTCAGCCAGCGCGAGAACTCGGCCTCGGGCAGGTCCGAGATCGCGCTGTAGTCGGCCAGCATGAAGAAGGTGCCAGGGCACGGCAATGCCTTGAATTTCGTGGCGGCAAGTCCGCGTGCCAGGCGGTCGCGCTTGGCCTGGTAGAACGCGGGCAGGTTCGCGGCGTGCGAGGCATCCTGCATATAGGTGGCCAGCGCATGCTGCATCGGCGAGGCCACCGTGAATACCATGAACTGGTGCACCTTGCGCAGCTCGGCCGACAGGGCCTTGGGGGCGCAGCAATAGCCGATCTTCCAGCCGGTGGTGTGATATGTCTTGCCGAAAGACGAGATCACGAAGGCGCGATCCGCCAGTGCCGGGCGGCTTGCCAGGCTGACGTGCGGCTGGCCATCGAACACGATGTGTTCATAGACTTCGTCCGACGAGAGCAGCACGCGCGTGTCGCGCACGATGTCTTCCAGCGTGTCCAGGTCGGCCTGCGTCAGCACCGCGCCGGTGGGGTTGTGCGGGAAGTTCAGCATCAGCAGACGCGTGCGCGGCGTGATGGCGTCACGCACCTTCTGCCAATCGACGCGGTAGTAAGGATCGGCTTGCGTCGGTGCGCGCAGCGGCACCGGCACGGCCACGCCGCCCGCCAGGCGGATGGATGGCAGGTAGGAGTCGTAGCAGGGTTCGATCACGACGACTTCGTCGCCAGCCTGGACCGCGCACAACACCGTCGCCATCAGGGCCTCGGTGGCGCCGCTGGTCACCGTGATCTCGGTATCGGCGTCGTAGTGCCGGCCATAAAGGGAGGCCACTTTGTCCGAGATCGCCGCGCGCAGCGGCGCGATGCCGGGCATGTAGGGATACTGGTTATGGCCTTGCGCCATGGCCTGGCTGACCAGGTCCAGCAGCGCGGGATCGGCGTTGAAGTCAGGAAAGCCCTGGCCCAGGTTGATGGCGCCGGTGTCGGCGGCCAGCTTGCTCATTACCGTGAAGATGGTGGTGCCGACGTCGGGGAGCTTGGATTCGATCATTGTGTGCTTGCGTGCCGCAGGAAAGGCAGCGGGCAGGATAAGGGGTTGGCGTGGAAGGCAAATGCCAGCGTGCGAAGGATAATACGCACTTTACGCGCGAATGCCGCCCCAGCCGTCCATGATGCCCTTGCGCCTTTTTGCCGGATTCCTGATTGCGTTGGCCGGCGCGTTGCTCGCCGTGCACCTGGACTTGCCGCTGCCGTGGATGCTGGGCCCCTTGCTGACGACCGCCGCCACGCGCATCCGCGGCATGCAGACGGTCTGCCCTGCCCCGCTGCGCAACGCGGGCCAATGGGTCATCGGAACGTCCCTGGGCCTGTATTTCACGCCACAGGTCGTGGGGCATGTCGTTGACCATGCGCCGGCCATCGTGGCGGGCATGGTGTTTCCGGTGCTGCTGTGCGGCCTGGGTGCCTTGCTGATGCAGCGCTTCGCCAAGGTGGACTTCCAGACCGCCTGGTTCTCCTGTGCGATAGGCGGCGCCAGCGAGATGACGACGCTGGCCGAGCGCCATGGCGCGAACCTCGAACGCGTCGCCACGGCCCACAGCGTGCGCATTCTGCTCGTGGTGATGATCGTGCCCTTCCTGTTCCAGGCCTGGGGCGTGGCGGGCCTGGATCCCGCCTTGCCGGGCAGCGCGCAGGCGGACCCGCTGGGGTTGTTCCTGCTGGTCGCATCGACGTGCGCAAGCGCATTCCTGTTCGCCTGGCGCAAGCTGCCGGCGCCCTGGATACTTGGGCCGCTGGCCGTGGCCATGGGGCTCACCACGCAGGACATTTCGCTGTCGGCGCTTCCCGCCGTGGTGACGGCAGGCGGGCAGCTGCTCATCGGCTGGTCCTTGGGAGACCGTTACCGGCCGGGCTTCTTCCGCAGCGCGCCAAGCTTGGTGCTGACGGCGGCGCTCTATACCGTGCTTTCCTTGCTGCTGGCGGCGGGGTTGGCGTGCCTGCTTGTCCTGTTCACGGACGTCCCGCTACCGACGCTGATCCTGGGCACGACACCCGGTGGTATCGCCGAGATGGCGATCACCGCGAAGGTGCTGCAATTGGGCGTGCCGGTAGTCACCGCGTTTCACGTCACGCGCATGGTTTTCGTGGTGCTTGTGACGGGGCCCTTGTATCGTTTGTTTTCGCGCAAAAAGTCCGCGGAAAAGCCTTAATTGGCGCGGTTTGGCACGCACAAATACGACATTCGGGAAAACGCCGATATGAATATTTTGCCGGCCGTCGGTATGCTGCATTTCGCGGTTGTAATCAAGCTGTGCGCAAGACCCCTCTGTCGGCCCTCTCGCTCTACCCCTTGCCCTTCGCGGTATCCGGAAGCAGATGTCCAGTAGGAATTCAGCGAGCTTGGTTCAATGCACTCCCTGTTTTCTATATGGACGTTTCCGATCATGGCTCAAACGGGCAAAGTTAAGTGGTTCAACGCCGAGAAGGGTTTCGGTTTCATTACCCCTGACGCGGGCGGCACTGACGTCTTCGCGCACTTCTCGGCCATCCAGGGCCGTGGCTACCGCAGCCTGAACGAAGGCCAGGCCGTCGAATTCGAAGTGAAGGATGGCCCCAAGGGCCCTCAAGCTGAGGACATCCGTCCTCTGTAAGTCGGGAAATCCCGTTTTTCCCGTCAGGCCAGCCTGTACTGGCCCGACAACGCCCCGCGCCTTCCAGGCCGGGGCGTTGTCACGTGAAGTCGTTGAAACTTATAAATTATCTATATAAATCAATGGCTTGCGGAGTTCCCGTTCATCGCGCGTCGCGTACCCAGCCGACGCGATAGACCCTGCCTGTCTGTATTCCCTCGACGCTTCGGCGATAAGCCGCGGCCACTTTCAATGCTGGCACGCTGTCGAAACCTGGAAAGCTGTTGGCGTAGTGTTCCAAGGCTTCCGTCAGGACGGTTGGGCTGACGACGTTGATGCGCCGGCCTGGCAACTCCGGCGCAGCCGCTCGCACAAATCCCTCCAGGCCGGCGTTGACCGCCGCGGCGTTGCTTCCGTCCCGGATAGGCTCTTCAGAGATGATGCCGGTGGTCAGCGTGATCGAACCTCCTTCGTTCAGATAATGCTGGCCGATCAGCGCCAGCCTCACCTGACCCAGCAGCTTGTCCTGCAGGCCTTGTCCGAAGTCTTCCGCGCGCATGGTTTGCAGCGGGCCGAAGTGGACGCTTCCTGTGGTGGCTATGATCGCATCCACCTTCCTTACCGCTTCGAAAAGCGCTTGCACGCTGTGCTCATCCCTGATGTCGACGGACAGCTTGCTTCGGCGATGGCTGGCCTGGATCACCTGGTGATCTCTCTCCAGGTCTTGGACAACCGCCTTCCCGATCAGCCCGCTGGCGCCGACGACGAGTACCTTCATGTGAATTCTCCTTATCCGTTGGATGACAGGTTCACAGTGTGAGGAACGCGCCCGGGCCGATCAATGGCGGATAATTTGCAGGACTTTCAACGCTGGGTTGGGAATGGGGCGGGCATGGACAGGATCAAGGCCATAGAGGTTTTCGTGGCGGTGGTGGACAACGGCAGCTTGACCCGTGCCGCTGAGCGGCTGGACGTGACGTCGGCGATGGTGGGCAAGGTGTTGGCGCAGTTGGAGGCCCATCTTGGCGTGCAATTGCTTCGGCGAACCACGCGCCAGCAGAGCCTGACCGATGCCGGGCGGCGTTTCTACGAGGAAGGCCGACGGGTATTGGAGCAATTGTCGTGGGCGGAGGCATCCGTGGCGGATCTTCAGGTCCAAGGACAGGGAACGCTGCGGATCTCCTGCGCAACCACGTTGGGCCAATGCTTGATTGCTCCGGCACTGGCTGGTTTTCAGCGGGAGCATCCCAATATCCGGGTGGTGCTGGAACTCAGCAACAGTCATGTGAACCCTGTGGAGGATGGATTCGATCTGCTGCTTCGCGTCGGCGCATTGGATCCGGACCTCGATCTGGTGGCGGTACGCCTTGGGGACTATTCCATGGTGTTGTGTGCCTCTCCAGAGTATCTTGCCGCGCACGGTACACCGACCCACGTCGAGCACTTGTCTCAACATCGATGCCTTGGAAACCTTGTTTGGAATAGGCGTTCCACGTGGAACCTTCAGATTGCGGATGCGCCGCAGCCCTGGCCCGACTCGATCTTCTTGAGCAATGATGGTCCTGCATTGAGGCAGGTCGCGCTTGCAGGGGGAGGCATTCTGCTTCAACCGAAGATATTGGTGGCAGAGGATATTGCCTCGGGAAGATTGGTTCCCTTGCTTGAGGACTCTTTGCCCAAGTCTCGCCCCATACATGCGCTGTACCGTCGGGACAGATTTCCCCTGACGAAGGTGTCCTCGTTGGTGGATTACCTTCGACTGGTCATGAGATCGGCGGCCCTGGATTGATCGGCATCTGATGTTTCACGTGGAACATTTATTTTGTTGGCATGCAGACTTGCCTTCGGTTGTTGTTTCACGTGGAACGTCGACCTTCATTGTTCCACGTGAAACACATCCTCCATGTTCCACGTGGAACATGGACTCAGCGCGGGGATATATCTCGGTGCGAGACACGATGGGTGTTTTCAACACATCCATTGATTAGGCCCGTCTCCCTTCCCCAACGCTCTTGATGTTCCACGTGGAACCAAAAGAGCCTCGGCACTATAATCCCGGTTTGATCTTTGCCTTGCCAGTTCCCATCATGGATTTCCCCCGCGAATTCGACGTCATCGTGGTCGGCGGCGGTCACGCCGGCGCCGAGGCTGCGCTGGCTGCCGCACGTGCCGGTAGCGCCACCCTGTTGCTGACCCACAATATTGAGACGTTGGGACAGATGTCCTGCAACCCGTCGATCGGGGGTATCGGTAAAGGCCACCTGGTCCGTGAAATCGATGCCTTGGGCGGCGCGATGGCCATTGCCACCGACGAGGCGGGCATCCAGTTCCGCATCCTGAATGGTTCCAAGGGACCGGCAGTGCGGGCCACCCGCGCCCAAGCAGATCGTGTGCTCTATCGCAAAGCCATCCGCGGCCGCCTGGAAAACCAGGAAAATCTCTGGCTCTTCCAGCAGGCCGTCGATGATTTGATGGTGGAAGGCGACCGCGTGGTGGGGGCCGTTACCCAGATCGGTTTGAAGTTTCGCGCGAAGACGGTGGTGCTGACTGCAGGCACCTTCCTGAACGGCCTGATCCACGTGGGACTGCAGAACTACTCCGGAGGCCGGGCAGGCGATCCGCCCGCGACCTCATTGGGGCAACGCCTCAAGGAACTGAAGTTGCCCCAAGGGCGCCTGAAGACCGGGACACCACCGCGCATCGATGGCCGCAGCATCAACTACAGCGTGCTGGAAGAACAACCCGGCGACCTGGATCCGGTGCCGGTGTTTTCCTTCATGGGCAATGCGGCGATGCACCCCCGCCAGTTGCCTTGCTGGATCACCCACACCAACGCCCGGACCCACAACATCATCCGTGGTGGCCTGGATCGCTCGCCGATGTATAGCGGCGTGATCGAAGGGGTGGGGCCGCGTTATTGTCCGTCCATCGAGGACAAGGTCCATCGGTTCGCAGACAAGAACTCGCATCAGGTCTTCCTGGAGCCAGAAGGCCTGGATACGCACGAGGTCTATCCCAACGGCGTCTCCACCAGCCTGCCGTTCGACGTGCAGCTTGATCTGATACGGTCCTTGCCCGGTTTGGAAAACGCACACATCCTGCGTCCCGGTTATGCCATCGAATACGACTACTTCGACCCGCGTGGATTGAAGAGCAGCCTGGAGACGCGGGCCATCCAGGGGCTTTTCTTTGCGGGCCAGATCAATGGCACGACGGGTTACGAGGAAGCCGCAGCGCAAGGCCTGCTGGCCGGCGTGAATGCCGCGCTGCAAGCTCAGGGGCGTGAACCCTGGGTGCCGCGTCGCGAAGAGTCCTATCTGGGGGTGCTCGTCGATGACCTGGTCACGCGGGGCGTCACCGAGCCGTATCGGATGTTCACATCGCGCGCGGAATACCGGCTGAGTCTGCGTGAAGACAATGCCGATCTGCGCCTGACCGAGATTGGCCGCAACCTGGGTATCGTCGACGACGCCCGCTGGGAGGCTTTCAATCGCAAGCGCGATGCCGTCGCCGCGGAAGTGCAGCGCTTGAAGAGCAGTTGGGTGCATCCACGCAATTTTTCGTCGGATGCGGCCGAAGCCCTGCTAGGCAAAGCAATTGAACGTGAGTACTCACTATCAGATTTGCTCTCACGCCCCAACGTGTCTTATCGCGGACTGATGGAGGCGCCCAATGGATTGGGCGAGTTGTTGGCCGGCCCTGGCCTGCCCGAGGGCGAAGTGGCCGAGCAGGTCGAGATCCAGATCAAGTACGCGGGCTACATCGCCCGCCAGCAGGACGAGGTGCGCAAGCATGCCCACCACGAGGCCCAGCGCATTCCCGAAGACATCGATTACGACGCGGTGACCAGCCTTTCCTTCGAGGTGCGCCAGAAGCTCAAGGCCGCGCGCCCCGACACGGTCGGGCAGGCCGCGCGTGTCTCGGGCGTCACGCCCGCCGCCATTTCATTGCTGCTCATCCACTTGAAGCGCCTGCAGTACGGCTCGCGCAATCGGCGGGCCGCCTGAATGCCGCCCGTCACCGGTAGCACCGACCACGCGCCTCGCCTGGCGCGCGCAGCGCAGGTCCTGGGCCTGACCCTGGATACGGTCCAGCAGACCGCGCTGCTGGCCTATGTGGGCCAGATGCAGCACTGGAATCGCACCTACAACCTCACGGCGCTGCGAGATCCCGAGCAGATGCTGATCCAGCACGTCTTCGACAGCCTGTCGCTGGTGGCGCCGCTCGCGCAGGTCCTGGACGCGCGCAGCGACGCCCAGGCGGGCGCGCGCATCATGGACGTGGGTTCGGGTGGCGGCTTGCCTGGCGTCGTGCTGGCGATCGCGCGGCCCGACTGGCAGGTCACTTGCGTGGACGCCGTCGAAAAGAAAACCGCCTTCGTCCGCCAGATGGCCGGCGTGCTCAAGCTGCCGAACCTGCAGGCCACGCATTCGCGCGTCGAGCAGATCGAGCCCGCGCAATGCGATGCCGTGGTCTCGCGCGCGTTTGCATCGCTGGCGGATTTCTCTAGACTGGCGGGCCGGCATGTTTCCGACGACGGCTGGCTCGTCGGCATGAAGGGCCGCGAACCCGACGACGAAGCGCAGGCGCTGCAGGAAGACAACGCGTGGGACATCACCCGCGTCGAGCCGCTGACCGTACCGGAATTGCAAGCACAACGCTGCATCGTGTGGATGCGCCGCAAAGGAAACCCATGACCGCCCATCGTTCCAATACCGCCCGCGTGTTCTGCATCGCCAATCAGAAGGGCGGCGTCGGCAAGACCACCACGGCCATCAACCTGGCCGCGGGTCTCGCCGCGCACAAGCAGCGCGTCCTGCTGGTGGACCTGGATCCGCAAGGCAACGCGACCATGGGCAGCGGCATCGACAAGAGCACGCTGAAGCACAATCTCTACCAGGTCTTGATCGGTGAAGCGACGGTGCGCGAAGCGCGCGTGACGGCGGAGTCGGGCGGCTATGACGTCCTGCCCGCGAACCGTGAGCTCGCTGGCGCCGAGATCGATCTCGTGCAGATGGAAGACCGCGAACAGCAGTTGCGCCAGGCGCTTGCAACCGTGGGCGAGGACTACGACTTCGTCCTCATCGATTGCCCGCCCACCTTGTCGCTGCTCACGCTGAACGGCCTCGCGGCCGCGCACGGCGTCATCATCCCGATGCAGTGCGAATACTTCGCGCTGGAAGGCCTGTCCGACCTGGTCAACACCATCAAGCGCGTGCATCGCAACCTCAATCCGGACCTGCGCATCATCGGCCTGCTGCGTGTCATGTTCGACCCGCGCATGACGCTGCAGCAGCAGGTCTCGGCCCAACTCGAATCGCACTTCGGCGACAAGGTGTTCAGCACCATCGTGCCGCGCAATGTCCGCCTGGCCGAAGCGCCCAGCCACGGCTTGCCCGGGGTCGTCTACGACCGTAATTCGCGCGGGGCGCAGGCCTACCTGTCCTTCGGCGCGGAAATGATCCAGCGCGTGAAGACGCTGGACTGACATGGCCGGCAAGGCTTCCGCAACACTCACACCAAGACCAAGGAACCAGAACATGGCAAGCAGAAAACCCAAGGGACTGGGACGCGGCCTGGACGCGCTGCTGGGCTCGGAAGGCCCGCCGCTGGCCACGCTCGGCAAGGACGACGCGCCCAGCCTGCCACCCGCGGTGCTGCCCGTCACGAAAATGCGCGCGGGCAAGTACCAGCCGCGCACCCGCATGGATGAAGGCGCGCTGGCCGAACTGGCCGAGTCGATCCGCGCACAGGGCGTGATGCAGCCCATCCTCGTGCGTCCGCTCGACGGCGACGACCAGGGCAAGTACGAGATCATCGCCGGCGAACGCCGCTTCCGCGCCGCCAAGCTGGCGGGCCTGAAGGAAGTGCCGGTGCTGGTGCGCGAAGTGCCCGACGAGAACGCCGCGGTCATGGCGCTCATCGAGAACATCCAGCGCGAAGACCTCAACCCGCTGGAAGAAGCCCATGGCGTGCGCCGCCTGCTCGACGAGTTCGGCCTCACGCACGAACAGGCCGCGCAATCCATCGGCCGTTCGCGTTCCGCCACCAGCAACCTGCTGCGCCTGCTGAACCTGGCGGAACCCGTGCAGACCATGCTGCTGGCCGGCGACATCGACATGGGCCACGCGCGTGCGCTGCTGGCCGTGGATGCCGCCACGCAGATCCTGCTGGCCAACCAGATCATCGCGCGCCGCCTGTCGGTGCGCGAAGCCGAGAAGCTCGTGGCGCGCGCCGTGCGCGAAGCCGAAACCGGCAGCCCCGCCGCGCGCAAGACCGCCGCGCCCAGCCGCGACGTGACGCGCCTGGAAGATGCGCTGTCCGATCACCTGGGCACGCGCGTCGCGCTGAAGGTGGGCGCGAAAGAGCGCGGCCAGATCGTCATCGACTTCCACGGCTGGGAACACCTGTCGTCCCTGCTGGAAAAGCAGGGCCTGGGCGGCGTGCTCGATGCCTGAACGCGCCCGGGTCGCCTTGCTGGCCACCGGCGGCACCATCGCCGGCGGCCGGGCAGAGGGTCTTGCCTATGCGGCGGGCGCGTTGCCCGTCAAGGCATTGCTGGCTGCGGTGCCCGGACTGGACGCGCTGGCTGCGCTGCAAAGCGAGCAGGTCGCCAGCGTGGGCAGCCAGAACATGACGTGGGCCGTGTGGGATGTCCTCGCCGCGCGGATACAGGCCCTGTGCGACGCGAAAGACGCGGATGCCGTGGTCGTGACGCACGGCACCGATACGCTCGAGGAAACGGCTTATTTCCTCAACCTCGTGCTGCGTACCGAAGTCCCGGTCATCCTGACCGGCGCCATGCTTCCGCCCGATGCGCCGGATGCCGACGGTCCTGGCAATCTGCGCGATGCCGTGACGGTTGCGGTCGAGGCCGATGCGCGCGGCCGCGGCGTGCTGGCCGTCATGAATGGGCGCGTCTATACCGCACGTGACATCCAGAAGAGCGCCGCCAGCGGCGTGGATGCCTGGTATGCGCCTGGCCACGGCGTGAGCGCGCGCGTGCAGGGCGCCCACGTGCATTGGTCGCACGATACGCGCGGCGTGCATACCGCGCGCAGCGAATTCGCGCCCTGGCGCGGCCAGGCCCTGCCGCGCGTGGGCATCCTCTATTCCCACGCCGACCTCGATGCCGCCACGGCGCGGGCCTTGCTGGATACCGGCATGAAAGGGCTGGTGCTGGCCGGCGTTGGCAGCGGCAACACCACCGACGCGGTGCTTTCCGTGCTGACTGATGCGGCACGGCGTGGGGTGGCGGTGGTGCGGGCCAGCCGGACAGGTTCCGGCGCGGTCGTGCGCAACCAGGAAGTCGACGACGACGCGGCGGGTTTCATCGCCGCGAGCACCCTCAATCCCCAGAAGGCGCGCGTGCTGCTGGCGCTGGCCCTGTCGCGTGGGTTGTCAGGGCAGGGCCTGCAAGCCTGTTTCGACCGCTACTGAGCCGGTCAGCGAGGCCTTTTCGACACGGCGCAGCAAATTTTCTTGCGGAATTCGTGATCCGTCCCGCAAAACGATTTGACACGACCCGAAAAAATACCCATAATCCTTCGTTCTCTTGCGGAGAGATGCCCGAGTGGTTAAAGGGGGCAGACTGTAAATCTGTTGGCCTTGCGCCTACGTTGGTTCGAATCCAACTCTCTCCACCAAAAGACCCGCCCTCTGCCAGCAGTCCGGACACCCGCCGGATGCCAGGCAGGCAAGTGGCCGTAGTAGTAAATGCAAGCCAATGCAGTAACGCAAGAAAGCAGTACGAGTGTTGGGAATCCCGCGGGTGTAGCTCAATGGTAGAGCAGAAGCCTTCCAAGCTTACGACGAGGGTTCGATTCCCTTCACCCGCTCCAAGCTTTAGCGCCGGTGGCGCGTGCAGGTAGCGCGCCGACGGACATGCCCATGTGGCTCAGTGGTAGAGCACTCCCTTGGTAAGGGAGAGGTCACGCGTTCGATCCGCGTCATGGGCACCACAATCATCTGTTCCAGTCTCCGGTCCTATCCACCTCCGGGGCTTCCATCCCAGTCAGGAGTCCGTCATGGCAAAAGGCAAGTTTGAACGTACCAAGCCGCACGTGAACGTGGGTACGATTGGTCACGTTGACCACGGCAAAACGACGTTGACGGCTGCGATCACGACGGTTCTGTCGACGAAGTTCGGTGGCGAAGCCCGAGGCTACGACCAGATCGACGCGGCGCCGGAAGAGAAGGCCCGTGGTATCACGATCAACACGGCGCACGTCGAGTACGAAACGGAAACGCGCCACTACGCGCACGTTGACTGCCCGGGCCACGCTGACTATGTGAAGAACATGATCACGGGTGCGGCGCAGATGGACGGCGCGATCCTGGTGGTGTCGGCCGCTGACGGCCCCATGCCGCAGACGCGCGAGCACATCCTGCTGTCGCGCCAGGTTGGCGTGCCGTACATCATCGTCTTCCTGAACAAGGCGGACATGGTCGACGACGCCGAGCTGCTGGAGCTGGTGGAAATGGAAGTCCGCGAGCTTCTGTCGAAGTACGACTTCCCGGGTGACGACACCCCGATCGTGAAGGGTTCGGCCAAGCTGGCGCTGGAAGGCGACAAGGGCGAACTGGGCGAGCAGGCCATCCTGAAGCTGGCCGAAGCGCTGGACACGTACATCCCGACGCCGGAGCGCGCGATCGACGGTACGTTCCTGATGCCGGTGGAAGACGTGTTCTCGATCTCGGGTCGTGGCACGGTGGTGACGGGCCGTATCGAGCGCGGCGTGGTGAAGGTCGGTGAGGAAATCGAAATCGTGGGCATCAAGCCGACGGTGAAGACGACCTGCACGGGCGTGGAAATGTTCCGCAAGCTGCTGGACCAAGGTCAAGCGGGCGACAACGTGGGCATCCTGCTGCGCGGCACGAAGCGTGAAGACGTCGAGCGTGGCCAGGTGCTGTCCAAGCCGGGTTCGATCAACCCGCACACGGACTTCACCGCCGAGGTGTACATCCTGTCGAAGGAAGAAGGCGGTCGTCACACCCCGTTCTTCAACGGCTATCGTCCCCAGTTCTACTTCCGCACGACGGACGTGACGGGCACGATCGAGCTGCCGGCCGACAAGGAAATGGTCCTGCCGGGCGACAACGTCTCGATGGTCGTCAAGCTCCTGGCCCCCATCGCCATGGAAGAAGGCCTGCGCTTCGCCATCCGTGAAGGCGGTCGTACCGTCGGCGCCGGCGTCGTCGCCAAGATCCTCAAGTAATACCCTGACGACTCATGCCGCGCCCCGCGCGGCATGAGTCGTCAGAACGTAGTACCATGAGGGGTTGCCGAGAGGGAACTCCTTTTGTCGATACCGACAGATTGCAAGACTTGATGCCCGCGAATCGCCGTTGGCGTCAAGGCAGTACCGAAAGGTTCTAGGGGCATAGCTCAATTGGCAGAGCGTCGGTCTCCAAAACCGAAGGTTGTAGGTTCGATTCCTACTGCCCCTGCCACCGCGATATTGCGGTCAGCGCCCTTTCGGCGTGGCCGCGTCAAAAGATGACGAACACCAGCGTAGAAACAGTGACCAGCACCACCGACCGGCTCAAGCTGGGCTTGGCCGTGCTCGTCATTATTGGCGGCATTGTCGGTTTTTCCGTGCTGAGCACCGAACCGATGGTCATGCGCATCGGCGTTTTCGTCGGCAGCCTGGTCCTCGCCGCCCTGATCGCCTGGTTCAGCGAACCTGGCCGCCGCACCCTGAGCTTTGCGCAGGAATCCTATCACGAAGTCAAGCGCGTCTCCTGGCCTACCCGCAAGGAAACCGTGCAGATGACAGGCATCGTGTTCGCGTTCGTTGCCGTCATGGGCCTGTTCCTGTGGCTGCTGGACAAAGGCATAGAGTGGCTGCTGTACGGCGTGCTGCTGGGCTGGAAATAAAGGACGCCGCATGAGCAAGCGTTGGTATGTCGTGCAGGTCTACTCCGGCATGGAGAAGAGCGTTCACAAGGCGCTCATCGAGCGCGTCGAGCGCGCGGGCCTGCAAAATGAATTTGGCCGCATCCTCGTGCCCTCCGAAGAGGTCGTCGAGGTCAAGGGTGGCCAGAAGTCGATCACCGAGCGCCGGATCTTCCCGGGCTACATCCTGGTTGAGCTCGAGCTCACGGATGAAACCTGGCATCTGGTGAAGAACACGAATCGTGTCACCGGCTTCTTGGGCGGGTCGAGCAATCGTCCCACCCCCATTTCCGAGAAGGAAGTGGAGAAGATCCTTTCCCAGATCGAGGAAGGCGTCGAGAAGCCCCGCCCCAAGGTGCTGTTCGAAGTGGGCGAAATGGTGCGCGTCAAGGAAGGTCCTTTCGCAGACTTCAACGGCAACGTCGAAGATGTGAACTACGAAAAGAGCAAGGTGCGCGTGTCCGTGACCATCTTCGGTCGCGCCACCCCCGTCGAACTCGATTTCAGCCAGGTCGAAAAGACCTGATTTCAACCCCGGGGAGTGCGTCGTTTCGGCGTCGCACGTTTGAACCCGCAAGGAGCAAAGCATGGCGAAGAAGATCGTCGGCTTTATCAAGCTGCAAGTGCCGGCTGGTAAGGCCAATCCGTCCCCCCCCATCGGTCCGGCGCTCGGTCAGCGCGGCCTGAACATCATGGAATTCTGCAAGGCGTTCAACGCCAAGACCCAGGGCCTGGAGCCCGGTCTGCCGATTCCGGTGGTGATCACCGCTTTCGCCGACAAGAGCTTCACCTTCATCATGAAGACCCCGCCCGCGACGGTCCTCATCAAGAAGGCTGCCGGCGTGCAAAAGGGTTCGCCCAAGCCGCACACCGACAAGGTTGGCACGCTGACCCGCGCCCAAGCCGAGGAAATCGCGAAGACCAAGGCCCCGGACCTGACCGCCGCTGACCTGGACGCCGCCGTCCGTACCATTGCTGGCAGCGCCCGCAGCATGGGCATCACCGTCGAGGGGATCTGATCATGGCCAAACTGTCCAAGCGTACCGCCGCCCTGCGCGCGAAAATCGATCGCAACAAGACCTACCCCGTTTCCGAAGCCCTGTCGCTGATCAAGGAAACCGCCACCGCCAAGTTCGATGAGTCCGTCGACGTGGCCGTGCAGCTGGGTATCGATCCCAAGAAGTCGGACCAGCTGGTCCGTGGCTCCGTCGTGCTGCCCGCCGGTACCGGCAAGAGCGTGCGCGTTGCCGTGTTCGCCCAAGGCGACAAGGCCGAGGCCGCCAAGGCCGCCGGCGCCGACATCGTCGGTCTGGAAGACCTGGCTGAACGCATCAAGGCTGGCCAGATGGACTTCGACGTCGTGATCGCTTCGCCCGACACGATGCGCGTGGTCGGTGCCCTGGGTCAGGTGCTGGGTCCCCGTGGCCTGATGCCGAACCCGAAGGTCGGCACCGTCACCCCCGACGTCGCCACCGCCGTCAAGAACGCCAAGGCCGGTCAGGTCCAGTACCGCACCGACAAGGCTGGCATCATTCACGCCACCATCGGCCGCGCGTCGTTCGGCGTCGAGCAACTGCAAAGCAACCTGGCTGCCCTGGTTGACGCGCTGAACAAGGCTCGTCCCGCTGCCGCCAAGGGTGTTTACCTGCGCAAGCTGGCTGTCTCCTCCACCATGGGTGGCGGCGCGCGCGTGGAAATCGCTTCGCTGACGGCCCCCGCCGCCTAAGTTCAGGCGGGCCTTTTCGGGCCGCAAGCTTTACAAGACTTTGGGCTGCATCCGGACTCCTCCGGATGCTGCTGTCAAAGACCGCTGGAGCCCAAGCCAGCCCGTGCAGTCCGTCCCACCGGTTTTCGGAACCGGCAGGCGGCAAGCACGAACAGGCAAGGGCTTAATACCGTGATGCGAATCACGGATCCAGCGCAGACGGCGTCCCACGGAAGATTTCTTTATTGAAGATCTCGACCAGGTTCGCCGCATTCGGTTGACGCAAGGAACACCAATGTTCCGCGCGTTTTTTGATGGAGTGTTCAAACCGTGAGTCTCAATCGCCAAGAGAAAGCGGTAGTCATCGAGGAAGTCTCGGCAGAAGTTGCCAAGGCCAAGTCGATCGTTATCGCTGAATACCGTGGTCTGGACGTCGCCTCCGTCACCGTACTGCGCAAGACTGCGCGTGAGTCGGGTGTGTACCTGCGTGTTCTGAAGAACACGCTGGCCCGTCGCGCTGTGAACGGCACTGCCTTCGAGCAGCTGTCGGCACAGCTGACCGGTCCGCTGATCTATGGCATCAGCGACGATCCGGTCAAGGCGGCCAAGGTGCTGGCTGATTTCGCAAAGAGCAATGACAAGCTGGTCATCAAGGCGGGCGCACTGCCCAACAGCCTGTTGACCGTCGATGGTGTGAAGGCCCTGGCCAACCTGCCGTCGCGCGAAGAGCTGCTCTCGAAACTGCTGGGCACCATGCAAGCCCCGATCGCGCAATTCGCACGTACGCTCAACGAAGTTCCGACCAAGTTCGTGCGCGGCCTCGCCGCCGTGCGCGACCAGAAGGCCGAAGCCTGATCCGCTTCGACCCACGGAATTTCGCCGACGGGCGACCCCCCATACCTGGCATACCTTTCAATATTTGGAGTTTTAGAAAATGGCACTTAGCAAAGCTGAAATCCTCGACGCCATCGCTGGCCTGACCGTTCTCGAACTGTCGGAACTGATCAAGGATCTGGAAGAAAAGTTCGGCGTGTCGGCTGCCGCCGCCGCCGTGGCTGTCGCCGCTCCCGCTGCTGGTGGCGCTGCCGCCGCTGCTGAAGAGCAGACCGAATTCAACGTCGTGCTGCTCGAAGCCGGCGCCAACAAGGTCAGCGTCATCAAGGCCGTGCGTGAACTGACGGGCCTGGGCCTGAAGGAAGCCAAGGACCTGGTCGACGGCGCTCCCAAGCCCGTCAAGGAAGGCATCGCCAAGGCTGACGCCGAAGCCGCCAAGAAGAAGCTGGAAGAAGCTGGCGCCAAGGTCGAACTCAAGTAAGACCTGGTTCAGTTTGCCCGGGGAAGGTGCTTTTTGCCCTCCCCGGGCTTTTGCGTTTCCAGGAAACCCCTCTTGACGGATGGGTTTCAGGCGCGAGAAGCGTTTCCTGGAGTCGTACCCCAGGGCCGTGGTTGACGGCCCATGTAACCTCGAGTCGGAGTGCTCATGCCTTACTCGTTCACCGAAAAAAAGCGCATCCGCAAAAGCTTTGCCAAGCGTGAAGACGTCCAGAACGTCCCGTTTCTGCTGGCAACCCAACTGCAATCCTACCTAACTTTCCTGCAGGCGGATGCGTCGCCTTCGGCACGCAAGGACGAAGGCCTACAGGCCGCGTTCTCTTCCATTTTCCCGATCGTCAGCCATAACCAGATGGCCCGTCTCGAGTTCGTCAGCTTCGTGCTGGGCGAACCGGTATTCGACGTGAAGGAATGCCAACAGCGCGGCCTGACCTATGCGTCGCCGCTGCGCGCCAAAGTGCGTCTGGTCCTGCTCGACCGCGAGGTCAGCAAGCCCACGGTGAAGGAAGTCAAAGAGCAGGAAGTGTACATGGGCGAAATTCCGCTCATGACCGGCACCGGCTCGTTCGTCATCAATGGCACCGAGCGTGTCATCGTCTCGCAGCTGCACCGTTCGCCTGGCGTGTTCTTCGAACACGACCGCGGCAAGACCCACAGCTCGGGCAAGCTGCTGTTCTCGGCCCGCGTGATTCCCTACCGCGGTTCGTGGCTGGACTTCGAGTTCGACCCGAAGGACGTCCTGTTCTTCCGCGTCGACCGTCGCCGCAAGATGCCCGTGACGATCCTGCTGAAGTCCATCGGGATGACCAACGAAGCCATCCTGGCGCACTTCTTCGAGTTCGACAGCTTCGAGCTGAAGGCCGAAGGCGCGATGATGGAATTCGTGTCCGAGCGCTGGAAGGGCGAAGTGGCCCGTTTCGACGTGACCGGCCGTGACGGCAAGGTCATCGTCGAGAAGGACAAGCGCGTCAACGCCAAGCACCTGCGCGAAATGTCGGCTGCCGAGATCTCGCGCATCTCCGTGCCCGAAGACTTCCTGGTCGGCCGCGTGCTGGCCAAGAACATCGTCGACGCCGACACCGGCGAAGTCGTGGCCAACGCCAACGACGAAATCACCGAGACCCTGCTCGCCACGCTGCGCGAGGCGAACGTGCGTGAAATCCAGACGCTGTACACCAACGACCTGGATCGCGGCCCCTACATCTCGCAGACCCTGCGCACCGACGAAACCGTCGACCAGATGGCTGCCCGCGTGGCCATCTACCGCATGATGCGCCCCGGCGAGCCGCCCACCGAGGAAGCCGTCGAAGCGCTGTTCCAGCGCCTCTTCTACAGCGAAGACGCGTACGACCTGTCGCGCGTCGGCCGCATGAAGGTCAACAGCCGCCTGGGTCGCGGCGACGACATCACCGGTCCGCTGACGCTGACCAACGAAGACATCGTCGAGACCATCAAGGTGCTGGTCGAGCTGCGTAACGGCCGTGGCCAGATCGATGACATCGATCACCTGGGCAACCGCCGCGTCCGCTGTGTGGGCGAACTGGCCGAGAACCAGTTCCGCGCCGGCCTCGTGCGTGTCGAACGCGCCGTCAAGGAGCGTCTGAGCCAGGCCGAGACCGAGAACCTGATGCCGCACGACCTGATCAACTCCAAGCCGATTTCCGCGGCCATCAAGGAGTTCTTCGGTTCGAGCCAGCTGTCGCAGTTCATGGACCAGACCAACCCGCTGTCGGAAATCACGCACAAGCGCCGCGTCTCGGCCCTGGGCCCGGGCGGCTTGACGCGCGAGCGCGCCGGCTTCGAAGTGCGCGACGTGCACCCGACCCACTACGGCCGCGTCTGCCCGATCGAAACGCCGGAAGGCCCGAACATCGGCCTGATCAACTCGATGGCGCTGTATGCGCGCCTGAACGAGTATGGCTTCCTGGAAACCCCGTACCGCAAGATCATCGACGGCCGCGTCAGCGACCAGATCGAATATCTGTCGGCCATCGAGGAAAGCCGCTACGTGATCGCCCAGGCGAACGCGACGCTGGACGAAGAAGGCCGTTTCGCCGACGACCTCGTGGCTTGCCGCGAAGCGGGCGAAACGATGCTGACCTCGGGCGCGAACGTGCACTACATGGACGTGGCGCCGTCGCAGATCGTGTCCGTGGCTGCCTCGCTGATCCCGTTCCTCGAGCACGACGACGCGAACCGCGCGCTGATGGGCTCGAACATGCAACGCCAGGCCGTGCCTTGCCTGCGTCCGGAAAAGCCCGTCGTGGGCACCGGCATCGAGCGCACCGTCGCGGTCGACTCGGGCACCACCGTGCAGGCGCTGCGTGGCGGCGTGGTTGACCACGTCGACGCCGAGCGCGTCGTGATCCGCGTCAACGACGAGGAAAACGTCGCCGGCGAAGTGGGCGTGGACATCTACAACCTGATCAAGTACACGCGTTCCAACCAGAACACGAACATCAACCAGCGCCCCATCGTGCAACGCGGCGACCGCGTCGCCAAGGGTGACGTGCTGGCTGACGGCGCCTCGACCGACCTGGGCGAGCTCGCGCTGGGCCAGAACATGCTGATCGCGTTCATGCCCTGGAACGGCTACAACTTCGAAGACTCGATCCTGATTTCCGAAAACGTCGTGGCCGAAGACCGCTACACCTCGATCCACATCGAGGAACTGACGGTCGTCGCGCGTGACACGAAGCTCGGACCGGAAGAAATCACCCGCGACATCAGCAACCTGCCGGAAACCCAGCTCAACCGTCTGGATGAGTCGGGCATCGTCCACATCGGCGCCGAAGTGCGCGCCGACGACGTGCTGGTCGGCAAGGTCACGCCCAAGGGCGAGACCCAGCTGACGCCGGAAGAGAAGCTGCTGCGCGCGATCTTCGGCGAGAAGGCGTCGGACGTGAAGGACACCTCGCTGCGCGTGCCCTCGGGCATGGTCGGCACGGTCATCGACGTCCAGGTCTTCACGCGTGAAGGCATCGTGCGCGACAAGCGCGCCCAGTCGATCATCGACGACGAACTGCGCCGCTATCGCCAGGACCTGAACGACCAGCTGCGCATCGTCGAGAACGACACCTTCGACCGTATCGAGAAGACGCTGGTCGGCAAGGCCGTCAACGGCGGTCCGCGCAAGCTGGCCAAGGGCGCCACGATCACCAAGGAATACCTGGTGGATCTGGACCGCTGGCAGTGGTTCGACATCCGCCTGGCCGACGAGGCCCACGCCGTGGTGCTGGAGCAGGCCAAGGAGTCGCTCGAGCAGAAGCGTCACCAGTTCGACCTGGCCTTCGAAGAGAAGCGCAAGAAGCTGACGCAAGGCGACGAGCTGCCCCCGGGCGTGCTGAAGATGATCAAGGTCTACCTGGCCGTGAAGCGTCGTCTGCAGCCTGGCGACAAGATGGCCGGCCGTCACGGCAACAAGGGTGTGGTGTCGCGCATCGTGCCGGTGGAAGACATGCCGCACATGGCCGACGGCACCCCCGCCGACATCGTGCTGAACCCGCTGGGCGTGCCTTCGCGGATGAACGTCGGCCAGGTGCTGGAAGTCCACCTGGGCTGGGCCGCCAAGGGCGTGGGGTATCGCATCGCCGACCTGCTGCGCGACGAGCAGAAGGTCGAGGTGAAGAAGATCCGCGCCTATCTGGACAAGGTCTACAACTCGACCGGCACCGGTGCCCGCATCGAAGAACTCTCGGACACCGAAGTCCTGGAAATGGCGAGCAACCTGAAGCGCGGCGTGCCCTTCGCGACCCCCGTGTTCGACGGCGCGACCGAAGAGGAAATCGGCAAGATGCTGGAGCTGGCCTACCCCGATGAGGTGGCCGAGCGCCTGCAGCTGACCGACACGCGCGCCCAGGCCTGGCTGTTCGACGGCCGTACCGGCGAGAAATTCGAGCGTCCGGTCACCGTGGGCTACATGCACATGCTGAAACTGCACCACTTGGTCGACGACAAGATGCACGCGCGTTCCACCGGCCCGTACTCGCTCGTTACCCAGCAGCCGCTGGGCGGCAAGGCGCAGTTCGGCGGTCAGCGTTTCGGGGAAATGGAAGTGTGGGCCCTCGAAGCCTACGGCGCCTCGTACACGCTGCAGGAGATGCTCACGGTCAAGTCCGACGACATCAACGGCCGCACCAAGGTTTACGAAAATATCGTCAAGGGCGATCACACGATCGACGCCGGCATGCCCGAGTCGTTCAACGTGCTGGTCAAGGAAATCCGTTCCCTCGCCCTCGACATGGATCTGGAGCGTAACTAATGAAAGCGCTACTCGACCTCTTCAAGCAAGTTACCCAGGACGACCAGTTCGACGCCATCAAGGTCGGCCTGGCCTCGCCCGAGAAAATCCGTTCGTGGTCGTATGGCGAGGTGCGCAAGCCCGAAACCATCAACTACCGCACCTTCAAGCCCGAGCGTGACGGCCTGTTCTGCGCCAAGATCTTTGGCCCGATCAAGGACTACGAGTGCTTGTGCGGCAAGTACAAGCGCCTGAAGCACCGCGGCGTCATCTGCGAGAAGTGCGGCGTCGAAGTGACCGTCGCCAAGGTCCGCCGCGAACGCATGGGCCACATCGAGCTGGCCAGCCCCGTCGCGCACATCTGGTTCCTGAAGAGCCTGCCGTCGCGCCTGGGCATGGTGCTGGACATGACGCTGCGCGACATCGAACGCGTCCTGTACTTCGAAGCATGGTGCGTGATCGAACCGGGCATGACGCCGCTCAAGCGCGGCCAGATCATGTCCGACGACGACTACCTGGCGAAGACCGAGGAATACGGCGATGACTTCCGTGCCCTGATGGGCGCCGAGGCCGTGCGCGAACTGCTGCGCACGATCGACATCGACCGTGAAGTGGAAACGCTGCGTGGCGAACTGAAGGCCACCTCGTCGGACGCCAAGATCAAGAAGATCTCGAAGCGCCTGAAGGTGCTGGAAGGCTTCCAGAAGTCGGGCATCAAGCCCGACTGGATGGTCATGGACGTGCTGCCCGTGCTGCCGCCGGACCTGCGTCCGCTGGTGCCGCTGGACGGCGGCCGCTTCGCGACCTCCGACCTGAACGACCTGTACCGCCGCGTCATCAACCGCAACAACCGTCTGAAGCGCCTGCTCGAGCTGAAGGCCCCCGAGATCATCCTGCGCAACGAAAAGCGCATGCTGCAGGAATCGGTGGACTCGCTGCTGGACAACGGCCGCCGCGGCAAGGCCATGACGGGCGCCAACAAGCGCCAGCTCAAGTCGCTGGCCGACATGATCAAGGGCAAGAGCGGCCGTTTCCGCCAGAACCTGCTGGGCAAGCGCGTCGACTACTCGGGCCGTTCGGTCATCGTGGTGGGTCCGCAGCTCAAGCTGCACCAGTGCGGCCTGCCCAAGCTGATGGCCCTGGAGCTGTTCAAGCCGTTCATCTTCAATCGTCTGGAGATGATGGGCCTGGCCACGACCATCAAGGCTGCCAAGAAGCTGGTGGAAAGCCAGGAACCGGTGGTGTGGGACATCCTGGAAGATGTGATCCGCGAACATCCGGTCATGCTCAACCGCGCGCCCACGCTGCACCGCCTGGGCATCCAGGCGTTCGAGCCCGTGCTGATCGAAGGCAAGGCCATCCAGCTGCACCCGCTGGTCTGCGCGGCGTTCAACGCCGACTTCGACGGCGACCAGATGGCCGTCCACGTGCCGCTGTCGCTGGAAGCGCAGATGGAAGCCCGCACGCTGATGCTGGCCTCCAACAACGTGCTGTTCCCGGCCAACGGCGAACCGTCGATCGTGCCGTCGCAGGACATCGTGCTGGGCCTGTACTACGCCACCCGTGAACGTGTGAACGGCAAGGGCGAAGGCATGTTCATGACGGACGTGTCGGAAGTGCTGCGCGCCTACGACAACCGCGAAGTCGAACTGCAGACCCGCATCACCGTGCGCCTGAAGGAATACGTGCGCGACGAGCAGGGCGAATGGCAGCCGGTCATCAACCGTGTGGAAACCACGGTCGGCCGCGCCATCCTGTCGGAAATCCTGCCGCGCGGCCTGCCGTTCTCGGTGCTGAACAAGGCGCTGAAGAAGAAGGAAATCTCGCGCCTGATCAACCAGTCGTTCCGCCGCTGCGGCCTGCGCGACACGGTGATCTTCGCCGACAAGCTGATGCAGTCGGGCTTCCGCCTGGCCACGCGCGGCGGCATCTCGATCGCGATGAGCGACATGCTGATCCCGACGGGCAAGGAAGACATCCTGGCCGAAGCCGGCCGCGAAGTGAAGGAAATCGACAAGCAGTACTCGTCGGGCCTGGTCACCTCGCAAGAGCGCTACAACAACGTCGTGGACATCTGGGGCAAGGCTGGCGACCGCGTCGGCAAGGCCATGATGGAGCAACTGGCCACCGAGCCGGTCGTGAACCGCCACGGCGAGAACGTCCGCCAGGAATCGTTCAACTCGATCTACATGATGGCCGACTCGGGCGCCCGTGGTTCGGCCGCCCAGATCCGCCAGCTGGCTGGCATGCGCGGCCTGATGGCCAAGCCTGACGGCTCGATCATCGAAACGCCCATCACGGCAAACTTCCGTGAAGGCCTGAACGTGCTGCAGTACTTCATCTCGACCCACGGTGCGCGTAAGGGTCTGGCTGATACGGCACTGAAGACCGCGAACTCGGGCTACCTGACGCGTCGTCTGGTGGACGTGACGCAGGATCTGGTCATCACCGAAAGCGATTGCGGCACCACCCGCGGCTACGTCATGAAGGCGCTGGTCGAAGGCGGTGAAGTCATCGAAGCGCTGCGCGACCGCATCCTGGGCCGTGTCTCGGCCAACGACATCGTCAACCCGGACACGCAGGAAACGGTGTTCGCGGCTGGCGCGCTGATGGACGAAGACGCGGTCGACGTGATCGACCGCCTGGGCATCGACGAAGTGAAGGTGCGCACGCCGCTGACCTGCGAAACGCGTCGTGGCCTGTGCGCCCACTGCTATGGCCGTGACCTGGGTCGCGGCTACATGGTCAACGTCGGCGAAGCCGTCGGCGTCATCGCCGCCCAGTCGATCGGTGAGCCCGGCACGCAGCTGACGATGCGTACGTTCCACATCGGCGGCGCCGCGTCGCGCGCCGCCATGGCCAGCGCCGTGGAAACGAAGTCCAACGGTACCGTTGCCTTCGCCAGCACGATGCGCTATGTCACCAACGCCAAGGGCGAACGCATCGCCATCTCGCGTTCGGGCGAAATCGTCATCAGCGACGACAACGGCCGCGAGCGCGAGCGCCACAAGGTGCCTTACGGCGCCACGGTGCTGGTTGGCGACGGCGAGACCGTCAAGGCCGGCGCCCGCCTGGCCACGTGGGACCCGCTGACCCGTCCGATCGTGTCGGAGTACGCCGGTTCGGTGCGCTTCGAGAACATCGAGGAAGGCGCGACCGTTGCCAAGCAGGTGGACGAAGTCACCGGCCTGTCAACGCTGGTCGTCATCACGCCCAAGACGCGCGGCGGCAAGATCGCCATGCGTCCGCAGATCAAGCTGCTGAACGAGGCTGGCGAGGAAGTGAAGATCGCCGGCACCGACCACTCGGTGAACATCTCGTTCCCGGTGGGCGCGCTGATTACCGTGCGCGACCTGCAGCAGGTCACCGTGGGTGAAGTGCTGGCGCGTATTCCGCAGGAATCGCAGAAGACCCGCGACATTACCGGCGGTCTGCCCCGCGTGGCCGAGTTGTTCGAAGCCCGTTCGCCGAAGGACGCCGGCATGCTGGCCGAAGTCACCGGCACGGTCTCGTTCGGCAAGGACACCAAGGGCAAGCAGCGTCTGGTCATCACCGACCTGGACGGCGTGAACCACGAGTTCCTGATCCCGAAGGAAAAGCAGGTGCTGGTGCACGACGGCCAAGTCGTGAACAAGGGCGAAATGATCGTGGACGGCCCGGCCGATCCCCACGACATCCTGCGCCTGCAAGGCATCGAGAAGCTGGCGACCTACATCGTCGACGAAGTGCAGGACGTTTACCGTCTGCAGGGCGTGAAGATCAACGACAAGCACATCGAAGTGATCGTGCGTCAGATGCTGCGCCGTGTGAACATCGTCGACGCTGGCGATACCGGCTTCATTCCTGGCGAACAGGTCGAGCGTTCGGAACTGCTCAACGAGAACGATCGCGTGGATGCCGAACAGAAGATCGGCGCCACCTACGACAACGTCCTGCTGGGTATCACGAAGGCCTCGCTGTCGACGGACTCGTTCATCTCGGCGGCCTCGTTCCAGGAAACGACCCGCGTGCTGACCGAAGCCGCCATCATGGGCAAGCGCGACGACCTGCGTGGCCTGAAGGAAAACGTCATCGTCGGCCGTCTGATCCCGGCAGGTACCGGTATGTCCTACCACGGTGCCCGCAAGGACAAGGAAGCGCTGGAAGTTGCCGAACGCGAAGCCGCTCGCGCCCAAGCCAACCCCTTCGAGGACACTCCGATGGCCGTGGGTGGCGAGGACGACTCGGCCGAGCCCGATGCGCCGGTGTCGAACGAAGGCGGCAGCGACGCCGAGTAAGCGTCACTGTCCTTTCACCAGGCCGGCCTTCACGGTGGCCTGGCATGAACCCCGCAAGCCGCCCAAGGGCGGTCTTGCGGGGTTTTTCTTTTGGGCGCCGCAGCCGAGTGGCTTGCGGTCCCCTCAGTCTTGCAGCGTGTAGGCCATGACGTAATCGCCCGGCGTGGTGCCGATCGCGCCGTGCCCGCCGGCGGCAATGACGACATATTGCTTGCCGTCCTCGGCGCGATAGGTCATCGGGGTGGCCTGTCCCCCAGCGGGCAGGCGGGCTTTCCAGAGTTCCTCTCCCGTCCGGACATCGTAGGCGCGCAGATAGTTGTCCAGTGTCGCGCCGGCAAAATACACGCCGCCGGCCGTCACCAGCGATCCGCCGTGGCTGATGATGCCCATCGGGAAGGGGATGGGAAAGCGGAAAGGCAGGAAGGTCGTGGCCTGGTCGCGCACCGTCCCGTTGCGTTGGACCCACGCTGTTTCGCCAGTCCGCAGATCCACGCCGACACGCGTGCCCCAGGGCGGCGCCTGGCAGGGAAGGCCCAGCCCCGACCGGAAGTTCTGGATGCTGATCGCGTACCTGCCGCCGAAGTTCTCGTTGAAGATCGGCGTGCCGTCCTTGCTGATCATCCGGCTGTCGGGGGATTGCTGGTAGTCCGGGCGCTCGACCTGGTGGTACAGGTAGGCCAGGCGGACGGGCATGGCGATGAGCAGCTGGTTCACGGGGTCCACCGTCACGCTGCCCCAGTTGAAGACGCCGATGTTGCCGGGGTAGACCAGCGAACCGTCGGAGGTGGGCGGCGTCCAGGGGTTGCCGTCATAGCGGTACTGCTTGTAGGTGATGCGGCACAGCAGCTGGTCGATGGGCGTCGTGCCCCACATATCCTGCTCGCGCAGCGGCGGCGGGGTGAAATTCAATGCCGACACGGGTTGCACGGGTGAGACGCGCTCGTTGGGTGTCGTGGTGTCGGTCCGCACCTTCACCTCATGGACGGGGAGAATGGGCTTGCCCGTCTCGCGGTTCAGCACGAACAGGTTGCCGCCCTTGGTCGGCAACACCAGCGCGGGCAGCCGCTCGCCCTTGACGTCCAGGTCGAGCAATGACGGTTGCGAGGGATTGTCGCGGTCCCAGAGGTCGTGGTAACTCGTCTGGAAGGACCAGCGCAGTGCGCCGGTCCCCAGGTCCAGGGCCACGAGCGCATCGGTGAAGCGATCATCCTCGGGGCTGCGGTTGACGCCGACCTGGTCCGGCGACTTGTTTCCCAGCGGCACGTAGACGAGGCCCCGGGCTTCGTCGGCCGCGAAAATCGTCCAGCTCAGCGGCGAGTTCGCCTCGTAGGTCTGGCCTTCGGCCAGTGGCCGCGTGTCATCGGGCTTGCCCGCGTCGAACTTCCAGACGATGTTGCCTGAACGCACGTCGTAGGCACGGATGACGCCGGAAGGGTTCTGCGCATAGCCGTTGTCCGTGATCGACCCGCCGACGATGGCCAGTTCGCGCGTGACGGTCGGTGGCGAGGTCTGCATGTAGACCGACCGCGCGTGCAGGTTCGGCATGCCGGTGCGCAGATCCACGAAGCCCTTGTCACCGAAATCGGCGCAGGGCTTGCCGGTGTCCGCATCGAGCGCGAAGAGGCGCGCGTCGGTGGTGGTGGCCAGGATGCGTCGTGTGCATTCGCCCGCGGGCGCCTGGGCGGGCGCGGGCTGTCCGGCCTGCGCATCATGGTAGGAGACGCCGCGGCAGGTCTGGTGCTGCACCTGCAGGTCGGGCGCCACGACCGGATCGAAGCGCCAGCGCTCCTTGCCGGTGGCCGGGTCCAGCGCCACGATGCGATTGTGCGGCGTGCACAGATAGAGCATGCCGTTGACCTTGAGCGGGGTGGCTTCGAACGTGAATTCCTTGGCATCGTCGGGGCCGCGCAAGTCGCCCGTACGGTACTGCCAGGCCAGCTTCAGCTTGCCGGCATTGGCGGCATCGATATCCTTGAGCGCCGAATACCGTTGCCCCAGGTTGTTGCCGCCGTAGGCCACCCAGTCATCCGCCGGGGCGGGCGGGCCGCCGTCGGCAGGCGCCGGGGTCGCGGAGGCGGCCACCGGCAACTGGCCGGCGGAAGGGAAGGGGTCGTAGAAGGAGAGGGCGACCGTAAAGAGCGCCAGGAGCGCGACCGTCTTCGACAATGCGCCCCGGCTGCCGCGCCAGGCGGGATTGGGCGCGCCGGCGCCGAGGTTTCGGCTGACCCACGGCAGGGCGATCCAGAGGCCCAGGGCGGCAAGCAGCGCCGCGCGGGGAATGAGCTGCCACTTGTCCAGCCCTGCCTCGTAGAGTGACCACGCGACGGTGACCCAGAGGAGTCCGGCATAGATGGCCAGCCCGATACGGCGCCGCAACGCCAGCAGGATGCCGGAAGCCAGCAGGCCCAGGCCCATGAGGATGTAGAAACTGCTGCCTCCCAGCCCGGCCAGCTTCACGCCGAGCAGGAGGATGACGAGGCCCAGCAGGGCGGTCAGGCCGCCGGTGACGATAGCGATCATTGCAAGCACTCCCGATATCTACGGCGTAGGGGGGCCAGGCGGGGGCGCGCTGTCCCAAGCAGGCATCGGAACACGAATGCCCTTTCATCTTCCTGACCCAGACGCCGCGCGTGATGCGAACCCGGCAGATCCGGGCTGGGGTTCCTCATTCTGTTTATACCGCTACGGCGCGAGAGGACAAAGCCCGTCCGGCCGCGCACGCAATGGTTGCCTCGCATCGGCCTCGCCCAATACAATGAGAACGGTTTTCATTCATATGCCCGCGTCCCAGTTGTTCCAGAACGCGTAGAAGGAGAGGCGCCGTGCCGGCCGCCAACAGCCCCGCGTCACCCATCCACACCCTGTATTCCGATCACCACGGCTGGTTGCGTGGCTGGCTGTCGCGTCGCCTGGGCAATGCCGCCGACGCCGCGGATATTGCGCACGACGTGTTCCTGCGCCTGATCGTGAAGCCGGCGCCGCGTGGCTTTCACAGCCCGGGCGAGGCGCGCGCATATCTGCGCGTGGTGGCGCAACACCTGTGCATCAATCAATGGCATCGCCGTGAGATCGAGCGGGCGTGGCAGCAGGCGCTCGCCGAGCGGCCCGAGGAATATGCGCCGTCCGCCGAGCGGCAGGCCATGGTGCTGGAGGCCCTGCAGGAAATCGGCGCCATGCTGCTCGAACTCCCTCCCAAGGCCGCCCAGGCCTTCCTGTTGGCAGAAGGCTGCCAGATGACGCATGCGGAGATCGCGGCCGAACTGGGGGTATCCACGCGGATGGTGCGCAAATACATTGCACGGGCCATGTTGGGCTGTCTGACCTTGCGCGCCAGGCAGACGGCCCAGGCCCTGATGGACGGGCGGGACTGAGGCGCATGACGAGGTCCGCCGTGGGCGCCGAAGCTGATCGTGCCGGACCCCGCCATCGCGTGCTGGCGCAGGCCGCGGAGTGGTATGCCTTGCTGCAGTCGGGCGATGCCACCGACGCCGACCGTTCGCGCTGGCGCGCCTGGCTGGACGAGGCCGCTGAGCATGCGCAGGCCTGGCGGCAGGTCGAGGACATCAGCCAGGCGTTCCATGGCCTGCAGGCCGCGCCGGATCCGCGCGGCGCGGCGCAAGGCTTGTGGGAAGCGGACGCGCGCGCACGCCAGCGCCGCCGGGCCCTGAGCGGCCTGGCGGCCGTCGCGGCGAGCTGCGTGCTCGGTTGGGCGGCCTGGCAGGATGGCCGGCCCCGCCGCCTGCTGCTGGCCAACTGGGCCGACCATCGCACGGGCACCGGCGAAACGCGCGAGATCCTGCTGAGCGATGGCACGCGCGTGTGGCTGAACACCGGCAGCGCATTCAACAAGGTCTATGACGCAAGGCAGCGCCTGCTGCAGCTGGTGGCGGGGGAAATGCTGATCGAGACCGCGCCCGACGCGCGCAGGCCCTTCGTGGCCGAGACGCCGCACGGCAGCATGCAGGCATTGGGCACGCGCTACACGGTGTGGCTGGATGGGGACGAAACGCTGCTTGCCGTGTATGAAGGCGCGGTGCGCGTGCGCAATCGGGCGGGTGACAGTGTGCAGATCGAGGCTGGCCGACAACTGCGCTATGGCGCCAACAGCCTGGGTGGGATCATGCCCGCGGACGCGGCGCGCGAAGCCTGGCACCGCCAGGTGCTGATCGCGCAGGACATTTCCCTGGCAGAGGTGGTGGCGCAGCTGGGCCGATACCGCCGCGGCCATCTTGGGGTGGCGCCCGAGGTGGCGGACTTGCGCGTGTTCGGCAGTTTCCCGCTGCAGGACACGGACGAGGTGCTGGACATGCTCGCCAAGGCCTTGCCCTTGCGGATCCAGCGCACCTTGCCGTGGTGGGTGACGATCGAGCCTGCCGGATCCTGAGCGGGGCAGGGAATCGGCGGTTCCGCTTTTTCGGGGCTCGGCTGTTCATGAGGTAGGCGCCTTCACCCCATGCCGTGGCCACGTGCGGCCAGTGTGCGGACGGGGAGCGCTCCCTCACACAACCCAGAACCAGGGAAGCCGCAGCCATGCCCCGCAGTGCCCATCCTCTCCAGCCCACGATACGACGTACCTCGCAAAACGGTAAGTATGTGCTCACCCCCGCGCTACATCACGCCGGTACGCGTCTTCTGCAGGCATCGGTCCTGCTGGGTGCCCTGTTCGCCGGGGTGCCTGCCCCGTCTGCCGCGCAGAATCCGGCGCCTTCCGCCACGCCGCAGGCCTCGGCGGATACCCGTGTCTACGACATTCCCGCCGGCCCGCTGAGCGTGGTGTTGACCCGTTACGCCTCGGAAGCGGGGGTCTTCCTGGTGGGCGCCAGCGAACTGGCTGCCGGCAAGCAGAGCCCTGGCGTCCGAGGCCGTCACACCGTGTCAGGCGGGTTGGCGGTCGTCCTGGCGGGCACGGGCCTGCGGGCCGACTCCAGCGCGCCGGGGCGCTACGTCCTGCGGGAGGCCGGCGCGGTGTCCGAGCTGGCGCCGGTCACGGTCACCGGTACCGCTTTCCAGGAGAGCGCGACGGGGCCGGTGCAAGGTTTCGTCGCCACGCGCAGCGCCGTCGGCACCAAGACCGATACGCCCATTCTCGAGATCCCCCAGTCGGTGTCCGTGGTCGGGCGCGAAGCCCTGGAGACCCAGGGCACGCTGAACGTCGCCAATGGCCTGCGCTATACCGCGGGCATGGGCGCTGCAGCCTATTCGAATGGTGACGGTAACGCCTATGACACCTTCACCATGCGCGGCTTCGTTGTGAGCAACGGCGGGTTGCTGCTCGACGGCATGCGGCTGCACTACAACGTGCTGGATGCGCCAGTGGAGGTCTATGGCCTGGAGCGGGTGGAGGTGCTGCGCGGGCCCGCGTCCATGCTCTATGGCCAATCGGGCCCCAGCGGGGTCGTCAACCTGGTGTCCAAACGGCCGAGCACTGAAGCCCGCCACGAGATCGAAGTCACGGGCGGCACGAACGACCGGCGCCAGGTCGCCACGGATCACACCGGCGTGCTGAACGACACGGGCACGTTGAGCTATCGGTTGACGGGGCTGTTCCGCGAAAGCGGCACCTTCGTGGACAACGGCCGCGACGACCGCAGTTTCCTCGCGCCGTCCCTGACCTGGCAGCCCTCGGCCGCCACCAGCCTGACGGTGTTGGCGAGCTACCAGAAGAGCAAGGGCACCTACTACATGGGCCTGCCTTATAGCGGCACGGTACGGCCCAATCCGCTCGGCGAGCCGTCCCGCGATACGAACCTGGGTGACCCGCGCCATGATTACTGGAACTCCACCAGCAAGAGCATCGGCTACGTACTGGATCATGCCTTCAACGAGTCGGTGAAACTGCGCCAATCCGTCCGCTATGGCGAGTCTGCGCTGCGTTATGGCTATCTGTTCCACGCTGCCGGGGGCGGCGACCTGCCGGGCAACCGCGTGGTGGCGCGCCAGTCCGTGCGCCGGCTCGACGACACGAGCCAGTTGGGCGCGGACACGAACCTCAGCACCCGCTGGCAAGGCCTCGGCGGCGAGCACACGACCTTGCTGGGTTTCGATTACGGCCGCAGTCACTCCGATACCTTCAATTATCGTGGGAGTGCGCCTGCGACAGACCTCTTCTCACCGGTATCCGGCGTGCCTGGCGTGCCGTCCGTCATGGCCTTGCGCAACAGCGACAAGGTGCGTTTCGAGCAGTTGGGGGTATATGCCCAGCAGCAAAGCAAGTTCCTGGACCGTTGGGTGGTCACGCTGAGCGGCAGACAGGACTGGGCGGAGAACCGTGCGCTGAGCCGCGTGAGTGGACTGCGCCAGAAACAGCGCGACAACGCCTTCACGGGCCGCGTGGGCCTGACGTATCTGGCCCCTCGCGGCATTGCGCCTTACGTCAGCTATGCCACCTCGTTCGAGCCCGTGGGCGGCGTGACATATGACGGAACTCCCTTCAAGCCCACCAAGGGCGAGCAGGTCGAGGCTGGCATCAAGTGGCAGCCCCCGGGCAGTGAAACGCTGGTTACGCTGGCCGCCTATCACCTGACCCAGCAGAACCTGCCCACGTTGCACCCCGACCAGGTTGCCTTCCCCAACGGCCGGGTCCAGACCGGCGAGGTCACCTCCAAGGGGGTGGAGCTGGAGGCTGCCACGCACCTCACGCCCAGCCTGCGCATGCGCGGTGCGCTGACGTTCAACCACAGCGAGATCACGAAGAGCAACATTCCGGGCGAAACCGGCAGGCGCCAGCCTGATACGCCGGCGCGCATGGCGTCGCTCTGGGTGGACTACCAACTGCCCGATGCCTGGGTGCCCGGCCTGGTGGCAGGCGGCGGCGTGCGTTACGTGGCGGGCACGTACGACGGCCCCAACGCGGTGAAGACCGATGGCTACACCGTGTATGACGCGATGCTGGGATACCGCGTGCAGAACTGGAAGTTCACGCTGAATGTGATGAACGTCTTCGACAAGCGCTACCTGAGTTCCTGCTATGCCTTCGCGTGCTACTACGGCCAGCCGCGCACGGCGATGCTGACCGCCAACTACGCCTGGTAGGCGCATCCGGCAGGGAAGGACCAGGCCCCGTCCGGCATTTCCGGGCGGGGCGCCTCGTTTCACGCGAACACTCCGTCCCTGAAATAAGTGGCATACCTCCTAAATGCGCCGGAAAAGTGCGGGCCTTCCCTTTTCTTGTGCACGTGCCGCAAGGCGGAGCATGTTGCAGGGCAAGGGATTCTCAAAAATTAAGAGGCATACCACCTAAATTGTGCGGGCGTTGATCCTGGCACGGTTGTTGCTTGATGACCATCAAGAACAACCTTTGCCGTACGAGGACAACGATGGCGACGATAGTGTTGAAGGGCGGCCGGATCATCGACCCGGCCAGCGGCACCGACAAGGTGGGCGACCTGCTCGTACGCGACGGCGCGATCCTGGGCATCGACGTCGAGCCGGGCGGCCTGGCCGAGACGATCGATTGCCGCGGCAAGCTGGTGCTGCCCGGCCTCATCGACACGCACGCGCACGTCTTCCGCTACGTCACCGGCCGCTTCGGGCTGGATCCGGACATGTGCGGGGTGTACTCGGGCGTGACCACGCTGGTGGACCAGGGGGGGCCGAGCTGTATCACGCTGCCGGCGTTCCGCCATTACGTCGCGGAGAAAAGCGAGACGCGCCTGCTGGCTTTCCTGTCGGCGTACCTGGTGGGGGGCCTGGAAGGGCACTACTACCCCGAGCTCTACCGGCCGAGCTGTCTGGACGTGGCCGCCACGGTGAAGTCCGCGCGCGCCAACCTCGACCTGGTCAAGGGCATCAAGGCCCACGCCGAACTGGGCGGATTCGCCCGTTGGGGCCTGGACGTGATGAAGCTGGCCGCGCAGATCGGCCGCGAGGCGGACCTGCCCGTCTACGTGCATTTCGGCCAGCTCTGGCCCACGCCGGATGGGGGCGGCCGGGACGTCGATCCCGACACCATCCTGCCGCAGGTCATGGACCTGCTGCGTCCGGGCGATGTTCTGGCCCATCCGTTCAGCCGTCATCCCGGCGGCTTCGTCGAGGTCGATGGCCGGGTCCATCCCATCGTGCGCGAAGCGATGGCGCGCGGGTTGAAGATGGACGTGGGCCACGGTTCCCACTTCAGCTTCGAGTCGGCCCGGAAAGTGATCGAGGCTGGGTTCATCCCCGACACGCTGGGTGCGGACATGCATGGCTACAACACGACCGTGCCCGCGCCGGCAGGCACGCCCGACTCGCATCCGGATGAAGAGGAACATCTCTTCCGTGGCAAGACGCGCTTCTCGCTGGCGTCTGCCATGAGCGCGATGATGGCGTTGGGCCTGCCGCTGGATCACGTGGTGCGCATGGTGACGGTGAACGCGGCTGCCTTGCTGCGCATGGAGAACGAACTGGGCACGCTGCGTGCGGGCGCGGTGGCGGATGTCAGCGTGCTGGATGACGTGCGGGGGCGCTTCGTCATGCGTGACAACGAGGGCACGCAGGTCGTGACCGACCGCATGCTCAGCCCGGCCTTCTGCCTGCGCGCCGGCAAGCGCTTCGACGCGCGCGCGGCCATTCTTCCCGTGGCCCAGGCCGCATAGTTGCCGGCGACGCGCATCATGGTCCAGACCCGTCAGCCCGCCCATCCGCAAGGCATCGGTGCGCGCGTGCCGCGCAAGGAAGACGACCGCTTCATGCGCGGCCGCGGCGACTACGTGCCCAACCTGCGCCTTCCTGGCATGCAGGACGTCGCCTTCGTGCGCAGCCCCGTCGCGCATGGCCGCATCACCGGCATCGAGAAGCCTGCAGGGCGCGAGGCCCGTGTGTTCGTGGCCGCGGACCTGGACGGCGTGAAACCCATCGTCGCCAACTCGGGCCTGCCGGGTTTCAAGTCGTCCGAGCAGCCCGTCCTGGCCCATGGCAAGGTGCGGCAGGTGGGCGAGATGATCGCCATGTGCCTGGCCCCCACGCGCGCCGAGGCGGAAGACATCGCGGCGCAGGTCTACGTGGATTTCGACGAGCTGCCCGCGGTGGTGGACATGCTGGCCGCGTGCGAGCCGGACTCGGCGCAGGTGCATGAACACTGGGGCGACAACGTGTTCCTGGAAACGCATGTGGGCGCCGACCAACTGCCCGTGTTCGAGGCGCTGCGCCGCAACGCGCCCATCCGCGTGCATCGCAAGCTGCGCACCGCGCGCCAGAGCATGGCGCCCATGGAAGGGCGGGGCTGCGTGGCCTATTGGGACCGCCGCGCCGACCAGCTGGTGCTGGTGACTTCCGCCCAAATGCCGCATATCAACCGCACGGGTCTGGCGGGCTGCCTGGGCCTGGACGAAGGGCGCGTGCGCGTCATCTCGCCGGACGTGGGTGGTGGCTTCGGCTACAAGGGCATCCTGCTGCCCGAGGAGGTCTGCGTGGCCTGGCTGGCCTTGCGGCTGGGACATCCGGTGCGCTGGATCGAGGACCGCCGCGAGCAGCTGACCGCCAATGCCAATTGCCGCGAACACGACTACGACATCACGGCCTATGCCGATGAGGACGGCAAGCTGCTGGGACTGGAGTGCGAGGCGCACGTGGATTCGGGCGCGTATTCGTCCTATCCCTTCTCGGCCTGTCTGGAGGCCGCGCAGGTCGGCAGCATCCTGCCCGGCCCCTACAAGATGCCGCACTACCGCTGCCGCACCTGGTCGGTGGCGACCAACAAGCCGCCCATCCTGCCGTATCGCGGCGTGGCGCGCACGGGTGTCTGCTATGCGATGGAAAGCGTCATGGACGACATCGCCGTGCAGGCGGGCATCGAGCCCTTCGAGGCGCGCCTGCGCAATCTGGTGCCGCCGCAGGAAATGCCCTACGACAACGTCACCAACAAGCATTTCGACAGCGGCGACTATCCCGAAGCCGTCAGGCGCGCGGTGGCGGCCCTGGACCTGCCCGCCTGGCGCGCGCGCCAGCGTGCGGGCGAGGCCGACGGGCGGCGCATCGGCCTGGGTGTCTCGATCTTCTGCGAGCAGGGCGCGCACGGCACGTCCGTGTACCACGGCTGGGGCATTCCCATGGTGCCCGGCCGCGAGCCGGCGGGCGTGCGCCTGACGCCGGATGGCGTGGTGGAGATCCGCGCCGGCGTGCATTCGCACGGCCAGAGCATGGAGACCACGCTGGCACAGATCGCCTGCGACGTGCTGGGCACGGACCTGTCCCGCGTGCGCCTGGTGCTGGGCGACACGGGCACCACGCCGTACTCCACCGGCACGTGGGGCTCGCGCGCCGCGGTCATGGCCGGCGGTGCGGTGGGGCAGGCCTGCAAGCAACTGCGCGAGCGGGTGCTGAAGATCGGCGCACATCTGCTGAACGCTTCCGTCGACGCGGTGCGCTGGGAGCCTGGCGCGGTGGTGGGCGAGGGCGGCAGCGTGAGCCTGGAAGAGGTGGCGCGCACCTGGTACCTGAAGCCCCAGTTGCTGCCGGCGGACGTGGACCCGCAAGGCCTGGAAGTGAACACCACCTACCAGGCGCGCCGTGACACCGGCACCTTCAGCTATGCCTGTCATGCCGTGGCGCTGGCCGTGGACGTCATGCTGGGCCAGGTCGAGATCCTGGACTACGTGGTGGTCGAGGACGGCGGCGTGCTGATCAATCCGATGGTGGTGGATGGCCAGGTGTTCGGCGGCGTGGCCCAGGGCGTGGGCACCGCGCTGTACGAAGAGATGCGCTACAGCGAAGAAGGCCAGCCGCTGGCCTCCACGCTGGCCGACTACATGCTGCCCGGCGCCACCGAGGTGCCCGACGTGCGCATCGACCACATGGAAACGCCCGCGCCCTATACCGAGTTCGGCCAGAAGGGCATCGGCGAAAGCGGCGCCATCGGGCCGCCCGCTGCCATCGCGAATGCCGTGAACGACGCGCTGCGTCCGCTGGGCGCGCGGGTGGACGAATTGCCCGTCAGTCCGCGCGTGGTGCTGGCCGCGTTGGCGCGCGCCGAGGAACAATCCCCAGACAAGGCCGAGTCCGGCCAAAGGCAGGCAGCATGAAGGCGGCACGCTTCGACTATGCCCGTCCCGGCGAATCCGGGGAGGCGATCGCGCTGCTGACGCAAAGCGAAGGCATGGGCAAGCCCGTGGCGGGCGGCCAATCGCTGGGGCCGATGATGAACATGCGCCTGGCGCAGCCCGAGCTGCTGGTGGACCTGCGCGCGGTGGCCGGCCAGGCGGATTGCGTCGAGCGCGCCGACAGCGTGCAGCTGGGCGCGGGCGTGACGCACGCGCAGATCGAGGACGGCATCGCGCCCGATGCCACGCGCGGCCTGATGCCTTATGTGGCGCGCGGCATCGCCTATCGCGCGGTGCGCACGCGCGGCACGCTGGGCGGCAGCCTGGCGCATGCCGATGGCGCGGCCGACTGGATCAACGTCATGCCGCTGCTCGATGCCTGTTGCCGCGTGGCGGGTCCGCAAGGCGAACGCGAGGTCGCGTGCGTGGACTGGATGCAGGGCACCTTCACCACCGTGCTGGCGGAGGACGAGATCCTGCGCGCGGTGCGCATTCCGCGCCTGTCGGCGTCGGCACGCTGGAGCTACTACAAGTTCAACCGCAAGCCCGGCGAATTCGCCGAGGCCATCGCGGCCTTCATCGACGATCCCGAGCGCGGTGTCTGCCGCGGCGTGATCGGCGCGCTGGACGGTCCGCCCCACGTCATCGCGCAGGCGCGCCTGCTGCTGGATGAGTTGCGCGCAAGCGGCCTGGGTCCCATGGGGCGCGCGGAGCTGCAGGCCGCAGGGCTGGAAGCAGGCAGCTATGAATACCGCGTGCACGCCGTTGCCTTGTCGCGCGCCGCACAGGCATTGGACGCCGGTCTCGGCGCCCGCTCCGGAGACGCTTCATGATTCCCCTGACCCTGACCGTCAACGGCCGCGCCGTGCAGGCCGGCGTCGAGCCACGCACCTCGCTGGCGGATTTCCTGCGCGACCAGCAAGGGCTGACAGGCACCAACCTGGGTTGCGAACAAGGCGTGTGCGGTGCCTGCACGCTGACCGTGGATGGCGCCCCGACGCGGTCGTGCCTGTTGCGGGCGGTGTCGTGCCAGGGGGCCGACGTGCGCAGCATCGAAGGCTATGACGACGACGCCGTGATGGCGCAACTGCGCGATGCCTTCCGCGCCGAGCACGCCCTGCAGTGCGGCTTCTGTACGCCCGGCATGCTGGCGACCGCGCGCGACATCGTGACGCGCCTGCCCGATGCCGATGACGCGCGCGTGCGCCTGGAACTGTCCGGCAACCTCTGCCGCTGCACGGGTTACGTGGGCATCGTGCGCGCCATCCGCCGCGTGCTGGATGCGCGCCTGGCCACGGCCAGCCAGGCAGCGGCCTGACTCCCTCACGCGCACCGAACCCTCTTCTTCTCCGGAACTCCGAACATGGACATCGAGCAGTCATTCACCGTGCCCTATCCGCCCGAGCAGGTGTGGGCGTCATTCCAGGATATCGAAGGCATCGTCGCCTGCCTGCCGGGGGCGTCGCTTGCCGCGCCGCCCGAGGGCGGACAACTGAAGCTGGGCATGACCGTGAAGCTGGGGCCCATCGTGGCGGCCTTTGCGGGCGATGGCGAGATGACGCTGGACGATGCCTCGCGCAGCGGCCGCATCACGGGGGGCGGGTCTGATCGCAAGAGCGGCTCGCGCGTGAAGGGCGAGGCCGCGTTCGCGCTCAATCCGGCGACGGATGAAAACGGCGTGGTGGGCACCCGCGTGGATGTGCGGGTGGATTACGCCATCACGGGCTCGCTGGCGCAGTTCTCGCGCGGCGGGATCATGCGCGAGGTTGCGCAACGGCTCACGCAGGCCTTCGCCGAGAACCTGAAGCAGCGCCTGGCGGAACAGGCCGAGCCGCCCGTGGCGCCCCAGGACGCAGTTGCCGTGCCCGGACCCGTACTTCAGCCCGACGCGGCACCGGCAGGCCGGCAGCCCGAGCTGCCGGGGATGGCGGCGTCCGAGCCTGCCGCCACGGCCGCCCCTGCGCCAGTGCCTGCCAGCGCACCCCCGGTCAAGTCCGCCGCGCCGCTGGACCTCGGCAACCTGTTCTGGTCGTCGTTGTGGGCCCGCGTGCGCAAGCTTTTCGGCCTGGGCGGCAAGTCCTCGCGCACCTGATTTTTCCAAGCAGCAAGACGTACCAATGCGGCGAAGCACCGCAACCCGTCGACATAACAAGGGGAAGTTCATGAAGCTCAAGACGTTTGTCCCGGCGCTGCTCGCGCTGGCCCTGGCAGCAGGCGCCCAGGCTCAGTCCGTCATCAGGATCGGCGCACCGCTGGCACTGACCGGCGGCCTGGCCGACGAGGGCAAGAAGCAGCAGGTCGCCTACGACATGTGGGCCAAGCGCGTGAACGACGCGGGCGGTATCCAGGTGGGTGACAAGAAGGTGAAGGTGGAACTGGTGAGCTATGACTACCAGTCGGATGAAAAGCGCGCGCAGCAGATGGCAGAGCGCCTCATCACCCAGGACCGCGTGGACTTCATGACGGCGCCTTTCGGCTCGGGCCACACCAAGGTCGTGGCGGGCGTGGCGGAGCGCTACGGCGTGCCGGTGATGGCCTCGGTGGCCTCGTCCGAATCGGTCTTCAACCAGGGCTACAAATTCCTCTTCGGCACGCTCGCGCCCAACGGCGGCCTGGTCGACGCCATGATCAAGACCTTCGGCGCACAGATGCCCGATGTGAAGAAGATCGCGATCCTGGGCCGCGAAGATGTCTTCCCGCGCTCCATGGCCACGGCCATGCGCGATTCGGCCGAGAAGGCCGGCCTGACGATCGTGCACAACGAGTTCTATCCGGTGGGTGCGCTGGATCACTCGGCGTCGCTGTCGAAGATCAAGGCCTCGGGCGCACAGTGGATCTACATCACCGGCTATACCAAGGACCTGATCCTGGCGCGCAAGCAGATGGCCGACCTGGGCGTGACCGCGCCCGTCGTCACGATGGTCACCGGCCCGGCCTACCAGGAATTCATCGACGGCCTGGGCAAGCTGGCCGACGGCGTGAGCAGCACGACCTGGTGGCACCACTCCACCGAATACACGGCGGACGACGTGTTCGGCTCGACCAAGGCGTTCCATGACGAGTTCGTCTCGCGCCAGAAGCACGACCCCGACTACGTGCACGCGTCGGCCGCCGCCGCGCTGATCGCCTTGCAGAAGGCCATCGAGAAGGCCGGCACGACCGACAAGACCAAGGTGCGCGACGCGCTGGCCACGCTGGACATCGAGACCTTCTACGGCCCGATCAAGTTCGGCGCCAACGGCATGAACGCCGGCCGCGACCTGCCCATCATCCAGGTGCAGAACAGCAAGGTGGTCGTGTTGTTCCCCGAGGCGGTCAAGCAGGCTGACGCCATTCCCATGCCCTGACAGGGCCGGGTTCCTCACTGTTGAATCGACATGACCCTATTCGCTCAAATCATCGCCAACGGCTTGATGCTGGGTGCGCTGTATGCCTGCATCGCCGTCGGGTTCTCGCTGGTGTGGGGCGTGCTGAACGTGATCAACATGCTGCACGGCTCGTTCATCGTGCTGGGCGGCTACCTCACGTTCTTTGCGTGGTTCCACTTCCAGATCAACCCGTTCATCACGCTGCCCGCGGTCTGCGCACTGCTCTTTCTGGTCGGCTACCTGCTGCAGTACTTCGCCATCAACCGCGTGATCACGCGGCCGGTGCTGACCACGCTGACGCTGACCTTCGGCCTGGACATGATCCTCTACAACTTCATGAACCTGGGCTTCGAGGCCACGCCGCGGCGTGTGTCGCTGGACCTGGGGCGCATCGACCTGGCGGGCGTGATCCTGCCGGTTGACCGCCTGCTGGCGATGGGCCTGGCGCTGGCGCTGACGGGGCTGCTGTATTACGTGATGCGCAGTTCCCGCATCGGCCGCGCCATCGTGGCCGTGCGCATGGACCGCGACGCGGCATCCCTGATGGGCATCCGGGTAGGGCATGTCTATGCCATCACCTTCGGCCTGGCGGCGCTGATGGCCGGCGCCTGCGGCGCGCTGATGTCGGTGGTGTTTCCCATCACCACCAACATCACGGGCCTGCTGCTGGGCAAGGCTTTCGTCATCTGCGTGATCGGCGGCCTGGGCACGGTGCCCGGCGCGCTGGTCGGCGGCCTGGCGCTGGGGCTCGTCGAAAGCGTGGTCGGCAATTTCCTGGGCGCGCAGTACGCGGTGCTGTTCGGCTTTCTCATCATGCTGGTGCTGCTGATCACCCGGCCCACCGGACTCATCGGCAAGAAGGGGTACGAATGAACGCCCTGCAAGCAACGACCGGCGCACGCGGCAAGCGCGTGGCGCACGGTCTTTTCATCGCTTGGGTGCTGCTGCTTGCGGCGTCGCCCTTCCTGGTCGACAACTACATGGTGCGGCTGGCCACCTTCGTCTGCATGTACGCGGCGCTGGCCATGTCGTGGAACTTCATCGGCGGCTACGCGGGCTACCCCTCGTTCTCCACCGCCGCCTTCGTCGGCCTGGGCAGCTATGCCGGCGGCCTGCTGCAGAACGCGGGCGTGCCGATGGTGCTGGCCTGGGTGGGCGCCACGCTGTTCGTCAGCGCGTTCGCGGCGCTGGCCGGCGCCGCCATCCTGCGCATGAAGGGGCACTATTTCGCCATCGGCTCGATCTCCATGGTCGAGGTGCTGCGGCTGGTGACCTCGCTGTGGTCGGATGTCACGGGTGGCGGCGACGGCCTGAACATCGCGATCATGCCGGGCGGCCCCGACTTCGCCGCGCGCGTGTTCCTGTACGCGATGCTGGCGGTGATGCTGTGCGCCTGGGTGACGACCCTGCTGGTGGACCGTTCGCGGCTGGGCTTCGGCCTGCGCTGCATCAGCCAGAACGAGGACGCGGCCGACATGGTGGGCATTGCCGTGAACCGCTACAAGACCGCCGCCTATACCTTGTCGGCGATCTATTGCGGCACGGTGGGCGCCATCTATGCCTCGTGGGTGTCGTACATCGCGCCCACCGACGCCTTCGGCATCCTGCTGACGCTGAAGGTGCCGGTCATGACCATGCTGGGCGGCGTCGGCACGGTCTATGGACCGATCGTGGGCTCCGCGGCGTTCGTGCTGATGGAGGAAACCATCTGGGCGCGCTTCCTGGACTATCACCAGGCCATCCTTGGCGTCATCATCGTGCTGCTCATCTTCTTCCTGCCGGGCGGTCTGCTGAAGATCGACTACCGGCGTGTGTTCGGACGCGCGCGCAAGCCCGCGGCCGAGGCTTCCGGCAAGGCGGTGCGGGCATGACGACACTGCTTGAAGTGAAGAACCTGTCCAAGCGTTTCGGCGGCCTGCAGGCGACGAAGAACGTGTCGTTCACGCTGCGCGAAGGCGAGATCGTCGGGCTCATCGGCCCCAACGGCGCGGGCAAGACCACGCTGGTGAATCTCATCACCGGCGTGCTGACCGCCAGCGAAGGCAGCGTGGTGTTCCGCGGGCGCGACGTCACTCGCCAGCGGCCCTTCGAAGCCGCGCGCAGCGGCCTGGCGCGCACGTTCCAGATCGTGCAGCCTTTCCCGCACATGACCGTGCTGGAGAACGTCGCCGCCGGCTCGCTCTTTGCCGCGGGCGCGGCCAGCCGCGCCCAGGCCGAGCGCGAGGCCATGGCGCACCTGGAATTCGTGGGCCTGGGCGAGCAGGCGCATCGTCCGGCGTCGTCGCTGACGCTGCCTTCGCGCAAGCGCCTGGAGCTGGCCAAGAGCCTGGCCATGAATCCGCGCGTGCTGCTGCTGGACGAGGTGAACGCGGGCCTGAACACCTCCGAGATCGAGAAGGCGCTCGCGCTCATGCGCGCCATTGCCGCGCGCGGCATCACCATCCTGCTGATCGAGCACCTGATGAAGGTCGTGCTGTCGCTGAGCCAGCGCGTGCTGGTGCTGCATCACGGCGAACTCATCAGCGAAGGCGAGCCGCAGGCCGTGATTTCGGATCCGCGGGTGGTGGAGGCCTACCTGGGCAGCAAGTTCGCGGCGCGCCAGCAGGCGCAAGCGTCGGCCAATGGAGGCACGCATGGCTAATACGCCGATATTGAAGATCGAGGGCCTGCAGTCGGGCTATGGCGACGTCCAGGTGCTGTGGGGCGTGGACCTGGAAGTGCCCGCGGGCGAGATCACCTGCATCGTCGGTTCCAACGGCGCGGGGAAGTCGACGCTGCTGCGCACCATCTCGGGCATGGTCACCGCCAAGTCCGGCCGCATCACCTTCTGCGGCAAGGACATGACGGGCAGCGCGCCCGATGCCATGCTGGGCGCGGGCCTGGCGCACGTGCCGGAAGGCCGGCGCCTGTTTCGCGGCATGTCGATCCGGGACAATCTGCTGGTGGGAGCCTATCTGCGGCGCGATGCGCGCGTCGACGTCGAGCGCGACCTGGAAGCGGTGTATGCGATGTTCCCGATCCTGAAGGAGCGCCAGCAGCAGGATGCCACCACGCTGTCGGGCGGCGAGCAGCAGATGTGCGCCATCGGCCGCGGCATCATGTCGCGGCCCCAGTTGTTGATGGTGGACGAGCTGTCGCTGGGCCTGGCGCCACGCGCCGTCGAGAAGCTGGGCGACGCGCTGCGCGAGATCAACCGCACGGGCCTGACCATCCTGCTGGTCGAGCAGGACGTGGTCACGGCCTTCGAGCTGGCGCGCCACGCCTACGTCATCGAGACGGGCCGGGTGGGCATTGCCGGCGAGACGGCGGTGCTGTCGGCCGACCCGCGCGTGCGGCAAGCCTATATGGGGATCTGAGCATGGCCGCATCCACGCAAGGCTCGGCCAACGCCCGTGGGCTGGCTGCCATGGCGGCGGTGCAGCCGCGCTGGTGCGCGGTGCGGCCCGCCGCGCAGGCGGTGGGCCTGCCTGCGCGCACGCTGCTGCACGCAGGGCCGCCGTATGCCGACGGCGCCTCTCCTGCGGCGCCGGTGCTGTCCTCGATGGCACTGGTGTGCGTGCACGAGGGCTGGGCGCGCGACGCGGAAGAAGGCGCGGCGCTGGTGCTGAGCGGCGCGGTGCGCTGCCTGCCCGCGCAGGATGCTGGCGTGGTGCTGCCGTTGGCCGCGGTCGCCGGTCCCGGCACGCCACTCGTGGGCGTGGCCGACGGCGACACGGCGCCCACTGCCTGGTCCCTGCTGGGCAGCGGCGCGGGGCCGCAGCTGCGCTTCGGCACGCGCGACGCGGCGATCCTGGCCCGCCTGCGCTGGCGGGATGCGGTGCTTGCGCCTTGCCTGGATGCCTGGGTGTCGCACGCGCCAATAGACTTGTTGCCGCTGGCGCGGGCCGGCCTGGCGAACGGCGACGATCTGCATGCCAGCACGTCGGCCGCGCAAGCCGCCTTGAATGCGGTATTGCTGCCGCGCCTGTCTCAGGCGGAGCCAGGCGTGGCGGCGATGCTGTCGGCCTCCCCCTTGTTCTTCCTGACGCTGTGGATGGCGGCGTGCCTGCGCATGACGCAGGCTGCCACCGATATCGGAGACCCGGCCAGCACGCTCGTGGTGGCGCTGGCGGGCAATGGCCGCGACCTCGGCTTGCGGCTGGCGGGCCAGCCCGAACGCTGGTTCGTGTCCCCGGCGCCCACGCCGGCAGGCCCGAGGATCGACCCGGCGGGAACGGCTCAGGCCGGGCCGCTGGTGGGCGACAGCGGGGTCATCGATGCGGCGGGTTTCGGCGCGCAGGCGCTCAGGCATGCGCCCGCCATCCTGGCCGCGCTGGGCGACTGGCTGCCGGAAGACTGGCACGAACGTCCCGCGCGCCTGGGTCAGATGGCGCATCCGGCGTTCACGGAGTTGGGCGTGTCCGTGGGGGCGGATGCGGCATCGGGTGCCGCGCCCCTGGCCGCCATCGCCATGGTGGCCGCCGATGGCGCCACGGGCCTGCTGGGCCGGGGCATCGTGCAGTGTTCCCCCGGCATCTTCACGCAGGCTGCCCGCTCAGTGACGGATGGCGCCGCCTGACGTTCCCGTCGTCTATTCGGGCAGCCAGCCGTCCGCCACGCGCCGCAGCCGTGGCGAATCGAAGGCCGCCACCACGGGCAGCGGCTGGCCGGCGCGGTCCACCAGCACTTCGCGCCAGCGCGTGCCCTGGCGCATGGCCACCGCGATGCCGGCCACCTCGGCGCCGCAGCGCGCCAGCAGCGCCAGCGCCGCCTGCATCGTCTGGCCCGTGCTGACGGCGTCATCGACCACCAGCACGCGGGCGCCCCGCAGGCTGCCGGCCAGGTTCGGATCCACGTACAGCATCTTGCTCGCGCCCGGCGACGTCAGCGAACTGACGGGCACGGCCAGGTCGTCCCGGTACCAATATTTGCGCGAGTACCCGAAGGGGACGTAGCGCGAGAAGCCCAGGGCGCGCGCCACCTGGGGGGCGAAGGCCAGCCCCAGCGTGGGCAGCCCCACCACGCAGTCCGCCGCCAGCGGCCGGGCCGCGTCGGCCATGAAGCCGCACAGGGCGTCGATGACGGGAAAAGAGGCATGGTTGGCGATCAGCGAGGCCACGCAACGGTCGGGATCCCGCGGCACGCCGCGCAGCGGCAGCACCAGATAGCGGCCGTCGGGCAGCCGGGCCGGGTAGCCGCGCTGATAGGGGCCGTCCAGCGGCATGTCCAGGGCATCGGCCGCAATCAGCGCCTGCCAGTAGCCCTGGGTGCCGTCGAAGCCGTGGGAAGGCGGGGCGGGCATGTCGCGGCTTCAGGGCAGGCGAAAGGGCACGGTGCCGACATCGTTGTTGGCTTCCAACAAACGGATCAGCAACAGCATCAACTGGTCACGGTCCTGCGGCGGCAGCGGCGCGATGGTCCGATCATGCGCCCGCTGCACGGCTTCGGCCATGCGTGCCACCATCTGCTGGCCCGGGCGCGCCAGCTTCACCAGCCGAACCCGGCCGTCCTTGGGGCTTTGCCGCCGGCGCACCAGGCCCCGGCCTTCCAGGCGCTGGATGACTTCGGCCACGGTGGTGCGTTCCAGGCCGACCTCCAGCGCGATGCTGATCTGGTCCATTTCGCCATGTTCGGCCAGCGCGGTCAGGACGCTGTACTGGACGGGCGTGATGCCGAATTCGGCGGTTTCCTCGAGGAAAAGGGCGCCGTGGATCTGGTGCAGGCGGCGTACCAGGAAGCCGGGGCGGCCCAGCAGCGCCGATTTCTGGACGGCGGCAGCCAGTTCGGCCGACGGGGCGGTCGCAGGGGGCAGGGCGGTCATGGAAGGCAGGGCGCAACAGGCCGCAGGCAGGCGAAAAAAGGGATTCTACGCCTGGGTAGGGGGTATGCCACGGGGTTTCTTCTCCTGGTTGTCGGATGGCGCCCTGGTTCACCCCCCGTTGTCCGCCCGGGCGGCAAGGCCATAAGCATATTGACCAGGCCCAAAAACGTCCGGTACACTGGCGAGCTTAGCGAAATTTTGCAAGGGGCCTGGGCGTGCCTTGCCGGAATTTCGCCAAGGGCATGGCTGGCACTGCAAGCGCAACGCTTTCGGATTCCAGCCTACGCCAAGTCATTTTGCAGGAACCGCTCTTTTCGGCAGACCTCCCGGTAGGCCGTTCCAAGCTGCGGTCTTGCGTGAGCCGCCCAGGAACGGAACTTTGTCACAAACACGTCGCGACGTAGACACATGCGCGACGTGGGCGTGTCGACAACAGGGATAAACAACAGGTCATGCCTACTATCAGCCAACTCGTGCGCAAACCGCGCGAAGTCAGCCAGGCCAAGAGCAAGAGCCCCGCGCTCGAAAACTGCCCTCAGCGCCGTGGCGTGTGCACCCGCGTGTACACCACTACCCCCAAGAAGCCTAACTCCGCGCTGCGTAAGGTCGCCAAGGTGCGCCTGACCAACGGTTTCGAGGTCATCTCCTACATCGGCGGCGAAGGCCACAACCTGCAGGAGCACTCGGTCGTGCTCGTGCGCGGCGGCCGCGTGAAGGATCTTCCCGGTGTTCGCTACCACATCGTGCGTGGCTCGCTGGACCTGCAAGGCGTGAAAGACCGCAAGCAGGCGCGTTCCAAGTACGGCGCGAAGCGCCCGAAGAAGGCTTGAACCCAGGCCTGAGCCAGGTTTTCGAGCAGTCCAGATTTACCGCTGTGCCGGATTGTCCGGTCAGCGTCGTGCAGCCAGTGAAGCATCTCCGGATTCCCCGCTGGCACTAAGTGGTCGCCTGATTAGGCGATCGTGGCCGTGCAACAGTGCACGGTTCAACTGAACAGACACTAGGAAGCAAACATGCCCCGTCGTCGCGAAGTTCCCAAACGCGAGATTCTGCCCGATCCCAAATTCGGTAGCGTCGAACTCGCCAAGTTCATGAACGTTGTCATGCTGTCCGGCAAGAAGGCAGTGGCCGAGCGTATTGTCTACGGTGCGCTCGACCAGATTCAGACCAAGACCGGCAAAGAGCCGATCGAGATCTTCAGCCTGGCCATCAACAACATCAAGCCGCTGGTCGAAGTGAAGAGCCGCCGTGTCGGTGGCGCGAACTACCAAGTGCCGGTCGAAGTGCGCCCCGTGCGCCGCCTGGCGCTGGCCATGCGCTGGCTGCGTGAAGCCGCCAAGAAGCGCGGCGAAAAATCCATGGATCTCCGTCTGGCCGGTGAAATCATCGACGCCTCGGAAAATCGTGGTGCTGCAATGAAGAAGCGTGAAGATACGCACAAGATGGCCGAGGCCAACAAGGCCTTCAGCCATTTCCGCTGGTAAGCAGGTAATTTAAGGACACCCAAATGGCCCGCAAAACCCCGATCGAGCGTTATCGCAACATCGGTATCTCTGCGCACATCGATGCAGGGAAGACCACCACGACCGAGCGCATCCTGTTCTACACGGGCGTCAATCACAAGATTGGCGAAGTGCATGATGGCGCAGCCACCATGGACTGGATGGAGCAGGAGCAGGAGCGTGGGATCACCATCACGTCGGCCGCCACCACGGCGTTCTGGCGCGGCATGGGTGGTAACTATCCTGAGCACCGCATCAACATCATCGACACCCCGGGCCACGTGGACTTCACCATCGAGGTGGAGCGTTCCATGCGCGTGCTGGACGGTGCCTGCATGGTCTACTGCGCGGTGGGTGGCGTTCAGCCCCAGTCGGAAACGGTGTGGCGCCAGGCCAACAAGTACGGCGTGCCCCGTCTGGCCTTCGTGAACAAGATGGACCGTACCGGTGCCAACTTCTTCAAGGTCTATGACCAGCTGCGCCTGCGCCTGAAGGCCAACCCCGTTCCGGTGGTGATCCCCATCGGTGCCGAGGACAACTTCAAGGGCGTGATCGACCTGGTCAAGATGAAGGCCATCATCTGGGACGAAGCCAGCCAGGGCACCAAGTTCGACTACGCCGACATCCCGGCCGAGCTGAAGGACCAGGCTGACGAGTGGCGCGAAAAGCTGGTGGAAGCCGCTGCCGAGTCGTCCGAAGACCTGATGAACAAGTACCTGGAAGGCAATGCGCTGACCGAGGAAGAGATCAACGTCGCGCTGCGCACCCGCACCATCGCTGGCGAAATCCAGCCGATGCTGTGCGGCACCGCGTTCAAGAACAAGGGCGTGCAGCGCATGCTCGACGCCGTGATCGACTACCTGCCTTCGCCCGTGGACATTCCCCCGGTCGACGGCGAAACCGACGAAGGCGAGGCCATCACCCGCAAGGCTGACGACAACGAGAAGTTCTCGGCGCTGGCCTTCAAGCTGATGACCGACCCGTTCGTGGGTCAGCTGACCTTCGTGCGTGTGTACTCGGGCGTCCTGAAGTCGGGCGATACGGTCTACAACCCCATCAAGGGCAAGAAGGAACGCATCGGCCGCATCCTGCAGATGCACGCGAACAACCGCGAGGAAATCAAGGAAGTTCTGGCTGGCGACATCGCCGCCGTCGTGGGCCTGAAGGATGTGACCACCGGCGAAACGCTGTGCGACGTCGACAACCACATCATGCTCGAGCGCATGGTCTTCCCCGAGCCGGTGATTTCGCAGGCCGTCGAGCCCAAGACCAAGGCCGACCAGGAAAAGATGGGCCTGGCCCTGTCGCGCCTGGCCGCTGAGGATCCCTCGTTCCGCGTGCGGACCGACGAGGAATCGGGCCAGACCATCATTTCGGGCATGGGCGAGCTGCACCTGGAAATCATCGTCGATCGCATGAAGCGTGAATTCAACGTGGAAGCGAACGTCGGCAAGCCCCAGGTGGCCTACCGCGAAACCATCCGCAAGGTCTGCGAAGAAGTCGAAGGCAAGTTCGTCAAGCAGTCGGGCGGTCGCGGCCAATACGGCCACGTGGTCCTGAAGGTCGAACCGTCGGAACCCGGCAAGGGCTACGAGTTCGTGGACGCCATCAAGGGCGGCGTGGTGCCGCGCGAGTTCATCCCCGCGGTGGACAAGGGCATCCAGGAAACCCTGCCGGCCGGCGTGCTGGCGGGCTACCCCATCGTCGACGTCAAGGTCACGCTGTTCTTCGGTTCGTACCACGATGTGGACTCGAACGAAAACGCGTTCAAGATGGCCGGCTCGATGGGCTTCAAGGAAGGTCTGCGTCGTGCCAGCCCGGTTCTGCTCGAGCCGATGATGGCCGTCGAAGTGGAAACGCCGGAAGACTACGCTGGTACCGTGATGGGCGATCTGTCCTCGCGTCGCGGCATGGTCCAGGGCATGGACGACATGGTTGGCGGCGGCAAGGTCATCAAGGCCGAAGTTCCGCTGGCCGAGATGTTCGGTTACGCCACGAACCTGCGTTCGCTGACGCAAGGCCGTGCCACGTACACCATGGAGTTCAAGCACTACGCCGAAGCTCCGAAGAACGTCGCTGACGAAATCATCAGCGCCCGTTCCAAGTAAGAAATCCGGGCCGGCGGCCCAAGGCTGCCGGCTCGACCTTGTGAAAACAGTTAAACAATTTCCTTGCTAGAGATAGGGATAGATCATGGCAAAAGGCAAGTTTGAACGTACCAAGCCGCACGTGAACGTGGGTACGATTGGTCACGTTGACCACGGCAAAACGACGTTGACGGCTGCGATCACGACGGTTCTGTCGACGAAGTTCGGTGGCGAAGCCCGAGGCTACGACCAGATCGACGCGGCGCCGGAAGAGAAGGCCCGTGGTATCACGATCAACACGGCGCACGTCGAGTACGAAACGGAAACGCGCCACTACGCGCACGTTGACTGCCCGGGCCACGCTGACTATGTGAAGAACATGATCACGGGTGCGGCGCAGATGGACGGCGCGATCCTGGTGGTGTCGGCCGCTGACGGCCCCATGCCGCAGACGCGCGAGCACATCCTGCTGTCGCGCCAGGTTGGCGTGCCGTACATCATCGTCTTCCTGAACAAGGCGGACATGGTCGACGACGCCGAGCTGCTGGAGCTGGTGGAAATGGAAGTCCGCGAGCTTCTGTCGAAGTACGACTTCCCGGGTGACGACACCCCGATCGTGAAGGGTTCGGCCAAGCTGGCGCTGGAAGGCGACAAGGGCGAACTGGGCGAGCAGGCCATCCTGAAGCTGGCCGAAGCGCTGGACACGTACATCCCGACGCCGGAGCGCGCGATCGACGGTACGTTCCTGATGCCGGTGGAAGACGTGTTCTCGATCTCGGGTCGTGGCACGGTGGTGACGGGCCGTATCGAGCGCGGCGTGGTGAAGGTCGGTGAGGAAATCGAAATCGTGGGCATCAAGCCGACGGTGAAGACGACCTGCACGGGCGTGGAAATGTTCCGCAAGCTGCTGGACCAAGGTCAAGCGGGCGACAACGTGGGCATCCTGCTGCGCGGCACGAAGCGTGAAGACGTCGAGCGTGGCCAGGTGCTGTCCAAGCCGGGTTCGATCAACCCGCACACGGACTTCACCGCCGAGGTGTACATCCTGTCGAAGGAAGAAGGCGGTCGTCACACCCCGTTCTTCAACGGCTATCGTCCCCAGTTCTACTTCCGCACGACGGACGTGACGGGCACGATCGAGCTGCCGGCCGACAAGGAAATGGTCCTGCCGGGCGACAACGTCTCGATGGTCGTCAAGCTCCTGGCCCCCATCGCCATGGAAGAAGGCCTGCGCTTCGCCATCCGTGAAGGCGGTCGTACCGTCGGCGCCGGCGTCGTCGCCAAGATCCTCAAGTAATACCC